>Ga0302046_10000226_pt1 | contig 60034 bp, 55 predicted proteins | sample RVTome_11_FD_200261 | JGI IMG/M metagenome (GOLD analysis project Ga0302046, IMG submission 200261) | Soil microbial communities from uranium-contaminated site in the Upper Colorado River Basin, Wyoming, United States - RVT147D111 (version 2) ... | reverse complement strand
ATACCACCTGATCACGACCTGCTCTAGATCGGATCGCATTCGGGCCGGATCGAGAATCGATCCGGCCCGAATGCGTGAATCCGATCCAACTATTTGATAATAGAGCAGAGTCACGTGATCACGACCTGCTCTGGCGCCCGGCGGGGGCCGATGTTTCAGCGGGCGGTGACCGTCGCGCCGTCCGGCGTCTTGTCGACCTGGCGGTACTTTTGCGTCTGGGTGACGCGCAGGCCGGCGACGCCGTGGCGGTCGATCAGGCGCTGCCAGGACAGGAACTCCTCGACCGAGAGCTTGTAGCGCTCGCACGCCTCTTCCAGCGTGATCAGTCCGCCCCGAACGGCCGCAACCACCTGCGCCTTGCGGCGCACGACCCATCGCTCGGTATCGGCGGGCGGAAGATCGGCGAGCGAAAACGGCTGGCCGTCCGGTCCGATCACGAAACGTGGACGTTCGGGGTTGTCCTGAGGCATCGGTGGGAGTCTCCGGGTCGCGAACTACTTGTTCAGGACTGCGCAGTCTAAGCAAAGGCGCTTAAAAATCCGCTAAGGGAAAGGGTTAAGCAGGGGCTGGGAAGGGCCGCGATAGGTACAAATACCTATCGCGAAATTTCCCTATCTTACAGATAGTTACCGGGCGATACGGAGGATTTCCTCGAGCATCTCGTCGGCCGTGGTGATGATCCGGGCCGAGGCCGAGTAGGCCTGCTGGGTGACAATCATCGAGGTGAATTCGCTGGCGATGTCGACCGAGGAGGCTTCCAGCGAGGAGGGCGCGATCGAGCCCGCCGGGCCGGAGCCGGCCGTGTTCAGCAGCACGGCGCCGCTACGGTCCGATTCGCGGAAGACGTTGCCGGTCAGCCCTTGCAGGCCGTTGATGTTGTTGAAGGTCGCGACCGGCACCTGATAGATCGGGGTGGTCTGGCCGTTGTCGAAGAGGGCCGAGACCAGCCCGTTCTCGTCGATCGAGACCTCGTTGAAGGTGCCGAAGCGGATGCCGTTCTGGTTGATGAAGTAGGTCGCATACTCGCTGGCGTACTGCGTCAGCCCGTCGGCCGCGTTCTGGGTGCCCAGGTTGAGCGCGATCGCGCTGTTGCTGGCGCCGGTGGTCCAGCCCGCGATGTTGATAGCGGGCCAGGTCGCCGGCGTCGCCAGCGTGCCGTTGCCGTTGAAGGTGATGGTCTGCGGCGCGCCGCCGTTGAAGGTGGTGGTGCCGCTGACGCCGCCGCCGACCTGGGTCGGGTCGCTCACGTCGACGGTCCACTCCAACGGGGTCGCCGTCTTTGTGAAGGTGAGCGTGATCGTGTGCTCGATGCCGAGCGAATCGTAGATCTGCATCGTCGTCAGGTGCGTGTCGGTGTTGACCGCGGTGGCCGAGAGGTTGAGGCCGGCCGAAACCGACGTCGTCTGCACCGCGCTGCCCGAGATGCCGGTGACGGTCACCGCTTCCAGGCTCGACAGCACGCTCGGATTGGCCGCCGTCACCACGCCGTTGGCGTCGGTGGGCCAGCCCATCATGTAGTACCCCGCCACGTTGCGCAGGAAGCCGTCCTTGTCGGGATTGAAGGAGCCGGCGCGCGTATACAGGAACTCGGTGCTGATGCCGGGCGTGGCGGATTCGTTGACCACGAAGAAGCCGCTGCCGACGATCGAGATGTCGCTCTTGGAGGCCGAGGACTGCAGGAGACCCTGCTTGTCGATCAGCTGGTTGGTGTTCGCCTGCACGCCGCCCGGCGTGAAGGTCGTCGCCGAGGCCGCGTCGGTGACGAGGGTAGAGAACTGGGCGACGGATCCCTTGTACCCAACCGTGTTCACGTTGGAGATGTTGTCGGAAATCATGCCGAGAAACTGGCTCTGCGCACGAAGGCCGGACACTCCTGAGAACATCGCGCCGAAGATACTCATTGGTTCAAGCTCCTTGCTTCACTGGCTAAGGTTGCAGGAAGTCGTTGCTGATTATTGGCTGGCGGTTTGCGCCGGCTTGGTCACCGACAGCACGTCGGTGACCTTGACGGTGATGCCGCCGAGGTCGAGGACGAGTTGGCCGTCGGCCACCGTCACCCCGGTCACCTTGCCGAGGATCGCGGTGCTGACGTTCATCGTGGCGTCGTTTTCGTCCTTGGCCGCGACTGCGAAAGTGTACTTGCCGTCGGGCTGGGCGACGCCCTGGTCGTTCTTGCCGTCCCAGGCGAAGGAATGCTTGCCGGCCTCGGTCTCGCCCTCGACGGTGCGGACGATCTCGCCGGACTCGTTCTTGATCGTGATCGTCGCGGACTTCGCGGTGGAGGGCAGGGTGTAGGTGTAGCCGGCGGCGCCGTCCTTCAGGATGCCGGTCGCGCCGAACGCCTCGACGATGTTGTCGAGGAAGCTGACCGCGCTCACGGCCTGGCTGCCGCCCTGGATCTTGACGATCTCGTCAAGACGCGCGTTCTGCCCGATCTGCTGCTCGACCGAGGCGAACTGGACGAGCTGCGTCGTGAACTGGGTCGAATCGAGCGGCGCCAGCGGATCCTGGTTCTGCAGCTGCGTGGTCAGCAGCGCCAGGAAGTTCTCGAAGTTCTGGGCCAGGCTGGCCGCCGATTTCAGCGTGTTCTGCGAGGCGTTCAACAGGCCGATATTGCTGGTGGCTTCTACCATTGTTCCCTGGCTCCCTAGACTTGTATGTCGAGCAGCGCGTCGGCGTTCATCGCCGCCCTGCGGGCGACCGTGGGTGCGGCGTCACTGTCGTCGATGCCCTTGCCGTCGGGGCTGGAATTGCCGGATCCGTCGAACCGGTCGGCGAAGCTCGGCAGATCGCCGCCGTCGCCGCGCAGGTTGAACGAGAGACCGCCCGCGTCGGTGCGCAGGCCGGCGTCGTTGAGCGCCCGCTCGAGGATGCGCGCGTCGCGCTGCAGCATGTCGAGCGTCTCCGGGCGGTCGGCGACGAACATCGCGGTCAGGCGGCCGTCCTTGGTGAGCTCGACCTGGACGTCGACGCGGCCCAGCGAGGCGGGCTCGAGGCGGATCGTGATGTGGTCCCTGCCCGAGGCGACGGCGCGGCTGAACTGCAGCGCGACCTGCTCGGCGGGCGGTGCGAAGGCCGGGGCGCCATGGCGCGCCGCCGCGTTCGCGGCGGCGGTGCCGTCGCCGCCTGGCGCGGCGCCCGGCGCGACCGACCCGGCGATCGGCGTCACGTCGATACTGACGCCGGCGGCATGGGCGGGAAGCGGCTTGGCTCCGTCGGGCGCGGCGGATGCGCCGGCGCCACCGGTGGCGGGCGTGCCCTGCGCGGATTTGCCGGCCATGGCGGCCTGGGCCTGCTGGGCGACGCTGTCACCGGCCTGCGGCGGGGCAGGGCGGGCCGACCGTGCGGCAGCGGCTGCGGCTGCGGCGTTCGCGCCCTTGTTGTTGTTGCCCGAGGTCGCACCCTGCCTGCCGGCCTCGGCGCCCGGCGCCTGGATGACGGCCGACTTGATCGTCGCCTTCGCGGTGGCGACCTCGGCGGTATTGCTGATCAGCGATGCCGGCGCGGGATCGGTCTTGGCGGCGGGCTTGTCGGCGCCGTCGGCGGGACCGGCTGCCGGCTTGACGGCCGTGGCGGCGACGCCGGACGCGGCCGCGGCCTGCGCCCCATTGGCGACGGTGGCCGCGTTGTTTGCGGTCGCCGTTGTCGCCGCGACGGTGTCCTTCACGTTGGCGGCGGCATTGGCGGCCGCGGCGGCTGCGCTGGAAACCGTTGCGGCGGCGCCCGGCAAGGTCGTCGTGGCCGTGGTGACCGCGGCGGCGGCCTGCCGGGTGGCGGTCGTCGCGGCCTTCGCGGCCGCCTGGGCGGCCTCCGTCGCGGCAAGGGTCGCGGCCTTGGCGGCGGCCAGCGCCTGCTGTTTCGCCTGCTCCGCGCCCTGCGCGGCGGTGGCCGCCACGGTCTGCAGCGTCGCCGCATCGCCGGCGGTTGCCGTCGCCTGCGCGGTCGCCTGGTTCGGCTGGGCGCCGGGCAGTCCCTGGTTGATCAGCACCTGGCTGACCGCGCCCGCGGCCTTGCCGGTCTCGCCGGCGGCAGCCTGCGCGGTCGTCAAACCTGCGGCGGCGGCGGTGGCCGCCTTGCTGGCGGCTTCCACCAGGCCGACCGGCGCCGCCGAGACGGTGGCGGCGGTGGCCTGGACGCCGGAGAGCAGCGCCTTGGTCGAAGCGCCGGCGGCCTTGGTGGCGGCGGTGATCTGCGCCCCGGTGCTCTGGATCTGCCCTGCTGCCGCCAACGGCGCGGGGCCGAGCAGACCGAGCAGCAGCTGCTCGAATCCACCCGCGGCCTGCCCGGATCCGGTCTTCGAACCGGGACCGGAGCTGGCCGTGGCGCCTGTCGGCAAGAGGAGGGTCAAAAAGTTCATTTCCACACCAAACGCTATTCCGTCACATACAGAAGCAAGGAGCGGGCCACGGCGAAATTCCTATAACCTATTGATAACACGTGAAAAACATGGGCAACCACCGCACAATCCGGTAATCCGGGCAATTCCTGCCCGGGGGCGGCTGCAGATTGTGCCTGTGGCGGGTGGGCCATCGGGTTTGTCCAAAAAGAAACGGGCGCGCCGGGGTTCGGCGGCCCGTGAGGGATAAGGGAGACGCGAGTTTGGGTTGTTATTGTTTTTAGGCGGTCATGAGGGCCGCGCCGGCGGCGTCTCCTGCGCCGGCAATCCTGGTGGTGTCGACCGAAGTCTCGGCCTCGGCGTCGAGGCGCGCGTCGAGCTCGTCCCAGGCGTCGCGCAGCGGGGTCAGCAGGCGGATGGCGTTGCGCGCCGGGTTCGGGTCGTTGTCGAGGTTGATGCGCGGCAGGTGGCCGAGAATGAAGACGTAGAGCTGGCCGAGGTTCCGCGCGATCTCGCCACCGGCCTCTTCGTCGAGCGCGTAGGCGAGCTCGGCGACCAGCCCGGTCGCCACGACCACGGCATTGCAGCGCCGCTCGATGTCGCCCTGCGCGATCGCCTCGATCGCCTCCTCCAGGGCAAGGATGGCCTCGTCGTAGAAGGTGGCCACCAGGCGAACGTTGGAGGCGTGCTGAAGCTCCTCGGGGAGGTACTTGTTCAGGTCGGTGTTCTGCATCATCGTCTCCTTGGGCCCGGTTCTGGATCAGCGGCGGCGCGCATGCGCCGCGCCGCCATGCCGGTTGCCGTATGCGGGGTCTACTGGAACAACCGCAAGAGGGTCTGCGGGATCTGGTTGGCCTGGGCCAGCATCGACACGCCGGCCTGCAGCAGCGTCTGCTTGGAGGTGAACTCCGTCATCTCCGAGGCGATATCGAGATCGAGCAACGCGCTTCGCGCCGCCTCGGTGTTCTCCACCGCCGTCGCCAGGTTGGCGGCGGCGAAATCGAGCCGGCTCTGGCCTGCGCCGATGTCGGCGCGGGCGCTGTTGAGCGCGTCGATCGCGGCGGAGACCTCCGACGACGAAGTCTCGGCTCCGCCGACCGTGGTGACGTCGGCGGCCAGCGTGTTGCCGATCGCGACCAGCGAGTCGATCGCGAAGGTGAGGTCGTCCTCGGCCGCGATCGCGCCCGAGCCGATCTTGAAGGTGAAGCTGGTGGCGCTGGTTCCGGCGACCGTGCCGTTGTTCTGCGCCTGGCCCATGCTGGTGTTGTCCGCGAAGGCGGAGTTCAGGTCGAGCGTGATCGTGCCGTTGACCTGCGCGTTGGAGCTGGTCAGCGTCACCGAGGTCGGCGTGGTCAGAAGGTTGTTGGTGAACGAGCCGCTGCCGATGACGACGGAGAACAGCTGGCCGCCGGCGGTCGCCGCGATCGTGGTGTTGCCGCCGCCGACCGTGGTCTTGGCCAGGTCGAGGGTGCCCGAGGTATCGGTGCCGGCGAAGGTGACGCCGTTGACGCGGACCGCATCGACACCGTTGGTGCCGACGAACGAGCCCGAGTTCACGGCCTCCGCGGTGAAGCCCTGGCCGCCCGACAGCATCTTGACGCCGTTGAACTCGGTGTCGGCGCCGATGCGGATGATTTCCTCCTTCAGCGCCTGATACTCGGAGTTGAGGATCGAACGCTCGGTGTTGGAGAGCTGGCCCGACGCGGACTGGACCGCGAGGGTCTTCATCCGGATCAGGATTTCATTCGCCCGCGCCATCGAGCCGTCGGCGATCTGCAGCATCGAGGCCGCCTGGCCGGCGTTGGCCGAGGCCTGCCCGAGCGCGCCGACCTCGGCCGCGAGGCGCGATCCGATGGCCAGCGAGGCGGCGTCGTCCTTGGCCGAGACGATGCGCTCGCCCGAAGACAGTTTGGCCAGCGAGGCCGAAGCCTGCATGTCCGTCTTGACCAGGTTGCGGTGCGCCACGTTGGCGGCGAAGTTGGAAATCACATTCAGTGCCATTGTCTCGTCTCCTTGCCGATCTTGTGTCCGTCACTGCCGTCCGGTCCGATACGCTTCAGTCGCGAATGGCTTCAATCTGTGACCGGCTAACGTCCTTGGTCCTGTCTACTTGACCGGATGAGTCCGCGCCCGGTTTGGGTGCGCACTTCGGTCGGATGTCCAACCCCTATTGAGCAAGCGTCGGGCCAACTGCCGATAATTCTGCTAAACTCTTGAAATAATTATACTTATTCCAGACGGCCGATGCGCCGCGCCGGACCGCCGCGGGGTGGAGCCGGCAATTTGTTCGGGGTATCGCGGCAGATTGTGCCGGCAAGTGGCAGTCTTGACCGCAATCGAGGGCTGATCGAACCCGCCTCGGGTCGATGCCGCCGCGCCGCCCGTGCGGCGGCCGCAAAAAAGCCCCGGTCGCGGATCGCGGCCGGGGCTCGTGGTCTCAGGGTCCGGGTGGCCGGACGTCGGTATCGTGGCTCAGGCTGAGATAGCAAGCCCCGCCGGTCGCGGTTCGGCAGACCGATCCTTGGGCTGGTTCGCTGAGCCGTGCGCGGGAGCGTTCGGCGCCGCCGGGCCGGCGTCGACGCCCTTGGCCAATTGGTCCCAGGACCCGCGCAGCGGCTCGATCAGCTTGATGACGTCGCGGGCCGGCTGCGGGTCGTTACGGACGTCGACGTTGATCAGCCGCTGCAGCATGAAGCGATAGAGGTCGTTCAGGTTCCGGGCGATCTGCCCGCCCTGCTCGAAGTCGAGCGTCATCGCCAGGTGGGTAATGATCTCATTGGCGTTCCGGGTGGATTTCCAGCGCCGCTCGATGTCGCCCGCCTCGATCGCCTTGATCGCGTCGTTGAGGCTGTGGATCGCCCGGTCGTAGAGCATGACCACGAGCCGCGCGGGCGACGCGCTCATCAGCTCCTGATTGCGATAGTGTTGCGTCGCTTGGTTGGTCACCTGCGCCCCCTGTCTTTGGCCGATGCGAACGGCTTATCAGTTCTTGTTGTTCGCCAGCGAATCGGTGAACTGCGTGAGGAAACTCTGCGTCTGCGCCATCGTCGCCAACGCCGTCTCCATGATGATGAAGCGCTGGATCAGCTGGTCGCGGTCGAAGGCCAGGCGCTCGAGCATGCGGTCGAGCCGTTCCTGCTTGGCCTGGTTCTGGTTCTGGAAGGATGTGATCTCCGATTCGACCGCGCCGGTCGTCGGCGTCAGCATCGTATTGATGTCGAAGAACATCTCCTTGGCGATGCCGGCGGTGTGATTGAGGGTGATCCCCGACACCGTGGAGGTGCCGCTGAACAGCAGGGTCAGGCCCTCCGCGCCCATGGCGTCGGTCGCCGTCAGGGTGCGGCCGCTGACCGTGACGCTGCCGTCGTTCGATCCGTCCGGGTTGCCGTTGATGTTGGCCGAGGTCACCGCGTAGTCGGTGACCGAGAGACCCATGTTTGCCAACAGGTCGCCGGTATCGCCGTCCACGACCAGCGCGCCGAACTGCGAGGATATCTGCAGGCTGAAGGCGCCGTTCTCGTCCTCGAAGACGTTGGCGGAGACGCCGGCGATCGAGGCGTTGTTGATCGACGTCGCCAGGGTCTCCAGCGTGTCGTCGTCGCCGCCGGCGCCGTCGGCGTCGTAGGCGATGGCGACGCCGTTCACGTTGAACGTGCCCGAGGTCGTGGCGCCGAAGCTGTTGGCCCCGTCGCTGATCTCGGCGGTCTTGCTGACCACGGCCTGGCTGTCCTGGCGCGAGACGAAGACGGCGCCGACGTTCAGCGTGTAGCCGGCCTGCGTGTAGGTCGTGGCGCCGTTGAAGCCGACCATGGTGACCCGCGGATCGCTGGACGAGAAGTCGAAGGAGAACAGCCGGCGCAGATCCTCGGGATTGCTCAGCAGCGCCTGGTCCAGCTTCGTCTGGTCGATCTGAAGCGTATCCTTCAGGGTCGGATCGACCTGAAGCGAATTGTCGACGAGTTCGATGCCGACCTGCGCCAGGATGCTGAAGTTCGCAGCGAGGCCGGGCACGCCGCTGCCGATCGCCGAGCCCAGCTCGCCTTGGATCTGCGCCAGGGTGCGGTTGCCGAACAGCAGGCCGGTCTCCGAGGTCACCTCGCCGCTCGTCTCATCGACCAGGGTGTTGCGGTTGATGAACTGTTTGACGGCGTTGTAGGAGTCGACGAAGGTGGTGATCTGCGACTTGACCTGGGAGAGGTCGCGGTCGACGTCGGTCTTGATCGTCGTCCCTTCCTCGCCCGAGAACAGCGTCACGGTGACGCCGGCGAAGAGATCGTCGATCGTGTTGCTGGTGCGGGTCAGCACCAGGCCGTTATCGACGCCGAGGCCCGCCAGCACGCCGTTGGTATCGCTCAAAGTGATCGCCGCCTGGGTATTCTCGGTAAGCACCAGCCGCACGCCGTTGCCGTCGGCGACGACGTCGGCGACCACGCCGGTGTTGGCGGTCTCCAGGTTGATCTTGTCCTTCAGCGTGGTGATCGTGTCGGTCGCGTCGTAGTTGATCGTCTGCGTGCCGACGTTGCCGGTGACGTCGAAGGAGCCGGGGAAGGCCGCGGACGTCGCAACCGAATTCAGCAGCGTTGCGCCGCTGCCGATGAGGTTCGACTCGAAGCGGTCGATGTCGAGCAGCCCGTCGGCCTTGAAGCGCGCCGAGGTCGCCGCCTGCAGCTCGTTCTTGATCGCCGCGCCGCCCGCCGTCAGCACGCCGAGGTCTTCAAGCGCCGAGCCGGCGGTGTCCGCCAGGGTCATCGCCGTTCCGGTCTCGTCCGCGGTCAGCACGAGGAAGTTCTGGCCGCTGCCGGCGGTGACGATGCTGGCGCCGACGCCGGTCGCCGAGGCGCCGGTGTTGGCGTTGTTGATGCGGTCGCGGATGTCCTGCAGCGTGTCGGTCGCATTGGCGGTGATCGACACGCCGTTGATGGTGAACGTGCCTGAGTGGCCGAGTGCCGTCGTCTGGCTGGCGGCAACGTCGCTCGATACCTTGTGCGCCCTGGCGATATTGAGGACTTCGAGCGTGTGGCTGCCCAGCGCCGCTTGGTTCGTCAGCGCCATGCCGACCAGATTGGACGCCGCGGTCGGAGCCGCGCCGTCGGTCCGGCTGGTCGAGGCGAAGGCCGCCTTGGCCTCGAAGATGTCGGAAGTGTTGCCGACGCTGACGGCGCCGTAGAGCTTCGAGAGGCTTTCCCGCAGCTGCGTCAGCAGATCCCGGAACGTCTGGTACTCGGCGACCTTGGAAGCGTTCTCGTCGATTTCCAAGGCGATGCGATCGGCCGGGATTTGCTTGGCCGCGATGATCGCATCGGCGATCGCCTCGAAGTCGATGCCCGAGGACAGACCCGAGAAGGTCACCCGTCCCGAAGGCAGGATCGTGACGTTGCTGAGGTTGAGCGCTTCCATGCCCTGTTGTCCGTGCAGCCTGTCCTATGTTCGGGTTGCGCGACTAGACCGTCTCGTCGACCAGCGAATCGAACAGCTCGCGCGAGATGGCCTGCAGGTGGCGGATGCTTTCCGCCGGGATCTGTCGCACTTCCTCGCCGGTTTCGCGGTCGATGACGCGGCCGAAGACCTGGTTGGTCGCCTCGTCGATGCGCAGCTCGAGACGCACGCCGGGAATGCTCGGCGGCTCCGGGCGCTGGCGGTGGGAGCGCACTTTGTTGTCGCTCTTGATTTCGGTGGCCGGCGGTATCCGCTGGTCTCGCTGCGCCTGGTGTTCTGCCCCCCCCGGCTTCATCGGGGTTACCGATGGAACGGGAGCCGGGGGCGTAATCGTCCGGAATTCCATGACCCGATCCTTCCATCATCTAGAGGTTGGTGGGTGGGAGGAGAGGGGGCGAACCCCCTCTCCATCACCCGGACTAAGCCTACTGGAACAACCGCAACAGGTTCTGCGGCAGCTGGTTGGCCTGCGCCAACATGGACACGCCAGCCTGCATAAGCACCTGAGACGACGTGAACTTCGTCATCTCGGCCGCCACGTCGAGATCCATAAGCTGTGAACGGGCAGCTTCCGCGTTCTCTCGGGCGGTCGCGATGTTCGCACCGGCGAAATCGAGCCGGCTCTGGTTCGCACCGACCGTCGAACGGTTGGTGTTGAGCGAGTCGATAGCTGCCGACACCTCGGCCGAGGCCGTATCGGCGTCCGCGGACGTCGAAATGGCGGTCGCCAGCGTATCGGAGATCGCCACCAGCGAGCCGATCGCGAAGGTCAGGTCGTCCTCGGCCGCGACGGAACCGGTACCAACCTTGAACGTGAAGCTGGTGGTGCCGGTGCCGGAGACGGTACCGTTGTTCAGCGCCTGACCCATGCTGGTGTTGTCCGCGAAGGCGGAGTTCAGGTCGAGCGTGATCGTGCCGTTGACCTGCGCGTTGGAGCTGGTCAGCGTCACCGACTGCGGCGTGGACAAGAGGTTGTTGGCGAACGAACCACTGCCGATGACGACGGAGAACACCTGGCCGCCGGCGGTCGCCGAAAGCGTGGTGTTGCCACCAGCGACCGTGGTCTTGGCCAGGTCCAGCTGAGCCGACGTAGCCGTGCCGGCGAAGGTGACGCCGTTGATGCGGATCGCGTCAACACCGTTGGTGCCGACGAACGAACCGGAAGTCGTGGCCTCGGGGTTGTAGGCCTGACCACCGGACAGCAGCTTGGTGCCGTTGAACTCGGTGTCCTGGCCGATACGATCGATTTCGTTCTTGAGCGCCTGGTACTCGGTGTTCAGAATCGTACGCTCGGTGTCCGAAAGCTGACCAGAAGCAGCCTGGACGGCCAGCGTCTTCATGCGGATCAGGATTTCGCTCGCACGCGCCATCGCGCCGTCGGCGATCTGAAGCATCGAGGAAGCCTGACCGGTGTTGACGCCAGCCTGAGCAAGCGCCCCGACCTCGGCGGCGATACGAGAACCAATCGCCAGGGCGGCGGCGTCGTCCTTGGCCTGGACGATACGCTGGCCCGAAGACAGCTTCGCGAGCGAAGCGGTGGCCCGCATGTCGGTGGCCGTCAGGTTGCGGTGGGCAACGTTGGCGGCAAAGTTCGAAATGACTGTAAGTGCCATTGGTTTACTCTCCTACATGGATCACTGTTGTTGGCATCCTGCCAATTAGGGCTACTTGCCCAGACTGCCGGGATACGGGCGACGGGCCCGAGACCCATTGGTCCGTCCCTCAGCATGCAAGCCGGATGCCAGCGGACGCGGCGTGGAAATCCGGCCGCTTCGGCGGGCGCCGTCGGTCCGCAGCCGGCAAATTTTGCCGCCTTGGGCGGCCGGCTAGGAAAAATGTTCCGGCCGCGAGGCCCGGAACGAAACTTCGAATCGCCCATAAGTCTCTAAAACAATTGGATTTTTTAATCGAAAATAAAGGTTAATCGCGTTGAAATGGCGCCAGGCAAACAACCCCCTGGATCGCTCATGCCGCTCAAATCCACCGCCGCTGAACGGACCCTGCGGCTGAAGCAAAAGCTGACGGGCGAATCCGCCCTGATGCCGACGGCGCCCTCGGTGGTCGGGCGGCTGCACACGGCTTTGTCGGCGCTTCGCCAGGGCGAAACCGTGCAGCCCGAGGCGATCTTCAGGGACATCCTGGCGTCCGCGCCTCAGAACCCCGACGCGCTCCATGGGCTGGGCCTGATCCTTCTGCAGCGCGGCGAAACGAAGGACGCCATAGGCCTTCTCAAGCGGGCGCTGAAGACCGGCAAGGCGCCTGGGCAGTTCCACGTGAATCTGGCGGTCGCGCTCGAGACCGACGGTCAGATCGAGAATGCCCTCAAGACCTTGAAGAAGGCCGTGTCGCAGGATGGCGATGACCCGTTCCTGCACCAGAGCCTGGGCGTCTTCCTGTTCAACCGCAGCCGAGACAAGGACGCGCTTCACGCGCTGGAGAAGGCCGCCCGGCTCAACCCGGAGTTGCCGCGCCTGCAGCTCATGCTCGGCGATATCCATATCAAGAACCAGCGCGACGATCTGGCGCTGGAGTGCTACAAGCGCCATGTCGAGCAGAACCCCGAGGACCGGCGCATCCTGTCGAGGGTCGCCTATCTGCTCGCCAACCAGGGAAAACACCAGGAAATTCTCGATCGGCTGCTGCCGCTCTACGAGGACGGCACCACCGACGGCGACCTCTGCAACAACATCGGCTCTGCGCTCATTCACCTCGATCGGCTCGACGACGCCGAGCCGTACATTCTCAAGGCCTACGAGCTCGATCCCAGCCGTTGGGAGTTCAACGCCAACGTCGCCGGCCTGCACATGGCCAACGAGCGCCTCGACGCCGCGGTCACGCTGTTCGAGCGGCTGAAGGAGCAATATCCGGACAACCCCCAGCCGGCGACCGACCTCGCCCTGATCTACATCCGCATGGGTCGTGTCGAGGACGCCAGGCGGGAACTCGAAGCCATCACCGAGGCGCATCCGGAGCACGATCCCGCCTGGGTCGCGTTGGGCATGCTCAACATGACCGAGACGCGATATTACGACGCCGCCGATGCCTACCGCAAAGCGATCGAGGTCAACCCCATCAATGTCCACGCCAATTCCAACCTCTCGATCGTCCTGAAGCCGCTGAACGAGCTCGACGAGGCGTCGTTCTACGCCAATAAGACGATCCACCTTCCCGGGTTCTCGCCGGCGTTCTTCTCGAATGCCTTCCAGGTCTTCCACGCGACCTGCGACTTCGACGGCATCAGCCAGCTCGGCGACCTGCGCGAGCTCGTCGACAACGTGGCGGACAACGCGCTGCCCGGTTGCGTGTTCGACCTGATGCGATATGCCGAGGATCTCGAAACGTCGCGCTGGGTGGCCAGCGTCAATCGCCGCTGGGGTCTGGTGCTGGAGGAGAGCGCGGCCCGCAACCCGCTGCCGCCGATGCCGACCTGGGCCAAGCATGACAAGGTCCGCGTCGGTTTCCTGTCTTCGGACCTGCGCGACCATTCGGTGGGCAAGCACATCACGCCGCTGATGGAGAATTTCGACAGCGAGCGCTTGGAAGTCTACGGCTACTCGGCCTGGAACGCCGAAGGGGACAGGGTCCACGAGGCCCTGGCCCAACGGATGAACGGTGGGATCCGGAACGTCTCCAACCTCATGGCGCGCGACGTGGCCGCGGTCATTCGGGCCGACGAGATCGACATCCTGTTCGAGCTGAACGGCCATACCATGGGCGCGCGGCTCGACGTCGTTCCCTACCGGCCCGCGCCGGTCCAGATCGAATGGCTCGGGTTTCCGTTCACCACCGGATTGAAGGACCTGGACTACTTCCTGCTCGACGAGCACGTGGCGCCGGCGGACCTGTCGCTGATGCTCGAAAAGCCGCTGATGATGCCCGAGAGCTGGACCATCTTCGGCGGCTATCCCGACATGCCGATCACCGGGACCCTGCCGGTCGAGGAAAACGGATACATCACCTTCGGCTCGCTCAACGCCCCCTACAAGATGACCAGACCCACCATCGAGGCCTGGTCGCGCGTCATGCTGCAGGTGCCCAACTCGCGGATGATGATCGTCCGGCCGGACGTCAAATCACGCATCCTCTGCGCCAACATCGCCAACGAGTTCAACAACTGCGGGATCAATCCCGAGCGCATCGGCTTCTTCGACAATCGATCCAACAAGATCAATTTCCAGAACTGCTACAACTTCATCGACATGACGATGGACACGATGCCGGTGACCGGCGGCACCACGACCTGCGACGCCATGTGGATGGGGGTGCCGGTGGTGACGCTGGCGGGGCCCAGCTATCACCAGCGCATCAGCCACGCCCTGCTGAGCCATATCGGCCTGCAGGAGCTCAGCACCACCTCGCTCGACGAGTTCGTGCAGCGTTCGGTCGATCTCGCGGGCGACATCGATTCGCTGCGCTTCCTGCGCCGGAACCTGCGCACCATCCTGCGCGAGTCCTATCTTTGCGACGGACCGCGCTACGCGACGCATTTCTGCGACGTTATGGAGAAGGTTGCGCGCGAGCACGGCCTCGCCTGAGGCCCGCGCCGGCCCGGTCCGCTAGAGCAGGTCGTGATCAGGTCGAATCACTTCTTGATTCGACCCAAATGCGACCCGATCTAGACGGGCTCGCTGCTGAACTCGGCCGGCGAGGTGATTTCGACCATTTCCAGGTCGTCCGACCAGCCCACCACCGAATGCTCGATGCCCGGCGGCAGCAGGTGGCACGAGCCGGCCTTCAGCGTCTCCTCGCCGCGGCCCTCGTACCAGAACGTCACCTCGCCCTTGGTCACGTAGACGAGCTGGAACTTGATCTCCGGGTGCTTGTGCGCCTCGATCGGCCCCTGGCCGTCGCCGGCCCGGATGACATGGGCGCTGTAGTCGCCGCCGGTCGCCGCGGCGATGCCGAGATCGCGGTAGACGAACTCGTCCCGCAACCCTCCGTTTTCGAAATTGCCTTCGTCGTGCACGACCGCAAGCGTCTGTGGGTGCGCCATGGCGTCCTCCCCTCCGTCGGGCCCGAAGGCCGGACTTCTGCATGCAATTATCGCCAAGGCAAGGCTATCACGCAGCTTATGCGCCCGCCACACGCGGGTTTCGCGAAATTCAGCCGCGGAAGATATCGGCCAGCAGGTCGGCCTTGGCCTTGCCGAAGGTGGCGTCCTTGCCGCGGCCGAAGACGATCGCGTCCTTTGGGCTGTCGCGGTCGATGAGCTGGGCGCCCTGGGCCAGCACCGTGCCGTCGGCCACCTTGGTGGCGCCGAGGATGGCGCTGTTGGGGAACATCAGGACGCGCTCGCCGATCTCCGGGCGCGCGCCCTTCGACTGGCCCACGGTGCAGTTCTGGTAGATCGCGAAGCGGTTGCCGTAGGTCGTGCGGACCAGGACGATGCCCACCGTGTGCCCGATGAAGAATATCTCGGGCAGCTCGGTCGCGTAGAAGCACTCGAAGCCGTGCAGCGCCTTGTTGAGGTAGAATAGCTTGGTCGCGACGTTCCCGTGCTCGCGGTTCCGCCACACCGTGTTGGCGAGATAGTAGAGGAAGGTGCAGTACTGCGAGGAATGCAGGTAGTCGAAGGCGCCCTCGCGCCACATCGCCACGCCGCCGATGCAGCGCGCCAGGCGGTCGAGCGCCTCGTCGAGCTCGCCGTCGATCACGACCCGGCCGTCGTGGACGTGGTCGGGAAAGAAAGTGTCGAGCTGCGCCGCGACGTAGTCGAGGAGCTGGGCGCGCGTCGTGTTCACGAGCTCCATTTCCGGCGCGCGCCTATCCCGCGGCGGCGATCTGCTCGAGCGCGGTGTCGCCCGCGCCGTCGTGGCTCAGCGTGCCCTTGAAGTAGGCGATCACCGTCTCCGCGACGGCTTCCCGCGCCGCGTCCTCCATCGCCGAATGCAGCGGCAGCGAGACGATCTCGTCGCTGGCCCGCATCGAGACCCGCAGATTGCCGCGGCGGCACTCCCGCAACAGCTCGAATGTATGGCCCGCCTGCCAGTGGACGCCGGTGTCGATGCCGTGCTCGCCGAGCCTGGTGCGGAAATCGTCGCGCCGCTCGCCGGGCACGCGCACGACGAAGATGAAGGGCGTGGAATTCACCAGATCGATCGGCGGCAGCACCAGGTCGTCGATCCCGGCGAGGCGGTCTAGGTAGTAGGCGCAGGTGTCGCGCCGCGTCTCGGCGATGCGCTCGATCTTGGCGAGCTGCTGCAGGCCGATCGCCGCGTGCAGGTTGAGTACGTGGTAGCGATAGCCGATGTCGTTCACGTGGAAGGTCCAGGCGCGCTTGTTCTGGTACATGACCGCGGGCGGCTGGCCCATGCCGAGGATGCGCATCTCGTGCACCCGGCCCAGCTCGTCGTCGTTGTTGACGACGATGGCGCCGGCGTCCAGGCAGGTCAGCGTCTTGACCGGATCGAAGCTCAGCATGGTGAGGTCGGAGAAGCTGCCGACCATGCGGCCCTTGGGATCGCGCGAGTTGAAGGAATGCGCCGCGTCGTGGATGACGCGGAGATTGTGCCTGGCGGCGAAGGCCTCGACCGCGTCGTAGTCGGCCAGCGAGCTTGCATAGTCGATGAAGAGCACGGCCTTGGTGCGCTCGCTGACCAGCGGCTCGGCGCTCCGCACGTCGATGGTCAGCGTGTCGTCGCGCACGTCGCAGAGCACCGGCTCGGCGCCCGTCTGCAGGATCGCCTGGAAGTCGGAGACGCAGTTGAACGAGGGGGTGATGACCTCGTCGCCCGGTCCTATATTGGCGACCTCGAGCGCGAGGTGCAGCGCCGAATGGCCGGTGTTGACGAGCGCCAGGCGCTTGTCGCCGAGCTCCAGATGGGCGGTCAGCGCCTGCTCCATCTCGTTCACGTAGGAGCCCATGCCGAGCCAGCCCAGGCGAAGCGACTCCACGGCGGCGTCGATCTCCGGCTGCTCGATCAGCGGCTTGAACATCGGGACTTTGATCATGGTCTGGTCGTCCTTGGAATGCCTGGTCCGGGCGTTACTCGGCCGCCTGCGGCAGGGCGAACCTGCCTTCCCCCCGGAAGCCGACTGTCTTCGCGGGCGAGCCGATGTTGATGGAATAGGCGGGCACCTCGTGGCGCACCAGCGAGCCCGCGGCGACGATCGAGCCGCGGCGCAGGATGGCGCCGTCGAGGATCATGCAATTTGCGGCGATCCAGACGTCGTCCTCGATGACGATGCCGCCCCGGCTGGCCAGGAAGCGCTGTTGGTTCATCGGCTTGTCGGGGTCGCGGAACTCGTGATTGGTCGGCGCGATGGTGGTGTTGGCGCCGATCGCCACGTCGTCGCCGATACGCACGCCGTTGCCAATGTAGATCACCACGCCGGAATTGATCGAGCAGTTGCGGCCGATCTCAAGGTCGCCCTCGCCGCCGGCCGGCTTGACCTTGACGAAGCTGTCGATGACGGCGCCTTCCTTGACGATGATCTTGCTGCCGCGCACCGAATCCTCGATGTCGGCATGCGGCGAGATCTTGGCCTTGGGAGAGATGACCAGCATCAGACGGCCTCCTTGAGCTCGCCGAGGTCGGACAGGAAGGGCAGGTTGGCGTCGCGCTCCGACATGATCGGCTCGGAGACCGGCCAGTCGACTGCGAGGTCGGGATCGTCCCAGCGCAGCCCGCTCGCCGATTCCGGATGGAAGGGGCCGGCGATCTGGTAGACCACGTCGCTGCGGTCGGCGAGCGCCTGGAAGCCGTGGGCGCAGCCCTCGGGCACGTAGACCATCTTGTGGTTGGCGGCCGAGAGCTCGATCGCCACCCAGCTCGCGAAGGTCGGCGAGCCCGGGCGCAGATCGACCACCACGTCGAAGACCGCCCCGGCGGCGCAGCTCACCAGCTTGGCCTCCTCGTGGGGCGCGGTCTGGAAGTGCAGCCCCCGCAGCGTGCCGCGCCTGGCGTTGTGCGACAGGCTCGATTGGTCGAACGGCCGGGTGATGCCCTGGCAGGCGAACTCGTCGCGGCACCAGGTGCGCGTGAAGAAGCCCCGGTGGTCGACCAGCGGCTCGGGCTCGATCAGCAGGGCGCCGCGGATGGCGAGCTTGCGGAAGTTCATGGCAATACCTTCACCGCCGGGATCGGCACGACGAAACGGCCGCCCCAATCGCGGATGTGCCCCATGTTGGACACGATCTCATCCGTGAGGTTCCAGGGAAGCACCAGCACGTAGTCGGGCTTGCGCTCGGCGATCACGTCGGGATGCTCGACCGGAATATGGCTGCCCGGCAGCAGGCGCCCCTGCTTGTGCGGGCTCACGTCGACGGTGTAGGCCAGGAGCTCGCGGCCGATGCCGCAGTAGTTGAGCAGCGTGTTGCCCTTGGCCGGCGCGCCGTAGCCGGCGACCGACTTGCCGGCGCGCTTGGCGCTGGAGAGGAAGTCGCGCAGCTCGCGCCCGGCCGCCGCCGCGCGGCGCCCGAAATCCCGGTAGGTCTCGACCCGCTGCAGCCCGGCCTCGGCCTCCTCGGCCTTGATCCGCCCGACCTCGGTTGTGGTCGCGCGCTCGTGCTCGTCGCGGCAGGCGTAGATGCGCAGGCTGCCGCCATGGGTCGGCAGCTCCTCGACGTCGAAGACGCGCAGGTCATGGACCTTGAGCACGCGCTCCGCCGTGGTCAGCGAGAAGTAGGAGAAGTGCTCGTGGTAGATCGTGTCGAACTGGTTCTGCTCGATCAGGCGCAAGAGATGCGGGAACTCGACGGTCAGCACCCCGGTCCATTTGAGCGCCATGCGCAGCCCCTCGACGAAGTCGTTGAGGTCGGGGACGTGGGCGAGCACGTTGTTGGCCACCAGCAGGTCGGCGGTCTTGCGCGCATGGGCGAGGCCCTGGGCCGACGCCGTGCCGAAGAACTCCACCAGCGTTGGAATCTCGTTGGCCTGGGCGGCGGCGGCGACGTTGGCGGCCGGCTCGATCCCCAGCACCGGAATGCCGCGGTCCCTGAAGAAGCGCAGCAGGTATCCGTCGTTGCTGGCGATCTCCACGACCCGGTTGGTGGAGCCGATCTCGAAGCGCTCGATCATCGCCTCGGCGTAGCGCTCGGCGTGGTCGAGCCAGCTCTGCGAATAGGACGAGAAGTACGCGTAGTCGCCGAAGATCGCGTCCGGCGTCTGGTGCGCCGGCAGCTGCACCAGGAAGCAGGTGCCGCAGACGTAGACGTGCAGCGGAAAGCGCGGCTCGATGGCGCCGGCGCACTCCGGCTCTATATAGGCGTTGGCGAGCGGCGTCTCGCCCAGATCGACCATGGTCTCGCTGAGCGCTGCGCCGCAGAACCGGCAGGCGCCGGCAGCCTCGAGGTGCATGGCGGCCTCCCCCGGCATGGCTCAGGCGCTCTGCTTGGCGGCGGCCGGCGCGCGCTTGGGCGCCAGCGTCGCCTCGTAGGCCGCGATCTGCTTGTCGGTCAGCGCCGCCACGTCGGCGCCGTCGTAGAAGCCGCGGTACCATTCGACCGTGCGGGCGACCGCGTCGGCGAAGGGCCAGGCGCCGCGCCAGCCGAGCATCTCGGCGGCGCGCGCGCAGTTGAGCGAGAGCAGGCGCGCCTCGTAGGGCTTCGCGCGCTGGTCGATCTCCCAGGCGGGGCCGGCGCCCCAATGGCGGCTCAACGCCTCGACGACCTCGGCGACCGGCCGGGCGCTGTCCTCGGCGGGGCCGAGGTTCCAGGCGGTGGCGTGGCTCTGCGGATCGGCGTGGAGCCGTTCGGCGATCACCAGGAGCCCGCGCACCGGGTCGAGCACGTGCTGCCAGGGCCGCACCGCGTCGGGGTTGCGCACCCACAGCTTCTTGCCGCTGGCGAAGGCGCGCATGGCGTCGGGCACCAGGCGCTCGTCGCCCCAGTCGCCGCCGCCGATGACGTTGCCCGAGCGCACCGTGGCGACCCCGATCGGCTGCTCGCGCTGGGCGAGGTAGCTTTCGCGGTAGGCGCTCACCGCCATCTCGGCGGCGGCCTTGCTGGTTCCGTAGGCCTCGCGGCCGCCGAGGCGGTCGTTCTCGCGGTAGCCCCAGACCCATTCGCGGTTGTCGTAGACCTTGTCGGTGGTGAAGACGACCACCGAGCGCACGCTGTCGGGACGGCGCACCGCCTCCAGCAGGTTGACCGTGCCCATCACGTTGGTCGCGAAGGTGTGCACCGGCTCGTAGAAGGCGGTGCGCACCAGGGGCTGCGCCGCCAGGTGGAGCACCACCTCGGGCTCGGCGTCGGCGATCGCCTGGCTCAGCGCCGCCAGGTCGCGCACGTCGCCGTAGATCGACGGCAGCCGGTTGCCGAGGCGCGCGGCGTCGTAGAAGTTGGGCTGGGTCGGCGGGTCGATGGCGTAGCCGGTGACCTGCGCGCCCAGGCGGTTCAGCCACTGGCAGGTCCAGCCGCCGATGAAGCCGGTATGGCCGGTCACGAAGACGCGGCGGCCGCGCCAGAACTGCTGCTTTACGCCGACAGCCTGCATGAGTCCCAGCTCTGCCAGGGCGCCTTGCCCGTTTCCCACAGGTCGTTCAGCAACTGCATCTCGCGGAAGGTGTCCATGCACTGCCAGAAGCCGTCGTGCTGGTAGACCGCGAGCTCGGAGCGGCCGGCGAGCATCTCGAGCACGCCGGTCTCAAGCGCCACGTTCTGGTCGGGCTTGAGCCCGTCGAAGGCGCGCCGGTCGAAGACGAAGAAGCCGCCGTTGATCCAGCCGCCCGTGACCTGCGGCTTTTCCCGGAAGGAGCGGACGATGCCGCCCTCGATGGCGAGCTCGCCGAAGCGCGAGGAGGGATGCACCGCCGTCACGGTGGAAAGCCGCCTGCTCTCCTCGTGATAGGCGAGGAGCGCGTTCAGGTCGACGTCCGCCAGGCCGTCGCCGTAGGTGGCGAGGAAGGTGTTGCCGCGCACGTAGCGCAGCGCCTTCTTGATGCGCGCGCCGGTCAGCGTCTCCGCGCCCGTGTCCGCGAGCACGACCCGCCAGTCCTCGGCATAGCCGTTCGACAGCATCTCCACGTCGCCCGAGCGCAGGTCGATGGCGACGTCGGAGTGGTTGACCTCGTAGTTCAGGAAGAAATCGCGGATCGCCTCGCCCTTGTAGCCCAGGCAGAGGATGAAGTTTCGCACCCCGTAGTGGTGGTAGTGCTTCATGATGTGCCAGAGGATCGGGCGGCCGCCGATCTCGACCATCGGCTTGGGCTTGAACTCGGTCTCCTCGCGCAGCCGCGTGCCGAGGCCGCCGCACAGGATGACGACGTCGAGGCCCCCCAGGGGTCCGGATTGAGGCTCGGCTTGGTTGCGCCTGGCCATGGCGGTTCGATCCTTCTCCCCCGGCCTCAGCGCGGCGCGGCGCATCTCGTCGATCGCCGCCCCGCGCCGGCCGCCTTCGTTGCCGCGGCCGGGGCGCCGGGTTGGAGGTCGATGATGGCGCGCCATGGTAAAGTTTCGCTTAAGCCAGGGAACGCGGCCCTAAAGCTCGTGCTGGATCGGATATGCGCTGTTCGGGGTGACGTGCTGGAAGGCGCGCCGGTCGTTGGCGTCGATGACCACCGGCGCGCGCAGGTTGACCGACAGCTTGGTCGCCTCCGCGGTCTTGCGGACCGTGACGATCAGGAGGATGAGCGCCGCGTCCTGCTTGATCGAGAGCGCCTCCAGGGCAACGGCGATGTCGTCCTCGTGGAGGAGGTCCGGCACGGCGTCGAGCGGCAGCACCAGGAAGCCCAGGCCCGACCCGTCGAGGGCCTGCATGAGCTTGAAGTTGCCGAGCGCGGGGTCGGGCAGGCTGGCGAGCGCGAAATCGGAGACACCGCCGAAGCCGAGCAGGCCGTTCGGGAAGGTCAGGATGGTGTCCTTCGCGAACGTCATCGGCCCGAACTGCGTGTCGACGGTGACAGAGTCCTCCAACTCCGCTTTGGCCGCGGCGTCCTTGCCCTCCGCGACGGCTGCGTTGTCGTTGAGCATTGCTTACGTCTCCCTCGTCAAGTAGGCGGCAGGCGCGAGCCGTCCTGGCTCAGAGATAGTTCAACAGCGAAATCGAGCGCATCTGCGCCAAGGTGGCGAAGGACGCCTCGAGTGAAGACTGGTCGGCGGTGAGCAGCGTGATCGCCTCGGCGAGGTCGGTGTTCGCGAGGTCGCCGATGGTCTGCTCGGTATAGAGAAGCGTCTCGCTGTGGATCGCGTTGGCGGTTTCCAGGCTCTTGCGCGCGGAGCCGATGCCGGCGACCACGAGCGGCAGCTCGCGCGCGGCCTCCTCGGCGACGGCCAGCGCTTCGTTGAGGCGCGCCAGGTCCGGGACCGGCGCCACCGTCGCGGTGGCGACCAGGTGCAGCGTGCGGATCAGCTTCTCGATCGCCGGGTGGTCCGCGGTCACCCCGTAGTTGACCGTGAGGTCGACGTCGGCGCGGATCGACAGGATCTGCTGGTCGCCCTGGTAGTAGGTCGTGTCGGCGGTGCTGGGGTAGGCGCCCGGCGGCGTCAGGAAGGCGGCGTCGTTCAGGTCGACCGGCGGCGTGTTGGTCATCGAACCGGAGAACAGGAAGCGGCCGTCGAACGAGACGTTGAGGATCGAGGACACCTGGTCGATCATGTTCTGCGCCAGCACGTCGATGCCCGAGACCGGGGCGTTGCCGGCGTTGATCGCGCTGACCAGCTGGGTGCGGATGTCGCTGGCGATGTCGCCCAGCTGGCTGACGTTGGTCTCCATCGTCTGCAGGCGCTGGTCGATGATCGTGTTGTTGCCCATGAACCGGGTGAGCTCGACATGGGTCGCTTCCAGGTTCACCAGGCGCTTGCTGTCCTCGGAGATGCCCGAATAGCGCTGCGCGTTCACGCCGCTGGTGATGGCGATGTTCTTTTCCGCGATCCGGCCTTGCAGATTCTTGATCTGGTCGAGGCTGAACTGCTGTTGGGCTAGGGCTGTGACGCGCATGGCCTGATCCTTCGATCTTCGATGGCTTAGCTGATGATCTGGTTGAGGGTGTCCATCATCTCCTGGGTCACGGTGATCACCCGTGCGACCGCGGAGAAGGAGTTCTGCAGGGTGATGAGGTCCGCCATCTCCTCGTCGATGTTGACGCCGCTGAACGACTCGGCGCGGAACTTGATGTCGGCGCGGAGCACCTCCTTGAAGGCGATCTGGTTCGCCGCCTCGGCGGCCTGGGTCGCGTTGACCGAGAGGATCTGCGAGGCGTAGTCGGTCATGCTGACGTTGGTGGCGCCGATGTCGCCGGTGGCGGCGAAGGCGATGGTGTCGCTGAACTTGTCGGCGATGCGCTGGATGACGGCGATGCCGCCGGAGGTGATCGCCGTGTCGCCGGCAATCGCGGCGGTGGCGGAAAGCTCGGTGTGCGAGACCAGCTCGGGCGTGGCGATGATGTCGGCGCGCACCGCGATGTTGGAGGCGAGGTTCACCGAGGCGTCGCCGACGAAGAAGTTGTTGAGGCCGAAATAGTGCGAGAAGCCCTGGGCGCCGATCGCGGTGTCGTTCTCGTTGATGGCGACGCCGTTGGTCGAGACCGCGGCATCGATCTGCAGCACGCCGTTCACGATCGCCGCCGAGCCGTCGGCGCCGAGCGCCGTGTCGATCGCGGTGACGAGGTCGCCCACGGTGGCGTAGGCGGACAGGTCGAGCTCGACCGGCGCGGCGACGAGGCCGCCGTTGGCGTCGGTGATGGCGATCCGCGTGGTGCCGGTGCCGGCGAAGGCGTCGCCGCCGGCGACCGTTCGCGTGCCGTTCAGCGTGTTGGGCGGGGGAAACGCCGCGCCGTCGTTGTGGATCGCGTTGATCTCGTCGAAGATCGTGTTGGCGAGCACGTCGATTTCGGCGGCGAGATTGGGCAGCGTGGTGTCGCGCTGGGCGATCAGCGCGCCGATCTTGCCGCCGACGATCTCGGTGGTGATGTCGACGCCGTCGAGGTTGATGCCGTCGATGGGTCCGGGATAGCTGACCGAGACGTCGAGGCCCGCCGAGGGCGTGTGGGTGAAGGTCGGGATCCGGCTGTCGACCAGGATGCGCCCGCCCTCGGTGACCAGCACGACCTCGCCCGTCGAGCGGCTGAAGGTGCTGAACTTCAGGTATTCGGAGACCGCGTCGATGGCCTTGTCGCGCTGGTCCTCGAAATTCGCGATCGGCAGGCCGGCGGCCAGGTCGCGCGCGATCTGCGCGTTGAGCTCGGCGATCTCGCCGAGCCGCAGGTTGACCGTGTCGATCGCCGCGCTGATGCCCTGGTCGGCATCGGTGCGCATCTTCTGAATTTCCAGCGCCATGGTGTTGAACTGGCGGGTCAGTGTCTTGGCGCTCCCGACCACCGCGGCGGCGCGCCCGGCGTCCTCCGGCGCGGTGGCGTAGGCCTCGAAGGCCGCGCGCAGCTCGGTGATCCGCGCCGTCAGCGAGGTGCCGCTCGCCAGCGAGCCGAAGAGGTCCTGCATGCGTACGAAGAACTCGTCGTCGACGCGCAGCCGGCCGAGATCGGAGGTCTGGCCGCGCAGCTCGCGCACCAGCACTTCGTTCACGTTGCGGCTGATGTCGGAGAGGTCGACGCCGACGCCCTGACCCGCGATCAGGATCGGCAGCGGCGTCACCTCCTTGCGGGTGAAGCCCTCGGTGTTCGCGTTGGAGATATTGTTGGACGCGATCTGCAAGGCGGATTGCACGGCGTGCAATCCGGTGAGCGCAGTGCTGAGCGACGTCGTTAGGCTCATCGTCCGGCTCTCCTAGAGGCGCTGGTCGAGGCTCAGCGCGAGCCCTTCGCGCGGGCGCGAATCGCTCATGGTGGCGGTGCCGTCGGCGGCGTAGCCCTCGGTGCGGCCGCGGCGCTCGCTGACGATGTCGACGATGGCCTGCATCAGGCGCTGGTTCGCCTCCTGGGCGGCGTGGACCGCGATCGCGTTGGCCTTGGCGGCGTCTTCGAAGCGGTTGACCGTGGCCTGCAGCTCGCCGCGGATCGCCTGGTCGACCGCCGCCAGCTCGTCGCCCTGCTGGTTGACCGCGCGCATGCGGGTCTCGTAGGCGCGGGCGAGCTTCAGCTTCTCGTCCTGCAGCGCCGCGATCTCGGTGATCTTCATCTCGCGCAGCAGCGCCGTCTCGCGGCCGAGCAGCTCGATCAGCCGCGAGGCGATCTCGATCAGCCCGTCGATCGAGGGGCGCATGTCGGGGCCGGCCTCGGGTGTCGGCATGGAAAGGGTTCCGGTGTTCATTTGGCTCGTGCCTCCTGAAGCTGAATGATTTCGCGCATGACCGCGTCGGCGATGCCGACGCCGCCATTGGCCGACATGGCCTTGCCGTATTCCTGGACCATCATGGCGCGGTAGGCGTCCTCGCCGTGGCCGCCGCCGAAGACCTTGTCGGTCTTGATGCCGGCGAACATGTTGCCCAGCATCTGCGAGAGGAAGACCGCCTCGAACTCCTCGGCCGCCTCGCGCGCCTTGGCGAGGTCGAGGCCCTTGGCGGGCGCCTTGGGCTGCTGGCCCTGGAGCGAGAGCAGCGATTTGTCGAGCGCGTCGGTGCCGGCGTTCATCAGCGCACCTCGATGTCGGCCTGCATCGCGCCGGCCGCCTTGACGGCCTGCAGGATGCTGATGAGGTCGCGCGGGCCGATGCCGAGCGCGTTCAGGCTGGCGACCATCTGCTGCAGCGTCACGCCCTGCTTCAGAATGCCGAGCTTGCGCTCGGCATCCTCGGCGACCCGCACCCGCGTGCGCGGCACCACCCGGGTGGCGCCGCCGGTGGTGAAGGGGCCGGGCTGGGAGACCTGCGGGGTCTCGGTGATGCGGATCGTCAGGTTGCCCTGGGCGATCGCCACCGTGCTGATGCGCACCCGGTCGCCCATCACGATCACCCCCGACTGCTCGTCGATGACGATCTTGGCGATATGGTCGGGATTGACGGTGAGCTGCTCGATATCGGTCAGCAGGCCGACGATGTTCCGGCCGTAGCTGGTCGGCACGGTGAGCAGCACCGTCGCCGGGTCGAGCGGGCTCGCGGCCTTCGACTTGAGCCTGCGGTTGATCGCCTGGGCGATCCGGCGCGCCGTGGTCAGGTCGGGGTTGCGCAGCGCGATCTTGACGTTCTTCATCTTGGCGAGGTCGAAGCCGACCTCGCGCTCGACGATGGCGCCGTTGGCGATGCGGCCCGTCGTGGGCGTGCCCTTGGTGACTGTTTCGGCGGCGCCCTTGGCGGTGAAGCCGCCGATCGCCACGGGCCCCTGCGCCACCGCGTAGACCTCGCCGTCGGCGCCGAGCAGCGGCGTGACCAGCAGCGTGCCGCCCTGCAGACTCTTGGAATCGCCGAGCGCGTTGACCGAGATGTCGAGCCGTGTGCCCTGGCGGGCGAAGGGCTTCAGCGTCGCCGTGACCATCACGGCGGCGATGTTCTTGGTGTCGAGCTTGGTGAGGTTGTCGCGGGTGTTGACGCCGAGCCGCTCGAGCATCGCCACCAGGCTCTGCTGGGTGAAGGGCGACTTGCTGAGCGTGTCGCCGGTGCCGTTGAGGCCGACCACCAGGCCGTAGCCGACCAGCAGGTTCTCGCGCACGCCCTCGAAGTCGGCGATGTCCTTGATGCGCGAGGCCGCCGCCGCCGGCATCGCCAGCGAGACCGCTCCGAACCACAGCAGCGCCGCCGCCGCGGCAAGCCGCAGCAGCGCCGGTCCCGGCGAGCGTGTCCGCGAATGCGATCGGTAGTCGGCCTTCATGGGCGGAATCCCACTGTCCTCATGCGCACCTGTCCACCGCTCTTGAAGCGAAAGTCGTGCCACCGGAACGGCGTCGTTAACGCCTTGAAATCTAGGGATTTCGCGAAAATGCGCGGATGTGCGGGCCGGAATCCGGGGCAAACGCTGCCGGGCCGGGCAATATCTGCCGGGCAGGGCGCCCGGCCCGGTGCGGCGCGCGCGGCGGCGGGGGATTGCTGTAGAATTCCGGTGCCTTCGCCGGAGCGAGGGCCGTAATGGCGCGCGCGGGGGGCGCCGCGCGGGATGGGGTGGCGATGGACAGCGCCGGGGACGGTGCCAGGGAAAATGCCTCGCCCGACGCCATGGCGTCGGGCGAGGCGGCGGATGCGGGCGCGCGCCGCATCGTCCGGCTGACCCTGCTCGGCTTCGCCGCCTACTGCCTGGCGCTCCTGGGCCTGAAGTGGTTCGGCTTCTCCGCCGCCGTCTTCGACTACGCCAAGGAGATCTACCACGCCCGGGAGCTCCGCTGGATCTACGACGCGGCCAACCCGCCGCTCTATACCTGGCTGCTGCTTGGCCTTCAGCAGGCGATGGGCGCGCGGCTCGGAACCGTCCTGATCCTCAACCACCTGCTGCTCTTCGGCATCTTCGCCGCGAGCTTCGCGCTGGCCCGCGAGGCGCTGCGCTCGCCGGTCCTGGCGGCGCTGGCGGCCTGGTCGCTGATGCTGGTCGGCCAGTACCACAAGTTCCTCTACGTGATGACCCATTCGCTGCTGGCGGCGATCGCCTGCCCGGCGGCGCTCTGGCTGATGCTGCGCATCGCCCGGGAAGGCCGGCGCCGCGACTACCTCGCGCTGGGGGCGGTGCTCGGGCTGGGCCTGCTCTCGAAGTTCCTGGTCCTGGCCGCCTTCGCCGCGATGGTCGCGGCGGCCCTGGCCGGCCGCGCGACGCGCGCCCGCGTGCTGAGCCTGGATTTCGCGATGACCCTCGGCGTCGCGGCGGCGGTCTTCGCGCCTTTCGCGATTGCGGGCATCGGAGAGTGGCCGCGCCTGGCCGGCGTCTTCGCCGAGCGCACCGGCCGGAACCAGGCGTCGGGCTATTTCTCCGGCCTCGCCGACGGCGCCTGGAGCCTGACCCAGGGCGTCGTCGTCTACGCCGCGGCGCTCGCGCTGGTTGCAGGCCTGGCGATCCTCTGGGCGCGCCGCCCCGGGGCCCGATCGGCCGCGGGCGCGCCGGCGTTCGAAGCCCAGGCGAACGGCCTCCGCCTGGTTCGCGCCACGGTGATCGCCGGGCTCGTCCTGATCGCCATCGGCGTCCTCGCCGCCGGCATCAGCGTCGTCAAGCCGCGCTTCCTCCACATCTTCCTCTATCCGCTGCCAATCCTGGCCGTGGCGCTGGTGGCGCGCCTGGCGCCCGGCCGGCCGGCGCTGCGAACCCCGGCGCTGCGAACCCCGGCGCTGCGAACCCCGGCGCTGCGAACCTATGGGATCCTGCTGGGGTTGGTCGGCGCGGCCGTCCTCGCGGTCCGCGCGGTCAACCTGTCGCCGGCCTGCCTGGGCCGCTGCGAGGACCTCGAACCCTTCGACCGCCTGGCCGCGCGCCTCGCCGGGGCGGGCTTCCAGAGGGGCACCATCCTGGCCCACGGCGTGCGGCTCGGCGGCAACCTGGCCTTGCATTTCCCGGACGCGCGGGTCGACGTTGTGGTCGATCCCTTCAAGCCCGCCCCGCCGCCGTCCGGGCGGCGCGGCCAATGCCTGATCGTCTGGCAGGCGGGCAGGGGAGGCGGGCCCGCATTGCCCAAGGCGCTGATCGAGGCGGCCGGGCTGCCGGAGGCGCGCGCCCGCGTCGCCGCGCGCGGCATATCGCTCGACTGGCGCTGGCACGGTCTGGCGGTCGTCGATCCGGCGCGCGACTGGCGGCCGCGCCGGACCGGCTGGCGCTACATACTTATCCCCGAAGGCACCCCGACCTGTCGCTGAGGCATATCACTCCTCGATGATCGCGACGGCGCGGGTCCAGCCCGCCGAGGCGCCCTTGATCTTGACCGGCAGGCAGATGATCTCGAAGCCGTCCGGCGGCAGCGCCTCCAGGTTGTGCAGCTTTTCCAGGTGGCAGTAGCCGATCTCGCGTCCGGCCTTGTGGCCCTCCCAGATGATCGAGGGGTCGCGGTCGGCGTCCCATTTCTGCGCCGTGTAGGTGAAGGGCGCGTCCCACGACCAGGCGTCGGTGCCGGTCACCCGCACGCCGCGCTCGAGCAAGTAGAGCGTCGCCTCGCGGCCCATGCCGCAGCCGGCGTCGACGTAGTCGTCGCTGCCGTAGGCCTCGCCGGCGCGGGTGTTGACGACGACGATCTCGCGTTCCTTCAGCGCATGCCCGATGCGCGCGAGCTCGGCCTCGACGTCCGCCGCGGCGACCACATAGCCGTCCGGCCGGTCGCGGAAGTCGAGCTTCACGCCCGGTCCCATGCACCAGTCGAGCGGCACCTCGTCGATGCCGATCGCGCGCTCGCCGTTGTTCATGGTCGAGGCGAAGTGGTAGGGCGCGTCGAGATGCGTGCCGTTGTGCGTGATCAGCTCGATGCGCTCGATCGCCCAGCCCTCGCCGTCGGGCAGGTCGGCCCTGGTCAGCCCCGGGAAGAACGACGCCATCTGCTCCGCCGTCGAGGCGTGGTCGAAGTACTCGACCTTCGGATTGAACGGCGCGGGGTCGGAGACGATCTCGTTCTCGATGGCGATCGAAAGGTCGATGATCTGCCGTGCCATGAAGCTCACTCCCTTTGGTCGCGCGCGCGCACCAGCTCGGGCTCGGCGCCGATCTCGTGCCGCAGGGCGGCGATCAGATCGGCGCTCATGCCCAGATGCGGCGCCTCGGCGTCGAGGATCGCCAGGAAGGCGCGCCGCTTGAGCGCGGCGATGTCGGGGCCGGCGATCGAGGTCGCCTCGGTGCGGGCGGCATCGTAGACGATATCGATCAGGCGTTCGGCCGCGTGCAGCCGGCCCCAGAGATAGTCGTTCTCGCGATGCGCGCGCGAGAAGAAGGCGCCGAAATGCTTGAGCTCGACGCCCTTCAGCACGCTCGCCGCGTTGCCGCTGCGAATCGCCACGGCGTCGTCGGGGCTGATCCGGTCGACCCGGATCGCATCGAACTCGCCGAGGTCGCGCCACTGGGTCACCGAGAAGGTCAGCACGTCCCAGAACGAGAAGCCGATATAGGCGATCATCAGCTCGCGCCGCGCCCCCGGCGTCCATTGGCCGTGGGTCTTTCCGGCGAAGATCTCGTCGACCGTGCGGTCGGCTTCGGAAAGGTCGATCGAGCCGGCGATGGCGCCGACGATCCCGTCGATCGCCTCGGCGTGCTCCGCCGCATGCTCGGCCGCGCGCAGCGCCGTCGCCTCGAGCGAGGCGGCCTCGGGCGCGCTCTCGAGCAGCAGCGCGGCGATCCGCGCCTTCATCGGCCCGTCGATGCGCGCGATCATCTCGGCCCGGCCGAAGCTCGCGAGCGCCCCGTAGAAGCGCCCCTTCAGCTGGTCGAGATCGCTGGTGGTGAGGCCGCCCATGGCCGGATCGTCGAGGCGGCCGTAGAGCGCGTTCAGGCGCTGGATGACGAAGCTGAGGCGCCGCCGGCGGAACTCGAAGTCGAAGGACAGCAGCAGCGTGATCCAGTCCGGCATCCTGGCGCTCCGGGTGCCCGGCCTGGCCTTCGGCATCGGCCCCTCGGCGGGCACCACGTCGCGCTCCTGCGCCCAGGCGTTCAGCACCTCCACGATCCAGGCCGTTTCGTGGACGTCGGCCGGCAGGCCGAGCGCCTCCGCCATCAGCTCGGCCAGGCTCTCGATCACGTCGATAAGCTTGAGGCGAACGTAGCCCTCGTAGGCGAAGCCGGCCTCGCGCGCCGCCAGGGCGTTGGCGGTGTCGCGCCATTCGCTCAGGCGCGCCGGCGACGGCGCGCGGTTGATGCGGCCCTTGGCGATGTCGGCGACCAGCTCGGCGATATAGGGACGCGCCGCCTCGACGATGGTCTTCATGCGCCGGATGCGCGCGTTGAACTCGTTGATCCAGGCGAGCTCGTCATGCACCGGCTCGTTGCGCGGAATGTCGGAGAGCGCCCCCCACAGGGTTCGGAAGAAGCCCGGCGCCGAGGCGTCGAGCGGCTCGCCTGTCTCGGCCGGGTGCGGGTCGATATAGACCAGCCGCCGGTCGACGTCGCGATGCGCCGGGCGCTCGCGGATCGAGGCGATGGCCTGGGCGAAGGGCTTGTTGTTGGTGACGCTGCCGTCGATGAAGGCGGCCTGCATCGGGTCGGCGCCGGCGCGGGTGTGGCGGCGGAAGCCGCTCTCCAGGAAGTGCGCGCGAAGCGGCCAGGGATCGCCGCGCGCCGCGGTCAGCGCGTCGATCTCGGCGATCCCGGCGGGCGGGAAGGCGCCGGGGAAGGAGGCCGTGGCGCGGCCGGCGAAGGCCAGCGCCGGCACGTTCTCCGCGCCGAGGTCGCTGGTCTCGCGGCCGTCGGACTGCCGGCGATAGGCGAAGCGCAGGATGTGCCGGTGCTCGCGCTCGGTGACCGTGGGCGGATCGTGCATCCGGATGCGCCGCTGGTAGCCGTGGAAGTCGGTCATGGTGACGAAGAGCTCGAGCTGCTGGTTGACCGGCAGCAGCGAGGCGCCGGGCGTCTCCGGCGCGCCCATGGCGCCGATGCCGTCGTAGAGCAGGGCGGTCAGGTGCGCCCCGTCGAAGGGCGGCTTGAACCAGCGCGAGCGCAGGAAGGCCGAGAGCTTGGCGCGCATCTCGCGGTCTCCGGCGAGGCGCTGCAGGCGCAGCTTGAAGGCCGCCCAGAGGAACGGCCGCAGGTACCATTTGCTCCAGATGCGCGCCCGCGCCTTGTCGGCCATCAGCTCGGTGACGTCGGCCTCCTTCAGCCACAGCTCGCGGAGGTGCGCCACCGGCAGGTCGTGCGCCAGGGCCCGGGCCAGGATGATCGCGTTGATGCCGCCCGCCGAGGCGCCGGCGGCGACGTCGACGACGACGCGCAGGTCGAGCGAGGCCCCGATCGCCTTCAGGAGATCGAAGTAGACCGGCTCGGTGTCGCGTTCGGCGGCGTGCTGGGGGGCCGCCTCGGCGTATCCGGCATCCGCCCGCGCCGCGGGCTCGGCTATGGCGTGATAGGCCCGCGAGGCGCGCGCCAGCTTCAGGACCTCGCGGGTCGCCGCATGGATATAGACCGCGAGCGAGACGCCGCCGTAGCAGACCAGCGCCAGACGAAGCTCCTTTTCCTTCACGCGGCTTCCTTTACGCTTCGCCTTCCTCGGCCTCGGGGTCCGGCCGCTCCGTCGCGGTTAACGACATTTTAAGGCAGTTTGCCGGACCCTGCGATCCGCTCGTCACCGTACCAGCGAGGCCAGCCCGTAGGGCACCATGAAAATCGATCCGACCGCGCGCCCGCATACCTCGCCCACCCGCCGTACCGGCAAGGCGCGCCGCTCGACCGGCCCCAGCGAATTCGCCAGCCAGCTCTCCGGCCCGCCCGGCGAGACCGCTCCCGCGACCGGCGCCGCCGGCCCCGCCGCCGTCAACACGATGATCGCGGTCCAGGAGGTCGCCGACGCCACCTCCGGCGCCGCCCGCGCCAAGGCCAAGGCCGAGGCCATGCTCGACGGCCTCGACGAGCTGCGCATGGGCATGCTCGCCGGCCGGCTCTCGCGCGAGCGCCTCGACGGTCTGGTCCGCCTGGCGCACGGCGCGCGCGAGCCCAACCTCGACAGCCGCCTCGGCGCCGTGCTCGACGAGATCGAGCTTCGCGCAAAGGTAGAACTGGCCAAGCTCGATATCGTGTCCTGAAGCGTCCGCCGGCGGCGGCTTCGATGACATTTGCATGAAATGACAATCCGGCCTTGCCCGGCCCCGATCATATTCTTATAGTCCCGGCCGACTTTCACTGGGATTGGACAGAAATGAGCGACTCCTCGCCCTTGCTCCCACCGGACTACGATCCGAACGACCGGGAAGCGTTCATGAACCCCATGATGCGCGAATTCTTCCGCCGGCGCCTGCTGGAATGGAAGGGCGATATCGTCAAGGACTCGACCTCCACTCTCAATCACCTCCAGCAGGAAAACAATTCCGAGCCCGATCTGGCCGACCGCGCCTCGCGGGAGACCGACCGCGCCATCGAGCTGCGCACCCGCGACCGCGAGCGCAAGCTGCTCTCCAAGATCGACGCCGCGCTGCGGCGTATCGAGGAGGGGACCTACGGCTACTGCGTGGAGACCGACGAGCGCATCAGCATCAAGCGTCTCAAGGCCCGGCCGATCGCCATGCTCAGCCTGGAGGCCCAGGAGATACACGAGCGCAAGGAGCGCACCCACCGCGGTGAGTAGCGCCGATGGGCCCGCAGTGGTCTCATTACATCAAGAAACACTGACAAACCCCTGACTTTGAATGAAAACCGGCGCGACGAGGCGCCGGTCTTGCGTTCGCCCCGTTCCATGGCGCGAAGGCGAAGGTATCTGGGACAGCGATACCTAGAGCAATCGGATTCACGCTTTCAGGCTGGATCTCTTTTTGATCCAGCCTGAAAGCGTTCCGATCTAGAACGGGAACAGGATGTCGTAGACCTGATGCATGTAGCGCGGCGACTGCGCGCGGTTGATGTGGCCGCGGCCGCCGTAGGCGATGCGCGCCTCGGCGATCTTGTCGAAGTCGATGGTGTTGGTCGACTGGATGTCGGCGCGGCGGATCACGCCGGCGACCTGGAGCTCGCGGATCTCGTAGTTGACCCGCATCTCCTGGCGGCCGTGCACGACCAGATTGCCGTTCGGCAGGACCTGGGTGACGACGGCGGCGACCTTGACCTTGACGGTCTCGCCGCGGTCGATGGAGCCGGTGCCTTCCGAGGTGCCGGTCGAGCTCGCGTCGATCAGGGCCGAGGCGCTGGCGCCGGGCGGCAGGTGCGCGATCAGCCTGTTCTCGTAGCCGGCGAGCGCCTTGGCCTGGGCGGCTTCGCCGGCCTTGCGCTCGCGCTTGGTGGTGTTGTTGAACTTGGCGGAGTCGGCGATGTTGATGTCGATCGTCACGATGTCGCCGACCTTGGCGGCGCGCTGGTCCTTGAAGAAGGCGCGCGCGCCGGGCCGCCACAGCGAGTTGGCCTCGCGCGGCCGCGACTGCTGGCGCGGCATCGGCATGCTGACCTTGCGGTAGTTGGGCGCCGCCTTGGGGTTCTGGATGCGCGTCAGCGGCGGCGCCTCGCCGACCTGCGCGAGATCCCCCAGCATCGTGCAGCCCGAGCCGAGGGCGAGCGCCGCGACGGCGAGCGCGCCGATCGATGCCCTGCGGATACCGTCCTTCATGCGATCGTCTCCCTTGCTTCCGGCGAATTGGCTGCGGGCGAATGGGCTTCGGGCGAACGGCCTAGCGCGCGGCGAGCGCGCCGGCGGGCGCGATGCGGACGCGGTCGATGCCGACCACGGTGCCCTGCACCACGCGCTTGGACTGGGTGTTGCGGATGCGCACCGTCTCGCCCATGGTTCCGTTGTCGAGCGCCTTGCCGCGCGCGGTGAGGCGCATCGTCGGCGTGCTGATCTCCATGGTCACCAGCGCGCCGCGGCGCACCAGGATCGGCGCCTCGAGGTCGCTGTTGCGCAGCGGCACGCCGCCCGGCAGCGAGCGCCGCACCGACTGGCCGACGATCTCGTCGCGCCGGACGAGCGCGGCGGTGGGGACCTGTGAGCGGTCCATCGTGCGCAGCACCACGTCGCGGGCGCGCACGATGTCGCCGCGGCGCAGGTGACGCGCCAGCACCGGCACCTTGATCAGCCTCTGCAGCCGGCCGGTGATCCGCATCGAATAGACCGGGCCGTCGGCGGGGGCGACCAGCTTGGCGACCAGGCGGCCGCTGCGCTCGTCGTGGCGCAGCTCGCGGATGGCGAAGCTGGGGCCGGCGTCGACCGGCAGGTGGATGGTGGAAACGCGCAGGTCGAGCTCGACCGCGAGCTTGCCGCGCGCGCCGCGGTCCTGCAGCAGCGCCGCGACGCGCCGGGCGATGGCGGCGCGCTCGATCTTTCGGCTTGCCCGCCGCAGCACCAGCCGGACGCTGCGGGAGCTGGGCCGCCAGGCCAGGCCATGCCGCCGCGCGGTCTCGACTAGCCAGGCGGCGTCGAGCACGGCCGACTTGCCGGGCGCCGGCGCGTGCGCGACCGAGGCCTGCGCGCGCTCGCCGGTATTGGCGAACAGATCGCCGAGCCGGACGATGTCGCCGGTCACCGTGGCGCCCGCGCGCAAGGCGACGGGCTTGGCGGCGAGTTGCGCGGGCGGGTCGGCCGGGGCGAAGGCGGGCGCCAGGCCGATCGCCAGCGCCAGCACGAGCGAGGTCAGGAAAAATCGCATCACGGCCTCCCTAACGCAGCTGGTTCAAGGTCGACATCATCTCGTCGGACGCCTGGATCACCCGCGAGTTGAGCTCGTAGGCGCGCTGGGCCGTGATCAGGCTGGTGATCTCGGAGACCACGTTGACGTTGGAGGTCTCCAGGAAGCCCTGGCTGATGGTGCCGAAGCCGGCGGCGCCGGGATTGCCGGTGACGGCCGCGCCCGAGGCGGCGGTCTCGTTCAACAGGTTGTCGCCGATCGCCTGCAGGCCGGCGGCGTTGGGGAAGGTCGCGATCTGCAGCTGGCCGACGTTCTGGGGCGCCGTCTGGCCGGAGATCGTCACCAGCACCTCGCCGCTGGAGTTGATCGAGATCGAGGTGGCGTTGTCCGGCACGGTGATGCCGGGCAGCACGGTGTGCCCGTCGGCGGTGACGATCTGGCCGGTGGCGCTGAGCTGGAAGGAGCCGGCGCGGGTATAGGAGGTCTCGCCGCTCGGCAGCGTGATCTGGAAGTAGCCCTTGCCCTGGATGGCGAGGTCGAAGGTGTTGCCGGTGCTGTTCAGGCTGCCCTGGGTGGTGATGCGGTAGACCGCGGCGGTCTTGGCGCCGAGGCCGACCTGGACGCCCACCGGCACGACCGAGCCCGAGGCCGACGAGGTCGAGCCCACCGTGCGCTGGCTCTGGTAGAGCAGGTCCTGGAACTCCGCGCGGCGGCGCTGGAAGCCGGTCGTGCTCATGTTGGCGATGTTGTTCGAGATGACCTCGACGTTGAGCTGCTGGGCCAACATTCCGGTCGCTGCGATGCTGAGTGACCTCATGGGGGTTCGCGCTCCTAGCTGACTTGGGTGAGACTGCGGATGGCGCGGGTGACGCGCTCGTTCTCCGAGTCGACGATGCGTTGGGCCTGCTCATAGCTGCGCAGGACGCCGATCATTTCGGTGATCTGGACCACCGCCTTGACGTTCGAGTTCTCGATCGAGCCCTGGATGATCTCGGCTTCCTCCGCCGGCACCGGCGCGGCGTTGGCGATGAAGAGGCCGCCGTCGGCGCGCTGCATGGTCTGCCGGTTGGCGAAGGTGACGATGCCGATGGTGCCGATAATGCCGTCGTCGTTCGAGATCGTGCCGTCGCGCGCGATGCTGAGATTGCCCGAGTCGGCGGGCACGGTGATGGCGCCGCCGCCGTCGCCCAGCACCGGGTAGCCGCTGGAGTTGACGATGCGGCCGTCGCCGTCGAGCTGGAAGCGGCCGTTCCGCGTATAGCGCTCGCCGGCCGGCGTCTGCACGACGAAGAAGCCGTCGCCCTTGATCGCCAGGTCGAGCGAGTTGCCGGTGTGGTTGAAGTCGCCGGCCCGAACGTCGCGGACCAGGCCCAGCGGCACCGCCATCAGCTCGTCCTTCGGCGCCGTGCCGTCGCTCTCGGGGATCACCGCCATCATCTCGGCCTTGAACCCGGGCGTCGAGATATTGGCGATGTTGTCGGCGATGATCTCCATCTGCCGGCTCAGCACGGTCTGCTTCTGCAATGACGATAGTGCGGCGTCTGACATGGCGCGCTCGTCCCTCGCGTCGAAACTCGTTTCCCGCCGCTCGTGATGCACAGCGCGTGCCAAGGAAATTCGCCGGACGATCGAAGGCCTTGGCCCGGCGGCCCGGTTCGCGGGCCGCCGCGCGGCGGGCGAATTCGGCAGCCCGGCCCGGCAGTTCTTGCCGCCCGGCGGGACTGTCGCAGCCCTGGGAAGCCGCCGGCTTTACGTTCTATTAACCGCAAAAGACTAGGTTCACCGTAGCGATTTTCAGGTCGATACGACCGCGAGCCGGGGACCCAAGGGCATGGCCGAAGCCGAAGACGACGCAAAAGACGAAGACGGCGGCGAAGAGGGCGAGGCGCAAGAGGCGCCGAAGAAGAAAAAGTCGAAGAAGCTGCTGCTGATCGTGCTGCCCGTCGTGCTGCTCCTGGGCGGCGGCGCCGGGGCCTACGTCATGGGCGTGTTCGGCGGCAAGGACGACCCGGCGGTCGCCAAGAAAGAGGCCGAGGAAGAGGCCCGCAAGCAGATTGTCTACTACCCCGTGCCCGAGATTCTGGTAAACCTGAGCGGCCCGGGCGGCAAGACGCACTACCTCAAGATCAAGCTCAGCCTCGAGCTTGCCAACAAGGCCGAAATTCCCAAGGTCGAAGCCGTGCTGCCCCGCATTGTCGACAATTTTCAGGTCTATCTTCGCGAGCTTCGGGTCGAGGACCTTCGCGGTTCGGCCGGCCTCTACCGGTTGCGCGAGGAGCTGTTGGTGCGGGTCAACGTCGCCGCGGCGCCAGCCAAGGTCTCCGACGTGCTGTTCAAGGAAATGCTGGTCCAGTAGGCGCACATCATGCCCGCAGACGCACCAACCCCCGAAGCCGAGGTGTCCGAGGAGGAGCAGGCCGCCGCCTTCGCCGCGGCGGCCGACGAGCCTGCCGAGGCGGACGACGACGGCGACATGGGCGGCGCGCCGACCCAGAGCGGCCGTGTCCTCAACCAGGACGAGATCGACAGCCTGCTGGGCTTCGGGGCCGAGGGCGATGTCGCCGAACAGAGCGTCACCGGCATGCAGGCGATCGTCAACTCGGCGCTCGTCGCCTACGAGCGGCTGCCGATGCTGGAGGTCGTCTTCGACCGGCTGGTCCGCCTGATGACCACCAGCCTGCGCAACTTCACGTCCGACAACGTCGAGGTCTCGCTCGACCACATGTCGTCGAGCCGCTTCGGCGACTACCTCAACTCGATCCCGCTGCCCGCCATGCTCGGGGTGTTCAAGGCCGAGCAATGGGACAACTTCGGCCTGATCACGGTCGACTCGTCGCTCATCTATTCGGTCGTCGACGTGCTGCTCGGCGGCCGCCGCGGCACCGCCCCGACCCGCGTCGAGGGCCGGCCCTACACCACCATCGAGCGCGGCCTGGTGGAGCGCATGCTCGCCATCGTGCTGGCCGACCTCAAGGTCGCCTTCGAGCCGCTGGCCGACGTGAACTTCAACTTCGACCGCCTCGAGATCAACCCGCGATTCGCCACCATCGCCCGGCCGGCCAACGCCGCCGTCGTCGCCAAGCTGCGCATCGACATGGAGGACCGCGGCGGGCGGCTCGAGTTCCTGCTGCCCTACGCGACGCTGGAGCCGGTGCGCGAGGTGCTGCTGCAGATGTTCATGGGCGAGAAGTTCGGCCGCGATTCGATCTGGGAAAGCCACCTCGCGACCGAGCTCTGGTCGACGCATGTCGATCTGGAAGCCGTGCTCGACGAGCAGTCGATGATGCTGAGCGAGATCATGGAATGGCGCGTCGGCACCCAGCTCATGCTGAACGCCGACCCGCAATCGACCGTATCGCTCAAATGCGGCGACGTCGGCATGTTCAGCGGCTCGATGGGCCGTCGCAAGCAAAGCATCGCGATCCGGGTCGACGAGCGCCTGATCGCCGATCACAGGGAATGACGCCATGAGCTTCGTGCTGTTTCTGGACGGAATAATTGCGACTCTGCTCGTTGTTACAATTGCTTATTCCGTTGCCCTAAACCAGAAGCTAAAAAAACTGCGCGCCGGCGAGCGCGAGATGCACGCGGCGATCGAGCGCTTCAACGCCTCGACCGTGCAGGCCGAGGCCAACCTCGCGCGCTACAAGGACATCGCCGCCCGGCCGAACGCGGCCACGCCCGGCGGCACGCCCGGAGAGGGCGCCGCGGCGGGCCGGGCGCTGTCGCCGCTGGTCGCCGAGGCGCGCAAGCTGGCCGCCGACCTCAACCTGCTGATCGGGCGCGGCGAGACCTTGATCGCGGAGAAATCCGCGGCCCCCCGGCCGCCGGCCCGGCCCAAGCGGGTCCGTCCGGTCGGCCGCGTCGACCGGGCCAATCCCCAGGCGACCTGGCCGCTCGATGACGAGCTCGACCTGATCGACGCCCTCAAGGAGGCCCGCTAGGAGCCGCCATGCGCCTGCGCCTTCGCCTGCTGCCCGTCCTGATTTTCGGCGCCGCGCTGCTGCTGAGCGTGCGGGTCGGCGGCCTGTGGGAGGACCTCTCCCTGGAGGTCGGCGCGGCCTCGGTGGCCGAGGTCAAGCCGGCTGCCGGCGCGCCCGCCAAGCCCGCCGGGAAACCGGCCGCCAAGCCAGCCGTGAAACCGGCGGGCTCGCCGGCCGGGGCCAAGGCGACGCCCGGCGAAAAGGCCAAGGCGAAGGCCGGCGAGAAGGCGAAGGGTCCGTTCGGCCGGCGGCCCGGCGGGACCGCGGCGACGAAGCGCCCGCCACCCGACGGCGAACTCAACGAATACGACCTGAACGTGCTGCAGGACCTGGTCCGGCGGCGCGAGGCGCTCCAGGAGCGCGAGCGCGCCCTTGCCCTGCGCGAGGGCATGCTGAAGGCGGTGGAGAAGCGGGTCGAGGACAAGATCGCGCAGCTCACGAAGATCCAGGTCGCGATCAAGGCCGACCTGGACGCGGCGAAGAAGACCCGCGGCAAGCGCCTCGGGCAGCTCATCAAGATCTACTCGAACATGAAGGCGAAGGACGCCGCGCGCGTGTTCGACGAGATGCCGCTGGCGATCCTGCTCGACCTCGTGGGCGGCATGAAGGAGGGGAACAGCGCCCCCATCCTCGCCGCGATGAATTCCGACAGGGCGCGCCAGGTCACCGCCGGACTGGCCGCGCGGGCGCGCCGGGCGCGCCTGAAGGGCGTGCCGCAGCAATGAGCCGCCGCCCGCGCGCCGGGGACGACGAGCGATGAACCCAAAGCCGACGAATGGCCGCGCGTTGGTCCCGCTGATGGCGCTCGCCGCCCTGGGCCTCGCCGCGCTCGCTCCGACGGCGCCCGCGCGCGCCCAGCGCGACGCCGCCGGCCAGAGCGTCCGGGCCGCGGCCACGCGCACGGGCGGGACGATCACCATCGCCTGGGGCCGGCCGGTCACCGCCACCGCGGCGGCGGTCGGCAACCGCGTCGTCCTGATCTTCGACCGGCCGCTCGAGGCCTCGCTCGCCGGTATCGCCGGGACGTTGCCGGTGGTCGTGCGCCGGGTCGATGCGAGCGCCGACAAGCGCGCCTTCACGATCGTCCTGCAGCGCCCCCACAAAATGCGGCTGGTCCGGCGCGGGCGCCTGGTGATCGTCGACCTGCTGCGGCCCGGTGCGGCCGCCAAGGCCGGCGACAGGACGGCGCCGCCCAAGCCGCCCAAGCCCCCCAAGTCCATGGCCAAGGCGCCGCCGCCCAAGGCGATGCCCAAGCCGATACCCAAGCCGGCTCCCGATCCAACGGCCAAGCCGGTCCCCACGGTCGGCGTGGTCTATCGCCGCACCCCGGCCTTCGAGCGCCTGACCTTCGCCTGGGACGCGCCGGTCGGCTATGCGATGGACCGGGTCGGCGGGATCGTCTGGCTGAAATTCCGCAAGCCGGGGCGTATCGACATGGCGGCGCTGCGCGATCAGCTTCGCGGCGCCGGCATCTCCGTGCAGGCCAAGCCCGGGTCGTCCAAGCTCGACGTCTTCGTGCGCGCCCCGACTGACCGGACGGTGCGGCACTACCGCGCCGGCGACACCGTCGTGTTCGAGGTGCTCGCCCGCAAGCCCGCGCCGCCCCGGATCGCCAAGCAGCTGAAGTCCGCGCCGCGGCCGAAGGCCGGCAAGCCGCCGGCAAGACCGCCGGCCAGGGCGCCGATGACGGCCAAGGTGCTCCCCAAGACGCCGCCCGCTGGCAGGCCCGAGGCCCCGTCCGCCGTGAAGCCCGCCGCCGGATCGCCGGAACCGCGGGGCACCGGCGACGACCCCTTCGCCATGCCGGCGATATCAAACGTCTCGCTGTCGTCCTCGGGTGGCGTGCCGACCTTGCGCTTCGAGTGGCCGCGCCCGGTCGCGGCGGCCGCCTTCCGGCGCGGCCGGCACATCTGGCTGGTCTTCGCCGCCCCGGCCGAGGTCGATGTCGCGGCGCTCCGCGCCGGCCTGAAGGACCGCGTGCTCGACCTCGACCGCGTGAAGGCGCCGGAGGTCACGGCGCTTCGCATCGCCGCCGGCGCCGGCACCGGCATCGCCATCGCCCGCGACGGCCTGACCTGGCAGGTGAGCATCCAGGACCGTCCCGGCGCCGCCGGCCAGGCCATCGGCATCGAGGCCCAGCCCTCGGCGGTGGGCGGCGGCCGGCTGCTGCTGAAGGCCGCGCACGCGGGCCGGCCGCTGGTGATCATGGATCCGGGCGTGGGCGACGTCATCACCGTGGTGCCGGTGACCAGCCCCGGCCTCGGCGTCGCCGAGGCGCGGCGCTTTGCCAAGTTCCGCCTGCTCGCCACGGTCCAGGGCATGGTCGTCGAGGGCGCGGCCGACGGCGTCGCCGTGCGGGCGGGGACGGCCGCGGTGATAGTGACCGGCTATCGCGGGCTCAACCTGTCGGGCTCGCCGCTGCCGCGCAAGCCCGTGCGCAAGGCGCCCAGGAAAGACGTGCGCCTGTTCGACTTCGACGCCTGGCGGGGCGGCCCGAAGAGCGCCTTTCCAGAGGAATTCGCCGCCGAGAAGGACCGCCGCCAGCGCGCGGTCTCGATGGCGAGCAGGGACAAGCGGGGCGCCGCGCGCATGGAGCTGGCGCGCTTCTTCTTCGCCCACGGCTTCGCCGCCGACGCGCTGGGCGTGCTGCGGCGCATCGAGCTGACCGACGCCAAGCTCGCCCGCACCGCCGGTTTCCGCGCGCTCCGCGGCGCCAGCCGCTACCTCATCGGCCAGCTCAAGAATGCCGGACGCGACCTCTACGACGGCCAGCTCGACGACGCGGCCGAGATCGCCCTGTGGCGCGGCGCCGTGGCGGCGCGCGCCGGCAAGTGGTCGGATGCGAACCGTGAGTTCCTGCGCGCCGGGGCGGTCATCCGCAGCTATCCCTCGGAGCTGCGCACCAAGTTCGGCGAGCTCGCGGCCGAGGCCGCGATCGTCGCCGGCGACCTGCGCCGCGCCAAGGGCCTGGTCGCGCTGGTGCGCACCTACGACCCGCCGCAGCGCGACGTCGAGCGGCTCGATTTCCTGGACGCGGTGATCGACGCGAAGTCGGGCCGGCACAGCCAGGCGGTCACCGTCTGGTCCGGCCTCGCCAGGAACGCGGTCAGCCGACAGGTCCGGGTTCGCGCCGCCGCGGCGCGCATCGAGCGCCAGCTCGCCTTCGGCACGCTCGACGCCAAGGCGGCGATCGAGGAGCTGGAGAACGCCCGCTACATCTGGCGCGGCGACGCCACCGAATACGAGGTCAACGAGCTGCTGGGCCGCGTCTATCTGCAGGACGGCCGGACCGTGAAGGGGCTCGACGCGCTGGCGCGCGCCGGCCGCCTCTATCCCGAGCTCGCCAAGGCGCGCCGGCTGAGGGCGCGGATGCAGCGGGCCTTCCTCGGCCTCTTCCTCAAGCGCGGCGCCGACAAGCTCGAGCCGTTGCGCGCGCTCGGCGTCTTCCACGAATTCGCCTACCTCATGCCCGCCGGTCCCGACGGCGACCGGATGATCACCGCGCTCGCCGACCGGCTGGTCGCGGTCGACCTGCTGGAGCGCGCCTCGAGACTGCTCGACGAGCAGATAAAGAAGCGCCTCACCGGCGCCGAGCGCGCCAAGGTGGGCGCGCGCCTGGCGCTGCTGCGGCTGCTCGACAAGAAGCCCGCCGCCGCGATCGAGGCGCTGCGTGGCAGCGACACGAGCAGCATGCCGGCCGAGCTCGCGCGCCAGCGCCGGCGCCTGCGCGCCCGCGCGCTGGCCAACATCGGGCAGACCGGCAACGCGCTGGTCCTGCTGGGACCCGACCGCAGCCACGAGGCCGAGCTGCTGCGCGCCGACATCCACTGGAAGGCCAGCAACTGGAAGGAGGCCGCCGCCGCCTATGGCCGCCTCGCCGGCCGCATCCCGGCCGAGGCCGGCGCGCTCGACGAGGTCCAGTCGCGCACCGTGCTCGCCTGGGCGGTGACGCTGGCGCTGGCCGGCGACGGTCCCGGGCTGAAGACCCTGCGCGCGCGCTTCGGCAAGGCGATGGCGGGCGGGCCCTACCGCGCCACCTTCCAGGTCATCGCCAACGAGATCGAGGCCGGCGTGCCCAACTACCGCAAGATCGCCGAGCGGGTCTCCGAGGTCGACGCCTACCAGGCCTTCATGACCGTCTACCGCAAGCGCATCGCCGCCGGCGGCCTCAAGGCCGTCAACTGAGGTCGCTGCCAGGGTTCCACCTGGAGCAGGTCGTGATTAGGTCGAATCACGTCTTGATTCGACCTGATCACGTGAATCTGCTCTATCATCAAATAGTTAGATCGGATTCACGCATTTGGGCCGGATCAGTATTCGATCCGGCCCAAATGCGACCCGATCTCGTCGTCGTCAAGCCGTTATTTCGACCGAGGGAGCGCCCCTTCGAGATGACGTGTCAGGGAGCCCGGACGCGGATCTATCCACCGCCGAAGCTTCGCACCAGCGAGCCGGCGACCAGGAACCAGCCGTCGACCAGCACGAAGAAGATCAGCTTGAACGGCAGCGATATGGTGACCGGGGGCAGCATCAGCATGCCCATCGACATGAGCACCGAGGCGACCACCATGTCGATCACCAGGAAGGGCACGAACAGCAGGAAACCGATCTCGAAGGCGCGCCGCAGCTCGCTGATCATGAAGGCGGGGACCAGCGCGCGCAGCGGCGTGTCCGCGGCGGTCGCCGGCTTCACGTCGGCCAGGTCCATGAACAGCGCCAGGTCGTTCTTGCGCACATGGGCGAGCATGAACGTGCGGATCGGCTTGACCGTGCGCTCGAAGGCCTGTTCCTGGGTGATCTCCTGCTTGATCAGGGGCGCCACGCCGGCCTTGTAGGCCTCCTCGACCACCGGGGCCATGATGAAGGCGGTGAGGAACAGCGCCAGGCTCACCAGCACCGAGTTGGGCGGCGTCTGCTGCAGGCCCATGGCGCTGCGCAGGAACGACAGCACCACCACGATGCGGGTGAACGAGGTCACCATGATCAGGATCGAGGGCGCCAGGCTGAGCACGGTCAGCAGCGCCACGAGCTGGAGGATGCGCCCGGTGGCGCTGTTGCCCTGGCCGAGCTCGAGGGTGACGCTCTCGGCCCCGGCGCTGCCGGTGAAGGCCAGCGTCAGGGCGAGCGCGCCCAGGACGGCATAACCGGCGGGCCATAGAAGGCGGCTCATCCGCCGGCTCCCTTGCCCGCACCCGGCTTTGTGGAGGCATTCGCGCCGGCCGGTTCGGGCGCGCCGCCGCGGCCCGTCCTGGCCGCGACCTGCGACTTGAAGCTCAAGGCCGGGGCCGCCTCGCCGTCGCCCGTTTCGGCCGGCGGGGGGGCGATGCCGGTCTCGATCACCGTCTCGCCGGTGGCGCCCAGCAGCACCAGGTGCTCGACCCCGTCGCGCCGCACCAGCACCAGCCGCCGCTTGCCGTCGACGGCGCTCACCTCGACGATCGAGAGCCGCCGGCGGGTGTTCCTGGTTTTCGCCACGCGCGTCCCGAGCCCGGCCTTGCGGGCCAGCCAGGCGGCGATGCCGATCAGCGCCAGCACGAAGACCAGCGCCAGGGCGAAGCGCAGGTAGGTGTCGAGTTCCATTCAGCGTCCTTGTGAGCGTCGCCGCGCGCCGCGCGCTATTTGCGCGGTGCCTTGGTGGCCTGCTCGTAGGCCTTGCTGGCCTGCTCGCCGGCCGAGATCGACTTGAGCCCCCGGGCCAGGCCGTCGCGCTGGCGGGTCAGCGCCTCGGCGAGCTTGTTCAGCTCGTCGATCAGCGCCACCATCGGCGGCTCGAAGCCGTGGCGCTCGGGCGCCGGCAGGCCCTCGATGGCGCCGCAGATCTCCTGCACGCGGCCCGTCAGGTCGGAGAGGTCGAAGGGATGGCCGAGGCCCAGCATGCGCCGCGCGCCGTCGAGCCGGCTGGTCGTGGCGTCCAGGGCGAAGCGGATATCGGTGCTCGTTCTCATGTCTGGTCCTCGCGGTCGCGGGCGGACGCCACCTCCGCCAGCTTGCCGTTGGCGCGATAGAGGTAGCCGAGGATCTCGGCCACCGCGGCGAAGGCCTCGGGCGGGATCTCCTTGTCGAGATCGACCGCCTGCAGCAGCGTCGCCAGATCGGCGTTGCGCTCGATGGCGATGCCGTTGGCGCGCGCGATCTCGATGATCGAGAGCGCCACCCCGCCGCTGCCCTTGGCGACGACCCGGGGGGCGTTGTCGCCGCGCGGCTGGTAGGCCAGAGCCACCGCGACATCGGTGTCGGCGCCGGATTGCGCGCGGGCGGCGGGCGCCGGCGCTGCGGGCTGATCGTCTGAAGGGTCGTCGGGCCTGGTCATCGGGACTCTGCGGTCGGCTCGGGATCGGGCGCGGAATCGGCGTGTCGCGGGCGCTTTCGCCACCGGGCCATGGTGCGGCCGACATGGTTAACAATCGGCTAAGCCCGCGCCTCGGCGCGCGGTTTCGTAACCTTTCGTCCGTCTCTTGTGGATAAGTTGGGCGAACCGCGACCGGCCGTTTCGCTTTCAAGCGGCCCGCCGCCGTCTTATATTGCCAGCGGCGGCCGGCGCGGCGGGCGAGGGCGGCGCGGGCGCCTTTCGGCCATGGGCGGGACGGCCGCGCCGGAGCGACGAGGGCCGAAACAGCAAGTGGAACGCCGATGTCCGACGACCACGTGATGGCGCTGCCGAAGGGCTTCGTTCTCAAGGATTACCAGATCGAGAGGGTGCTCGGCCACGGCGGCTTCGGCATCACCTATCTGGCTGCCGAGTCCAACCTGAACCGCCACGTCGCGATCAAGGAGTACCTGCCGGTCGAGTTCGCCGTCCGCGAGGGCGACACCACCGTCAAGCCGCGCTCCAGCGCCGACAAGGAAGACTACGAGTGGGGCCTGGAGCGCTTCGTCCAGGAGGCGGGCACGCTCGCCGTCTTCCGCCATCCGGCGATCGTCTCGGTCTATCGCTACTTCGAGGACCACGGCACCGCCTACATGGTGATGGAATACGAGGAGGGCCAAAGCTTCGCCGCGGTGATGCGCGAGCGGCGCGGCAAGTTCTCGGAGGACGAGCTGCGCACCGTCCTCATGCCGCTGCTCGACGGGCTCGCCGTGGTCCACAAGTCGGGCTACCTCCACCGCGACATCAAGCCGGGCAACATCTACATCCGCACCGACGGCTCGCCGGTGCTGCTCGATTTCGGCGCCGCCCGCCACGCCATCGGCAACAAGAGCAAGAACCTCACCAGCATCGTCACCCCCGGCTACGCGCCGATGGAGCAGTATTTCTCCGACGGCAACCAGGGGCCCTGGACCGACATCTACGCGCTGGCCGGCATCCTCTACCAGGCGGTCACGGGCGACGTCCCGCCCGAGGCGCCGGCGCGGGTCAAGCGCGATCCCTTCACGGCGCTGCGCAACTCCGCGCACGCCAAGCGCTTCAGCGCCTCCTTCCTGGCCGCGGTCGACAGCGCGCTGGAGGTCGACGAGGAAGCGCGCCCGCAGAGCGTCACCGAGTGGAAGGCGATCTTCGACGGCGAGGCCGTGCCGGCCGCCGCCCCCGTCGAGGCGCCGACCGCGGCGCTGCGCCCGGGCGCCGGCGCAACGGTCATGCCGGGCCGGGTCTCGCAGCGCGGCGCGCCGCCGCCCCCGCCGCCGTCCGGGCGGGTCGCCGAGGGCGGCTCCGGAGAGCGCAAGCGCGTCAATCCGCTCGTCTGGGTCGGCGCCGGCGTGTTCGGCCTCCTGGTCGTCGGCGCCGGCGTGGTCGCGGCGGTCAAGCCCGAGATCTTCGGCGGCGGAACCGAGATCGGCGGCAACGGCGCCACCGGGGCCAGCGCCGGCGCCACGGGTGGCGGGGGCGGCGCGGGCACGACGGGCAATCAGGGCGGCGGCGAGGAGGAGCGTCGCCGCGCCGAGGAGCAGCGCCGCCAGCAGCAGGAGCAGGAACGCACCCGGGAGGAAGCACGCAAGGCCGAGGAGGAAAAGCGCAAGGCGCGCGAGGCCGCCCGCCAGAAGGCCGAGGCCGAGGCGCGCCGCAGGGCCGAGGCCGAAGCCCGCAGGCGGGCCGGCGAGGAGGCGCGAAAACGGGCGGAAGAGGAAGCCCGCCGCAAGGCCGAGGAGGAAGCCGGCCGGGACGACGCCGAGGCGCGCCGCAGGGCGGCGGAGGAAGCCGAGCGCAATCGCACGGCCGAGGAGCGCCGCAAGGCGGCGGAGGAAGCGCGCCGCAAGGCCGCCGAGGAGGCCAACGCCAAACGCGAGGCCGAGCGCAAGCGTCAGATCGCGCTCGGGCGCACCGGGCAGCGCTGCGGATCGGGCGTGCGCGCGCTGCAGGGCCGCTTCGGACGCGGCGATTGCGCCAAGATCACACGGGCCTTCGCCTTCGCCCTGCTGAACCCGCAGCCGGGCGTGTCGATCAACTGGTCGAACCCCGCCATCGGCCACCGCGGCACCGTGCTCGCCTACAAGCCCTATCAGGGCCGCAACGGCGTCCTCTGCCGGCCGTTCCGGCAGATCCTGGTCGCCGAGGGCCGCACGCTCGCCGGCAACGGCGCGGCCTGCCTGATCGGCGGCCGCTGGACCATCGTCCGTTGAGGGGTCGATGAACGTGGGCGCCAAGTGAGCGCTCGTCGGGTCCGCCGCGCAACCTACAGTGCACGGTGGCCGGGTTCGCGGTCGTGAGCCGGCCAAGTCCGGGATGAGCATCGCGGCAGCCATCAGCGCGACGTCCTCGGGTGTGCGCGGTATCCGCGGTGCCCGGGCGCTGTTCCTCGCCGCGCTGGCCGCCGGTGCGGTCGCCTGCGCCGGCGTCGGCGCGCAAACGACGACGGCGCGGTCGGGCGAGGTGACGCTGCGGGCGACCCAGACCGGGCCGCTGCGCCTACGGGTCGACATCCATGCGCCGCCGCCGGCCAGGATCGCCTCGCTCGCCGCCCGTATCGGGGCCACGGCGCTGGCGCCGCCGCCGGTCGCCGCCTATCCGGCCGAGGGCCAGGTCACGGCGATCTACATCCTGATCGACACCAGCGATCCGGCGCGCCGGCGCGTGGTGGCGCGCAAGCTCCGGCATATCCGCGCCATGCTGAAGGCGGCCAAGCCGCACCATCGCTTCGGCCTGGCGCGCTTCGACCAGCAGCTCCGCGTGCTGGTGCCGCTGGGCGCCGCGCCGACGGCGGTCGAGGCCGCGCTCAAGGGCGTCAAGGCGGACGGGCTCAGGACCTACTTCTTCGAGGCCGCGATCGAAGCCTCGCGCCAGCTCGGCGCCTTCCGGGCCGACCGCCGCGCCCTCGTCATCCTTTCCGACGGCAAGATCGAGGACGTGAAGACCGCCTACGACGTCCGCGCCCTCGTCGCCGCGGCGCGGCAGGCGGGGGTGCGCGTCTACGGCCTCGGCTATTCGAACAGCGCCGTCGAGCCGCGCGAGTTCCAGAACCTGCGCGTGCCGGCCAAGGAGACCGGCGGGCGCTTCGTCAAGACCAACGCGCGTTTCGAGCTGCCGGCCGCCTTCCTCGCCGACCCCTTCGCGGCGCTCGGCGGGGGCGGGTCCGTGGTGATCGATCTCGCCCCCGCGCGCGCGGCGGGCGTCGGCGGCGCGGCCGGCGTGACCGTCAGCGTCGCGCTCGACGGCGGCGGCAGCCTCACCGCGAACGTCCCGGTGATGCTGCCGGCCTTGCCGCTCGGCGGCATCTTCGCCAAGGCGCGCCAGCCGCGCTACTTGCCCTATACGATCGGCGGCGGCGTGGCCGTGCTGGCGCTCTTGGCGCTGCTGCTGCGCGGGGTCGTGCGCTGGCGCCGCCGGGTGCGCGAGGCGCGCGAGGCGATCCTGCCGGCGGCGATCGCCGTGCTGGAGTTCCTCGGCGGGGCCGGCGCGAGATTCGAGATGGTCAAGCGCTCGATCAGCATCGGCCGCCGCAAGGACAACGACGTCACCCTGGTCGACGCCAGCGTCTCGGGCTACCACGCCACGATCCACGTCAAGAGCGACGGCAGCTTCGTCATCACCGACCGCGACTCGCAGAACGGCGTGGCGATCAACGACGAGGAGGTCAAGATCGCCGAGCTCAAGCATGGCGACGAGGTCGACCTCGGCGCGGTCCGGTTCCGCTTCGTCGTGGCCGGGGCGCGCTGAATGGCGCGCGATGCCGGCGGCGCCGGGATCTCAGGCGTGTTGACGGGATTCCGGCGGGACCGTAGTTTCGGGGAAACTGGGCATCCGCGCGCCGCGGCAAGCGCGCGGCCCCGCGGGACGCGCCGCCGCGGCCCGCCGGCGATCATCGAGGCTGGTGAATGAAAGCTTGGACCATCGGCAGGAGCCGGACCGCCGATATCATCATCGGCCCGGACCACAACAGCGTCTCGCGCGAGCATGCCGAGCTCGTCGAGACCGACGACGGCCGCTTCTACCTCACCGACTGCGACAGCCGCTTCGGCACCTATATCGGCGAGCCGGGCGGGAAATGGCGGCGTTTCCGGCAGTCCTACGTCCAGAAGCGCGACCAGGTCCGCCTCGGCGAGTACGAGGTGACCGTGGCCGAGCTGCTGACGCTGGTGCCCGACGATTCCGAGCCGCGCCCGGTGCCGCAGTACGTCTTCGTTTCGGACAAGGACACCGCACGGGATTCCGACATCTCCGAACTGCCGCATGGTCCGGTCGAGCGCGACCCGGCCACCGGCAAGATCATCCGGAGGTCGTGATGGCCCAGCCGCGCTCGGGCACGTCCGGCAATCTGCGCCTGATCGTCGCCGGGATCAGCCTGGCGACGGGCATCGTCGTGCTGGTGGCACTCGGCGTGGCGCTCGACCCCAAATCGGCGGGCGCCAAGTTCCTGGTCGACCGCGCCGCGGACTACTACCCCTTCACCGTCCAGAACCTGATGTGGCTGGTCTTTTTCTTCGGCTTCGGCGAGCTCGTCGTGCGCTTCATCGACGGCCGCGGCGAGGGCTCGCAGCTGGTCAAGAAGTTCCTGCCCGAGGACGAACGCACGGTGCTGCGGGCGACCGACCTCGGCGGCATCTATTCCAACATCAAGGACAGCCCGGGCAGCGAGCAGTTCTTCCTGCCGCGCCTGATCCGGCGCGTCGTCCTGCAGTTCCAGAGCAACCGCTCGGTCGACCAGGCGAACTCGCTGCTCAACTCGAGCCTCGAGCTCTACATGCACGAGATCGACCTGCGCTACAACATGCTGCGCTACATCATGTGGCTGATCCCCTCGCTCGGCTTCATCGGCACGGTGATCGGCATCGCGCTGGCGCTCAACTTCGCGGGTGAGAGCAATCCCACCGATCCCGCGCTCCTGAAGAATCTGACCGAAAAGCTCGGCGTGGCGTTCTACACTACGCTGTTGGCGCTGTTGCAGGCGGCGATACTCGTGTTTCTGATGCACCTGACCCAGGCGCGCGAGGAGAATGCCCTCAACCAGTCCGGTCAGTACTGCATGGACAACCTGATCAACCGTCTCTACGAGCGATAAGCATACGGAGGAATAGATGGCCATCATTCGCGGACCCGACGGCAAGCCGATTGGCGAAGGCGACGAAGGAAACGAGGCGACCACACGCAAGGTCGAGAAGCGCTCGATCAAGGAGCGCGTCGCCGCCAGGGACAGCGCCGATGCTGGCCCGACCCAGGTGAGCGCTCCGGCCGAAACGCCCGCGCAGCCGCCCCAGCAGGCCGCGGCCGCGCCGAATGGCGGCGGCGGTGGCGGCGCTCCTGCCGGTGGCGCCGGCGGCGGCGGTGGCGGCTCGTCCTCCGACGACGCGCCCAAGACCCAGATCATCGGCGCGCGCAGGCGCACCGAGGAAAAGGCCGATCCCGCGGCGGCCGCGCCCGGCTCGACCAGCCTCTCCGATCCGATGGAAGACCCCGTGGTCGGCTGGGTTGTCGTGGTCGAAGGCCCTGGGCAGGGCGCCTCGCTGACGCTGGGCTACGGCATGAACAGCATCGGCCGCGCGCCCACCGAGCGGATCTGCCTCGACTTCGGCGACACCCAGGTCTCGCGCACCAGCCACGCCAGCATCACCTACGATCCGCGCGGCAAGAAGTACTTCATCAATCATGGCGGCGGAAAGAACCTCACCTATCTGGGCGACGATCCGGTGCTCTCGCCGATCGAGCTCAAGGGCGGCGAGGAAGTCATGATCGGCGACACCAAGCTGCGTTTCGTGCCGTTCTGCGGAGAGGATTTCGACTGGCGCGATAGATGATCCAAGGGCGGCATTTCGCCTCTGAACAGAGCCAGGGCGCCCGCGACTACCAGGAGGACGACGCCGGCTTCTGCCCGATCGGCGAAGGCGGCGCCGAGGGCCTGCTGATGGTGCTCGCCGACGGCATGGGCGGGCATCGCGGCGGGGCGCATGCGAGCAATGTCGCCGTCGAGACCTTCATCGATTCGTTCAACCACGAGACCGGCAGCATCGCCGAGCGCCTGGCCCGGGCGCTGGAAGACGCCAACGACCGCGTCGGCAAGGACAGCCAGGAGAACGCCGAGCTCGAGGGCATGGGCTGCACCCTGGTCGGCGTCTCGCTGACCGGCGCCGGCATCGAGTGGATCAGCGTCGGCGATTCGCCGATGTGGCTGGTCCGCAACGGCAAGCTGCAGCGCCTGAACGCCGACCACTCGATGGCCCCGATCCTGGCCAAGCAGGTCGAGCTGGGCGAGCTGACCGAGGAGGAGGCCCTGCGCCATCCCCAGCGCAACGCGCTGCGCTCGGCGGTGATCGGCGACACCATGCAGCACATCGACACCTCCAAGCGGCCGATGAAGTTCCGCAAGGGCGACCGCCTGCTGCTGGCCAGCGACGGGCTGGAGACGCTGAGCATCGACGAGATCGGCGGGCTTATCGAGGCGGCCGGCGAGGTCGAGGCCCAGGCCCTCGCCAAGGTACTCGTCGCTGCGGTCGACGAGCGCCAGCGCAAGGGCCAGGACAACACCACGGTGATGGTCGTCGACCCCTATGTCGGCGGCGTGCCCGCTTTCGGCGTGGTCGATCCCGACGCCGTCACCGAGCGGGTGACCTTGCGCACCGGCCCGCCTTCGGGCGCCTCGGAGGACACGGTCCTGGGCAGCCGGGCCGCGGGCGGGCAGACCCGGCGCGGCGCCGGCCGGGGCCTGCTGGTGGCGCTGCTGATCGTCGCCGGCGCGCTTGCCGCGGCGGCGCTGGTCTTCCCCGATTTCGTCGACCGGCTGCTGAACGGCGGCGGCGGCACGACCGCGGCCGCGACCGGCGCCGGCACCGCCCCGCCGGCCTCCACGCCGTCGACCGGCCCCGGCACCACGGCTGAGCCCGGCACCACGGGCGCGCCCGCCACCACGGGTGCGCCCGCCACCACGGGTGCGCCCGCGACGACAGGGGGCGCCACGCGCGGCCCCGGATCGGCCCGGCCCGACAGCACGCCGCCCCGAACCGGCCCCGGACGCGAAGGCGCCACCAAGGAAGAGCGAATCCGGAAGGGCACGACGAGAAAGAAGCCCCGGGCAAGGCCCCGGACCAGGCCGGGCGGCGCCCGGACCGGCAGCGGCGCCCGGACCAGCGGCGCAAACACCGGCGGCAGCGGGCCGGCGCCGGCCGGCGGAACCACCGCGCCCCGACCCGGCGCCACTGGCGGCTCGACGGGCGGCGGCACCGGCGGCTGAGCCGACCGCCGCGCAATCAAAGTAAAGCTGCAATCAGGCGATATTCCTGTTGCCTCCGACGGGGCAGTTCCTATATCCCGGCTCCCGCCATTGCACTGCGGCCGGTATTGCCGCGCCGCATGCCCGGAGTGCCGGCCCCGATGAACGAAAAGATCGCGCGCTTCCTTGCCGAGCGCCGCCCCCCGACGCCCTGCCTGGTCATCGATCTGGAGGTCGTCGCCGAGAACTACCGGCGCCTGGCCGAGGCCTTGCCGCTGGCCGAGATCTACTACGCGGTGAAGGCGAACCCCGCCCCGGAGGTGCTGCGCTGCCTCTTCGATCTGGGCTCGCGCTTCGATGCGGCGAGCGTCTACGAGGTCGACGACTGCCTCGATCTCGGCGTGGCCCCGGGCCGGCTCTCCTTCGGCAGCACCATCAAGAAGGAGCGCGATATCGCGCATGCCTACCGCGAGGGCGTGCGGCTCTACGCCTTCGACGCCGAGGACGAGCTGAAGAAGATCGCGCGCGCGGCACCCGGCTCGAAGGTGCTCTGCCGCATCCTCACCTCCGGCGAGGGCGCCGACTGGCCGCTCAGCCGCAAGTTCGGCTGCGAGCTCCACATGGCGCGCGACCTGCTGGTCGAGGCGCGCGCGCTGGGCCTCAAGCCGGCCGGCGTCTCCTTCCACGTCGGCTCCCAGCAGCGCGATCCCGGCCAATGGGACGTCGCCATCGGCGAGACCGCGCGCCTCTTCACCGACCTCAACGCCGCCGGCGTCGAGCTCACCACGATCAACCTCGGCGGCGGCTTCCCGGCGCACTACCGCTCCGACGTCCAGCCGATCGAGGCCTACGGCGAGGCGATCGCACGCTCGGTCGTCAAGCACTTCGGCAACCACCGCCCCGAGATGCTGCTCGAGCCAGGCCGCTACATCGTCGGCGATGCCGGGGTGATCCAGAGCGAGGTGGTGCTGGTCTCCCAGAAAGGGTACGGCGACAAGCGCCGGCGCTGGGTCTTCCTCGACATCGGCAAGTTCGGCGGCCTGCCCGAAACCATCGGCGAGGCCATCCACTACCGACTGCGCACCCCCCACGACGGCAAGCCGGGCGGGCCGGTGGCGCTCTCCGGGCCGACCTGCGACGAGGTCGACGTGCTCTACGAGGAGACGCCCTACGAGCTGCCCTTCGACCTCGCCGAGGGCGATCGCGTCGAGCTGCTCTCGGCCGGCGCCTACACGGCGAGCTACGCCTCGGTCGGCTTCAACGGCTTCCCACCGCTGAAGCAGTACTTCATCTGACGCCGCCGCGTGCTCGCATTGCGGGTGCGATGCACATGGTTATGCAGCCGATTTTGCGGAATTTGGCGGAATTCCTTAGCCTTTTATCCTTTTTTAAGCGCGTGACCGGCATCTTCCGCCGATGTTACGCGTCTACGGCTGCATAACCCAACAGCACAATCTCTGGCTGGTCCTGTTGGCCGCGGTGATCTGCCTGCTGGCCTGCTACACGACCTTCAGCCTGGGCGGTCGGCTGCGCTCGCGCGGCCGCAACGCCTGGGTCGCCGGCGCGGCGGTGGTCACCGGCAGCGGCGTCTGGGCCACCCATTTCGTGGCCATGCTGGCCTTCAAGCCCGGCCTGCCGATCAACTACGACGTCGGCATCACGATGCTCTCGGTCGTCGTCGCGATCGCCTTTTCCGCGGCCGGCTTCCATGTGGCGCGGCGCCAGGGCGGGGCGTTGGGCGGCGCCATCGTGGGCCTGGGCGTCGGCGCCATGCACTACACGGGCATGGCGGCGCTCGAAGCCCCCGCGCTCAAGCACTGGGACGGCCTCTACGTGGCGGCATCGCTGGTCATCGGCGTCGGCCTGGGCGCGCTCGCCGTGGGCATAGCGGTACACCGCAGCGGCCTGGCCGCCCGCATCTCGGCCGGCAGCCTCCTGGCGCTCGGCATCGTCGGCCTGCACTTCACCGCGATGTCGGCCTTCAGCCTGGAGCCCGATCCGCGGGTCGTCTTCAGCGGCGGCGTCCAGGCCCAGCAATGGCTCGCGGTTTCCATCGCGGCGGTCACCGTCCTGATCGTGGTGCTGGGGCTGGTCGGCTCGCTCGTCGACGAGCATCTCGCCGGACGGACGGCGCGCGAGGCCGAAAGGTTGCGCCAGCACGTCGCCGAGCTCGAGGCCACCAAGATCGAGCTCGAGGCGGCGACCGGCCAGCTGCGCATGGCGCTCAGCGAGGCGGCGGCCGCCAGCCAGGCCAAGTCGCAGTTCCTGGCCACCATGGGCCATGAGCTGCGCACCCCGCTCAATGCCATCATCGGCTTCGCCGAGCTTCAGGTCCGCGAGATTTACGGGCCCCTGGGCGACGAGCGCTACAAGGAATACTCCGCCGAGATCTTCAACAGCGGCAGCCATCTGCTCGAGCTGATCAACGACATCCTCGATTTCACCAATCTGGACGGCGGGCGCCTCGAGCTCGCCGAGGAGCCGGTCGACCTCGCCGACATGGCCGCGAAGCTCGCCCGGCAGATGGCGCCGCAGGCCGAGGCCGCAAAGGTCGGTCTCGAGTTCGAATGTCCCGACGATGCGCCGTTGCTGCAGGCCGACCCGTTACGGCTCCGCCAGATCCTGGCGAACCTGCTGTCGAACGCGGTCAAGTTCACGCCGGCCGGCGGCCGGGTCCGCCTCGCCGTCGCGCACGGGCCCGACGGCGTCGCGATCGCCGTGACGGATACCGGCATCGGCATGGCGCGCGAGGACATACCCACGGCGCTCGAGCGCTTCGGCCAGATCGACAGCCGCCTCAGCCGCAAGTACGAGGGCACCGGCCTCGGCCTGCCTTTGGCCAAGAGCCTGACCGAGCGGCACGGCGGCGCCCTCGCGATCGAAAGCGCCGTCGGCGCCGGCACGACCGTCACGGTGACGCTGCCGCCGGATCGCGTGATCAGCACGACGCGCGCGGCGTAGCGATCCAGGCGCGCCAAGGCCTCAAATCGTCTACAAGTGGAAACCTCGCGCCTGTGCGGTCGACACGGGCGCGAAGTGGTTCATGCCGGCGCCGGTTGGCTCTATGATCGGGTCCGTCCGGCCGGCGACGGGACGCCGCGGCGGGGCGCCGGGGAAGCGTCTTGCGTTCCAATCCAGCCACGAAGGTTTCGAGCGCATGCATCTGTCGAGGCGGAGTTTTCCCAATTCGAAACGATCGCCGACCCCGCCAATTCGGCGCGCCGGCGGATAGGTGGGCGCGGCATGAAGCTGGGCTCGCTCAAGGCCGGCGGACGCGACGGGACGCTGGTCGTGGTCTCCGACGATCTCAGCCGCGCCGCCGCGGTGCCCGCGGTGGCGCCGACCTTGCAGGCGGCGCTCGACGATTGGGCGGCGACCGCGCCCGAGCTCGTCTCGATCCACCGCCTGGTCAACCAGGGCGGCTATCGGGACGCCTTCGCGCTCGATATCGCCGATCTCGCGGCACCCCTGCCGCGGGCCTATCAGTTCCTCGACGGCTCGGCCTATCTCAACCACGTCGAGCTGGTGCGCAAGGCGCGCAAGGCCGAGATGCCGCCCTCGCTCTACGACGACCCGCTGATGTACCAGGCGGTCTCCGACGGCTTCCTCGCGCCCACCGAGGACATCGCCCTCGCGAGCGAGGATTTCGGCATCGATTTCGAGGCCGAGGTGGTCGCCGTGCTCGACGACGTGGCGATGGGCGTCTCGCGCGAGGCCGCGCGCGGGCATATCAAGCTCGTGATGCTGGTGAACGACGTCTCGCTGCGCGGCCTGATCCCGACCGAGCTCGCCAAGGGCTTCGGCTTCATCGCCGGCAAGCCGCGCTCGGCCTTCTCGCCCGTCGCGGCGACGCCCAACGCCCTGGGCGCCGCCTGGGACGGCGGCAAGCTCGGCCTGCCGCTCCGCGTCACCCTGAACGGCGAGCATTTCGGCGCCCCCAACGCCGGCGTCGACATGAACTTCGACTTCCCGGCGCTGATCGCCCATGCCGCCAGGACACGGCCGCTGGCGGCGGGCACGATCGTCGGCTCGGGCACGGTGTCGAACAGGGACAGCTCCCTGGGCTTCTGCTGCATCGCCGAGATCCGCACCATCGAGACCATCGAGGAGGGCGCGCCGAAGACCCCCTTCATGAGCTTCGGCGACCGCGTGCGCATCGAGATGCTGGATGAGGCGGGCGCCTCGATCTTCGGCGCCATCGAACAGACGGTGGTGGAGTACAAGGGCCCATGACCGATGCGACCCTCGATGGCGTTCGGGTGAGCGATGCCGACCTCGCGGCCTACGCGCGCGACGGCGCGGTCTGCCTGCGCGGCGCCTTCGCGCCCGGCTGGCTCGAGGTCCTCGCCGGCGGCATCGAGCGCGAGATGGCCGCGCCCTGCGGCATCGCCAAGGACTACACGCCCGAGGGCGGGCCCGGCCGCTTCTTCGGCTCGCTGGCGATGTGGCGCGGCGTGCCGGAGTTCGAGGACTTCGTCCGCCGCTCGCCCGCCGCCGCCATCGCCGCCCGGTTCATAAGCGCCGACGCCGTCGCCTTCTATCACGACCACCTGCTGGTCAAGGAGCCGGGCACGCGCGACCCCACGCCCTGGCACCACGACCAGCCCTACTATCCGATCGACGGCGCGCAGGTGGTCTCGCTCTGGCTGACGCTCGATCCCGTCGACCGCGCCACCTCGGTCGAGTTCGTCGCCGGCTCGCACCGCTGGGGCCGCTGGTTCGCGCCGCGCTTCTTCAAGGACGGCGAGCAGTACTACGAGGACGACGGCCGCGCCTTCGAGGAGACCCCCGACATCGACGCGGCGCGCGGCGAGCACCGCATCCTCGGCTGGGCGATGGAGCCCGGCGACTGTATCGCCTTCCACTGGCTCACGCTCCACGGCGCGCCGGGCAACGCCACACAGAACCGCCGCCGCGGCTACGCCACGCGCTGGATGGGCGAGGACGCCCGCTACGCCGCCCGACCAGGGGAGATCTCGCCCAACCTCACCGGCCACGGCCTCGCGCCCGGCGACCCCGCCGCCTGCGAGATGTTCCCCGTGGTCTGGCGGCGCCGCGCCGGCGATTGACCTCGGGACGGGCAGGAAACCAGGGGACATTCATGGCGACGCGCACGCTCTACACCTTCTTTCGATCGTCGGCGGCCTACCGGGCGCGGATCGCGCTCAACCTCAAGGGCCTCGCCTACGAGCCGGTCTCGGTCAGCCTGCCCGACGGCGACCAGTTCGATGCCGGTTACGTGGCGCTCAACCCCCAGCGCCAGGTACCGACGCTGATCGACGAGGACGGCGCGACGCTGATCCAGTCGCCGGCGATCCTGGAGTACCTGGAGGAGGTGTATCCCGAGCCGCCGCTGTTGCCGCAAGGGGCCGCGGCGCGCGCCCGCGTCCGCGGCATCGCCATGGCAATGGGCTGCGACATCCATCCGCTCAACAACCTGCGCGTCCTCAAATACCTGCGCGGGCCCCTCGGCCAGGACGAGGCGGGCGTGGACGCCTGGATCCACAACTGGACCGCGCTGGGCCTCGGCGCCGTCGAGACGATGCTCGCATCGGGCGAGGAAACCGGCGACTTCTGTCACGGCGATACGCCGACGCTGGCCGACGTCTACCTTGCGCCACAAGTCTATCATGCCCAGCGCTTCAAAGCCCCGCTCGAGGACTACCCCACCATCGGCCGGGTCCACGCGAACGCGATGAAACTCGCGGCATTCGGCGACGCCTACCCCGACACCCAGCCCGACGCGATCTGAGGGGATCCGCCGGCGGCGCCCAAAATTCGCCCGATTTCCCCTGAATTTCTGCGACAAATTGCAGTTATCCCAAGGTTATCCCAAGGAATTGTCCTTACCCCACTGGCGATCTCTTTCCGGTAGCGCTACTATCCGATGGTCCACCCGCGCGGGGAAACGGGTAGTCGGGCGGACGGTCAACAACGATGGCGCGAATGGCCAGCAAGACACGCAGCGCGCTCGAAATCGGCGCGACGCTAGACGTATATAGGATCGAGAAGATCCTGGGGCAGGGTGGCTTCGGCATCACCTATCTTGCCGAGGACGTGAACCTCGAGAAGAAGGTCGCGATCAAGGAATACCTGCCGGTCGGCCTGGCGATCCGCGAGGACGGCGCGCAGGTGCAGCCGGAGTCGACCGAGGCCGAGGCCGATTTCCGCTGGGGCCTCGACCAGTTCGTCGGCGAGGCCAAGACCCTGGCCAAGTTCCAGCATCCCAACATCGTGCAGGTGCTGCGCTTCTTCGAGGCCCAGGGCACCGCCTACATCGTGATGAACTTCGTGCAGGGCCAGAGCCTGCACGACCGCATGCAGCGCCGCCGGAAGATCAACGAGGAGGAACTGAAGAAATTCCTCTTCCCGATCCTCGACGGACTGGAGAGCGTTCACGACGCGGGCTTCCTCCACCGCGACATCAAGCCGGGCAACATCTTCATCGCCGACGACGGCGAGCCGATGCTGCTCGATTTCGGCGCCGCGCGCTCGGCCCTGCTCGACAAGAGCCGCGGCATGACGGCGATCGTGACGCGCGGCTACGCGCCGATCGAGCAGTATTCCAAGCGCGGCCACCAGGGGCCCTGGACCGACATCTACGCGCTCGCCGGGGTGCTCTACGAGATCGTCACCGGCTCCGATCCCGTCGAGGCCACCGACCGGGTGATCGACGACCCGCAGGTGCCGGCCTTCGAGGCCGGCGTCGGGCGGCTCTCCGACAAGCTGCTGCTGGCGATCGACCATGCGCTGTCGGTCCATCCCGAGCATCGTCCGCGCAGCGTCGCCGAGTGGCGCGCCGAGCTCAAGGGCGAGGCCGAGATCCCGCCGATCGAGGGCAGGCCCGCCTCGATGTCGATGGCCCTCGAAGTCGCCTCCAACCTGCCGCGCCCCTCCGGCCGGCTCGGCGACCAGCTCGACGCCGGCCATGCCGGCGACGGCGGCGCCAAGCCCAAGGGCAAGTCCAAGGGCTCCACCCCCACCGGGCCGACGCGCGATCCGGATCGCCGCGGCCGCGAGGCGGAACCGTCCGGCGCCAAGCGCAGCGGCAATACCATCGTCGCCGGCTGGAGGGGCGCGCCGGTCAAGGCGGTGCCGTACGCGGCGGGTCTCCGCTCGCGCGTGGCGCGCGCGCTCGCGGCCTCGGTCGTGCTGCTCCTCGTCGCCGGCGGCGCCGGCCTGGCGCTGGGCCTGTGGCCCGGCGCGGACGAGCCGGCCGGCCCGGAGCCGGAGCCGGAGGCGGTCGCCGCCAAGCCCGATTTCACCGCCGAGGAGCGGCGTTTCGCCGAAATGACGCGGCGCATCGAGGCGCAGCGCGCCGAGCTCGCCAGGCGCATCGCCGAGAAGGAGAAGAAGGAGACCGAGGAGAAGGAAAAGACCGAGGCCACGGCCAAGCTGCGCGGGCTCATCGCCGGCAGCCAGGTCGCCTTCATCCGGAGCCGCGGGCTCGGGCGCCACGAGGCGCGCTGGACCTTCCACGCCGGCGGCGGCCTCTCCGGCTCGGCCTTCAACTCCGCCGCCGGCCGCGGCGAGCAGCTCAACAGCACCAGCGACCGCGGCAAATGGTGGGTCGACGGCGATACGCTCTGCCTGCGCTGGAACCGCTGGGACGGCCAGCAGACCCGCTGCTACGCCATCCAACGCGTCCGCGGGCGCACCTATGTCGCCCGCGGTCCGGGCGGGCTGCTGACCGGGCCCTTCCGCCTGGAGAAGTAGCCGGCCACCCTAGAGCAGG
>Ga0302046_10000225_pt1 | contig 60198 bp, 44 predicted proteins | sample RVTome_11_FD_200261 | JGI IMG/M metagenome (GOLD analysis project Ga0302046, IMG submission 200261) | Soil microbial communities from uranium-contaminated site in the Upper Colorado River Basin, Wyoming, United States - RVT147D111 (version 2) ... | reverse complement strand
TACGTCAATACGTCAGATTGCCAACTCCCTCTCGGAGCGCGCCCAATCCGACGCGCTCGTCGTGGCCGCGTCCCTCGTCGTCGAGCGTGCCGTTCGGACGGCGCGCGCCGACGGCGCGGTTCTGCTCGTCACCCGGCCGGCACCGGCCGCCAGCATCGTCTGCGAGATCGATGCCGATGGGGATACGCCGCGGGTGAGCGAAATGAAGAGCGACGCATCGCGTCATCTCGCCGCGACGCTCCCGGCCTCGTGGCATCGGTTCTCGATCCAGATCGCCTCGGCCGATGGCGGGCGATGGGGCTCATTGGTCGTCGGGCGCCGTGTGGGGGCGTTCGACCGGGAACAGCGACGCCGGCTGCTCCGCCTCGCGCAGGACGCCGCGCTCTTGATCCGCACCGCGCGAGGCGCCGAGCAGAGCGGCAACGTGTCGGCGGTGCGCGCCGCGACGCACTTGATTCGCAACTCGTTGAACACCATCGCGCTGTGCGCTGACGTGATGTTGCAGACCCGCACCACGCCGCCGCAGGGCCGCGCCAAGATCGAGCTGATGCGGCGGGTGGCGCACGAGACCACCGGATTTCTCGAGGATATGGCCGACGCGGTCCGCGGGGCGACGGCGCCCGACGCCCGCGAGTCGTCCTGGACGCCCCTGCCGGATCTCGTCGCCGCCGCGCAGAGCCGGGTGAGGCAGGCCGCCGCGGTGCGCGACGTCCAGGTGTCCCTGGAGGTGAGCGAGGACTGCCCGGCCGTCCTGGGCGATCGGGCCAAGCTGATCCGCGCGCTCCACGCCGTGCTCACGTATGCCGTCGCCGAAACGGGTGACGGCACCGTCCGGGTCAGGGCGGAGCCGGCGGCGGGGCCGCATGGCGGGATCCGGCTGCGTATCGCCTTCGGCGGCCCCGACTCGGCCGCCCCCGCTCCGCCGCCCAAGGATCTCGGCCCGTTCGACCCGAGCGCGATGAGCCAGAGTCGGGAGTGGATGAGGCTCTCTGTGGCACAGGCCACGATCGCCGGACATGGGGGCAGCATGTGGACCGAGCGCACCGCGGCGCCGTCCACGATCGGCGTATGGATACCCACGCCCGCCCTGCAATCCCTGCGGTGATCGTCCGGTCTCGCGGACTATCGGCCGCGCGCGGGCGCGGTCGAGGACCAGACGCGGAAGCGGCGCGCCGGGAGGGGCTGATGCGTTCGCCTCCCATCGCAGCCGGAGCGGCCGCGGTGTCCCCGCTTCGCCAGGACCTCGCAAGTCTGCGCCTTGCCATGTTCCACTGGACCCCGCCGACGGGGCGCATCTACGCGGTTCCGAGTCTCGACGCCATCTACGGCCTCGCGACCGGACCGGCGCCCGACACATACGACGGATGGGTTCGACTGGTGCACCCGCACGATCGGCCGCACCTCGAGACCTATTTCGATAGCGCCTTTTCGGAAAGCCGCCCCGCGCTCGACGCGGCGTTCCGGATCAATCCGCCCGACGGCCCCGACCGCTGGATCCAGATGCGCGGGGCGGTAACCTATGGCGACGACGGGCAACCGTGGCGCGTGCGCGGCGTGCAAATGGACGTCACCCGGCTCCGGCGGGCGTCCGAAATGGCCCGCGATGCGGTGCGACTCGGCGCGCTCCACGCGATCGGCGCGGTCTTGGTGGAGACCACCGACCTGCGCGCGGCGGCCCCAGGGGTGGCCCGCGCGCTCCGCACGTCGCTCGACCTCGACCTGGCCGAATTCTGGCTGCTCGACCCGGCCGCCGGAGTGCTCGAGTGCGTCGCGCGAGCGAACGGTAGCGCCGCACCCTTCACGGCGGACGCCCTTGGCGGCGCGCGCGTTGGCCGCGGAGAGGGCCTCGCCGGCGCCGTGTGGAACACCCTCGTACCCTACGTGCAGGCGGGAGGTCGGGCCCACCCGGTCATCCCCGCGCCGCCGCCGCACGACGCGCACGACGGCACGCTCCGTCTGGGCATCCCGATCGCGTCGGACGGCGAGTTCGTGGGTGCGGTCACGGCGAGCGGGCGCTCCACGAACGGCTCGCTCGCGTCGTGGTACCGATTCGCGGTATCGCTCAGCGGCGAGCTGGGTGCGTTCGCCCATCGGGCACGCAACCACGCCCGTCTGCGCTCGTCGTACGCCAAAGCCGAACGCTCCAGCGCCGCGAAGAGCGAGGTACTCGCCCAAGTGAGCCACGAGCTGCGCACACCCTTGATGGCGATCACCGGCTACACCGACCTGCTGTCGGCGGGGTCGGGGGGCGACGCGCAGACGCAGGCGCACATTGCGGCCCTCAAGGTGAACACGGAGCACCTGCTCCGCCTGGTCAACGATCTGGCTGACACGTCGCGCATCGAAGCAGGCGCGGTGGCCATCGTGCAGGAGCGTACCGCCCCCGATACCCTGGTCGCCGAGGCGTGTGCGCTCGTCGCCCCGCGGGCGGGGCAGAAGGGTCTCCCGCTGCGCATCGAGTTCGAGGGAACGCTCCCGGCGACGATCGAAACGGACCCAACCCGGTTGCGCCAGATCCTCGTCAATCTGCTGGACAACGCGGTCAAGTTCACCGACAGCGGGGAGATCCGCGTGGTCGTGCGGTTCCTGGCGGATCGCCCCGTTCCCCGGCTCCGGTTCGACGTCATCGATACGGGCGACGGGATTGGCGCCGCGGATCAGGCTCGGGTGTTCGAGCGGTCCTTCCAGGCCGGGCCGCGCGCCGCGCAGGGGACGGGGCTGGGCCTCGCCATCAGCCGCGATCTCGCGCGCCGATTGGGCGGTGACATCGCCGTGCGCAGCCATCTGGGCGGTGGGAGCCGCTTCCGGCTGACGGTCGCTACGGGGCCGCTGACCGGAGTATCGATGGTGCAACCCAAGCGGCGACACCCGCGGACGCCGCGCACCGCACCGACGGCCGGCGCCGCCGTCGACCGTCAGACGATGGTGCTCGTGGTGGAGGACGATCCCGACGCGGGTGCCATGCTGGCCGCGCTACTCGAGCAGCGGGGCTACGCCGTTCGGGTTGCCCGCGACGGCGCCAGCGGCATCGCGGCCGCGCGGGCGGAGCCGCCGGACGCCGCGCTTCTCGACCTGACCTTGCCCGACATGAGCGGGCTGGCGCTCGTGTCGCGGCTGGCTGCCATGGAAGAACTCCGCGACGCGACGTTTGTCGCGCTCTCGGGGCGTACGGAACCGGAGGCTCGGGAGCGCGCCATGCGGGCGGGCTTCCACGGGTTTCTCGCCAAGCCGGTAGACACCGATGTACTCGTCGCGGCCCTCCCGCCGGTCGGTGCGCCACGGGCCCGATCGGCGGGAAGCGCGTGACACTTTGACCCGCGCACGGGTCATCGTGGCCGAGCGCCCGTCTCCATGCGCTCAGCGCGAGAGCGGAAGGTCCTGCGCCTTGCGGGGCCGGCGGCGGAACGCCAGCCGCAGCAGCCCCAGCCAATAGCCCAGACCGTAGCTCGCGTGGATCCCCGGGAACGCGACCAGGAGACGCAGGGCCACGGCGCCGCCGGCGCGCCGTCCCACGGCGCCCGCTGCGGCGGCGACGAGCACGCCGTAGGCCGCTGCTCCCGCCAGCCATCCGATGCGCGCGCCCTCGCTCCAGATGCCGCAGAGCCCGAGCGCGACCGCGGCGCCCACGGCGGTGGGCGGCGCGAGCTGCCGCAGCGTGGTGATGCGACCCACCTTGCGCGCCGCCAGTGGCTTGAACACCCCGTACTGAAAGAACATCCTCGCGAGCTGATGCAGGGTTGGTCGCGCGTAGTAGTACGACACGACGTCGGGCACGAGGAGGACGCGGCCACCGCCCCGCACGATGCGGTGATTGAACTCGTCGTCCTGATTGCGCGTCAGCTCCTCGTCGAACCGCCCGAAGCGGTCGAACACTCGCCGGGGGAAGCAGCCGAACGGCACCGTATCCACATCCCGGAGCCGCCGCGTTCCGAGCCGAAAGCGCGAGCCTCCCACACCGAGCGGGTGACTCAGGGCGGCCGCGATGGCCCGCGCCATTGGCGTCGACGCGCCCGGGCGGGTGACGCACGCGGCGCCGACGTTCTCCGCACCGGTCTCCTCCAGCCACCGCACCAGCCGCGGCACGTATTCGGGTGGATACTCGACGTGGGCATCCATCCGCATGATCACGTCGCCGCGGGCCTCCGTGATCCCGGCGTTGAGGCCGGGCGGCACGGTCCGCGACGGGTTCTCCACCACGCGGACGTTTGCATGCCGGCGCGCGTACTCGCGCACCAGCTCTGCGGTGCCGTCGTCGCTCATGCCGTCGACCACGAGCACTTCGAGGCGCCGCGACGGGTACTCGGCGTGGGAAATCGAGTCGAGCGCCCGAACGATGTATTCCCGCTCGTTGCGGCACGGGATGATCACCGTCACGAAGGGCGGATCGGCAGGCGCCGCCGCGGTCGCGGGCTGGCACGGAAGCTGAAGGTGAGGGCGCGGCACCCGCGCCCCGGCCTGCGTATCCGGGGTGGGCACCCCCGACGCCGGATCCGGTGATATGTCAGGCTGGCGGTCGCTTGCTCGGCTCATCCGCTCCCTCGTGTTCCAACTCGGGCGCACGCTGGCCCGGCGCGGGCCATATCACTTCCTGGTCCGCAATTGGGAGGCCATCGCCGACCCCAATCACCTGGCCCGCGCGATCGAGGCCGAGTACTTCCGCGATGTCCTGGAGCCCGTCCCGCTCGACCTGCCGCCTGGGCGCCCGGTCCTGGTGCTCGCGCCGCACGCCGATGACGAGGTGATCGGAGCGGGCGGCACGCTGAGCCTCGCCGCGCGCCGGCGGGTGCCGATCCACATCGCGTACGTCACGGACGGCGAGCTTCACGACGTGCCCGATTCCGTCTCGATCCGCAGCGCCGAAGCCGACCGCGTCTGTGCCGCGTTGGGAGCCGAGAAGCACGACCTCGGCATCTCCAATACCACGTGCGACGTCACCGTCGAGCACGTGCGGCGCCTGCGCGCGCTCGTGGAGCGCATCCGGCCGGCGACCATCATGCTGCCCTGGCTGTTCGACGCGCCGGCGAAGCACCGCATGGTCAACCACCTGGTCTGGCTGGCGCACCTGGTTCGCCCGTTGCCGCACTGCCAGATCTGGGGCTATCAGGTCCACAACGTCCTCTTTCCCAACGGGTACGTCGACGTCACGGAAGTGGCGCATCAGAAGCGCCGTCTGATCGCCGAGTACACCTCCCAGAACGTGAGGCTCTACCGGTACGACCATCTGGCCATGGGGATGGCCGCCTGGAACACCCGATTCCTCGGCGAGCGGGTCAAGGGTGACGGCATCGCGCGCTATGTGGAGGTCTTCTTCGCGGTACCGTGCAAAGCGTTTTGCGAGTTGGTCGTGCGGCACTACCTGTCCGACCTCGGCGCCACGTATCGCGGGAACGCGCGGATCATCCGGTCGCTCACGCGGCTCCACCGTGCCCTCATCGGTGCCGGCCCGGCGCCGGCCGATGCCGTGCCCTAGTATGCGCGAGCGTGTGAAGTGTCCGCTTTTCATCGTCGGCTTCCCGCGATCGGGCACGACCCTGCTGCGCGCGCTCCTCGACGCGCATCCCGACGTTGCCCTCGTCAACGAGCCGGAGATCATCCGGGCGATGTGCTGGAGCGGCCTCACCGTGCGCTCGACGCTCGCTCCTGGTGCGTGCCCGGACCTGTACCGCCACCTCACCGAGGTGGGTCTCTGCCGGCGGCACCTGGCGCGGCTCCCGCGGGCGGTCCTGGCCTCGTGCCTTTGGTGCCGGAAGCCGCGATCGTTCCGCCAGCTCTACGAGTGCCTGCTGCCCAGGGCGAGCGGCGCGCTCGTGTGGGGAGAGAAGAGCCTGGGAAACGCCTTCTTCCTCCCGTCGATCCATGAGATGTACCCCTCGGGTCTCGTGGTGGAGATCGTGCGCGACCCGCGGGGCGCGCTGCTCTCGTACTATCGGAAAAAGCTCGCCGCGTCGGCGGACGCGCGGCCCCCGTTTACGCGCTCCGCGGTCCGGTTCTTCGCCCGACAAACCCTGAAGTGGATGGCCTGGACCGACGTGGTGGGGGACGCCACCGCCCGACTGCCGTCCGGCTTCGTGCTGCGCGTCGCCTACGAGCAGCTCGTCCGCGAGCCGGCGGCGGTCCTGGCGCGCCTCTGCCGAGCGTTGGGGATCGATTACGACGCCGGCATGCTGGCGCTCGAGCGGCGCCGCGCCGATCCGGTAGTACGGCGCGACACCGACGCCGAGCCCGACGCGCACCGCAAGCTGGTGCGGCCGATCGACCCGGCCAATGCGGTCGTCTGGCGCCGGCTGCCCCCGTGGGCCATCGCCGTCGTGGAGCGACTCGCCGCCGACCACCTGCGCCGTTTCCACTACCCGCTCACGGGCGCCCGCGACACGCCGGCGCGCCGCCTGCGCGTCCTGCTCGAGTTTGCCGGGGCCGGATCGCGGTGGCGGCGCGGCGTCGATCGATGGCTCACCAACTACTGCCGCGGCACGGCGGCGCCGCCCGTCGCGTAGGCGCGCCGGCGGTGCACGAGCGAGACGACTCCGCGGAGCTTCCCGCCGGCACCACGCGGGATGTGGTCGCATTCCTCCAAGATCACGGTCACCCGACCGAGCCGCGCCCTCAGGCGCGTCTCGATCTGCCGGGCGTGGCGCGGCGCGAACCCGGGGGCCGGCACGTACGGCACGCGGATCCGATCGATCTCCTCCTGAACGATCTGGGCCTCCCGAATGGGCAGTCCGCCCTTGAACACCGGATCGAGCCGGCCCACCCAGCGCCCGTCCGGCGTCACGATTGCATCGTCTCGACGGCCCTCGATCCGCCGCAGGACCGGCAAGGTCCGGCCGCACGGGCACGGCTGATCCGTCGCGCGCGTGGCACGATCGCCGGTCCGGTAGCGAATCAGCGGCATGTCGGGATTGAGGAGGCCCGTAGCAACGAGGTCTCCCACCGCCGCACCCGGGCGGCCGGCGTCGCCGTCGAACAGCTCGATGATCCCGGCCTCGGGCCACAGGTGGAGGCGACCCGCTTCGCATTCCCCGGCCGCCGCCACCGCCTCCGCCATCCCATACGTCTCGCGGACGGGACACCGCAGCCCCGATGCGATGCGGGCGCGCTGGTGGCGGTACACGGGTTCTGCGTTCGCGATCGCCACCTTCAGCGTCTCGATCCGACGGCGGTCCGACACCGGGCTCCGGGCCAACGCGTCCAGCGCGGACGGATATCCGAGCACGTGCGTGATCCCGTGGCGCCGCAGCGCGGCCAGCGCGTCGGGGATCAGCCGCGGGCTCAGATGATAGACCGACACGTAGAGCTGGTGCAGCGCGGCGTTCCACACCCAGAACGGCGCGCGTTGCCGCCATACCGGCGCCACCATCTGCCCACCGAGGATCGCCCAGCGGTCGTGCCGCGAGACCCCGTACCAGCGGCGCCAGCGTGCCTCGAACAGCGCGTACCATTGCCGCACCGTGGCCCGGCTCTGCCACAGGCGCAGCGGCGTTCCGGTGCTGCCGCTGGTGTGATCCTCGAACATCCGCTCGGGGCGACAGTCGTCCGCCAGGAACGCTTCGGGCCGGTGGCGCACCGCTTCCTTCTCCAGCGTCGGCCAGTGCGCCAGCACCTCCCACGACGCGCGATCCCCACGCCGCCGTCGCGCCGACCAGAGATCGCGATAGTACGGGACTCGCGTGGCGGCGCGGTGTAACACGAATGCCAGCCGTTCCTCCCGCCACGCCTGCCACTGCGCTGGACTCCAGCGCTCCCGCTCGAGCGCCTGCGCGACGAGCTCCTCCGTCTCCGCTCCGTAGCGCCACCGGCGTAGCTGCCAGCCGCGCGCGCTGGCGACCAGCGATCGCAGCGCAAAGGGAAGGCGCCAATACACTCGCAACGCCACGTCGTGCATCGGCTCACCTCCGACGCCGGATGGTGGGCGCCGCATGAGCCCGTCGCTGGTGGGCCCCCGGCCGATCTTCATCTTCGGCCCCGGCCGCTCCGGCACAACGTTGCTGCACGAGCTGCTGTCGCTGCACCGCGACCTGGCGTACTTCTCGAGCTGGACCAACCGCTTTCCCCACCGCCCCGCGCTCGCTCGGCTGTCGTCGCTCCGTCCGGTGCCGTGGGAAGCGCGCGGCCGGCCAGTGAGGAGACTGCCGGCGCCGACCGAAGCCTATCGTATCTGGCTGCATTGTTTCCCCGATTTCTGGAAGATCAACTGCCACGCGTGTGACGATGGAGCGGGCGCCGAGCGCTTGCGACGCGTCGTCGCCGCTCATCAGCGGGCGCAGCGACGGCCGCGGTTCGTCGCCAAGCTCACCGGGTATCCGCTCTTCCCGTTCGTGAAGTCCATCTTCCCCGACGCGGCCTTCGTGTGGGTCGACCGCGATCCCCGCGCGGTCGTCTTCTCGCAGTGGCGGCTCGGCTGGATCCGCGCGCCGCTCGACCGTATCCGCGCCGGCGACGGCCCCGGAGGCCCATGCGACCCGTTCCGCTGGATCCGCCTGTCGCCCGGTGTCCTGCCGCCGCAGGACGAGCTCGCGCTCCTGGCCGATCGCTACTTGTCGATTCGGCAGCGCCTTCACGAGAGTCACGATCCGTATCACCTCGTCCGCTACGAAGGCCTGATCGCCGATCCGGCCGGCACGCTCCGCCGGCTGATGGAGCAGGTCGGCCTCGAACCGGATGCACGCCAGACACGGTGGGTGCGCCGCTGGAAGATCCACCACGGCGCCAACGACGCGTGGCGCGCCGGCCTGCCGCGCGTGCTGGCCGACCTGCTGACCAACCGGCTCGACGGCGTCATAGGCCTCCACGGCTATCGCTGACGCCGGTCGCGTCTCGCCGCGATCTCTTCGAACAGCCGATTCCACACCGGCATGATAGCCGACCACCCGTACCGCTCGGCCGTGGCGCGTGCGCGTGTGGACAACGCCGCCGCGAGCCCCGGATCCCGCAGGATCCGCCCGACGGCCGCCGCCATGGCGCGGGCGTCGCCCGACGGGACGAGGAAGGCTTCCGCGCCGTGATCGACGACGTATCTGATCCCGCCAACGTCGGTCGTCACGACGCACAGGCCGGCCGCCATCGCCTCGAGGACGCTGACGGGGAGGTTGTCGATGGTCGCCGTGTTCAAGAAGATGTCGCTCCCCGCCAGCCAGCGCGGCACGTCCGTCTTCGGGACGCCGCCGACCACGCGCAGGCGCTGGGCGACCCCCAGCTCCCGCGCCGTCCGCAGCGTGTCGTCCAGACTGCCGTCCCGCTTGTCCGGCCCCACCATCGTGAGAGTCGCGTCGGGGAACTCCACGGAGAGCTGTGCCAGCACGCGCGGCGCGAGCGCGGGCGCGTATATCCGGTGAAACGCGCGCAGCCAGAGCAGTCGCGGGCGCGGGGGGCTGCGCACACGGAACGTGTACGCCGAGGGCTCGATGCCGTTCGGCACCAGCGCCAGATCCGGCGCGTACGACCGCATCGCCTCGAGGAGGTATGCCGAGGGGGCGGTCACCGCCGCGGCGGAGCCCAGCACCCATCGCATCACCCGCGGCCACCGGGTGGCGAAGGTCGGGAGGTTTCCGCCGTGCAGCGTCAGCAGAACCGGCTTGCGCAGCAAGCGCAGCGCGGCCGTCGCGGCGGCGGCCCAGACGAACGCCCGTCCACTGAACACGTCGACGTGGGCACAGGCATATTCGCCGCGGCGCGTCCAGATCGCGGCCATCATCTCGACGAGGCGGAGGAGGCGGGAGCTCCTGGTCGACACGAGCCGAACCGGCCAGCCCACCGACGCCAGCCGCGTGGCCACTTCCTGACTGGGCGGCCGACTTCCCACGGTGGGTGCCGGAAACACGCCGAGAAACAGTACGCCGTCCCGGCTGCCGGTGAGCGCCGTCGGGAACCGATCGGCGCGCGTTTGTGACGCTCGTCTCTTGACACTCGTCCCGAGCGGCTGTAAATACTCGCCCGTTCGCCATACCATCCCCTCCAGCATCACGGCGTCGCATCGCCGTTCGGAGACCAAGGCCGCTCACACGCGGCGACATCATGGCACGTTTTCGATTGCCCTGGGCGTGCTTCGCCCTCCTGGTGACGTGTGCGGATCCGTCCCAAACGACACCCTTCGAACCACCCGACGCTCCGCCCCCGCCTCCCCCGCCACCGGCGAGCGTCGCGGGCTTCTTCGTGGCCGACGACGGCTCGGCCGCCGGCGACGGCAGCGCCGCCGACCCGTGGGACCTGGCCACCGCGCTGAACCACCCACCCACCGTGGCCCCCGGCGACACCATCTGGGTGTGCGGCGGGACGTACACGGGCGTGTTCCGCAGCCGGCTCCTGGGCACGGCGGCGGCGCCGGTAGTGGTCCGCCAGCAGCCCGGTGAGCGCGCCACGATCGACGGCGGCCTCGTGATCGAGGACGGCGGATACGCGTGGTTCTGGGGGCTCGAAGTGACCAACGACGGGGAGGCCGACCAGCCGGCCGTCACCGTCCGCAGTCCGGGGATCAAGCTCATCAACGTGATCGTGCACGACGCCGGCGGGACCGGAGTCGGGCTGTGGCTGCAGGCCGTGGGCGCCGAGCTCAACGGGAGTCTCATCTACAACAACGGGCTCGTGGACGGGCACGGGGCGTACGTGCAGAACGACCCCGGGGCGCGCAAGCTGCTCAAGGACAACGTCTGGTTCGCCAACGGGCCCAACGGTGACTTCGAGTTCCAGCTGTTCGGCACCCAGGCCGAGGTCTCCGAGATCACCGTCGACGGCAACATCGCCGTGCAGACCGGCTACATCAACGCCGGCCTGGTGATGCGCACCGACGACCAGCTGGTCATGCGGGACATCCGGTTCACGAACAACATGATCTACGGCGACCGCCAGACCGGCACCGTGCAGTACGGGCCCAACGGCACGGCCGGCGGCGAGAGCTGGACGTTCGAGGGCAACTACATCGTCGGCAGCGTGTACACCAGCCACTGGGACGCGGTGACGTACCGCCACAATACGCTCATCATCGGCCAGCAGCGGCTGTTCATCCCGCAGGCCGACGGCTTTCCTGCGTACACGTGGCACGACAACACGTACTACGGCGAGACGGACGTCGCGCGATTCCGGGTATGGCACGACGACGCCGAGGATACGCTCCGCAGCTGGTCGGAGTGGGTGCGCGATACCGGGTACGACTGGGGCAGCACGTTCGTGGCGACCCCCGGCGGCAAGCCGACGGAGAACGCGGTCTTTGTGCGGCCGAACGACTACGAGCCCGGCCGGGCGAACATCGCCGTGTTCAACTGGCAGAAGCTCGCCAGCGTCCCGGTGGACGTTTCGAGCGCCGGTCTGGTGCCCGGGCAGGCCTACGAGGTGCGGCACGTGTTCGATTGGTGGGGCGCGCCCGTCGCCCAAGGCGTCTATACCGGCGCCCCGATCGTGCTGTCCATGGCCGACGTCGATCCACCGGCCCCGGGCGGCACCGCCGCCAAGCGTCTCCCCAGCCCCGGCGACGAATTCGCCGCGTTCGTCCTCCTGCCAATACGCGACTGAGCGCGCCGGTCGGGACGGTGCCACGCTACGCACGCCGCGACGCGCCCGCTTCCGCGGCGTCGGCCGCGGCCACAGCCGCAACGAGGTCCGCGGGCTCGGCGAGCGCCGCAGCGACGCCTCGCGCACCGATCGCGCGGTAGCAGCGCAGCAGCGACTCCGCCAGACTCCCGAGCCCGTAGCGCCGTTCGACCTGCTCGCGCCCGGCCGTCCCCAACCGGTGCCGCTCGTCGGGTCGACCCGCCAGGCGGCTCACCCGCTCCACCATGCGGTCGATCGCGCCGGGCGGCACGACGTAGCCCGTCACGCCGTCGTCCACCAGGCGCGCGGCGTCCCCGGCGGGCGTGGTAATCACCGGGATGCCGGCCGCCATCGCTTCGAGCAGGACGTTGGGGAAGCCCTCATGATCCGACGTGAGGAGCAAAACATCCATCTCGCGGAGGAGCCGCGGCACGTCGTGACGCTCTCCCAGGAACCGCACGGCATCGGGTCCTAACCCGAGCCGCCCAGCCAGCGCCTCCAGCGCGGGGCGCTCCGGCCCCTCTCCGACGAGCACGCCCCGGACGGCGGCGCCGTTCGCCCGCGCGCCGTGCAGCACCCGGAGAAAGCGATCGAGGCGCTTCGCCGCCACACAGCGGGCTACGCTCACCACCGTGACGGCCCCCCCCGGCGGACGGCGCACGACGGGGCCGGCAGCCCGCTCGAACGCCGCGAGATCGATCACGTTGGGGATCACGTGGACCCGGCGGACGTCCATCCCCAGCTGCGTCGCGTAGCCGCCGGCGCGCCACGAGTTGCAGATCACCGCCGAAGGGGCGCGCAGCAGCCAGCGGCTCCAGCGACCGTTGGCCGCGAATTCGTGCAGCAGGTCGTTGCGCACCGCGCCGAGTGACGGGGCGCCCAGCAGCCGCCCGCAGGCGGCGGCGTAGAGGTTGGTGTAGAAGTGGGACGACTGCACGACGTGCGGCGCGAACCGGCGCGCGGCCGCCGCGAGCGCGGGGATCCGGAGCACCGGACTACCGTGACGCCCCACGAACACAGGCGACGTCCCGAGCGCCGCCAGCTCCCGCGCAAAGTGGCTGCCCGCGGCGAACGAGTACACCCGGACCGCGACGCCGCGATCCCGGAGCGCGCGCACCATGTAGCAGAGCTGCTTCTCGGCCCCTCCACACTCCAGTGTGCCGGCCACGAAGGCCACCCGCAGGCGACGCGGCATCGGTCATCCGGCGGGCACGGGGCGCGGCGCGGCAAGCGTTGGAGCATCGAGCGCGAGCAGCTCCGTGACGAGATGCCCGTAGGTCGCGGACATGGTGAACTTCTCCTCGACCTGGCGCCGGGCCAGGCGGCTGTGGTCCCAGGCGCCGTCTGGGTCCCGTATGAGCGACGCGCAGTGCTCGGCGAGGCGGGCGTCGTCGTCACCGAGCAGCACGCCGTGATGCTCCCGCAGTCCCATCCCCGCGACGGCGTCCGACGTCACGGCCACCGGCACACCGAGCGCCATCACTTCGATCAGCCGGCTGCGGAACCCGAAGCGCCCGCGCCACGGACACACCACGGCGGTCATCGTGGCGAGCACGTCCGCGGGTCGTGGAAGGAAGCCGGTCACGTGCACGCGGGAATCGCGCTCGAGCGCGCGCATCCACGGCGGGGGATCCGCGCCCACGAGCCAGAGCTCGGCGTGAGGCTCTGTGCGCCAGACATCGGGCATGATCCCGCGCACGCATCGCTCCACACCCTCCCGATTCGCGGGGCTCGAGAGCCGGCCGTAGAACCCGATGCGCGGCGGGTACGCCGGCGACCACCGGTACGGCCAGTCGTCGATGTCGATCCCCATCGGGGCCACGATGACGCGTTTCCCCGGCAGCTGCCCGCGCGCGTAAGCCCCTTCCCCCTCGCTGATCGCGATCACCGCATCGAACGCCTGCCACGCCGCCGTCTCACGCCACCGATAGGCCGCGAGGCGGTGCGCCCACCACCAGCGCGCCCACCCGCCGAGCCGGTGACCGAGCTGCCGCTCGTACGAGCGCCACAACACGTCGTGCATGTCCAGCACGCAGGCGGCTCCCATCCGCCTCAACGCCGCCGCGCTCCGGTGCGCATGCCAGTATTCGTAGAGGACGATGTCATAGTCCGACGGGTCGCAGGCCTCGGCGATCCGCCTGGCGGTGAGCTCCACGTGCCCGATGACGTAGTTCGAGCGCTTCAGACCGGTGACGAAGGAGAACAGGGCGCCGACCGCCCCGTGCCACACCCGCGCCCCGGGGCTTCGCCGGCTGGCGGACGGCAGCACGAACGCTTCGTCCACGAAATCGCCGAGCGCCCGTCGCGTCGCCTGCACGTCGGCACGACCGGCGAAGGTCAGGAACGCCACGTGGAACGCCGGCCGGAGCGCCAGCAACGTGTTCCGCACGCGTACCTGCTGCCCGGCCGTGCCGGGAAACGGCGCTACGGCGGATACCACGAGCAGCCGGGGCCGCGCGAGCGCGCGCATCGCGGTCACGGGGTGCCGACCGGCGTGCGGCCGGGGTCCTGTGCGGGTCGGTACGCGACGCGCGCTGCCTGGAGCCGGACGGCGGCGAGGCCGAACACCAGCGCCGGCGCGACCACGCGCATGGCCGAATGCATCATCGTGAGGAAGCTCCAGCACACCAGTCCGGCGGCCACGGCGCGCTCGTACGGGGTGGTGCCGCGACGCACGAGCCGAAACCCCAGCGCGACCAGCAGAAGCGCGGCGCCGATCCCGAAAACGCCGTGCTCGGCAAGGAGGCGGCTGAACTCGGTATGCGCCGGCTGGCCGCTGGCGCGCAGTGCCTTGCCCCCGCCCGGTCCCACGCCCGTCAGGGGATGGTCGCGAAATGTCGCGATCTCCTGCTGCAGCAACTCGTAGCGGCCGGTGGTCTCCAGACTGCTGAACCGCCCGCTCACCGCGCCTTCGGTGAACGCGTTCAACCGCGGCAACACCCAAAACGCCGCGGCCGTGCCGATGACGACGGAGGACGTGAACAGGAGCGCGAGCGAGCGGCGATCCCGGAGGAGGAACGCCGCGGCCACGGTCGCCGCACCGATGGCCGCGAGCAGCCCGCCCCGCGAGAGCGTCAGGGCACATTGCACGACGAGCGCGGCGAGGGCGGCCAGCATGACGACCCGCACCGCGAGCGTCGCGAACGGTGCTACGAGAACGAGAAAGGCGACGAGTCCGCCGAGCCCGAGCACGGCCGACACCTGATTCGGGCCGAAGCCGCCGCTCGTGACGACGTTGGACTCCAGCGTGAACGCCAAGTCGTCCGCCCCGAGCGTCGACAGCGCGGCGAGCGTCAGCACGGACAGCAGCGGGCCCAGCAGGCACAGGACCGTGCGGACCCACTCGGCGCCGCCGAGGCGCACGTTGCTGAGGAAGAGCACCGACACGGCGAGCGCGACCGGCCCGGACAGGTTGAAGCGCACCTCTTCCAGGCCCGTGTCCCACGCCAGGCGGTACGGCATGACGAGGATCGCCGGCAGGAGGATGAGCAGGTAGAGCACCGCATAGGGTTCGATCCGTAGCGGGCGGACGCGGACGAGGCCAACCACGAAGAGCATGATCACGGCGTACTTCCCCGCCTCCCACGGCAACGGCGCCTCCACCATCCTCCACAGCACGTCCGCCCCGGCCAAATACGCGGCACCGTACACCAGCCAATCCACCCGCCCGACGAGCACCGCGGCGAGACCGAACGCCACCGCCACGCCGGCATGGGCCGCGGCAACCGCCGGCTCCGCGCGCATGGCCACGGCCAGCGGCAGGTGGATCGCGAGGAAGAAAAGTCCTGCGTGGGCCAACGTGGTCGGGACAGTTTGTCCCACCGCCGTCACGCGGCTAGCGCGCCGTACTCGCTCGTCGACGTGTTCCATGTCCGATCTCAGGCTGCTGCAGCGGCCCCCATGCCCTCGTGAGCTCCGATCCAATGTCCCCGGCCCACCGCTCCAGCGAGAAGTCCTGCGCGACGTGGATGGCGCGTGACGACAGCCGGGCGTATGCCGCGGGATCGCGGAGGCAATACTGCACGGCGCGAGCCACCGCGTGCGCCGATGGCTCGTCCAGCACGATGCCCGCTCCACCCCCCAGGAGCGTGGGCAGGACCGACACCCGCGACGCGATCACGGGGAGGCCGCACGCCATGGCCTCCAGCACCACCTTCGGGAATCCCTCGGACGACCGTGTCGGAAAGCAGAACACGTCCGCTCGCCGCAACAGCTCCAGCACGCGCTCGTGTCCCACCGCGCCGTGAAACGTCACCCGGTCCGCCATTCCGAGATCGCCGGCGAGCCGGTGAAACGTCACGCGCGCGGGCCCGTCACCGACCACGTCCAGGTGAACACCGCTGACGGTCCGCACGATCTCGGGGAGTGCCTTGATCACCGTTCCGGCGCCCTTCGCCTCGACCTGCCGGCACACGATGATCACGCGCGGCGGATCGCCGGCACGCTCACGGCGGCGCCGCCGCAGACGGCTCAGCTCGCCCCGCGTGAGGCTGGTGGAGAAGATCCAACGCAACCGCGGGTTGCGCACCGAAGGCGGACGGCTTCCGCCCCCGGTGGCGAGCATGACGTTCCGCCCATTCCGCTGTCGCTCCATGAACCACGCCCAGAACCACTCGGCCGTCGTCCGGCGGTGAAACCAGTTGCCGCAGTGGCGCACGAACAGGCGCCGATCGGTCACCCATGCGAGCATGAGACCGACGGTCCCGACGTCGCCCGGGATCGGGGTGTGGATCGCGTCGGCTTCCGCGACGGTTCGCAGCAGCGGGACGGCGTTCCGCAGCACCCACAGCGGGAACAGCAGGCGGCGAACGAGGCCCGTCCCGGGCACCGACGTGAGCGCGCGCACGGTGAGCCTGTGCCCCTCGAGCGGCGTCTCCTCCGTGCGGCCGCCATGACGCACACACGGAACGACGAGCGTCGTGCGATCGAACAGCTCCGACAGCGCCTGCATTTGGAACGCGAAGCCACCGTCCGTGGCGAAGCCCGTCGCCGCGTGCGGCGACGGCCAGCATTCCTTGTGCGAATAGACGGTCAGGTTCATGGGCTCGGTTGTCCTCGCGCATCGTCGGCTCGGCAATGGTGGGCGGTGCGACGGGCGGCACGCCCGTGCATTCGTCGCCACAAGGCCTGCTCTCGCAATTCGTGGACCGGTCGAACTCGGACGCCGCGAACGGCGGCACGGCGGCCAGGAGATTGCAGGAATCATGGTGTCATGCGTACCGACAGTGACAAATTGCCCCACGTCGTCGCCGTGCTTCCCCGTGGCGAGGCCATCCGGAACTTTGTCTATACCGGCTGTCTCGACGCCGTTCGCCGACACGCACGACTGACCGTCCTTTCGGTGGTGCCCAACGAGGCGCTCGGTGACATGCTGCGGGAGCGGTATGGACCGTATGTCCCCCTCGCGCCGGTGGCGGAAGCGTGGCCCACCCGGTTCACGCGGGAGATCCTCGACCTCGCCCACGGCCGCCATCTCTGGTCCGCGGCCGCGCGTGAGCGATGGCGGCTGCGGGATCTCGAGGCGGTATCGCCCCGCCAGCGGGTGAAGCGGGCCGTCAAGAAGCTCGCGGCGCGCCCGTTCGCCAATCAGCGGGGTCTCGATCTGCTGTCGCGGTTCGAGCGCGGGGTGAGCCGGCGGCTGCGCCGCAGCGACCGCTTTGTCCAGCTGCTGAGGGAATTGCGCCCGACCCTCGTGTTCAACGCATCGCACGTGCACGGCCAGCTCGGCCTCCAGCCCGTCCAGGCGGCCCAATGGCTGGGCATTCCGACCGCGGCGTTCATCTTCTCGTGGGACAATCTGACCTCGCAGGGCCGCATCATCCCTCCGTACGACGCCTATCTGGTGTGGAACGAGGTCCTGCGCGGGCAGCTGCTTGCGCTCTACCCGTCGGTCCGCCCCGACCGCGTGTTCGTGACCGGCACGCCGCAGTTCGACCCACACTTTCAGGCCGCTCACCACTGGAGCCGGGAGCGCTTCTGCACCGTGGTCGGCGCCGATCCGGCGCGGCCGATCGTGCTCTACTCGACGGGGATGGACAATCATGTCCCGGGCGAGCCGCAGATCGTCACGGCACTCGCCGACCGGCTGGCCGAGATGATCGACCTGGGGCCGCCGCAGCTGCTCGTGCGCGTCTACCCCAAGGAGCGGTCCAACCGCTTCGAGCGGCTGCGGCGTACCCGGCCGGACATCCTGCTCCCCCACATCCCGTGGGAGACGCGCTTCCTCACGCCCGAGCCGGCGGACGTGCCGTTGCTCACGAACATGCTGCGACACGCCGCCGTCGGGATCAACGTGGCCTCGACGGTCTCGCTGGAGCTGTGCATGCTCGACACGCCCGTCATCAACGTCGCGTACGATCCCGACGGCGCGGACATGGGATCGCTTCGCCTGTCCGAATACTACGGGTACGAGCACTACCGCCCCGTCGTCGCGAGCGGCGCGGTGGGGTTGGCGCGCAGCGAGGCCGAGCTGGTCTGGCTGATCCGCGAGGCGCTCACGGCGCCGGAGCGGCGCCGCGCCGCGCGCCGCGGCCTCATGCGCGACATGTTCGGTCCCACGCTCGACGGCGCGTCCGCCGCGCGCGTGGCCGACGCGCTCGTGGCACTCGCCGCGGGAGGCCGACTGCCGCGCCCCGCGCCGCACGACCGCGCCGGCACGGCCGCTGCGCCGCCTGCGATCGCCACCCGATCCTGACGACCGCATGGAAACCAACGCGCTGCAGCCGGTGACGCCGCAGTCCGGGGGGGCGACGACACACGCGGAGGCGCCGCGTGCCGACCTCCCGCGCCGGCCGAAGGTGGTGTTGCTCTCCAGCCAGCTCCTCACCGACCGGATGTTCGTGTACAACCGCGCCCTCGCGACGCTCGCCCAGCACACCGATCTCGCCATCTGGACGACGGCGGCCGATCAACCGGAGTATCGCCGGGCGTGTCGCGAGATCGAGGCGCAGCTCGCCCCGTTCCCCGAGGTGGGGCCGTTCCCGGAGCGCCTCAACCTGCTGCGACGCCTGAACGACTTCGCGTGGGATTTCGGTCTGTCCGCCGACTCCCGATTGAGTCTGGACCGCCACGTGCGCCGGCGGCATCAACAGAAGCTGGTGCGGATGCTCCGGGGGCCGGCGCGCGCGGTCGCGTGGCTGCGGGGCGAAACAGCGTTCGAGCGATGGCTCGAGCGTCGCCTGCTCGGGTACGCCAGGAGTCCCGAGGCCTCCGAACGCCTCGCGAGCGCCCGTCCGGACCTGGTGGTAACGACCGCTCCGTTCCAGTTTCTCGAGCCCGCGGTGGCCGCGGCGGCGATCGGGTTGGGCATCCCGGTGCTGGCGTTCATCCCGTCATGGGACAACCCCACCACGAAGACCCGCCTCGTGTTCCGCTACGACGGCTACGCCGTCTGGTCGGAGCAGATGCGCCGGCACCTGCTCGATCGCGTGCCGCACAGCCGCCACGCGCCGGTCTACGTGACCGGCGCGCCGCAGTTTGACCTCTTCTTCGACCGGGCCTACCTGCGCTCCCGCCGCGCCTGCGCGCGGTCGTGGGGCCTCGACCCGAACCGCCCCATCATTCTCTATTGCCTGGGCTCGCCCAACTTCCTGCCGGAGCACCACGGCGCCATCGCCCTGGCTCGGCGTCTCGTCGCGGGCAACCTCGGCGCGGCGCAGCTCCTGATCCGCCCTCACCCTCAATTCGACGACGGCTCGCTGGTCGACATGGTCCGACCGTTCGGGCCGCGCGTCGCGGTGCAACGCACGCAGGGGCGCGCCGTACGGGGATCCGCGCGCTTCCAGACGGCGGAGCAAGTCGTGGAATGGGTGAACAGCTTCCGCCACGCGGACGTGGTGGTGAATCTGGCGTCCACCGCGACGATCGACGCCGCCGTCTGCGACCGCCCCGTGGTGAGCCTCGATTACGACCCATCGCCCGGCGCGCCGCGTCAGGAGTTGGTGCGGGACATCAACCACCGGTGGAGTCACTTCCGGCCCGTGGCGGAGTCCGGCGGCGTGTGGCTCAGCCGGAGCCTGGCGGAGACCGTAGAGGCGGTGCGGGCCTATCTCCGGACGCCGACCCTGCACCAGCGCGGGCGCCGGTGGGTCGCGGAGTTCGTCTGCGGCCACGTCGACGGGGGCAACGGTGGCCGGCTGGTGGACGCGGTCATCGACTTCGTGCGGCGGCGTTCGACCCCACCGCCTCGACGCTGAGGCGCGACGCCGCGCGCTCCAGGGCGCCGTCGAGCGCCTGGTTTGTCAGCAGCTCACGATAGACGGCGCAGTCGCGCACCAGCTCCTCGTGTGTCCCGAGCCCGGCGAGCCGCCCGCGATCGAGCACGAGGATACGGTCCGCCGTCCGCAGCGTCGAGAAGCGGTGGGCGATCAGAAACGTGGTCCGTCCCGCCATCAGGCGGTCGATCGCCTCCTGGACCGATCGCTCCGACACCGCGTCGAGGTTGCTCGTAGCTTCGTCGAGAAACAGCATGGGCGCGTTCTTGAGCAGCGCCGCCGCGATGCACACCCGCTGCTTCTGACCCACCGACAACCCCCGCGCGCTCCGGCTCTGGCCCACCGGGGTATCGTAGCCGTTCGCCATTTCCACGATCTCCGCGTGGATCCTCGCCGCCTTCGCGGCAGCGACGACGTCCTCGATCGGCGCGTCCGGGCGCGCGATCCGGATGTTGTTCGCGATCGTGTCGGCGAAAAGGAACGGCTCCTGGAGCACGATCATGCACCGGTCCAGCACGTCGGCCCGGCGGAGCACCCGCAGATCCACGCCGTCCCACAGAATCCGGCCACCGGTGGGCTCGTACAGACGTAGCATGAGGCCACACAGCGTCGACTTGCCGGAGCCGGACCGCCCGACGATCCCGATGGTCTCGCCGCGGTGAAACTCCGCCGAGATCCGATGCAACACCGGCTGCTCGTCGTACCCGAACGAGATGTCCGCGAGGGTGATCGTCTCGGGGGCGTCCCGCACGCGCCTGGCGCGCGGCGGATCCGGCGGCTCGGGCGGCGTCGCCAGCAGCACGTCGATGCGCTCCAGGTTCGGGATGATCCCGCGGATCTGGCCGTACACCGTCAGCAGGCTCAGGATCGGCGTGTACACGGCGACGACGGCGATGATCAGGCTGAGCAGCGACTGCCAGTCGAGCTGCCCCATCCCCACCTCCCGCCCGCCGACCACCAGCACCGCGATGAGCCCGAAGCCCGAGACGCCCTCGAGCAACAGCCGCGAGAGCGCGCGCTCCCGTGCCTTCTTGACCGCGTGCCGATATAGCCCGTCGCCGATCTCGCCGGCTCGTCGGAGAATGGTCGCCTCGCCCCGGCTCACCTTGATGGGTCGGATGCCGGTCGAAACCTGGAGAAACGCGTCGTACAGCGTCTCGATCGCACCGCGCTCCCGGTGCGCCGCCCGCGTGATCCGCTGTCCCAGGAAGTACGCCGGGATCACGCCGGCCGGCACTGCGATCAATCCGAGCGCGGCCAGCGCGGGGCTCATCACCCACGCGACGACCGCCAACCCCAGCAACCGGGACGCGGATAGCACGACCGTACTCACGCCCGCCATGACCGTCTTGATGCCCTTCAGATCCTCGTACGCGGTCATCACGAGATCGCCATGGCTGCTGCGCTCGAAGAACCGCACGGGTAGGCTCAGCAGGGTGGCGAGGACCCGCTGCATCGACTCCACCTCCACCCGCCTGGTCAACCGCTGCGCCACGACCTCGCCGAAGTAGGTTCCCGTTGCCCGCAGGAGCCAGACGACCAGGATCACGCTCGCGCCGAGGAGCAATGCGACGATCGAGACCTGGCCCTGGCTGAACCGCACGAGCACCTCGCGCAGCAACCACACGAGCAGGCCCTGCAGCGCGCCCTGGCTCAGGGTCGCCACGAGCAGCACCGCCGTCAGGCCACGGTGACGCCACGCGGCCCGGGCGCCGAGCAGCAGCGCGCGCGGGACCGTGTACCCGCGGGGATGTCCCGCGCTCACGCCCCGCGTCGGCCACCAGGGCCGGGCGTCGGCGCCGATCGCGCTAGCCGACGGCACGCGCCCGCTCCGCCGTCAACGATTCCATGGTCAACCCCAGGCTGAGCCATTGCCACACGTAGAAGCTGTTGTCGCTACCGCCCGTCACAAAGACACGCCACGCGTCGCGCACGGCTCGCGCATCCAGCCAGGAACCGCCATGCGTCTCGAGAGCGCTGTTGATCAGCGACTCCGCCCACGGCCGCACGGGGCCACGCAACCACTCGCGTTGCGGCGTCTGCATCGCCCGTTTGGGCGCGCGTACCACATCCACCGGAAGGTGCTCCGCAACGATCTGGCGCATCAGCCATTTCCGCACGCCGCCGCGGATCTTCCGATCCCGAGGCTGCCGCAACGCGAGCTCCACGAGCCGGTGGTCGAGGAACGGCTCCCGCAACTCGGTCGAGGACTGCATCGAGACGCCGTCGTTGTACCGGAGCGCGCGCGGGATCTTCACATGCCGCAGGTCGCGGTCCTGCAGCTGGCGCAGGGGGTCTCCCCATACGCGCGGCGGCTCCCACCGATCGGCCCGCGCCGCGAGCTCGGGCACGAGACAGTCCGGGCGCAGGGGCGACTCTCGCGTGCCTTGCACCACGGCGCCCTCCCCGCGCTCGCCGGCACGCTCGTAGTAGTCATAGCCGGCCCATTGCTCGTCGATGCCCTGCCCGTCGAGCAACACGATCACGCCGCGCGCGCGTGCTTCCGCAAACACGCGTGCATACGCGAGCGTCGGCAGCCCGCCGAACGGCGCGTCCTGGTGGCGCTGCGTGGTTGCCGCCAACTCCGGCACGTCCTCCGGCGTCAGCCGGCACACGACGCACGGATGCTTGGTGTGCGCCAGCAGGCGGCGCACCCACGGCAGCTCGTCGTATCGCGGGTCGCCGGTCACGAACGTGAACGCCTTGACGTCGCTGTCCGCGCCTTGGATCCGCTGCACCAGCCCCAGGAGCGCGGACGAATCGAGGCCGCCGCTCAGGTTGACGCCCACCGGAACGTCCGACCGAAACCGGAGACCCACGCTCTCGGTGAGCAACGCCAGATACCGGTCCTGCACTTCCTCCACCGGACGGTGATCCCATCCGTCCCCTACCCGCGCCGCGAGATCGTACCAGCATCCCACCCGCACCGTCCCATCCTTCCAAGTGAGCCAGTGTCCCGGCGGCACCCGCCGGATGCCCGCCCAGAACGTGCGGTCGCCGTGGTCGCTCAGGCCGCGCGTGAGATAGGTGGCCCACGTGACCGCGTCAGGCTCGGCGAGCCCCGTGGCGGCCCGCAGCGCGCGCGTCTCGCTCGCCAAGAGCAACTGGTCGCCCGACCGCGCGTAGACCAGCGGCTTCACGCCGAACCGGTCGCGCGCGGCGAACAAGCGGCGCTCCCGGGTGTCCCACAGCAGGAACGCGAACATGCCCACCAGCCGATCGAGGCATCCGACCCCCCAACGGTCCCACGCCGCGAGCACGGTTTCCGTGTCCGTGCGGGTGCGGAACGGGTATTCGCGCAGCGCCCGCCGCAATTCGACGTAGTTGTAGATCTCGCCGTTGTACGAGAGCCAGTAACGCCCGTCCGCTGAGGACATGGGTTGCCGCCCCGCCGGCGACGGGTCGATGATGCCGAGGCGCGTGTGCCCGAGACCCACTGCGCCGGTCGCATCCAGATACGTCCCCGACGCGTCCGGGCCGCGGTGCCGCTGCTGCGCCACCAGCGCGCGCAACGCCGTCGCCTTCTCGCCGGGACCCGCCACCGCCGCGACGCCGCACATGGGCTAGCGGGCGCCTTTCACCGCGCGCCCGCCGCGCCGCCGCGCCAGCAGGCGTTCCGCGCGACGCCAGTCGCCCCAGGTGTCGACGTTCACGCTGACACTCGGATCCACCGGATACCCCACGAGCCGCGCGCCATACAGGCTGTTGCCGCTCAGCACGACGTTCCGCCGCGTCACGTACACCGATCCGTCCCGATGGTACGCCGGCGGCAGCTCCTGGCGCCGCGGCACGATGCGGGCGTCACCGGTCGCCGGCCGCAGGATCCCGTCCCGGTCCGCGAAGAACACCCAATGCGGGTTGTAGTGGGCGGGCACCGGCAGGGTCGTCACCAGGGCGTCGGCGTCGCTCACCGCGAACGCCGCCAGGCAGGCGTCGATCAGGCGCGCGGGGCGCGCGGGATTGGTCGGCTGGAGCAGGCACACCGCGTCGTATCGCTCTCCCCGCTCCTCGAGCCATCGCATCGCGTGCTGCACCACCGGGAGCATCGGTGTCTCGTGTCCCGCGAGCTCGGCCGGACGGGCGAACGGCACGTCCAGGCCGAGCCGCTTGCCGAGCACCGCGATGTCGGGATCCTCGGTACTGAGCACGACACGCGTGAGCCGGCGCGCACCCAACGCGGCCTCCGCCGTGTACGCCAGCAGCGGCTTGCCGCCCAGGAGTCGCACGTTCTTGTGCGGCACGCCACGCGAGCCGCCTCGCGCCGGGATCAGGCCCAGAATCCGCACTCAGTAGCTCAGCCGCTTGACGATGCGCAGGGGCTCGCTGCTCAGGAGACGCGCCATCCGGTCCCCCGCGTGCCCGTCCCCGTACAGATACTCCTGCGGATAGGGCCCGCCGTTGCCCAGGTGCCGCTCCGCGGCCTCCCGGATCGCCCGGCGGTCGTAGTCCACGTCCAGCACGTTGTGCCCGCGATCGCGGCCGGTCTGTCGCGATCCGATGTTCACCACGGGCACGCCGAGGAACGAGCACTCCCGGATCCCCACGCTGGAGTTGCCCACCAGGCAGCGCGCCTGAACCACGAGCCGCAAGAAGTCCATCGGCGCCATGTTCTTGAAGAAGTGGAAGTGGCTGGGCTTCTCGACCTCGCGAAACGTGCGGATGGCGCCCGACGTTCCGTCGGTGCCTGCGTCTACGTTGGGCCAGAACCAGAGGATGGGCAGCTCCAGATCCCGCACGGCGTACAGCGTCTCGATCGCGTGTTGCCTGGCGAGCTGGTGCTCGGTCGTCACCGGGTGCTGCAACACGACGACGTAGCCGTCGCGCAGGTCGACCGCGCCCCCGACGCCGCCGTAGCGCTCGATCGGATCGAAGTCGAGCGCCGGTTGACAGAGGACCATCGCCGCGAGGTCGATCGACGGGCAGCCCGTGATGTGCACGGTGTCCGGGTCCTCACCCATCCGCACGACCCGCTCGGCGGCCTTGGGGCTGGCGACGAAATGCAGATCGGACAGCTTGGTTACCGCGTGGCGCACCTTCTCGTCGATGGACCCGGTGACCTCGCCGCCCTGGATGTGGACCACCGGGATATTCTGATAGGCGGCCGCCACGGCGGTGCCGAGCGTCTCGAAGCGGTCGGCCACGGTGACCACGGCGTCGGGTTGGAGGTTCTCGAAGACCGTCGAGAGCTCGAGCATGCCGAGCCCGGTGCTTTTCGCCATTGCGGCGAGGTGGCCCCCCTCTAGGATCATGTGGACCCGCGCCGCGGGCCGGAACCCGTCCTCTTCGATGAAGTCCACGGCCGTCCCGTAGCGGTCGAGCAGGGCGGACGCTGCCACGACCAGTTGCAGCTCCAGATCCGGATGGGCCTGGATGCCGTCCAGCGCCGTCTTGACCCGCGCGTAGCTCGGGCGGGCCGTAATCAACACACAGATCTTGCGCGACATCACGATTCCTCGAAGTCGGATTCCGCGAGCAGCTGGTCGGCTCGCACGTCACGCCGCAAGCGGCGTCCCACCAGCTCCGGCAGCCGGGCCGGGGGAATGCCCGTGCCCGGCTTCTTCACGGTCAGATCCTGCATCGAAAGCACCGTGCCACCGGCCAGGTCTCTCGCGGGCGCCACGCTCCGGGTAAAGGTGGCGCGCAGCGGCTTCACCTCATCCGCCAACCCGTTCTTGTCGCTCGGATGGGTCATCATGACCTCGATGAACCGAATGCCGTCCACCAGCTGCCGCAGCTCGGACGTCGTGACGGACGCTGGCACGTCGGGCCCGAACATCTCGCGGCTGAGCGTCACGTGGACCTCGACCAAACCGGCGCCGAGCGTTGCCGCCGCCAGCCCGGGGTAGATCGTCCCCGAGTGATCCGACAACCCCACGACGCAGCGATACCGTTCGGCAAACACGGCCAGCATGTTCAAGCCGACCCGCTCCGGCGGGCACGGATAGGCGGACGTACACTGGAGCACCGCGAGCGGTAGCCCGCGCTTCCGCACCCGCGCCACCGCCTCGTCTACCTCCACCAGCGGGCTCATGCCGGTCGACACCAGCACGGGGCGGCCGGTTGCCGCGATCCGGTCGAACAACGCCAGGTTGCCCACCTCGCCCGACGCCACTTTCCACGCGGGCACACCGATACGCTCCAGCAGATCCACCGCCTGCTCGGAGAACGGCGAGCTCATGAACAGCAGTCCCCGTCGCCTGGCGTGGCGCGCCAGCCCGGCCCACTCCTCCTCCGTGAACTCCATCCGCCGCCAGTACTCGTAGCGTGTCTCGCGCCGCGGGCTGAACGTCACGCGCCACGGCTCCAGCTGCGTGCTCTCGGCCGCGGCGATGTGCGTCTGAAACTTCACGGCGTCGGCGCCGGCGTCGGCGATCGCGTCGACGAACGCGTGCGCCATGCCGAGACTTCCGTCGTGGGCCTGCGCCACCTCGCCGATCACGACGCAGTGCGCGTCGCGCCAACGCTCCGAGGACGGCAGGCCGAGCAGCCCTCGACCATCGGAGACCGGACGCGCGCCCATCATGGTGGTCATTGGTCCCATATGCACCGCCGTTGTGTCAAAGTGACGCTGCGTGGGACGTTCCGTCCGCGGCCGGCCGCGATGACCTGTCGCGGCCACCGGCGTTCGGGCTGCCCGCGCGACGTCCACTCGCTCTGTTCCCAGTCATTTCGACACCAGCACGCGCCACCTTTGCGCGCCACGATGGCCCATCACCGTGTGGCTCGGCCCGCGCCATCGCGGCGCGATCGAGCGATACGCGACATTCGCGTCATACGGCATGGTACAGATGGGCACGAATCGCGCCGTTTCGTCCGCCCGCCGCTCGATATCGCCTGTTCGATGGCCGCTCGTTGCCGGGTATAGATCCTGCGACCCGCACGGTATCGACCGCATCAAGCGGAGGCGCATTCGCGGTGAGCATCGACGCCATTCGGAACCGGCATTTCCTGTTGTGCGACGCCGTGTTGCTCGCGGCGACGCCGTCGATCGCGTACGCCATTCGCTTCGAGGGCTTCGCTTGGAACGCGTTTGACGCGCACACCGCGACGCTGTACACGGCCATCGCGATGCCGCTCAAACTGCTGTTGTTCGTGCAGCTCGGGCTGTACCATCGCCTGTGGCGTCACGCGAGCGTCGCCGACATGGCCGGCATCCTGTTCGCCACGATGGTGGTCGGGGTCGCGTGCGCGTTTCTGGGGATCGTGATTCTTCCGACCACCGGACTCACCATCCTGCGCGTCCCGGTGTCCGTGGTGGCGCTCGACGGCTTCCTGACGCTCGCGGCCGTGGCGGCGCCGCGGTTGGCCCTCAAGGCCTTCCGCACGCCGGCACGGCGGCCGGAGGCGCGCGCGAAGCGCGTGCTGATCGCCGGCGCGGGCGCGGCCGGCGAGCTCATCCTGAAGGAGCTCGTCACCAACCCGGACCTGGGACTGCATCCCGTCGGCTTCGCGGACGACGACCCCGGCAAGCAGGGGCACATGCTGGGCGGCAAGCCCGTGCTTGGGCGCCTCGACGAGATCCCCCGCATCCTCGGCCGCAAGGCGATCGACGAAGTGGTGATCGCCATGCCGAAAGCGCCGGGCCGGGTCGTCCGGAGCGTGGTGCACGCAGCCCGGGAGGCGGGCGTCCCCACCCGCACCGTCCCCGGACTGTTCGAGATCGTGTCCGGCCGGGTGCGCGTCTCCACGCTGCGCAAGGTCGAGATCCAGGACCTGCTCCGCCGCGAACCGATCCACACGGACGTGGCCGCGGTCCGGGACACCGTGGCCGATCGGTCGGTACTCATCACGGGCGCCGGCGGCTCGATCGGCAGCGAGCTCGCCCGCCAGATCGCTCACCTCGGCCCAGCCCGGCTGCTGCTGCTCGGCAACGTCGAGAACGAGATCTTCGAGATCCTCGCCGAGCTCCGGGACGTTCATCCCCGGTTGGCGCTGCACCCCATCATCGCCGACATCCGCGATCTCCATCGGCTCCACGCGCTGTTCCGCCGCCACCGACCGCAGGTCGTGTTTCACGCCGCCGCACACAAACACGTTCCGCTCATGGAAGCGAACGTGTCGGAGGCGGTCACCAACAACGTCCTCGGTACCGCTAACCTGGTGAGCTGCGCGGTGACCTGGTCGGTGCAGCGACTCGTCCTCATCTCCACCGACAAGGCCGTTCGACCGGTGAGCGTGATGGGGGCCACCAAACGAGTCGCGGAGATCGTGGTGCAGCGGGCCGCGCACGAGTACGGCCGCCAGCTCTTGTCCGTGCGCTTCGGCAACGTCCTCGGCAGCCGGGGGAGCGTGATACCCACCTTCATGCGGCAAATCCGCGCCGGGGGCCCGGTCACCATCACGCACCCGGAAATGCGCCGCTACTTCATGACCATTCCGGAGGCCGTGCAGCTGGTGCTCCAGGCCGGCGCGCTCGGTGCCGGCGGGGAGATCTTCGCGCTCGACATGGGGGAGCCGGTGCGGATCGTCGACCTCGCGGCCGACCTCATCCGGCTCTCAGGGCTGGAGGTGGGCCGCGACATCGACATTCGATACACGGGTGTGCGTCCCGGCGAGCGGCTCAACGAGGAAGTCTTCTTCGCGGACGAGGACGTGGCCCCGACCGGCCACCCGAAGATTCTCCGCGCGATGGCCGATCACATTCCCCCGGACGTCGATCGCCACATCGAGGCCCTGGTGGCCGCCGCGCGCCGGCCCCGGCCGGACGACGATGTCCGGCGGCTGCTCCACCGCGTCGTGCCGGCATTTCGCCCGGCGGCCGATTCGGCGGCGGCCCACGGCGCCGCCGGCCACCGGGCGGCGGTCACCGGGACAGTCGGCAACCGCACCGACCGCGATCGCCGCGTCGCCGAGCGGCGGTCGGGGCACGATCGGCTGTCGGCGGTGCTCCGCGTCGGCGGCGATCGCCGCTCGGGGCGCGATCGCCGCAGCGGCATCGATCGCCGCCAAGCGCCCGATGCCGCCGTACCGTTGCGAGCCGCGTCAGGAGGATGACGCCGCGCTTGGCATCGCGCACCCGATCCTGGCCATCGCCGCGGGTGGGTACTTCCCTGGCTTGGTGAGCTCGCCTTTCAACGGTGTCGCGAGTGTTCGGCTCTGGCTCTGACTCGGAGAGCGACTCGACCATGGGGGGCGCCTGCGGGTCGATAGCTTCCGAGCCGGCATGGATCGGTAGGAGACGTCCGCACATTCACCGTCGCGGTCCGAAGCGCCTGCTAAGGCGTCAGACCCGCCGCGACGAATCCACTTGCCCGAGCCTACGACGGTCGCCCCACCTCGCGCCGTCGCCCCAACGTATAACAGCCAAGCGGCGAGAGCATTTCGTTCGCTTCAGGTGTGCGTTGGGCGGCGCCCATGCCGTGGGCGTCCCTGACGGGATCCGCGTCGCCGTTCCGGCACGATGGTCTCACCGCGCTCCAGCATCGCCACCAGCGCCGCGATCTTCCTCGCGCGCCCGCGGGTTCGCCTCGATGGAGGCGCGAAGGTCGTCGGGGATGGTGGCTTCGGTCGCGCTGCGGATGGGGCGTAGGCGGCATCGGCGCCATTGAGACGGTCCGGGTTGAAGCCAGTCGCAAAGCCGGGTGTTCCTCGATACCCGGTCGCGGAGCGGAAACCAAGCAGCCCGAAGCAAAGCGGAGGATCTGCTTTGGAGGCTCAGCTTTGAACGTGATGCTAGACCGCAGGCTCATGAGGCAGCAACCAAGCAAGCAACAGTCCCGTCACAAGTCCGAGGACAAGCCCGCCCCCTGCAACCATCCCAAGATACGCGACCGCACCCCATAGTCCTCGTATGGTCTGAGAGCGAGATAGCGAGTCCGCCGCCGCTGCCACTCCAGAGGCTATCATCCATCCCAACACACTCCCAACTACCCACCATCCCGGGTTGTGAATGCGGTTTCGCAGCATAATCGCTTGCCATGCGCCAACAATGAGTCCGCCAAATCCTATGGAGACGTACAGGGAGTAGGCAAACCCCCGGCCAACCCCCTCTGCTATATCAGCCGCAAGGAACGGCGCTCCAAGTCCGACGACGTTCGACCAGAACCATGGAGCAGACCTGCCCAGCACGCCTCGTATGGCGCGTCCTTGCAGCAGTCCGATGCCAGCTCCCATTCCGACCCCGACCGGCGCTTGCGCCCCCGATGCCGACCGCCTCTGCGACGAGAGCCAGCAAGATGATGAAGAGAATGCCGAGTACCCATCCAGCCCAGGTAGCGCGAACCCACCGACGATAGATTTGGCGGTCACTCATGTTGCGTTCACTCAAGGCCGATTCACCTGGCGTAGGCTAAACGTCTTTCGAAATTGAGCTGCGCGAGCATAACGGCAAACCCGGAGCCGTGAACTGCAAGGCAAACGGCTCCGGACCCACAAGTCTAGCGCGTCAGCTTCACTTCGCAGCCAGGGATGCTGGCCCCTGCTTGGGCTATCCGCGAGCACGCACCGGACGCTGAGGTAGTCGCCCCGCTCCACCGGTGATCGGTAGATCTGCGGATCTTCGCTCACATCGCGATGCCGGGACGTCCCGTTGATCGGATCATCGCCGGACGACGCGAAGAGGCCCACCACCGTCCTAAGGCCCCGCCTGTGCGTCCTATCGGTCTGTGTCTAAGCTGCGCGCGGCAAGGTGGCCAGCGCAAGGAAGCCGCACACTGGGACTGGAAGCTGCGGGCGCCGGCTTCAAACGCGGGTTCGGAAACCGAGAAACAGGAGTTTGGTAGAATAGGTTGGATGGAAATACACGATGCTGATGAGCGGGGTCACCAGAGCATGGGCGATAAGAGACAACCTGACCCATCTCTCAAAGCCGAGGTTACTGAGCGCAGGAACGGCAACCAATGTTGCCAAACCCATCGATGTATAGCCCACCACGTCATAGTCCCAGAACAAGGAATGTGGGGTCTGTTCGAGAACGCGAATAGCGTCAGCCGCCCCTTTAAGCACCGTCGTACCGGCCCCCGCCGGTGGCGCTGCCCGCGGAGTGGCGGGAAACCAACCCGGAGCGGGCGGTAGCCTACGCCGCCGCACCCGACCGGAGCGCGGACAACGAGCCGGTGGACTTCGACACCCAGTTCTGGCACCGGCTGGGAGACACGACGCTCACGTGTCTGATCGAGGAAGCGGTGCAGCACAACTTCGACGTGCAGGCGGCGCAGGCCCGGGTGCGCGCGGCCCGCGCCGAGCGCGCACGAGCCACCTTCGACCTGACGCCGGACGCGGTCGCGAGGTCGGGGTATTTCGTGCGGCCGGAGTAGCGGCAGGGGCGGCAGAGCGGGAGAGCGGCAGGGGCGGCAGAAGCGGCAGAGCGGCAGAGCGGCAGCCCCACCCTTCCACCACCCACCACGGCGGCAGAAGCGGCAGGGAGGACGGGCGAGCATCCTGCCGCTTCTGCCGCTCTGCCGCCGGGGTGGGGTTGGTGCGGAATGGGGCTGCCGCTGGAGTGGGGTTGGTGCGGGGTGGGGCTGCCGCTGCTGCACGCCCCTGCCTGCCCTCCCGCCGAATGAAGGAATCCCGCCCACAAACCCGCACTTCCTTCAGGTGCTGGACGCCGAGCGAAGCCAGCTCGAGGCGCAGGATCTGCTCGCGCAGGGGCGCGCCCGGGCCGCGACCGATTATGCCGCGCTCTACAAGGCGCTTGGCGGGGGCTGATCGCGGAGTGTGAGGCTCGACGGTTCATTGGATCATTGGTTCGCCGGGAACGCCGTGGTCGCCATCGGTCGCCTTGGCGCAGCGGGCGCGAGGCTTCACCTCACCGGTGCGCGTGCGCCCTGCGGTCGGCCACGCCAACCGTTTTCGCGGCGCCCGGCGTTCTCGGGCCGTCGACCTCCAGCGCCACCTCGCCGCGTCGCATCCACTCGACGAAGCGCGGGATCCCCTCGTCGAGCGTCACGTGCGGCCGATAGCCCAGGAGGCGACCCGCCTTCGAGATGTCGGCGTAGGTCCGCACGACGTCGCCGAGCTGGGCGGGCCACCGGTCGATGACGGGCTCGAGCCCCACCGCGTTCGCGATGAGTTCGACGAGCCGCCGCAGGGAGTTCGGCTGGCTCCCGCCGAGATTGATGAGGTCGAGTCTTCCCGGTACGAAGCGCGTCCGGTCGATAGCCGCCTCGACGCCGCGCAGGATGTCGTCGACCCACGTGTAGTCCCGGGCGGACGTCCCGTCTCCGAAGACCGGAACGGGATCGCCGCGCAGCATCAGCGTCGTGAACTTCCGGATCGCCAGGTCCGGCCGCTGCCGCGGTCCGTACACGGTGAAGAAGCGGAGGGCGATGATGCCCATCTCGTAGAGGCGATGGTAGGTGCGGCACAAGATCTCTCCGGCGACCTTCGTCGCGGCGTACGGCGAGATCGGATCCAAGATCGGATCGTCCTCGGAGAACGGCACCTTGCGGCTGTTGCCGTAGACCGACGACGACGACCCGAAGATGAAGCGACGGATGCCGCGACGCCTCGTGAATTCCAGCATCGCCTGCGTGCCGAGCACGTTGGTCCGCACGTAGCCGAGGGGGTCGATCAGGGAAGGCCTGACGCCGGCCTTCGCCGCCAGGTGCACGACCACGTCGAACTCCTCGTCCCTGAGCGATCGATCGAGGGCGTCCAGATCGGTGCAATCGGCCTCGCACAGGCGAAACTCCTGGTGCGCGCGCGCGTCGGCCAGGTTGCGCTCCTTCTGCGCGCGGGGATAGAAGGCATCAAAGTTGTCGATGCCCACCACGCGGTCACCCCGGGCGAGGAGCCGCTCCGCGAGCAGGCTTCCGATGAAGCCGGCCGCCCCGGTCAGCAGCACACGATCAGCCACGTTTCGGCGCCCGCTCATTGGCGGCCCCAACCCACGGTGAGCGTGAACCCTTCCATCGTCTCCCGTCCCGCATCCTCGCCGAGGCGGAGCTCGTCAATCGTGTAGTCGACGCGTATCTCCAGCGGCCCGTCGCCGGGGCGGACCAGGATGCCGGCGGCACCACCCCGCCCACTGGTGAATTCGCCGCCGTTCGAGACGTCTCCGCCGACGGCGATCCAGCCCTGGACGACTCCGCGGACCCAGGGGGCCAGCGCCGGCGACTCGTACCGCCCGCCGACCTGCCAAACCACCCAGCGCTGCGTGCGCTCGTCCCGCACGATCGAGCGCACGCGCGGACCTCCGCCCACCTCCAGTCCGGCGAGAGGTGTCACGCCCAGCAGTGCGACTCCCTCGATGTGGCGCTGACCCACACCGTCATCGTTCGCCGGATCGAGGTCGCCCTCGGCGTATCGGACGTGCAGCGCGAGCGGCCCCACCGCGGCCCGTCCCGCAACCCCAAGCAGGGTTCCGCTGAGATCGGTGATCTCGCCGCTCGATTCGCTCACCGCGCCCACGACGGCCACCGATCCTCCGCCCCAGAGCCGCACGGTCTGAAGCGCGAACGCCGGTGCCGTCCCCCCGGCGACGCACGCGGCGGTCACGAGGATCGCCCGAACCACGGTGCCCCTGCCAACCGTCATCGGTCCGGCTCCACGACCTGCTCGCCCGCGGTGATGCGCAGGCGTTGCACGGCGCGCCGCCTGGCGTTTTCCGCGCGCACCGCCTCGCGCTCCCGCCACCACGCATCGCGCGCCATGGTGTTGGCACGTACGTTCTCCGGGATCGCCCTGTCGCGACTCCCACTCAGGAAGCCCACCACGCCGGCGAGCCCCAACGCTCCGCCCACCGCAAATCGCAGTGTGGCGCCGTCGCGTTCATCGGTGACGAGGGTGGGAAGCACCGCAGCACCGACGCCCGTTACCAGACCCGCCACGAGCGGTCCGACCGCCGGATTCGCGGGCTCGCGCTCGGGACGCAGCTCGGCCTGGCTGAGCGGCGGCGGGAACGGCAGGGTGTCTGCGGGCCGCACGCGCACGTGCAGCAGCTGTCGTACGACGCGGCGTCCACCGCCACGCAACTGGGAAACCACTCGGAGCTCGACTGCGTCGGGCAATCGGGCGGCGTCGCGCCCCGTTCCGTCCCAGCGCACCTCGAGGCTGTCCACGATGGGCCCCGTGTGCAGCGTCTGGATCGTGCTCCTCGCCGCGTCCGTCAGCATGACCGTGACATTGTGCAGCGCGCTGGCGTCCACCCGCACGACGTATACGTCCTCGCCGACCTGAATGGTCGTATCGGCCGGCACGCTGATCCGGATGAACGCGGTCTCGCGTCGCGCCTCGTCGAACGCGGCGGTCACCGCGGGCGGGAAGACGAGCGTATCGGGACGGAACCGCACGTCGGCGGCGAGCGCCGCGTGGAAGGCGACGCCAGCGGCTCGGCGCCGACCCCGGAAGTGCTCCACGGCGCCGAGATAGGCGTTGGCCTCCGGCAGGAGCGTATCCGGGAGGGCGCCCGGGCCCCGGACATCCAGCGCCCGGCGGAGCAGTATGGCGGCCGGATCGTACTGGAGGTCGCTGTAGGACGCGACCCCACGCTCGAGCAGGTCCGTTGCGGTCTGTGCGTTCGCGGGCGGGCCAGCAGCCATCGCAAGGGCGATGGCGGTCGCGGTGGCGCGGAGGCGCGTCATCGAACGACGCGCTCCAGCACGATGTCCGTCAGCCGGACGTCCAGGCCCGACGCGACGACGAGGACGCCATTGAACGTCTGGAAGCCTTCCCGCACCACCCGCACGTGGTGCTCGCCGGGCGCGACCTCCAGCGCCGATCGCGGCGTGTTCCCTACCGACCGGCCGTCCACAAAGAGGTGACCCCACGGCCTGCTATTAATGAATAGGCGTCCCGGTGCCGGTGCCGTCCGGGCGGGCGGCGCGGTCGGAGGCGCCGCCACGATGAGTTCGGCGGGTTCTTCGAGCGCCGGTGGGGTGCCCGCGGGCGTCGCGAAGACCTCCGCGTCGCTGACCGTGGGCGCCGGCCTCTCGCTGATCGGGAGCGGAAGGGGTGCGACCATGGGCCCCAATGGAGCGCGGTCCGGACTGGGCCACGCCGCAGCCAGCGCGACGGCGCTGAGGCCGGCCAGCGTGGCGACGGGCACCGCGACCCATCGTCTTGCGCGGCGCCGAGCATTCGTCACCGGCAAGACGCGCTGGCGATCCCCGTTGCGCGGCCTCAGGGGAAGGGCTGGGGCGCTGAACGCTCCCACGCCCGCCGCGCTCAGCGCCGCCACGAAATCGAGGACCGTTCGAAAGCGCTCGGAGGCGTCCGCGGCCATCGCTCGTTCGACGGCCGACGTCACGTGGCGCGGGAGATCGGGGCGACTCTCGAAGAGGCGTCGGCGCAAGCTGTCCGGCGACGGTGCCGCCGTCACCGAAGCGGTCGAGGTTTGGGTGCCGGCCAGGCACACGCACACGATCGCGGCGAGACGCAGTTGGTCCTGGGCCGGGTGCGCGCTGCGCAGGTCGTCGGGCCGCCCCGCGTACTGGACCGCGGAGGCATCCTCGTACACCGCGCGAAGGATCCGCGCCAGCCCGAAGTCCCCTACCAGCGCCCAGTGCTCGCCCTCGAGCCACACCGTAGCGGGCTGCACGTCTCCGTGGACCACACCGCGCCGATGCGCGTAGTGCAGGGCGCTCGCCACCTGCTCCACGATCCGGAGGCAGCGCGCCAAGCCCAGGGGGCCCTGGTCCCGGAGCACGATGTCGAGCGAGCGTCTCTCCACAAAGCGCGTCGCGCACCACAGGAAGCCCGCGCCGGTACCGAACGCGTCCAGCGGGACGATGTGCGGGTAGTCCAGCGCGCCGACCACCGCCATCTCCTTGCGGAACAGCACCTCCGCGGCCGCCGGTCGCGGGGCCGGCCACGGGAAGACCCGCAACGACACGTATCGCCCGGTGTCGGCGTCCTGCGCGATGTAAACCATCGTCTGCCGGTCCCCGACCGGCGGCACGACCATCCGGAACCGCCTACCGAGCTCGCGACGCACGTAGAGGTCGAGCGCGGCGCGCGCGGCGCCAGCCGGAGCGCGCGCGGGAAGCGTGGGGGGCGTCCGGCATGTGTGCGCGGCGCTGGCCGCAACGGGGAGCGTGCAGTGGGGGCAGATCATACGCTACCAGATGTCGAACCGGCCGCTTCTAACCGTGAGGCCGCCAACCATGGCGCGGAGCCGGTAATTGCGTCCCCGGTCATCGATCCGCAGGTCGTCGAACGTCGCGGCGCCCGACTCGGCGCTCCCGGTGACCGTGCCGGACAGGGTGGCAAACGGGAAGCCCGTGCCATCGTCGTCGTCGTCATCATCGTCGTCGTCATCATCGCCTTCCCTCGACCCGTCGATGCTCAGCGACACCGAATCCCCGAATCCCACGACCCTGTTATCGAACTGATCCAGCACGGCGACGACGATCGGCGGCGAGATCACGGCGCCCGCTTCCGCATCCGAGGGCTCCTGGGTGAACAGCAGGTCAACCGCGGTGCCGGCTGTGGCCGTGGCGACGCACGCCACCGGCGATCCGAGCGCGTCCGGAACCGACGCGGCGATGGGCTGTTCGCCGGCCGTCGGTCCGAGCCTGTGCGTGGCCCGTGCCTCACCGTTCGCGTCGGTGCGCATGTCGGCCCGCAGCACTTTCCCCTCGGTGACGCTCCACGTCACCTCGATCTCGCCCAGCGGGATCCCCTCTCCGTCGGCCACCCGAATCACACACTGCGTCGGCAGCGTGGCCGCGACCGTATCGGTTTGCCCGTCGCCCTCCAGCACGGCGACGACCGGTCCGGGGGCGGAGACGACGGCAAACTCCTCGCTGACCGCGTCGGCCATGCCGTCGGCGATGGCGCGGAGACGGTAGGTGCGCGCGGGCGCGATCACGATGACCCCGGGGAACGCGACCACGCCTCGCTCGGCCCGGCGGGCCGTCGCGCCGACCAGCGTCCCCGTCTCGGTGTCCAGCGTGAGCTGCACCGTGCCGGTGAATCCGGTGGCCTGGTTCCCCTCGGCGTCGCGGGCGGTCACCTCGACGGGGGGATCGATTGGTAGCCCGACCGCCGACGGCTCCGGTTGCACGTTGAAAGAGAGTCTCGGGCCCTCCTGGGGCCCGGCTTCGTCCTGTCCCCGCGGCGCGTCGTCGCCTGAGGAGAACAGCTCGTCCACGGAGCAGGCTCCGAGCGGCAGGACGACGAGTGTGAGAACGCCGATGCGCACGAGCCGAATGCGTCGTCCTGCCACCAATCGGGAACCGCGTCGTGAGCGCATGGTGAGACGCTCAAAACGCTCGTGACAGACCGTACACGCCACCGGTGATGCTCACGACGACCCACAGAAACCGGAGCCGGTCCATGACGCCGCTGCCTCCGTCGCGCGGAACGACGAAGCGATCGCCGTCGCGAATACCGACGTCGTTGAGCGTCCGTCGTTCGCTGAGCGCTCGCTGCAAATCCGGGCCCGCCAGCAGCTTCTCCCCGTCACGCTCGAGGCGAAAATCGTCCAGGTCCGCTTCCTGCGTCGTCCCGCCGGCGGCCGTCAGGACCTCCACCAGCGCGGCGTCGGCAGGAATGCCGTGGTAGCCCGCGCGGATCACTTCGCCCTGTACCGACACCTGCAGCAGGGGCCGTGCGCGGACAACGGGCTCCCGCACGAAACGGCTCACGTAGTGTTCCACGCGCTCCTCCAGCTCGACGCGCAGCACGCCGCCCAGCGGTAGCCGGCCCACGGCGGGGGATGGGAGCTGGAGCGTGGTATCGGGTCTCACCGTAAACGTGTCGGTGAGCGTAGACTCACCCTGCACCTGCACCAGCACTCTGTCGCCCGGCCGGAAGTCACCCGCCGCAAGACGGGTACGCACGTGGGCGAGGAGCGCGGATCGGTCGTCACGCTCGGCCAGCCTGTTCGCCAGCGTTTCGAGCTCTCCCCGAGTCGCAAGCGGGCGCGAGAGTAGCGTGTCGGAGAATACCTGCGAAGCGGCGGCCGGCGCGGTCGTCGCCAGACTCACTCCGAACGCAAGAGCGATTCCCGCTCCGCGGGCCGTCCGTTTCATGAGCGTCCTCCCAAGATGCCTGGCCAGTCCCGCGAGGTGGTGAGCTGCTCATCCGACTCCGGGTAGGCCGACAGGTCGTAGGTGTAGTACTGGAAGGCGTCGCCCCCTCGAACGTCGTTCAGCACGACCCCCATCGTCCGAACCGGGAACGCGTCGAGGGCATCGAGCTTCGACATGGCCAGCGCGAGGTCGGTGGCGCCGGGGCGGAGTACCATGAGCAGGTTGCCGGTGACCGAGGCGAGCGCCAGGGGGTCCACGCCAGCGGAGAGCGGTGGACTGTCCACGATGATGACGTTGTACTGCGCGGCCATCCGGGCGAGGAGACTCTGCAATTCCTTCGAGAGGAGCAACTCCGGCGCGCGATGCAGCCGGGTGCCCGAGCGGAGCAGCAAGAGGCCCGCGAAGTCGGTTTTTCGGATGGCGGCTTCGTCGGTCGCCTGGCCGGCGAGGACGTCGGTGAGCCCGGGGCGGCGCGAGGTGTTGAGCACGCGGTGCTGCATCCCGCCCCGCACGTCGCCGTCGATCAGCAGGGTGCGATAACCGGCATACGCGAACGACAGCGCGAGGTTGACCGCCACGAATGACTTGCCGTCCCCCGGGGCGGGACTCGAGATCGTGACCAGGAGCGGCCCGTCGACTCCATGGGCGCTGAGGATCCTGAGGCGGAGCCCGCGCAGCGCTTCGATCAGCTCGACCTCACCCCCGCTGGCTCCCCGCGTCCGCCGCCAGTTGGGAACGGCGCCGAGGATCGGAAGGTGCATCCGATCGATGATCTGCGCCGGATACCGCACCTTGCGGTCCGTCCGATCGACCAGGGTGACACCGAGCACGGCGAGACCGAAGCTGGTCAGCACGGAGAGGCCGATCACGACCGGCCGCAGGTTGATCACGGGGCGCTGCGGCACCACCGCGCGGTCGAGGATCCGGAGATCGGGGAGACTGCTCACCATCTCCAAACGCGCCGATTCGTAGCGGCGGCGGATGTGGCTGAACAGCTCCTCGGCGCCCGCCACGTCCCGCTCGAACCGAGCTTCCTGCAGGGCGAGCGCGGGCACCTCGCGGAGGTACCGGAACGCGGAATCGACCATGGGCTCGAGCAGTGCCGCGCGCGCGTCGAGCCCGGAGACCACTTCCCGTGCCATGTTCGCCACCGTGCGCCGCCGCAACGTGTCGAGTTCGGCTTGGAGCTTTTGGGAGGGGGCGCTGGCTTCCGTATAGCGCGAGCGCAGGGCACGGAGCTCCGCCTCCTTCCGCGTGATCTCTTCCAACACGTGGCTCAGTTGCGGGGACTCGCGCACCGCGCCGATGGCGGTGAGCGCCTCGATCCTGAGCCCGGAGGCGGGGGTCGCCTGCAGCGCCTCCGTGATCTCCCGCCGATCGTGGCGTACCTGCTCCAGCGTGAGCTGCAGATCGAACGCCCGTGAGAATGCCGGGTCGCCCCGTGCGTCCACGTTGGGCGTAACCACCGGGGTGTGGTCGCGGAGCCGCGTCGCGGTGCGGGTACGGAAACTGGTGAGTGTCGCCTCCGCTTCCCCGAGGGATCGCTGCGCGTGCTCGTATTGCCCGCCGAGGATCGTCGCGAGCTCTTCCACCCGCCGTCGCTTCAGGTCTGCCGCGACGGCAACCACGCGGTCGGCGATCGCCGCCGCCGTGGCGGCCGAGCGCTCGGCATCGACGCCGCGAACCTCCACGCGCAGGAACGTTCCTTCGAGATCGGCCTCCACGTGCAGGTCTTGGATGAGCGCCTGTGCCGTCTGATACGGCGACGCCACGGTGAACTCCACCAGCCCGTCCGGCGGCAGCTCGGTGGCCATAGGCGCCCACAGGAATCCCAGCTCCGTGCCAACCGAGTCGCCGATACGGCCGCGATCCACGATGCCTTCGGCGTCGCGCTCGAGCTGGTATCCCCCCGCCACATCGACCACGAGACGGTAGCTGCCCGCGCGGCCCCCTTCGCGGAACTGGAAGTCGGCGAGCGCGGCCGCGTCGTTGGCCGACCGCGGGTGCAGGTAGAGACGGAGCCGATCGACGACGTCGGCGAGCACCGCTCGCGACTTGACGAGTTCCACCCATGCCTCCGGTCCCCGAATACCGCCACCGGCGATGCCGGCCCCATCGCCCCTCGGCTCGTTCGCTTCGACCCATAGCACGGACGTCGTGGCATACTCCGGCTCGACGTAGTGCGACAGCACGACACCGATCGCCGTCCCCAACACGGTCAGCGCCAAGACCAACCACTTGTGCCGTGCGACGGCGGCGCCGTACCGCTGCCAGTCGCCTTCCGGCGGCGGTTCGTACTGCCTCACCGGCGGCGGCGCCGACGGCGGCGGTCCCTTCCAGCCGATCTCCGGCAGTGACAACGCGTGACCACCCGTTCCCGGGGTCAACAATGGTGAGTGCCCCATGTCATGCTCCGTCTCCTCCCTTCGGCGCGCGGGCGCCCGACCGTTTCCTTGCAAGGCCGATACCGCGGGCGCCGACCCTAAACGCTGTGCGGTTGGCGGGCGAGCGCACTGTTTTACAGCATCACCGACGTCCCCGGTCGCTGCGAATCGCGGCATGGTGACGTGCAGCAAGGTGCGCACGACGCCGGTGCCGAGGGTCCCTAAGCCACGATGGCACAGAGGGAGAAGGAGCGATCCGGACCATGATCGTCGCGCAGGTGGATTCGCCCGGCGCGGAATCTGCGAGTGGCAACGGTGATGACTCTTCGCACCATGTGGTCCCCACCCATCCGCCGTCGCGCGCGCTTCGCCGCGTCACATTTGGCGCTCGCCGCGCTGGCCTACCTCGCGGCCACCGTGGTCAGCCACGACTTCCGCATGCGCGAGCCATTCCTGCTGCGGTTCATCCAGACGCTTCCGTACCTGCTGATCGTACGCCTGCTGCTCGCGCACCGCTTCCGGTTGGACCGCGACTACTGGCGGCACGTCGGGATGCGGGACCTGCTCCAGTTGACCGCGGCCGTCGTGGCCGGATCGGCCATTTTCCCGGTGGCGCTCCTGCTCTTCGACGAGCTGTACGGTCTTCCGCCGTCGGTGTTCGTGCTCGAGGCCATGTTCGCCGTAGCCGCCGTGGCCGGCGTACGCGTCGCGGCGCGCTGCGTCCACGAGCTCCGCCAGCGCCGCACGACCAACGAGGATAGTACGCGGACCTTCGTGCTCGGCGCCGGCGAATCCGGTGAACAACTGGTCCGGCAGCTCCTCCACGACAATCGGCATGGAATGGAGCTCGCCGGGCTCATCGACGACGACCCTGCCAAGCAGGGACGGTCGCTGCACGGCGTTCCCGTCCTCGGCACGTCGGACCAGCTGCTCGGCCTCGCGGCGATGCACCGCGTGAAACGTGTCCTCATCGCGATTCCGTCGGCCGCGCCGGAGCGGCTCCGTGAGCTGGTGGATCGCTGTACCGAGGCCCGCGTCGAGGCCAAGCTCCTCCCCCCCCTTCAGGACCTGGTGAGCGGCGACGCGGACGTCATGCAGATCCGTGACGTCGAGATCGACGATCTCCTCGGCCGCGACGCCGTGAAGCTCGATCTGGTGGGAGTCGAGTCGGATCTCGCGGGAAAGGTGGTGTTGGTGACGGGAGCCGGCGGAACGATCGGTGGAGCCTTGGTCCGTGAGATCGCGACTTTTCATCCGCTGCAGCTCGTGCTCGTCGATCGCGCCGAGAGCGCCCTCTACTTCGTGCAGCACGCGGTGGCCCGTGCCCATCCGGAGGTCGACGTAATCGCGGTGCTCGCCAGCGTGACGAACAGCGACCGCCTTCAGCAAATCTTCGACATTTTACGGCCCGACTGCGTGTTCCACGCCGCCGCGTACAAGCACGTGCCGATGCTCGAAGCGAACGTCGTCGAGGGGGTGTGGAACAACGTCTTCGGAACCCTGCGGACCGCGCGCTGCGCGGCGCGCGCGGGAACGGCCAAGTTCCTCCTCATTTCCACGGACAAGGCAGTCAACCCCACGAGCATCCTTGGCGCCACCAAGCTGCTCGCCGAGCGGGTCGTCCTCGAGCTGCCGAGCCTGCGCGCCTCCGGAACCGACTTCCGCGTGGTGCGCTTCGGGAACGTGCTGGGCTCGGACGGCAGCGTGGTGCCGCTGTTCCAGCGACAGCTCGCGGGCGGCGGACCGCTGACGGTCACGCACCCGGAGGTCCGTCGCTATTTCATGACGATCTCGGAGGCCGCGCGGCTCGTGTTGCAGGCGGCGGCGCTTCCCGAAGCGGCCGGCCGGATTGCGCTGCTGGAGATGGGACGCCAGGTGCGGATCCTCGACCTGGCGGAACAGCTGATTCGTCTCGCCGGGCGGCTCCCGTACCGCGACGTCCAGATCGTCTTCACGGGGTTGCGGCCGGGGGAAAAGCTCGAGGAGGAGCTGGTGGGGCCGGGAGAGACGGCGGTCCCCACGAGCGCCGACAAGATCCGCGTCACCGAACGGAACGGGTCCGATGGGAAGAACCTCGCGCGCGGGTTGCGGCAGCTCACGGCGGTGACCGGCCGTTGGGACGAGCAGCAGATCGTCCGCGCGCTTGCCGGACTGGTCACGACGTATCGGCCCACGCCGTCCATGGCGACGCCGTACCGGAACGGCGGCGCCCCCGCGCGGTACCCGTCAAATGGGCGCGCGGCCGATCACGCGCACCGTGTCGCCCATGCGGCGGCCGCGGCGGCGAACGGGGGGCCGTCATGACTGAGCCGACCACTACCCATCTTAGGCTGGTGCGTGACGCCACCGTGCCGGTAGGACGGCGCGCGTTCCTCCCGTTCGCCCCTCCGGCGATCGGCAACGAAGAGATCGACGAGGTGATCGACACGCTGCGGTCGCCGTGGATCACCACGGGGCCCAAGACGCGGCGCTTCGAGAAGGAGTTCGCCGCCTACCTGCACGCCCCCTCGGCCCTGGCGATGAGCTCGTGCACGGCAGCGCTCCACACCGCGCTCGTGGCCCTCGGCGTCGGCCCCGGCGATGAAGTCATCACCACCCCGATGACCTTCGCGGCGACCGTCAACGTGATCGAGCACGTCGGCGCGCGCCCCGTGCTCGTGGACGTCGCACCCGATACGCTCAACATCGATCCCGCCGGAATCCCCGCCGTGCTGAATCACCGGACGCGCGCCATCATCCCCGTCCACTACGCCGGCCACCCGGCCGACATGGACCAGATCGGCGCGCTCGCGCGGGAGCATCGGCTCGCCGTCGTGGAGGACGCGGCACATGCCCTGCCCGCGGCTTTTCGGGGTCGGGCCATCGGCGCCGGCACGAACCCGGTCGCGTTCAGCTTCTACGCCACCAAGAACATGACGACGGCCGAGGGGGGGATGCTCACCGGTAGCCCCGAGTTCATCGAGCGCGCCCGCTGCATCAGCCTTCACGGGATGAGCCGCGACGCGTGGCGACGCTATTCGGAGGGCGGGAGGTGGCGCTACGAGGTGGTGATGCCCGGGTTCAAGTACAACATGACGGACATCCAGGCCTCCCTGGGTCTGTGGCAGCTACGGAAGCTCGAGCGTTTTCACCAGCGGCGGCGCGCGGTCGCGCAAGCCTATACAGAGGCGTTGGCCACGGAGGACGCGCTGGAACCCCCCAGCGAGCGGGCGGCGGTGCGCCATGCATGGCACCTGTACGTCTTGCGGCTTCGTCCCGACGCGCTGCGCATCGACCGTAACCGTTTCATTCAGGAGCTGACGATGCGAAACATCGGGACGTCCGTGCACTTCATCCCGATTCACCTGCATCGCTACTACCGGGAGAAGTACGGGTACGCCCCCGACGACTTTCCCGTGGCGTACGAGCACTTCGAGCGCATGCTCAGTCTCCCGATGCACCCACAACTCACCGACCACGACGTGGCCGACGTCATCGATGCCGTGCTCGACGTGGTACGCGCGCACCGGCGCTGACAACCGTGCGGTTCGCTTGGGTCGGCGTGCACGCCGAAGGAATTCCCGCGCTCGACGCGCTGCTCACCGAGGGCGTGCCCATCGTTGGCGTGCTCACGCTGCGACCGGATCTCGCCATCAAACGGAGCGCCCGCGGTGAATACGAGCCCCTCTGCGCCCGCCATGGGGTGCCGCTGTATCACATCGCCAACATCAACGAACCCGAGGCGCTTGGCATTCTCAAGCTCCTCGAACCCGACGTAGCCATCGTCGTGGGCTGGCATCACGTCGTCCGCAGCGAGGCGTTGCGGCTGGCTCGGATCGGGATGATCGGGGCGCACGCCTCCCTGCTGCCACACAACCGCGGCAGCGCCCCGATCAACTGGGCGGTCATCCGAGGGGAACGTGAAACCGGAAACACGCTGTATTGGCTGGCGGAAGGCGGCGATGCCGGAGACATCATCGCGCAGACCGCGTTTCCCATTACACCGTACGACACGTGCGCGACCCTGTACGAGAAGGTCGCCGAGTCCAACAAGAGCATGCTCCTGCGCGTCGTCCCCCGACTGATGGCCGGCGAGCGCCCCGGGCAGCCCCAGCCTCCGACCGACGAGCCGGTGCTGCCGCGACGCCGGCCGGCGGACGGCTGCATCGACTGGGATCGGCCGAGTCGCACCGTGTACGACTTCATTCGAGCCCTGACGAGGCCCTACCCGGGCGCGTTCAGCTCGCTCGGCGGGCGGCGCTGGTATATCTGGGAGGCGGCGCTGCCCCCGACCGGTACCGGAACGGGGGCACCAGGTACGGTACTGGGACCGATCGTGAGCCCTGACGAGCACGCGTGCGGGCAACTGGTGGCCTGCGGCGACGGCGCCGTCACCGTGCTCGCCGTGAGCAACGACGACGGGGCCGAACTCCGCGGCCCCGCGCTCAGCGATCAACCGTGGCGTTGCCTCCGGTGGCAAGATGGCTAACGGCTTCCCGTCACGCGGCGTAGCCCGCCGCCGCAGCCCCCGCGGATCGGGGAAACGTGACATGCCCAAGCGTCTGTTCGACCTGATCACCGCCGCGGTCGGGCTGGTCCTCGCCGCGCCGTTGTTGGCGGCCGCGGCGCTCGCGATTCGCCTGACGAGCCCGGGTCCAGTCATCTACCGCGCGCGGCGGATCGGCCGCGGCGGACGCCCGTTCACCATGTACAAGCTCCGCACGATGCGGTGGGATCTCGAGACACGCGGCGAACGCGTCACCGGCACCGGCGACCCGCGGGTGCTTCCGATCGGCCGAATCCTGCGATGCGCGAAGATCGACGAGCTCCCCCAACTCGTGAACGTGCTCCGCGGCGAGATGTCGGTCGTCGGCCCCCGCCCCGAAGAACCCACGTTCGTGGCGCGGTACTATACGGCGGCCCATCGGCGCACGCTCGACGTGCGTCCCGGCCTCTCCAGTCCGGGCACGCTCTATCAGTACGCCCACGGTGACGGGATGGTCGTAGCGGGCGCCGCGGAAACCCACTACATAGTGCGGCTGTTGCCCCTCAAGCTCGCGCTGGACCTGGTGTACCTCCGGCGCGCCTCGTTCTGGTACGATCTCGCCATCATCGGGCGCACGCTCGTGACGATCGCGGCCATCGTCGCGGGTAAGCGCCGATTCCGCGACCTCCCCGAAATGGCGATGGCGCGCCGGGTGGCGACGCGGATCGCCACAACGACGGCGCCCCGGCCGGGCGCCGGCGACACCGCCAGGTGCGACACGGCCGGCGATGAGCCGACCGCCGCGATCCTCGAGACGCCGCCCGGCCCGGACGGATCCTCCACGGACCCCGCGGCGGGCGACACGGAGCGCCGGGCCCACCATCGCGATCGTACGCGCCTCGTCCCGGACGCGAGGGCCGCACCGTGAATGCCGCTCCCTGCGCCTTGCGCCTCCGCGAAGCGACCGCCGCCGACCTCGCTCGATGGGACGAGTTGGTCAGGGCCTTCCCGAACCACCGCGTCATGCACACGCGCGCGTGGGTCGAGTCGCTGCGGGCATCTGGTCTAGGGCGACCGCTCTACCTGCTCTACGAGCGCGGCGGCGACGTCGTGGGCTGCCTGCCCGGCCTGCTTGTCCGCGCGGGTAGATGGCATCTGTTCGGTTCCCCGCTCCCCGGCTGGCAGACGGCGTCGATGGGCCCGGCGTTCGACCCCGCGCGCCTGTCCACGAAAGAGATAGTGTCCCGCCTGGTGCCGTACCTCGAGTCCCGACACCGCGTCGTCCACCTGGAGCTGCTCCACAGCGCCCTCGACGCCGACGCGATGCGGCAGAGCGGCTTTGCGGGACAGCAGGTGCTCACCTACCGCGCACCGATGTTCCCCGACGACCGCGCGCGGACCTTCAAGGCCTTGAAGGACAGCGCGCGGCGGAACGTGCGCCGGGGTGAGCGTCTCGGTTTGGTGGTCCGGTTCGAGGAGGACGAGGCCTTCGTCGACGAACACTACGACCAACTGCAGGCCGTCTACCTGCGCAGCGGCTGCGCGATCCCGTTCTCGAAACGGCGCGCCCTCGAGTGCTTTCGCACGCTGCAATCGTCCGGCAACCTCATCGCCGTATCGGTCTATCTGCCCGGCGGCCGGATCAGCATCGCGAGCGGCATGTTCCTGATTGAGGGCGCCGAGCTGTTGCTGTGGACGTGGGCGCACCGCCCGTACTATCGCTGGTACCGCCCCACCGAGTTGATGACCTGGACGGTCATGGGGCGCGCGCTCGCCGCGGGATGCGCCACGTTCGACTTCATGGGCCGCGGCGAGTTCAAGACGAAGTTCGGCGCCGAGCTCGACGAGTCCAAATGGCGGTGGTGCCGCAGCCGGCCGCGCTGGCTCGGCGCCCTCCGCCAGGCCGCGGGGACGGGCTTCCGTTGGCAGGAGTCCCTTCGCGGCCGCGCCGCCCGCGGCGCGGCCCGATTGGCGGGCAACGCGGCGGTCCGGCACAACGGCGACGGCACGCCGCCGGCAATCGCCTGCGTGATGGGCGACGTCGACCTCGTGCGCACCCTGGGCCTCGCCGGCATCGCCTGTTCGGTGGTGGCTCCCCCGGGATCGGCCTCGCGGTTCTCTCGCTTCACGCGGAAAGCGCTCGACTGGGTGGACCCATGGGAAGAAACCGACGAGCTGGTCGAGCGCTTGATCGCGTACGGCCTCAGCCAACCGGGCCCGCCCGTGCTGTTCTACCAGGACGACCGCGCGCTCCTCATCGTCTCCCGGTATCGCGAGCGACTCGGTGACGCGTTTCGATTCGTCGTGCCCGACGCGAAGCTCGTGGAGCAGCTGGTCGACAAGGCACAGTTTCAGCAGCTCGCCCGCCGCCTCGACCTGCCGGTTCCCCCCGGCCGCGCCCTGTTGCCCGCTCGAGGCGCGCCGCCCACCGAGCTCGGGATCGACTATCCGCTCTTCCTCAAGCCCCTCACGCGTCGGCCGGCCCGCTGGGAGCCCGTCGCCGGCATCGGCAAGGGCGTTCGCATCGATGCGCCGGCGGCGCTCCACGCCCTGTGGCCGCGCCTTGCCGCGGCCGACATTCCGGTGATGGCTCAGGCGCTCGTGCCGGGGCCCGAGACGAAGATCGAGAGCTATCACGTCTACGTGGACGAACGCGGCGACCGGGTCGCCGAGTTCACCGGACGAAAGCTCCGAACCCTGCCGGCGTCGTTCGGAGACAGCACGGCGCTCACGATCACCGATGCCCAGGACGTCGCCGCGCTCGGGCGCGACGTCGTCCGCAAGCTCCGTCTGCGAGGCGTCGCCAAGCTGGACTTCAAGCGCGACCCGGACGGTCGGCTGTTCCTGCTCGAAGTCAATCCGCGGTTCACGCTGTGGCATCACCTGGGCGCCGTCGCCGGCGTCAACATTCCCGCCATCGTCTACGCGGACCTCGTTCGCGAGCCACGTCCGGCCGTGGCTACCGCCCGAGCCGACGTGCAGTGGTGCAAGTTCTGGCGCGACCGTGCAGCGGCGCGGGCGTCCGGGGTCTCGCTGCTCCAGTGGCTCGGCTGGCTGGCGCGCTGTGAAGCGAAAAGCGCGTTGGCCTGGGACGACCCCGCGCCGGCGCTCGCCGCAGGCCTGTGGCGTTGGCTGCACACGCCGTTGCTCGCGACAAACCACCAGCCGAACCGATCGGCTTTGGCCCAGAAAAGCCCGCCGTTGCCGCGGGCACTCTCATGACACGAGACCGGGCCGTGACGCTCCTCGTGATCGGAAGCCTCGCATACCCTGCCGGGCAGGAGCTGGTAGCGCCGCCGCCGGCGGTTCGGCAGGTCGCGTCGATCGCCGACAGCGGCGGCCCGTGCCTCGTGGGACCGGCGATCCCCACACCGACCGGCCAGCGGCGCGGCCATTTCCCGGAGGGCGCATCGCGATTGATGACACTTGCGCCCTACCACTCGCCATCGCGGCCGGCTCTCCTGGTGTACGGCGCGGTCTTTGACCCGGAATGCGGCGTGCCGCCGCCGATCATCGACGTGGAGGACAAATGAGAGTGGGCCTGTCGTCGGTCATGCTCGGACTCGGTGGACATGTGGCGTCGCGACGCAGCCACCCAGCCCGAGTCCCTTCCGCGGGACGGCACGGAGCCCAGGCGGCGCACCGGCGAGTCCTTCACCAAACGAGGAACCGGCACATGTCAGCGAACCGTTGCAGGATAAGGGTACAGCCAGCGATCGTCGTGCTCGCGGTCGTGGCGGCCGCATGCAGCCAGTCGTCCACCGGACCGGGCGGGCAGGCCGGAGAATCGGTGGTGCTGGCGGTCGCCGCGAATGTCGCGACGTGCACGAACGACCGGGACGAGGCGACGGCCAGCCTACTCGACGACCTCTCCGGCTTCGTGGCGGCGGTGGGCGACAATGTCCAGCCGACCGGCTCGCTCGCGAACTTCACCGACTGCTATGACCCCACGTGGGGCCGGCACCTCGACCGCACGTTCGCGGTGCCCGGCAACCACGAGTACGACGTCGCGAACGCCGCCGGCTTCTTTGACTACTTCGGCGAGCGCGGTGGCCCCCGTGGCTTGGGCTACTACAGCGCCGACATCGGCGCGTGGCACGTGATCGTGCTGAACGACAATCTCGATTTCGTGCCGATCGACGCCGGGTCCGCCCAGGACCAGTGGCTCGTGGACGATCTCGCGGCCAACACCAAGCAGTGCGTCCTCGCCATGTGGCACCAGCCACGGTTCCTGTCCTCCAACGACGCCGGGTTCACCGTGCGGCCCACCCGGAAGAATCTCTGGGACCGTCTCTACGCGGCGGGCGTCGAGATCGTGCTCAATGGTCACCAGCATCATTACGAGCGCATGGCGCCGATGAACCCCGACGGCAACGTCGACGACGCCGCGGGGATCCGGCAGTTCAACGTCGGCACGGGCGGCGAGAGCACCGCGCTGCCGACGGTCACCATCCACCCGAACAGCGATGTGGTCAGCGACGCGTTCGGCGTGCTCAAGCTCACCCTGCGGCCGGACGGTTACGACTGGGAGTTCCTGCCCATCGCCGGCGAGTCCTTCACCGAACGAGGAACGAGCACATGTCATTGAACCGAGGTAGTACAACAGGACGGCCTGTGTGGCTGTCGATCCTCATGCTGGCAGTCGTGGCGGCGTGCAGCGAAGTGACCGACCTGAACGCTCCGCCCCCACCCCCCGGTGAGCCCGGGGAATCCGTGGTGCTGGCCGCCGCCGGGAGCATCGCCGAGTGTCCCGACCAGGAAGACGAGGCTACGGCGGTGTTGCTCGACGACCTTCCCGGCTTCGTGGCGGCGGTGGGCGACAACGTCCAGCCGGTCGGCACGTTCGAGAACTACGTCGACTGCTATACGCCCACGTGGGGCCGGCACCTCGACCGCACCTTCGCGGTCACCGGCAACCACGATTACGAGGTGCCGGACGCTGCCGGTTACTTCGACTACTTCGGCGAGCGCGCGGGCCCCCGTGGCTTGGGCTACTACAGCGCCGACATCGGCGCGTGGCACGTGATCGTGCTGAACGACAATCTCGATTTCGTGCCGATCGACGCCGGGTCCGCCCAGGACCAGTGGCTCGTGGACGATCTCGCGGCCAACACCAAGCAGTGCGTCCTCGCCATGTGGCACCAGCCACGGTTCCTGTCCTCCAACGACGCCGGGTTCACCGTGCGGCCCACCCGGAAGAATCTCTGGGACCGTCTCTACGCGGCGGGCGTCGAGATCGTGCTCAATGGTCACCAGCATCATTACGAGCGCATGGCGCCGATGAACCCCGACGGCAACGTCGACGACGCCGCGGGGATCCGGCAGTTCAACGTCGGCACGGGCGGCGAGAGCACCGCGCTGCCGACGGTCACCATCCACCCGAACAGCGATGTGGTCAGCGACGCGTTCGGCGTGCTCAAGCTCACCCTGCGGCCGGACGGTTACGACTGGGAGTTCCTGCCCATCGCCGGCGAGTCCTTCACGGATACCGGGACCGGCACGTGCCACTGAGTACGGCGACGCAGCCCAGTCGTCCGCGGCCCCAGGCGCCCGGCGGAGGCGGACCGCCGCAGGAACAGCTTCTCGTCGCGCGCCTCGGACTCGCGCTCGCCGCCCAAGGGGTGCGGTACTGCCAATGGAAGGGACACGCGAAGCGCGCCCGCTGGTCCGTCGGCGACGGCGACCTGGATCTGCTCGTCGCCCGCACCGACTGCGCCGCGCTCGTGAACGTGCTGCACCGCCTCGGGTTCAAGCTCGCCCTCCCGCCCGCGAGCCGGGACGTACCGGGGGCCCTCAGCTATTTCGGCCTCGATGCGGCGTTCGGGCGACTGATCCACGTGCACCTTCACGTTCACCTCGTCGTCGGTCGGCCGTGGAGTCGCCACTACCGGATGCCGATCGAGCCCGCGGTGCTCCGCACGGCCGTCGCGAGCACGCCGTTCCCGATACCGGCGCCGGAATTCCAGCTGCTCCTGCTCGTCGTGCAGGCGACGTTCCGACACTCGCTGCGCGACGCCGGCCGGCGGGGGCGGCCGGCGTGGCTACTCGAGATCCAGCCGCAGCTGGAGCGACTCGAGCACGAGGTTCCCCGGGCGACGCTCGCGCCTACCCTCGCCCGTCACCTGCCGGAGATCGACCTGGCGTTGTTCGACCGGTGCCGGGACGTGCTGCGACCCGGTCGGCCGCCGTGGACCGCGCTGTGCGTTCGCGCCGCGCTGGAGCGACGGCTGCGCGCGCTCGCGGGCGGCCGACCGGTCGTCGCCGCGCTCCGCGGGGTGTCCGACCACGCGGCGCGCCTCGCCGGCACCGCCAGAGGGGATCGGAAGCGCCTGGCCCACGGCGGCGCGCTCGTCGCACTCATCGGCGCCGACGGCGCGGGAAAATCCACCTGCGCGCGAGCCCTCGAGGACTGGCTCGCCCCGGAGTTGCTCGTCCGGCGGGCGCACATGGGCCGCCCCCCACGTTCGGCCCTTACGCTCGCCGCCGGGGCGTTGCTCAAGGCCGCCCGCTGGGTGGACCGCAACGCCGCCAAGTCCCCGTGGAGCCTACGTGCCCACTGCGAGCTGCTGCGGTCCGTCTGCACCGGCCGCGACCGGTACGGGCTGTACCGGCGGATGCGCCGTTTCACCCGTACGGGTGGGGTGGCGATCTGCGAGCGATACCCCATCCCGGAGAACGCGCCGCTGGTCGGCGCGAGCGCCGCGCAGGGCCGGGCGGCGACCGCGCAGAGCCGGGTGGCCACGCTGCTCCGGCGTCTCGACGCGCGCTACTACGCGCGCATCACGCTTCCCGACATCATGTTCGTCCTCCGCGTCGATCCCGAGACCGCCATCCGGCGCAAGGCGGACGAGCCGGCTGCGTACGTACGGGCACGCGCCGCCATGCTCTGGAACCTGCGCTGGGCGAGGGACGGCGTCGTGGCGGTCGACGCGCGACGGCCGCTCGTGGAGGTCGTGGCCGAGCTGCGGGCCCGGGTCTGGGAGGCGCTGTGATGTCGCGCCGCGATCCGCGCGCCGGCGGCGGGAGGCCGATGGCCGTCGAGCTGATTGGTCCGGCCGGCGCGGGGAAGAGCACCGTGGCCAAGGCGCTCGCGCGCTGCCACCCCGACGTCCGCGCCGGGTTCTCCCTGTGGGGGTTGCCGTGGCGGTTGCTCGCGGCAAGCGCACCGGAGCTCCTGAGCCCGATGCTCGTCGGCGCGCGGGCGGGAAAACCGCTGCACCAGCGAGAGCTCGCGCAGGTGCTCCGCATGGCGGCGTTGCGCCGCATCGTGCACCGGCCCCGCACCGAGCGCGACGTGCTGTTGCTCGATGAAGGCCCGATCTTCGGCTTCACGTGGCTCGAGGTCTTCTTTGCCCGCGAGGCGGATCCCGGCTGGGCGTCCTGGCGCCGCAAGGCCGTGTCGCGATGGGGAGCGTTGCTCGACGCGGTCGTCTGGCTCGACGCCGCCGACGCCGTGATCGCCAGCCGGATCCGGGCGCGGCCCAAGTCCCATCCGATCAAGGGCCTCGATGACCCGGAGATCTACGGCTTCACGGCGCAGTTCCGCCAGGCGTTCGGTCGGGTGATCGAAGACCTGAAGGCGGCGCGCTCGCTCACGGTGTATCGCGTCCGCTCCGACCGAGAGTCCCCCGAAAACATCGCGCTCCGGCTCCGCGCCGCGCTGCGGGCGACTGATGGGCGTTGACGCCCTGAGCGTGCCCATCGTCACCGAGCGGCCCGCGGCGCGCGCCGACCGGCCGGCGGACCTCGGCCCGCTGACCCGACGCGCCTCGCTCAATGCGATCGCCGGGCTCCTCGCCTACGGCGTCAAGATCGGGGTGACGCTCGCGGTGACGCCCATCCTCGTGAGCGGCCTCGGGCGCTCGCTGTTCGGGGTGTGGGAGATGCTGATGCGGCTGGGCGGCTACGTCACCGCCGCGGACGGACGACCCACCGAGGCCCTCCGACTCCTGGTCGCGCAGCGACAAGCGGACGGCGATCACGCGGCCAACCGGCGCAACGTGGGCGCCGCGCTCGCGGTTTGGGCACTGCTCCTCCCGCTCGTGTTGTGCGTCGGAGCGGTCCTGGTGTGGGTCGCGCCCAAGCTGACGAACGTCCCGTCCGATCTGACCACACCCGTGCGGATCGCCACCGCGCTCCTGGCGCTCAACTTCATGCTTGTGAGCCTCGGGTCGGTGCCGGAGTCCGTGCTACGCGGCATGAACCTCGGCTATACGCGAATGGGGCTGCAGGCCGTCCTGTACCTCATCGGGGGCGGCCTCGCGGCCGGCGCCGTGCTCGCCGGCCTTGGGCTCACCGGACTGGCGAGCGCGCAGGTCATCCAGGCGAGCGCGACCGCACTCTGCTTCCTCCTCCTCGTCCGAACGTATGTGAAGTGGTTCGGCGCGGACCGGCCGCGTTGGCCGGAGATCAAATCGCTCTTCGGCATGAGCGTCTGGCTCTCCGCCGGAAACGTCGTGGCCATGGTGCTGCTCGCGAGCGACGTCGTCATCCTCGGCGCGGTGGTGGGGCCGGCGCTGGTGACCAGCTACGTCCTCACGGGTTATGCGGCGCGAACCGCCGTCGGGCTGCACATCTTCGCCGCCGACGCCGCCATTCCCGGCGTCGGCGGCCTCCTCGGGACGAGCCAGCTCGATCGCGCCACGCGGGTGCGGGAGGAGCTCCTGACGCTGACGTGGCTGTTCGTCACCGCGGTGGGCGCCACCATCCTCGTGTGGAACCGCCCCTTCCTCTCGCTCTGGGTCGGTGCCGAGCACTACGCGGGTGTCTGGGTCAATCTGCTCATCGTGCTGCTCGCGGTCCAGACATCGTTCATCCGGGTGGACGCCTACATCATCGACGCCGCGCTACGGCCCAGGCAGCGTGTCGTCGTGGGGGCGGTGGCGGCCGCGGTCACGATCGCGTTGACCATTCCGCTGACATGGGCGTTCGGCATCATCGGCATGTGCGCCGGCCTGCTCGTGGGACGCGCAATCCAATCCGTCGCGTATCCGCTGCTCGCGCGTGCCAGCCTGGGCCGATACCCCCGACCGCTCGTGACTCCGCTGCGCGCCATGCGGCTGACCGTCGTCACCGCGCTGCTGTTCGGTGTCGCCGTGGTGGCTGGCGAGACGATCGCCACCCCCCGGCCGCTCGTCTGGATCGCGGGGGCGCCGCTGACCCTGGTGAGCAGTGCGGGCATCGCGCTGCTGGCGGGACCGACCGCCGACGTGCGGACCATGCTGTCGCGCCGGCTGCGGATGCTGCTGCGGGGAGGGCGTCCGAGATGACCGCGACGATCCCCCGCCTGTCGGCCGACCGCCCGCGTCACGCTGTCGGGAGCGCGCACACCGCGGGCGCCGCGCGGGCCACGGCGGCGCTGCGGGTGAACGCGTTCGTGCGCGTCGCGCTCTACGCGTACGTCCTGTCCATCCCGTTCGAGTGGCCCGAACGCACCATCCCGATCGAGATCCCCACGCTGGTGGGGACGTTCCTGCTCGTGGCGGCCCTGGTCCAGCCGAGCGCCTGCTTCCGCCGGGTCCCCGCCGCCGTGCTGCTGTTCGTCGCCCACCTGTGGGTGCTCGGCATCGCCGCCGTCCTCAACGGCCCGGACCATCCCGATCTGATTGCCGAGCTCTTCGTCTGGCTGGTGCAAGTCATCCTGTTGTTCTGGATCGTGTTCAATCTGCTCGCGGACGAGCGTGCCCTGCGGGGAGTGCTGCTCGCGCTGGTGGCGGCGTGCACCGTCCGCGCGGCGCTCCAGTTCCTGGGCGTCGCCGCGACCGTGTACGAGGAATGGACGGGTGGCGAGCGCGTCACGATCCTCGGGCAGAACGCCAACCTGAGCGCCATGATCCTCGCCGCGGGCCTGGCGGCGGTGCTCGGGCTCCACGTCAGCGCCACGGGCTCCCCGCTCCGGAGACTCGGCATCATCACCTGGCCCATCGCGGCCGTACTCGGCGCCGCGATCATCCAAACCGGATCGCGCGGGGGGCTGCTGAGCGCCGGCGTCGCCGGCGTGGCGCTGCTGTTCAGCTCCCGGGCGTCACGACGGCGGCTGCGGAACGGCGTGCTGGCGGTGGTCGCCGTCGTCCTCCTCGGATGGGGAGCCTCCCGCTCGGAGGTCATGCGCGGCCGCTTCGAGGCGGCGGCCGAAGCGGGACAGTTGGCCGGGCGCGAGCGGATCTACCCGAAGCTGCTGGAAATGTTCGCGGAGCGCCCCGTGCTCGGCTGGGGTCCCATCGACAATCAGTTCGAGGTCGCGCGCCGAATCAACAAGCCCGGGCGACCGCGCACCGACGCGCATAACCTGGTGCTCGAGGTGCTCACCACCAGCGGGCTCGTGGGCACCCTGCCCTTCCTCGCCGGCATCGCCCTCTGCCTGCGCGGCGCCTGGCGCGCCCGCCGGGGCCCGCTCGGCGTGGTACCGCTGGCGATTCTCGCCGCCGTGCTGACGAACACCGTCACCGGAACCTGGGTCGTCGCGAAGATCGTGTGGCTGGCGCTCGCGATCGCGCTGGCCGCCGGAGCGCACTGGACCCCGGATCCGGCCCGAGCGCCGGGGCGCTCGTCGCCATGTGCGGACTAGCCGGACGGTTCCATCCGGCGACGTTGCCGGACGCCGCAGGGTGGCGGTCACGCGCCGGCGCACTGCTCGCCCATCGGGGACCGGACGGGTCCGGCTGCTACCGCGACGAGCGCTGCGAGCTCGTCCACCGCCGCCTGGCCCTCATCGACCGCACGTCCACCGGCCGACAGCCGATGTCCAACGAAGACGGCAGCGTGCTCGTCGTCTACAACGGCGAGATCTACAACCACCCCGAGCTGCGCGCCGACCTCCAGCGCCGCGGGCACGTCTTCCGCGGCACGTCGGACACGGAAGTGTTGCCCCACCTCTATGAGGAGTACGGCCAAGGGGTCGCCGACCGGCTCCGCGGGATCTTCGCCTTCGCCATTTACGACCGATCGCGCCGCAGGCTCCTGCTCGTCAGGGACCGGTATGGTGTGAAGCCGCTGTTTTACGCCCGGGTGGACGGCCAATGGGTCTTCGCGAGCGAGATCAAGGCGATCACGGCGTTGCCGTCGTTCCGGCCCGCGCTCGACCGCCAGGCGTGCTACGACTTTCTCGGCCTCGGGTACGTGCCCGAGCCCGCGACCGGCTTCGCCAACATCTTCGCCCTCTCCCCGGGAAACACGCTGACGGTCACGCCGGAAGGGCATCGCATGACCGGGTATCACACGGTCGATCCCACTCCAGACGCCTTCGCGACGCTCGACGCCACCGTGGACGCGCTGGAGGCGCGGCTGCAGGAGACCGTGAAGAGCCAGGCGGTCGCCGATGTGCCCGTCGCCGCGCTCCTCAGCGGCGGGATCGATTCCTCGCTCGTCGTCGCCGCCCATCGCCGGGCGAGCGGCAGTGCCACCGCCACGTTCAACGTCCGGTTCCCCGACCCACGACACGACGAGACGACGGTGGCCCACGCGGTGGCGACACACTGCGGCACAGAGCACCACACAATCGATTGTCGCGAGCGGAGCCTCACCCCGGACGCGCTCCTGGACCTCGTGCGCCACTTCGACCAGCCGTTCGCGGACACGAGCTATATCCCGATGTATTGCGTGTCGGCGGCGGTGCGCGAGCAAAGCATCGTCTGCGCGTTGTCGGGCGACGGCGGGGACGAAGTATTCGGCGGATACTCCTCCTTCTGGCGGGCCAACCGGCTGGCGCAACTCATGGCCGCTCCGCCGTGGGTGCTCGGCGCGTTGCGGGCCGGGGGAAGGCGGCTGTCGCCCTGGACGGAGGACCTGGGTCGGCAGATCGCCAAGGCGGCCGCGCTCGCGGAGGCGGGACGCCGGGATCCGGCCGCGCTGCTCGCCGGGCTGGCCAACTACCTGAGCGAAGACCAGAAGGCGGCGCTCGTGGCTCCGGCGGCGCGGGACGGCCTGCTCCCCAGCGAGCGCCTCTTCCAAGGCTATCCGGCCAGTGGGCGCAACGGCATCGAGACGCTCTCGCGGCAGATCACCAAGTCGCTGTTCTCCGTCAGCCTGCCGTCGGACATGCTGCGCAAGGTGGACATGATGAGTATGCGCGCGAGCATCGAGGTGCGGGTCCCGTTGCTGGACGACGACCTCGTGGCACTGGGCCTCGCCCTGCCGCACCGGCTCAAGACCGACGGCCGGCGCGGCAAACTCGCTCTGCGCGCCCTCGCCCGGCGCTGGCTACCGGCCAGCGTGGCCCGACACCCCAAGCACGGTTTCACGATCCCGCTGGACGTGATGACCCCCCCCGCCCTCCCAACGGCGCTCGACGACCTGCTGCTCGGCAACGATGCCCGGACCCGGCCGTTCGTGGATCGCGGGACGGTGCGGCAGTGGCTCCGCGCCTTCGCCGCGGGGCGGTCGGGGCGCAGCGGTGCCGCGATCAGCCGCGAGGGGCTGTACCAGCGCGTGTTCATGCTGCTCTCACTGGAGCTGTGGCTCCGCGACCACGGACTTACCTGGTGACGACTCTTCGAATCGTCTCGACCGGTTCTCGACCGCCGGGCGGTCCCGACACGGCAACGGGACACGCGATGCCCATGATCCCTATGCATTTGGACGGCGCATCGCGCGACGCCGATCGCCGGCGGGCGACCCGAGACTCCCGAGCCGCAAACGCCGCGATATGGGCGACGCCGAAGGCAACGACCGATGCTTGACTCGCTCGAACGTCACGCCCACCCCGACACGTCTCACGGCGGCTCCGGGAACGGGGGTTCCGAACGCCTGCGCGTCCTCACCGTCACCAGCGCCTGGCCCACCCCCGAAACGCCGCGTACTACAATTTTCCTCAAGCGGCAGGTCGAGTTCTTGCGCGCCGCCGGCGTAGACGTGGACGTGTTCTCCTTCGACGGCCAGCGGCAGCCCTGGCGCTACCTCGTCGCCTGCCTGCGCCTGCACGCGCGTTTGGCGAAAGGGCGCTACGACCTCGTTCACGCCCAGTTCGGCCAGAACGCCCTGCTGGCGTTCCCCAAGCGCCTCCCCCTGGTCGTCACGTTCCGCGGCAGCGATCTGCACGGCATCGTGGGAGCCGACGGACGCGTCACGTTGGCAGGCCGGATCCTGCAACGGATCAGTCGGTTGGTGGCCCGGCACGCCGATGCCGTCGTCGTGGTGGCCGAGCATATGAAGAGCCTGCTGCCCTCCGGGATCGAGGCGACGGTGATTCCCTCCGGATTGGACCTCGACCACGTGCGCCCCCACCCGCGAGACGTCGCCCGCCGGCAGCTCGGGCTCCCGCTCGACGACCGGCTCGTCCTGTTCGCCGCGAATCCGGCCGTTCCTCGCAAGCGCCACGCGTTGGCGAAGCAGGCGGTCGATCGTGTGGCGCAATCGCTTCCGGTGGAGCTCATCGTGGCCTGGGGCGTACCGCACGCCGACATGCCGCTGTACATGAGTGCGTGCGACGCCCTGGTCCTCACCTCCGTGCACGAAGGCTCGCCGAATGTGGTGAAGGAGGCGCTGGCCTGCAACCTCCCCGTCGTGTCCGTGCCGACCGGGGACGTGCCGGAGCGCCTGCAGGGAGTAGAGGGGTGCGAGTTGTGCCCGGACGATCGGGTGCAGACGCTCGCGGCCGCTCTCGAGCGGGTGCTGCGCCGCGCGCAACGCATCAACGGCCGCCCGTCGGTGGCCCATCTCGACGAGCGCGTCCTCGCGTCGCGGATGATCGGTATCTACCGGCGCGCCCTCCCGAGGACACGCGTCCCGCGCGACGCATGACCGAGCGTCCCGGCGGTTCAGGATGTCGGCGAGCGGCTGGACTGCCGGCGGCGGCGCGGACGGCCGGTGAAGGCATGACGCCGCCGCGCGTGACGGTGATCGTCCCGTGCCGCAACGAGGAACGCTACCTCGCTGCATGCCTCGACTCCATTCTCGCGGGCACCTATCCGCACGATCGCCTCGAGATCCTCGTGGTGGACGGGCACAGTGACGACCGAACGCCGCAGATCGCGGCGGCCTACGCGGCGGTGCATGCTTGCGTGCGCCTGCTCGATAATCCGCGTCGCATCGTGCCGACGGCACTCAACATCGGCATCGCGGCCGCGACGGGCGACGTGATCAGCCGTATGGACGCTCACGTGGTCTATCCCCCCGACTATCTCACCCGTCTGATCGCGGCGCTCCGGGACACCGAGGCCGACAACGTTGGCGGGCGCATCCTCACGGCTCCGGCCAACGGCAGCCCCCTGGCGCGGGCAATCGCCGTCGCGCTCGCCCATCCCCTCGGGGTGGGCAACTCGTACTTCCGAATCGGCACTGCCGAGCGACGGTGGGTCGATACGGTTGCGTTCGGGTGTTATCGCCGCGATGTCTTCCGGCGCGTGGGGGTGTTCGACGAGGAATTGGTGCGGAACCAAGACGACGAGTTCAACCATCGGTTGATCGCCGCCGGCGGCCGGATCCTACTGCTGCCCGACGTCACGGCCACCTACTACGCCCGCGCCTCGCGGCGAGACGTCGCCCGGATGTACTACCAGTACGGGTACTTCAAGCCGCTGGCGGCGCGTAAGCTCGGGCGGGTGATGACGGTCCGGCAACTCGTCCCGCCGGTGTTCGTCACGAGCTTGGTCGGGGGCGCCGCGCTTGCGATCCTCTGGCCTCCGGCTGCCGTGCTCTGGGGCGCGCTCCTGGCGACCTACGCGGCCGCGGTGATTGGCGCCTCCGCCCGCGTCATACGCACGCACGGCGTGCGCTGCGCGTTCGCGCTCCTGACCGTCTTCCCCATCCTGCATCTGAGCTACGGATTCGGATTCCTTCGAGGTCTGTGGAACATGGTCGGGGGCGGCAGACGGTCCGCGGGCGATGCGACCGCCTTCCCCCTTTCGCGCTGATCGGGCGGCGCCGATGCATCGCGGACTCCCGGAAATCGCCACCCTCATCTTTCACGAGGTGACCGACGAGCCGCTCGGCTCGGGGCTACAGCGGCACACGGCCCGGCGGTACGCGTTCACGCGCCAGCAGCTCGATCACCACCTCGAGCACATCGCCGCCGGTCCGGTGGCGCCGTCCCTCGTGCACGACGTGGACCTCACCCGGCCCGGCCGCCACCTCCTGCTCACGTTCGACGACGGCGGCAGGAGCGCGCGCGACGCCGCCGACGCCCTGGAGCGGCATGGATGGCGGGGTCATTTCTTCGTCATCACGAACCGCATCGGCGGCCAGACGTTCCTCAGGGCGAGCGACATCCGCGCTCTGCGGGCCGGCGGCCACGTTGTCGGGACCCATTCACACACGCACCCGGACATCTTTCCAGACCTGTCCGAACACCGCATGCTGGAAGAGTGGCGCGTCAGCACCGCCATCCTGGAGAACCTGCTGGGCGAGCCCATCCGCACCGCGTCGGTCCCCGGCGGAGACATCTCTCCCGCCGTCCTCGAATCGGCCACCGCGGCGGGCCTCGACTACCTGTTTACGTCGGAACCGTGGCTTCGCACCCGCCGTGTCGGCGGCTGCTGGATGCTCGGGCGGTTCTGCGTGAAGGCCGGAACGTCGCCGCGCCGCGTGGGCGACCTGGTGGCGTTTCGGGGCTGGAAGCGCGCGCGTCTGGAACGGCAGCTCAAGGTGCTCGCGCGCCGGGGGATGGGGCCCCTCTACCGGCTCTACGTCTACCGAACGACGCGCCACGACCGCAACGGGCACGGGGGCCCCCGGTGACCTGCATGCGGGAGCAGCGCTATCGC
>Ga0302046_10000224_pt1 | contig 60404 bp, 82 predicted proteins | sample RVTome_11_FD_200261 | JGI IMG/M metagenome (GOLD analysis project Ga0302046, IMG submission 200261) | Soil microbial communities from uranium-contaminated site in the Upper Colorado River Basin, Wyoming, United States - RVT147D111 (version 2) ... | reverse complement strand
GGCTCCTCGTCCCATCTGAGTTGCCGGATGGTCGGCATCGACGAACGCTTCACGGGAGAGCCTCCCATGCACACGACTCGGCCCGGCGTCCGCACCGCACACAAGCATGGTCGGATGCCGGGCCGAGGATCGTGGTGTTGCTCACTCCTCGATCGCCTCGTCCATCGACGTCTGGCCTTCTGCCTCGTCCAGCATCCGCCTGTGCTCCTTGTTGATCCGCTTCTCGGTCACCTTGTCGGCCTCCATCGTGAAGTCGATGGCGATCGAGTGGACCCGCTTCATCACGCCGAACTGGTTCTGCTTGTGGGCCACCCCGGTGACGCGGCCCTTCACGATCTGGGTGACCTCGTCGCCCACGTGCAGGACCATGTCCGAGTCGTCGACCGATCCGGAGTAGGCGAGGCTTCCGGCCTCGACGGTCTTGCCCTCAAACCGGGGCAGTTTCTGCGCCATCCTTTTCTCCTGTCCTCGACGGCACCTGCAATCTACATCAGTTCTCGGTCGTTCGGTGCGAGCATCCGCTCCAACTGTTGAATCAGTTCCGCCTTCCGTCTCTTGTCCGGCGTCACCGTCAAGGTGCGTTGGCCCCTGCGGACTTCCACGCCCGGGACGACCTCGCCGGTGTCACGGTCGACCAGCCGGTCGCCTGCGACCTTGAACACGTCGAGGTAGCCGGGGTCGACGTACCACGTCTCCTCGACCGTGACCGCACCCGCCAGCGTGACCGCTGCGGAGGCCACCTCGCCCGGGTCGTCGCCGGCAGCAGCAAACCGGGCGAGGAACGTCAGCAGGTGGGCCGAGTCGACGGTCGCGACATCACGTCTGTCCACGGCGCCGTTCTCGAGCGCCGGCTCCCACTCGTCCGGGTCGTGGCCGTGGCGTGCGACGATCCAGCGTCCGAGGGCCTCATGGTCGGTGACGACGGGTTTCGGTGGCGGGTCGGTCCGCAGGGCGCGTCCCACCCCGGCGACAGGCACGTTGAATGCGCCGCCGGTGGCCTTCTCGATCTCGTCTGCCTTGACGTTGAGCCAGTCACGGACCGGCTGCTCGACGTCGACGAGCCACGCCTTCATCGCGGCGATATGCGCCACGCGGTCCACCGCGTCGGCGACATCGGCCGGGAGTCCGGCAAGGCGGCCGATCGGTTCGAGGGCCGTCAACGTTCGACCCCCATGTCATCATCATGCCGCTCTGGGCTGCTGCCGTTGGTGCGCCAGCGAAACGACTTTGCCGGCCCGAACGACGACAGCCGCACTGCGGCGACCGTCTGGGCGTCGTGCGGAATGGTGGCGTGGCAGCCGAGCCGGTGGTCGATCTTGCCGACCCATCCCGACGGCGGGTGTCCTGCACGCCTCCACGCCTCGACGGCATCGGCCGCTTCCTCGTGGCTGAGCGCCGTCTCCGAGAGGACTGCGAACAGTCGGACGGCATCGACGTCGACGGCCGACCATCCGCGCGGGTTCCCCGGCCCCGGGCTCGGTTCTCCAGTCGTCGACCTGACCCATCCTCGAGTCGTCCAGTGGTTCAACTGCCGATAGCTGATGCCGACCTCTCGGCAGACCTCGGTGGAGGTCCTCATGCTGCCTTCCTTTCGTCGTGGCGTCTGACAGCCGACATGACCGTCGTGTGGTCGCGGCAGTCGAACAGTTCTCCGACCTGCGGGTAGGACAGGCGCGTTTCCCGGTAGACCCGGGCCATCGCCTCGGCACGGACGGCCGACGTCGATCTGCCGTCGCGGCCGCGAACCCGGGACGGTGTCGTGTCGTGCCGTTGCGCTACGTCCCGGATGATCTGTCGTGCCAACTTCCAGTCGTCGTCCGTCGCATACTCGCGAGCCGCAGCGACAGGTCGGGGCGGCCGGAGGCGGCGCTGCTCGAACCGTTCCCACTCGTGTTCGTAGGTCGTCTTCCCCGCCCGGATGCGTTGCCGCTGCCGTGCCGACAGTCCTCCGCGCATCCCGGACTGTGGCCCCTCGAGCATGGCCGCGTCGAAGCAACCTCGGACGATCGGGCATCCCCGGCAGATCTCGCGGAGGACGTCGACGTCCGACGATGACGTCGGGAACCATCGGTCCGAATCCTGATCGTCAGCGCAGGCGGCGTCCGCCCAGTTCACGTCGGTCACAGCAGCACCGTCTCAACCTCGACGTCGAATCCGATCCGTTCCTTCGTGTCCGGCGTGAACCGGACCTGCGACACCCGGCCGACCATCCCGGTCGGTGGCATCATCATCCGTGCCGCGAGCGTCCGGCTGATGTAGCCGGCCTGCCGGTCCATGAGGAGCAGCCGGTCCTCGTCGTGGACGAACCCGAACTTTCCGAGGTCATCGTCGGCCGAGAACACGACCGGATGGCGGAGCGCCCCGGCCGGTGCCGTGTAGACGGCGACAGCGAACGGATCATGGGGGTTGTCGGGTTCGGGGACCAGCAGGACCGGGTCACCCTCGGAGGTCTGCGCTACGACGTGGGTCCGCTGGCCTGCCACCTGCCCGACGACGGCTATCGCCATCCGCACGATCTTCCTTTCAACAACTACATGAGATTAGTGGCTGGGTTGGGTGGTCGTCAATCAGTGGAAGCGCTCCTGCACCCCGACCTCGACGAGGAACTGGGCCCGAGCCAACTCCTCGTCGAGCAGGTAGGTCCCGCGCTGGACGTGCAGCGCGGAGACGTGAGGGCGGATCATGCCGGGCTTGACCCACTGGCCGGCGACGTCGCGGCCGTGCGCTTCCCGGGCGGCAGTGATCGACTCGGAGCCGCGCATGTGGACCGGCTCGGCGTAGTAGTGCTCTGCGCCCTGATGCATCTGCGACCATGACCTGAACCATCTGAACGCGACGTCGTCCTGCCGGTGAGGGGCCGTCATGCCCGGGCCCGCCGGCGATCCTCGCCCGTCATCTTGATCTTGATGGCGTCGCGGCACAGGCGCGACCACACCCGCAGTCCGAGGTGCCGCTCGAGCCCGACCGGGTCGAGGTTGGTGGTGATGATCGTCGGCTTCATCTGGACGTGCCGTTCGTTGACCAGCCAGTCGAGGGTCTCGTCGGTCCAGTCGGACGGCTTCTCGACGCCGAGGTCGTCGATGCACAGCACGTGGATGCGGTCCGGCCTGAACGGCAGCGGTTCCCCGGACGGGCGCAGCGACGCGAACAGGTTGACGGCGGTGACCATCCCGACGGTCGCGCCGGCGTTCATCGCCTCGCGGAGCATCGCGACTGCCGTGTAGGTGTTGTGTGTGACGACGAAACCGCGCGTCAGGTAGAGGCCATCCACCGCCTCAACCGAGATACAGACGCTGTCCTCGTCGTCGACCCGATCGATGCTTCTGATGTGACGGGCGACCGGATACTTGGTGGGGCCCACCCACGCCTCGGCCTTCCGGGCGAGCCTAAACGGCTGATCGTCCAGTTTGACGTTTACACGCCACGACATGCGGCCATCTCGCTTGACCCCGTCAGGGCCCGGGTACTTCGTGACACGCCCTGCCCGCGACCGCACAACCCCCCCGAGAGACTGGGTCAACTCTTGGACCGCGAACGCCAGATCGGCCGACGTGCTGGTGAACTCGACACCCCCGGCGCGGCTGGCGTGCCCGTCGGTGTCCAGCAAACCAGCGAGGAGATCTCGCCGCTGGTCTGGTGCTGCGTGGAGGTAAGGCTCTGGCACGAACTTCTCGTGGGATAGTTTCCCAGCGAGCCCCATGGCTACAAGTGCGGCCTCCCACACGTTCGTGTTGAGAACACCAATGCCATCACTCGGATGCGACGTGCGAGACCCTTCGACACCCAGTCTCCCGAGGATCTCCTCATCGGTGGTGAGGCCCACATATCCCCTCTCGGTGATATGGCCGTCGCCGAGGATGACACCCAGCGTGTAGGGGTCGACCGGCAGATGGCCTTGTGGTTCGTACACGACCGGCTTCGTCAGCGGGATAGAGAACTTCGCGCGTGACGTCCGCCCCACGTTTAAGCCGCGTCGGCGAATCGCGTCCGTCGTAAACGTGGCGAACTTGCGGACATGAGGCCGTACCCCGTGCGGTCCGGGCCCGCGTCCCCAGTAAGTAACCGACCAGAGATGCTCGGGGCCGCACCGTGTCCAACTCCCGTCAGAGAACTCGACACGCCACACCTCCCGGGTCTGCTGCGGATGCACGGACCGGACCTTGGTGGCGAGCCCATCGGCGCCGATCACGGAATCGCCGGGCGCAAGATCCCCGATCGGTCGCCAGCCCGACGGGGTGAGAACAGGCTCGCTGACCGGCTGCTGCTTGCCGGAGCCGGTAGGGCCCACGATGAGGACGTTGGCGTTCATGGCGCCGTCGACCCACCGGCGGATGGCGTCGGAGGCCACCCCGTCGATGCTGTCCCAACTCGCGTCGGCGTAGAGCGAGCCGACGATCGCCCGCCACTTGCGGGCGGCGATGTCCATGATCTCGGCTACAAGGCCCTGCACGTCGTCGCTCACCAGTATCCCGATGGTTCGGACCGATCCCAGTCAGGGACCGACGGCCTCCCACCTGATCGTACCTGACTGCTTGACTTTGCTCCCGAGAACTTGACGGAGTTCCTGAGCCAGTTGCGCCATGTGGCCTGCCAATCCCGCTTGACTCCCTTCGCCCCCGACACCCCAAGCCAGTAGTCGATGAACTTCTCCAACTCCGTCTGCACGTAGCCATCCGACAGCCCGTGCTTCTTGATGAGTTCCGTCTCGGGTGAAGGCTTGAAGTCCGGGTCGACCCGTGAACCACGCCCGCCCGACTTCTCTCTCTCTTTCGGTTCTACTGACGGTTCCCCGGCAACTGTGTCGGGTTGGTCCGGGAGCCAGTGTCGGGTTGGTCCGGCGTCAGTGTCGGGTTGGTCGGACCACCCCGAACCTGTGGCCGGTTGGTCCTCGGGGACATACGGGCGGCACCTTGGGCGCGCTTTTACCGCCGATGCAACAATGGTCGTGAGGTCCGAGGTGCGGCCCCTGCCACTAGACCGCATTCGTGGCTGCCGCCGGATCAGGCCGTCTTCCTCAAGTTCAGCGAGGGTGCGCTGAATGGTGCGCTCGCTGTATTCAGTCTCGCAGGCGATGGTGGTCTGTCCGACGAAGGTGGATGCCGTGTCGCCATCGGCGTGCTGCGCAAGGCACATCATCACGGCCTTCTTCGCCGAGGATCCGAACTGATGGGCCGCTACGAGGGCGATCACCGATGCTGCCATCCTCCACAAACTCCCGCTGCACCGTGCGATAGGGAGGGGGAAGGGGCTAGCCTGTCTGCTAGCGCCGCGCCCTAACGCGGACTTCGCGAACCCTCGCCCGGAAACGGCGGGGGTTCGCTCTTTGGCAAGCCTAGCCAGATCGTAGGGCCGACGTCAAACCCTACCTGCCCCGTAGCCGCACTGAGACGCCGTCTACGGGCCGTTCGGGCGTCACCCGTACCTCCGTGGGGTAGGGGGGGTGCGCGCCTCTCAGGCGATCTGAGGGCCGAGTGCGAAACCCTACGAGAACAGACAGGGTCATGCACTCGGCAGCCGGGCACGGACCGTGTCCAGCCACCCAGCCAACTGGCCGGTCGTCAACTCCTCGATCGCGCCCGTGTCGAACCCGGCCTTGCGCCAGTCGTCAGCCAGCACGTCACGCAGCCGCTGGTCGATCATCGGCCGCAACTGCGCCCACTCGGCCAGCAGCCCGACACGCCCGTCATCACGGTCCGCGCCGGCGACCAGCTCGACGTCAGCGGCGGGCGCCTCGATCTGGCGTGGCCCGGCCGTCAGCGCCGCCAGCGACAGGGCCGGGATCAGGGTCATGTCGGTGACCGCCCGCACCTGCCCGCTTCGGTCCCGGGTGTCACGGTCCTTCATCCCGAGGATGCAGGGCACCATCCCCAACGCCCCCGACAGCGACTGCATCGTCCCCTTGACGTTGGCGGCGGTGCCCCATCCGGTCGAACGGACCTCCCATGTCGCGACGCGGTCGAGGTCGAGGTCGAGCAGGACCGGCAGGACGGTGGTGGGAGAACACGCCCGCTCGGGTTGGTCTGCGCACAGGCACGGCCCCGTCTCGCGGTTGCCTGCGACCATCGACATCGTCACGCCGTCACAGCGACGTTCGCACGAGCCCGCCCGCCACAGTTCCAGGTGCTGCCGGAACCCCGACATCATCACCCACACGCGGAACTCACGGACTGCGGTGACAACGTCGTAGGCCCACGTCGGAGAGTCCTCGAGGACGGCGCCGCCGAACTCGGCCACGGCCGCCGCCGCCGCATCTGCGTCGTTGGTGTGCAGCACCAGCGTCTTGGCCCGGTTGGGCTGGCTGTATTCGCTGCCCTTCTGGGAGGTGGCGGCCTTCCCATACCCGGTCGAGATCGTCCCGATGCGCGGCAGACGCCCCGGCAGCACGGTGTCAGCGATCATGCCGGCTTCCTTCCGTCCCCAGAGTCTACCGCAACTACAGGGGTTTCCGCCGGTGTCTGAGAAGCCGTTCGAGGCGGAACGCAACCTCCGCAACCGCCACGCCGACAAGCGCCCCCGCCGCCATCCCTGCCGCCACGAACATGAACGTTCTCACGCCGGGACGTCATCGCCGATGAGGGAAGGCAGCAGGCGCAGACGGCCGACAAACACCCGGCCGACCGTGGCCTGCACGTCGTCCAGTTTGACCTTGATCTCCATCGGGTAGGAGCGCGACGGCCACGTGTCGGTGACGGAAGCCGAAACGGTCGCGGTCACGATGTTGTCGACCACCACGACCTGAGGGTCATCCGAATCGACATCGAGCACGTCCCCGATGACAATGCGTGCCGCGTCGATCGCGCTGCCCGACGGGATACCCGAGACGGTGCAGGTCAACACCAGCGTGTCCCCTCGAGCAAGCGTGACATCAGACACCGCAGTCGACCTCCCCGTGGAGCGCGACAGGTCCGACAGCACCAGTGACTGCGATGCCACCCAGCACCCCGGACAGCCTCGAAGCCGTCAGGCCCCCGACCCTCACGGTGACCGAGGCGGCTCCGGCAACCCCCGCCGACGCGACAGTCCCGGACACCTCGCGTGTCGGGCCAATGGTGGCATCGACAAAGTCACCGACGAGGACCACCTGATTCACCGAGCCCACGACGTCACTTCAACGCGATCGTGTGGCTGCCCTGCTGTACCCAGCGGGCATCACCCTGCGCCAGCGTGACACCGCCCGTGTCGGAACGAGCGTCCTTGCACATGGCCATGAAGGCGTGCTCGGTGTTGGCCCCCCAGACTCCGTCCTCGGCGAGCACCTTGCCGTCGGCACCCTTGAACCCGGCCGCGTTGAGCGCCCGCTGAATGCCCTCGATCAGTTCCATGTCGTCTCCTCCTTGACCGGGCTCGGCAGGTCCGAGCACAGCGATCAGCGTCGCCATCGTCAGGTTGTCGGCACCGGCCACGGTGAAGCCGGCGTGGATGTGGTCCTTGTGATCGTGGTCGCCGGTGTACGGCCGACCGTCCGGGGACACCTGGCTGTAGATCGTTTCATCGTAGATCAGGTTCGACAGGCCCAGTCGGCGGCCGTGCGGGCCAAGCAGCTCGACGATCGGGTCGCCGAGGTCGGCGCGTGCGTCGCCGTTCGACTTGGTCGGAATCCTGATGTCCACCGCCCGGCACTCGGCGTGCTCACTGGGTGGTCGGCATGAGCACACTCCAAGACTGGACGTGTACGGGAACCGGCGCATGGTGTAGGCCAGCAGGTTCTTCGGCCCCGGTCGCGCCGTGCCGGTGCAGGTCCGGCCAGCCGTGTACGCGCCCCAGCTGTAGGCGCTCACTGCAACTCCTCCTCGGGGACGACCTCTCCCGGATCGTCGAACAGCGCGTCGACGTCGATGTCCTCGACCGCACCGTCCTCGTCAGACGCGTTCTCGGTCCCGGGAGCGTCGAGGTCAGGCCACTCCCCGCGCTCGTACAGGACAAGCGGATCGAGGGCCTCACCCTCGGAGTCGGTGACCCGGTCCTCGTCAGTCATGCGTGTCCCCCGATCAAGTAGCCGATGCCGTGACATCTATCCCCAACCAGTCTGCCGCTGTCCGCAGAAGATCCGGGTCATGGTCAAACATGCCGATCCCTGAGTTGTGTCTGCGGCACAGTACGCCACGAAGCCTCCCCGTGTCATGGTCGTGGTCAATGACGAGGTCCGTCGTTGTGGCACAGATCGCGCAGTGCTGCGGCTGCGAGTCACGAAATCCTCTCAACTCTGCGACGGGGATGCCGATTATGCGCGCAAGGTTCTGGAGAGATTGGCAATCCTTGCAAGCCGACTGCCTCCCAGTTCGATTCGAGCCCCGGTGAAATTGATCGAGCGCCTTCGTCTCCCCACATTCGCAGCAGACCCAAAATCCGGGAGGGGCATCCTTATACGCAGTTCGCCGGCGCTTCATGGCTTTCGCTGGTCCGGGGTCTCCCGCCTTGTAAATCCTCTGGTAATGCATGGTGCACCAGCCCCGAGTGCGTGCCGATCTTTCGCACCCATCAGGATGGATGCATTGCCCGTGATTCGTTCCCCTAGTTGATCCGACCGGCCCCAACTCGCCGGTTCTCCGGAGGCGCATGTAATGCATGAGGCACAGCCCTCTGGATTCAACCGTTCTTTTACACCCGTCAGGATGGCTGCATTGCCTGACATCCACAATCAGTTCCTCTGTGTAGGAGCCGATCGTATCCTACAATTGCATCTAAGTGGCGGTGGCCTGCACGTCGATTCCCATAGTCAGACTCCACGTCGCAATCGAGGTCAGGTCTATGGTGAACGGTTCGTCGTACGGGGACGCACCGCCCGAGCCGCCGATGATGTTGGCGACGTCGGTCGCCGCCGAGCCGGTGAGCAGGCCGATCTTGCGGATGGCCCACGATACGTCCGCCTGCGTCCACGTCTGGTCGGCGTGGACGGTCTGGTTGACCCGGCCCGTGTTGGCCGTGGTCTTGATCGAGGTGCCGGTCGCACCGCCGGCCGGGTCAAGCGAGGTGGTCGCCGCCGTGACCGTCTGGTCGTCGGCGGACAGGCCGATGTGGGTGATCCGGTCGGCGACCAGATCGCCGTACGCCGAATCGAGAACCCGCTGCAGCCCTTGATTGACGAACGCGTTGTGCCGCCCCCCGAACACGACAGTCGCCTGATCGAGATCGAGGTCGGGGACAACCAGCGCCACGCCTGCACCATCGAAGTCCTTGAACCGCGAGGCGACCACGAGCGGCTGGCCCGGGGCCGGGTGGGCCACCGACGGCCGGTACGACACGCCGCGGATGATGACCTTGTCGAGATCCTTGCGTGGGATGGTGAGCGCCGCCGCGGTCGCAGCACCACCGATCCGCAGGCCGTCCCGCTTGATCATCGTCAGCGCGCTCATTCCGGCTCCCCCTCGTCGTCGACCGTGACCGAGTCGGTGACGGTGAGCACCTCGTCGCTGTTGGTCAGGGGGATGCCAACGTCGCTGTCGGCCACGACCGCGTTCATGGCCTGCCATCGGGCCAGCGTCAGCGGAGGGATGCCGTCGGGGTCGACTGCGTCGCCCGGTCCGGCGTTGCCGGGGGAGGGGCCACCCCATGCCAACGCTGCATTCGCCTTCACAACCGCCTCCCTTTCTCGCGAACATGATAGGTCATACATCTGCCAGACGAGCGATAAGCAGCGCCGCAACAAGGTGCGGGTGGTAGGTCGCCCACGCCAAGGTCTCCGGCAACGCCTGATCCAGCCACGCAGTGTCAGTCACCTTGATCTTGTCTCGGCAGCAGTAGAGCCCCAGCAGCAGCAGACCGATCTCGTCAGCGTCAGTGGAGTTTGCAAGATGTCCGCGGAGGGTCGTGGCGGCTTGCGGCATCCGCTTCGGGCTGTCACCGAAACCAGTCGACCAGAACACCCGGTGGGCGGCGATGATCGGATGGTCATCGGGCTGCAGGATGGCTGGGTAGTCCTGCCCGTTGAGGGCAGCCAACGTCCACGGCGTCTCGAAGTGTCCAGCCGGCAGGCTCGTGTCAGCCGGTCGAGGAAGCGCAGGTTGGAACAGGTGGGCCTGCGCTGCGATGAGTGGGTCGGAGATCTGCACGATGAGCGGCAGCCCGACCGCCGAGGCAAGCAGGCAGAACTCCGCCTTGGTCGTGTCTCGCCGCTGGTCGAGGTCATTGGCGGCGGCCCACGCGAGCAGGCCTGCGGCGGCGATCATGTGCCCGGAATCCCGTTCGCGAAGATGTCGCACAGCGCGTAGTGGAACTGGGCGGTGGTCGATACGGGCAGCAGACCAGTTCCAGAAAGTACCGACCCGGTTGCACGGAACCGGAGTTGGTTGATCTTGGTCCAGTCGTCGCCGACAGCGCCGGTGATGTTCAGGCTGCTGGTCGACTGGTTCTGTGCAGTCTGCGCGAAGAACGTCGTCCACGATCCTCCATCATCCAGCGAATACTGGTAGTTGATGTTGCACTGCCCGGCGGTCAGTTGTACGCCCGTGGTCGCCACGGTGACGGACCAGTTGAGTTGAACGATGTCGATGTCGGGCAACTCGATCGTGACGTTCGGGCACGACACGACGATGGTCCCGTTGGTCGTGTTCTGCGTACCGCCTGTCCCGAGCGTCCCCGACGAGGTTGCGGACAGGGACGTGAACGTCGACAGGTTCGTGTCGATCAGGTTGTTGGGATTGACCCATCCGCTGTTCGAGACGACCACGTTCGGGAACATACGGGCGTTGTTGAGATCGGCATTGGCGTGAGCGGCGGCGGCGGCCAGCGACTCGGCATACACGAGCCCGACCGCAGCCAACTGGTCGGCGATCGACAACGACTCGGGGATGTCCGAGGTCAGATCCGCGTCGGCCACGTCGGCGACGGTGAACGAGTCCGCCACCTCCAACCCGGACACGTCCCCCATCGCGTCGGCGATCGCCAGCGAGTCATCGGCCGTCGAGGTCGTCTGCGCCAGCGCTCCGGAGATCGCCAGCGCATCATCGGCCGTCGTGGCGAGGTCTGCGATCCGGTCAGCGATGTCGATGCTGTCGCCGAGGTCGACACTGTCCGCGTTGAACTCGTCGGCGAACGCAAGCGTCTCCTCGACGGTGAGCGGCCCGATCACCGGGTCGTCTGTCAGATCGACCGTGTCGGCAAGGTCGGTGTCCAGCGCCGCCATGTCGTCGGGCAGGGCGAACGAGTCGGGCGGGTCGGCGTCGATTGTCCAGTTGCCGTCGGGCTCGTCCGAGATCGCCAGCGAGTCCTGCGCGTCGAAGGTGGACACGACGAGCATGTCGGACAGATCGATCGTGTCGCCCGCGTTGATCTGCCCGTCCCCGAACGCGATCACGTCGCCGAGGTCGATCGTGTCCAGCGCGACGAGTCCGCTGATCGCCGCGAGATCGTCGGTCAGCCCGATCATGTCCTGCGCGTTGAACACCGACACGACCAGCATGTCGGCGAGGTCGATCGTGTCCTCGGTGTTGACCGGCCCCAGTTCGGCCGACAGGGTGTCGTCGAGCGCGAACGAATCCTCGAACGGGATCTGGACGACGCCCCCGCCGGTCGTGATGGTGCGGCGCGAGACGACCGGGAACCAGCGTGGCATCGTCGCCTCCTACAGCCTCGAGGCTCCCTGCACGGCGACGACCGTGCCGGTCGGTGCCCATACGAGCACGTCATTGCCGGTCATGGGCACCGGGATGGGCGTGCCCTGCCCGGCACGGCAGACCCATCCGCGGGTCGCGGTCGGAGCCGACCCGTCGACGGTTGTCCGTGCCCGGTAGTTGGTCGTGTCAGACGGGGACACCGGATCGACATCAACCCACACCAACTGCTGCGGGCCGGTGAACGTGAACGTCAGCACGGCATCCGCGCCGATCTGGTCGACCTCGTACTCGGACAGGTCATAGTCATCCTCGACGTCCACCGGGTCCGCGCGCAACTGGACGTCGGTGAGCGGCTGGGTGTGACCGTCGGGGAACGTCGCCGGAAAGTTGGAGACACCCACCGCACCATCGACCGTGACCGGCTCGTCGACGGCGATGCCGCCCTGCAACTCGGCAAGGACCAACGCCAGCGTCGCCTCGGTTGACAGACCCGTCAACGCGATCCCGACCGCCTGCAGGGTCGCCTCGGTCGCCAGCGGCCCCAACGCAGTCTCGACCGCCGCGAGGGTCGCCTCCGTTGCGAGGCCGGTCAGGTTTGAGACCTCGATGCCCGAGTCGATCAGCGTCTGCAGCCGGGCACGCAGCCCGTACTCGACGACCGGGTCGGACAGGCCGGTTGCAGTGTTCTCGGCGTCGGCGGCGAGCAGCCAGTCGACCAGCGCGAGCGCAGCATCCCGACGTTTGAGTTCTGCCTCGACCGTCGCCACGTCAACCGCCCCGGTACATCAGCCGGATCATCTTCTTGCGGGCAAGCCGTGCCCGCCACGAATCCGCGACGAGGATGATCGTGATGACGTAGATCAGTGCGGCCAGCCACTCGCCGGTCAACACGTCAACCAACTGGAGCAGCGCCATCAGGCCGATGACCGTCAGTACCGCGGCCCGCGACGCCTGCGCCCGGAAGTTGTGCTTGGCCTGTTCCTCCTGCACCGACCCGACAAGACCCTCCTCACGCACGAGATGCAGGTCACGCCGTGCGTCCGCAATGTCGGCCAGCAGCGCCAGCATCCCCACGGCAGGAAGCGCCACCAGACCCCACGTCAGCACCGTCCACATCATCGCTGCTCCCGGATCGTCGCGGCCTGCTGGGCAAGCATCGCGACCCTGCGGCGCAACTCCTCGCCGGTCATGGCGACACGCGGCTTGTGGCGCACCACCCCCGCCTGAATCTTCAACAGCGTCAGCACCTCGTCGACCTGACGGCGGACCTCCTGCGGGGTCGTGTCGTCCTCATGGTCATAGATGGGGACGACCCCGTCACGTTCAGACACCGCCCTCCCTCCTGCCGACGGTTGCGCCCAGCGCGTTGAGGGCTTCCATCGCCGTGTCACGCCAGTAGTCGCGGTCTTCCTTGATGCGGCTGTAGTGGTGGCGTGAGTCCTCACGCAACTCCCGGTGGGTCGAGCCCGGGACGAGGTCGCCGCGGACCAGCATCACCAGCACCAGCAGCATCGTGCCGACGCCGACGCCGCCGCCGACGATCTGAGAGACGGCGGCGAGGTCCATCATGCAGACCTGTCCGGCGCGGTCAACGGCCGAGCGTGTCGTGAACCACCGAGCCGATCGACGCGGCCGAGATGCCGACGACGACCTGCGACCACAGGTTCAGCTCGGCCAGTGCGACACCGCCGGCCTCAACTCCTGCGGCGAAGTCGGTCTGGACGAACAGCGCCACCGCAAGCGCCCCGAACACCCACACGGCGATCTGTGTCACGGCCTTGGCAAGTTCGCCGGCACGCACTTGATGCACGAGGTCGGTGAACTTCATGACGAGGGCTGCGAGCCCGATGGTCGGTACTGCCTCCACGATGGCCTCCCCGGTCAACTGTGGTCGAAACGAGGGTAGGTGGTCGCGACGGACCGCGCGAGGATCAGGCAGGAGGACCCGCAGGGCGTGCCGGATCGGGATGCCGTGGTTGGCCGCCTACGCGCGACAGACCTTCGCGGCGGTGGTGGGTTGTCTCGATCTGCTGGGGTGTGAGGTCTTCGTGAATCCGTTTGGTCTGCGGACTGTCCGCGTCTAGTGACGCGGGACTGTCCGCGTTGACTGGGGCGGCTGTCCGTGGCTGTCCGTCGGAATCTGCGGACAGCGATTCGGCGGGGGTAGGTGCGTGTTCGTGGCCGTTTCTGGAGGCGCCGTCTCGACTGTCCGTGGTCGCTGTCCGGGCCGGCTCTGTTGGGCTGTCCGTGGCGCTGTCCGCGCCGTTTCCGGAGGTCGTCGGGCGGTTTCGACGCTGGCGTATGGCGGCCGCGAGGACTTGGTGAGGGTGGCGGTCACCCAGTCGATGCTGACGCCGAGCTGTTCGAGGGCGGCGATGGCGGCAGCGAACAGGACCGGGACCAGAGCCTTGGCGGAACCGAGGATGGCAGACATACGCGACCTCCAGTCGACGGCAGGGTACGGGATCGGGGACGCCCGGCAGGGAAACCACCAGCGGCTGTCTCATACGAGGCCGTAAAGGCGAAGAACCGACCCGGCATTAAGGTCCTGAAGCGACCCGCCCGACACGTTGGAGCCGAACTGGAGGCGGGAAATCGGGTCGGCGGTGTTGCGCCATGTTCCCGAACATTGTCCGGCCCGACGGTTGGACGTGTAGATGCCCGCATATTCGCTGATGGCGTTGCGGTGTCTGCTGATGTCGGCATATCCGGGGATGAGCAGCCGGACCGAGGCGAACTGTCCGGCCCCTTCGCTGTCGGAAGGGATGGCCGCGATCACTGCGGCCGTGTCGGAGCCGGACGAGTCGTTGAGGGAAGCGTTGCCGGTCCCGGTGCGCATCCACGCATAGTTGGAGCCGGTGTCGAACGAGCCGTCCCCGAACCGGCAGACCCATTGGAGCACCCCACCGGACGTCTGAGCTGCCCGTACGTTCCCTTCAACCATCAGCGTTTCAAAGGTCGAAGGAATGCCGGTGAACTCGATGAGGCCGTCCGAACCCAGCTCGACTTCATCTATGAGCGTCAGCCCGCCTCCGGCGGACGCCCCCAACTGGAGCATGACGGTGATGTCTGCCGTCGTCGGCGTCCATGATCCGTCGGTCGTGACCGTCACCCCGATCTCGTCACACGCCACAACCGCGACCGACCCGGTCCCTGTGTCGCATTCAGTGTTGGTGCCGTCCAGCGCCGCTGTCAGCCCTGACCCGACGCCGTTGACCGTCAACTCGACCGTCAACGTCCCGGCCGTGCGGGCCTCGTTCGACAGGACAGCGATGGCGGTGATGGTGGCGTCGGCCGGGACCGGGAGCGTCTCCCGCGACGTGAACGTGGCGGTGCCGGGACCGCCGCCATCCACATCGGTCAGGTCGGCAAGGAACATCGGCTCGTCGGTCAGCGAGTCGGCCACGTCGTCCAGCAGCCACGGGCCGGTCGGCCCGACCCCGCCGCCGGTCGCGTCGATGGTGACCTGCCCGCCACCGTCGTCAGTCGCTGTCAGGCCAGCCCCAAAGTTGAGGGTCCCGACGTTCGACGCGACTGGCGAGCCATCGTCGTCGACATCAAGTGAGGCGCCGCCTGACGGTGCAAGTGCGGTCCATGCCATGAGCGTCGGATCGAACGTGAGCACATCGAACGGGGCCGGGGTCAGGATCGGGTCGACGTCGAGGAGGAACCGGAGTTCTTCTGGAATCCACATCAGCCTTCGGTTCCTGCGTCGTAGAGTTCTTCGACGTCGGTCGGGGAGAGCGCGTAGTCGTACACCTGACAGTCACACACCTGCCCGTTGAGCGGGTTCTGGGAAACGACCGAGGTCCGGGCCTCGCCGATGGAGAACAGGGCGGAGTCGGCGACGTTGCGGGTTGAGGCGAGCGTCCCCTTCAGGATGCCGTCGACGTACATGCGCATGTCGGCGCCGTCGTAGGTCCCGACGATCAGTCGCGGTATCCCGACCGAGTTGGTCGGGCCGACGCTGCCAGACACGTTGAGGTTGTCGACGGAGATGGTTCCGCCGGAGGAGCGGGCGAACCGCCAGATGTTGCCGGTCTGGACTGTCAGGCCCCATCCGCCCCAGTTGGCATCGAAGAATTGGGTTCCGACCAGATGCTGGTCCGCGCCGGCCGCGTCGAGGTCGACCCAGATCGCGGCCGAAAATGACGGCGTCCCTTCGAAGTCGAAGGCGTTCGTGCCCGATCCGACCCAGTTGGAGTTGATCCCCTGCACCCCAGCGAAGTCGTAGGACCCGTCCCCGCAGCAGAACGACGGCTGCCCGACGGTTACGTTGCTGGCGGCGATCGACAGGTCAAACCCGTTCCCGGACGAGTCGAACGCAGTCGATCCCGACGTCTCGTCGAACTTCCACCATCCAAGCGGATTCTTTCCGGCGACGACGACCTCACACGACGGCACAATCTCACGCAGCGGTTCCTTGCTGGTGATGTTGGCCACCCAGTCGATGCTCTCGCCCGACGCTGATGCGTGCGTGAGCCTGAGCGATCCCATCTGCCCGGCTGCCGCGTCGTACTCAATGTGGTCAGGCCACCAACGGCGTCCTCGGGTCTGTGCGGTGATCGTGTTCGGCCATGCGTCGACCGCCAACCCGTCGAGCAGGAGTTGCCACGTCCCCCCGCCCGGGAAGGCAGCATCGTTGAACGGGTCGTCGTAGGCGCCCCACAGCTCGAGGCCATAGATCGCATCCCACGGATGAATCCACTCGACGGCCGGCGTCACCGGAGGATCGAGCCATGCAACGTCCGCCACAATCGTGTCGAATGGCACGACCTCCCCTCCGGGCCCTACGTGCGAACTACCGGAGAGGCGGAGGCGTGCGCCGATCGGCGGATGACCGATGGTGAGTTCCCCACCACCGGTGGTCGGCTTGCCGGTCAGAGTCGGCGGCGCCGGATAGTGCAGCGTTCCTCCCCCGGCCTGCGGGAACGTGGCGGTTTCCCAGCGGCGGGATTGGCGTGCCCGCCGAACAAGCCGATCAAGGTCGCCAGAGTCGCTCATGATGGCAAGTCCTGCAGCGCGACAGCGAAGATCAGGCCGGTCAGCGCCTCCGGTGAGTCGTCCAGCGCGACGGTGATCCCGACGACACGGTAGACCCGAGCGACGCCGTCCTCGTCGGGTGCGGTGATCAGGTCGTCGATGTCGAAGTCAGCGTACGGCCGCAGGCCTGCGGGTCCCCAGGTCCGCAGCGGCTGACCCCACACTTCGCGGGCATGGTCGGCCAGCGTCCGGGTCGCGAACCCCGACAGGCCCTCGAAGGTCGGTGAGGTCCCGACAGCCACGCCGATCCGTCGAGACCCGTAGGCGTCGAGGCCGGCCTGCTGGGACGCAACTGCGGTGCCCTCCTGCGTCTCGACGAGCAGCGACGTGGCGATCGGGGCCCTGCCGGTTGGGAGCGTTTCGAGGATGCCCCCGGGACGGTTGGCCTCGGTGTAGACCACCGTGCCGGACAGGTCGGTGCCGCGGTTCTGCCAGATGTCGATCTGCAGCAGCGGCGAATGCTGCACCCGCCAGTGCGACTGGTCCAGTTGGGCCAACTGCTGGAGCACGTCGAGCAGGCCGGTGCCGATCCGCACCCCCCACACGTATTCGTTGGCCCACGGCACACCGCCCGAGTCGTTGACAGCGTCGAACCCGAGCGTGACGCCGGGGAGGTCTGGGACGTTGCCGGTGCCGGTCTGCAGCGCCTGCGACTCGTTGACGAGGCATTCGTAGATCGCACCGATCGTCATGCCCGGTGGGGTGGCCCCGAACGAGGTTCCGAGCACCGACCATGACGAGTCGGTGCGTACGACGACGGCGCCGAGGACGACGGACCCGTCATCGTTGATGGTTGCTCGAGCGAGCGTGGCCATGAACCATGACAGTCCCGAGGACGACGACTTGCAGACTCGTGCGGTGATGCAGTGGTCTCCGGCCGGCAGGGTCAGCGTCACATTCTGCGTCTGCTTGGACTGTGCCGGGGATGACTGGCGTGCAACCTCGACCCCGTCGATCCAGATCTCTCCGATCTTGGAGAGGTTGTAGAACAGCACCAGATCCTGTTCGGTCGTGGTCGTGAACGACTTGTAGAAGTAGCAGCAGCCTGCGGCTGTCGCGTAGGTGCCGGGCGCCCCCTTCGTAGTCTCGGCCACGCTGCCGTTCTGGGGCGGGTGGTTCAGCGTCGAGTGGTCGAGGACCATGATCGGGACGTCCTGCTCCCCGGGGTCGAGGAACGTGACCGTGTAGTCAGTGATCGATCCGGCCACCGTGACGTCGGTGATGGTGGACAGCGCCTCGAGGCGCGTCGCAACCTGTGCGAGGTCCCACGGCGAGACGATGTCCGCGGTGGTCTGGCCGCGAAACGAGAGGGTGTAGAAGCCGGAGGAGATCGAGTCTCCAAGGTCGACCGTCTGGACCTCGTCGACGCCGGCAGTCGTCTGTGTCGGAGAGTTGCAGCCGATGCGATGCGCGAGACCGTCCGGCCAGTCCGTCGGCTTGGTCGCCTTCCACGGAGGGTCCGGGTTGGACTGGACGTGGTCGAGCGTCGGAGGAGACGTCCAGCCGGAGTGGTCGAAGCAGCAGCAGTCCATCCAGCCGAACTGGCGAACGCCCGACTGGAACGCCTCGTGGTCTCCGCAGCCGGGAAACACGACCGCACCACCGACGTTCGAGGTGCCCAGCGCGAGCGCGGCGCCGTCGCCGGAGATGACCCAGAACTGGCCGGCTTCCTCGTCCTCCTGCATCCGGTCGACTTCGGTGAGCCGGATCTCGAACGCATACTCGTCGCCGACCAGATCGTCGCCGACCACGACCAGCCGGGTCTCGACGAACGCGCCGATGTCAGGGTGGTCGTAGGCGAGCCGCAGTTCGCCGAAGCCGACCTCGTTGTCCTCGTCGGTCCAGCCTCCACCGAGGATGCCGTCGGTGACCGTGACGACCGGGGTGACGAGGTCGGCGCGAGTGTAAACCTTGGCGGTGATCCCCATGTCAGGCCGGCGGGCCGTCCGGCAGCGTGATCCGCCACACGGCGCGGGCGCGACCGAACGTCTCCTCGTCCTGCCATTCGAGCGGTTCGACCGACATGGGGACCGGCCCGACCGCGACCCCGTCCATCCACGTGACCGTGAGCGTCCGTGACGGCCCGGGGACAACGGCGAGTGCGAGGAAGTCGCGGCGATTCAACTCGATGCCGGCGCAGACGGTCAGGGGCGAGTAGGAGGCCCCGGACCGGTCGACCTCGCCGGTGAACACCATCCGCAGCGCCGCATCCATCTTGTCGGTCATCCGGCCGCGCTGCAGCACCCCGTCCTCACCGGGGACCAGCAGGTCACGGCCACGGGTCGCCCACCCTTTGATCGGCGACCAGTCGGTCACCTGCCATGCCGGGCCGACGAGGTTGGCCGAGTCGGTGCCATTGTCGACCACGACCGACTCGAACGTCCCGGCCTGTGGCAGATCAAGCCCGACACCGCAGGCTTCGGGGCATTCGTTGATGTCAGCCATGCCAGAGCCCCCCGTTCGCGCCCAGATCGCGCCTGAGCGTAGTTCCGCTCCCCCGAGGGTTGGGATATGGGTGCGAGGCTGCGGCCGTTGGAGGCGATCTCATGCGAGGACGTCTCCGGTGTGGAGCCACACGTAGTCGGACATCTCCGACGCGATACGGCGGGCTCGACGGCGGCTGACCTCCCCGGTCGCGTTGACCGTCAGGCTCAGGCTGCGGTCGACCTGCTGCGCAGGCGACAGGACCGAGGCCGGCTGCAGCATCGCAGGCGGACCCGCGATCGTGTCGCCCTCGAACGACGGGGCCAGCACAAGCCCGTTGCGGGCGAGAGACTCCAGAGACAGCAGCCCGGCAGACTGGGCCTGCGCCAGCAGTTCGGCCACTCTGGCCGGCCGGGTCAACGGCAGCACCAGTTCCGGTCCGGCCTCGCCAACGAGCGCCCTCGTCGCCTCGGTGAACAGGCCGCCATGCGCCGCCTGAACGCCACCGCCGAGCAGGGCCCGGATCGCGTCAAGATCCGACGTGACCGTCGGCGTCCCCGGGATGACGATCCCTGCGAAGATCGACTCGAGCTCGGCGGCCAGCGCACGGGCCTGCGCGGTCGGCTGCTGGAACGGGATGGTGATCTCGACCTCGCCTCGCAGCATGTCCAGTCGCAGCTGGAGCCGTTCGATCTCTCGTTCGGCCGCCTCACCGCGTGCGCCCAGCGTGATCTCCTGCGACAGTTCCTCGATGCGCCGCTGCACCTCACGGATCTCATTGTTGACTGCGGCAGCCTCGAGGTCGATGGTCGGCTCGAGGGCGTCGATCTCGCCGAGGTTGAGGACCGCGTTGCGCAACTCTGCGTTGACGAGCCGGCTCTGGTCGACGAGCTGGTCGGCCGTGTCGACAGTGTTGCCGAACTCGGTGTTGACCTGCGGGATCAGGCCGAGCAGCCCTTCGAACTCGGGGAACGTCTCGGCGATCAGCCGGAACGCGTTGGCGACGATCCGCTCCGTGTCGGCCCCGGTCTCGGCGGCACGTTCGGCGGCACCGAGCAGGTTCCCGGCGGCGACCGCCAGTTCAGCGGCCTCCTCGGCCGTGATACCGCCCGTGACAGCAGCCTCGATCGCCTCGCGCAGATCGGCTTGTGCGCCGATGAACCCGGCGATCGGATCTGCGATTTCGTTTAGCTTGGTCTCGTACTCGGTCAGGGAGGTGACCGCCGCGCTCGCGGCCTCGCGGGTGGCAGCCAGCGCGTCGTTGGCGTCGCCGATTCCAGAGGCCGCCTGTGACCCGGACACGCCCAGATCATCAAAGGCCGTCGAGGTCTGTGGCAACTGGGCCAGCAGCGTCCCGAACGTCACGTCGCCGGGGGCCAGCTCGGCAAGGCTTCGAAGGAACGCATCGACGGCGGCGCCACCCCCGGCCTGCACCAGCTGGAGCATCACCCGGTCGAGCGCCTCGAACTGCGCACGTGCCTCGTCGTCCTCCGATGACACGCCGGGCAGCAGCCCCAGAAGCTCGCTGGCCCCCAGCAGCAGCGTCTCGAATCCTGACGGGTCAAGCACCACGTCGAAGGCGCGCGCCAGCCGGCCTGCGTCGATGTCCTCGCCGAACGCGTCAGCGAGCGCCTCGAGCGCGCCCAGCAGCCCTTCGGTTCCCGGCTCGGGGTTCGCCAGCAGGTCCAGAACATCCTGCATGGACGTGCCGAGCCCCGCCGTGGCGTCGATGAACTCGCCCGAGTCTGCGACGACACGTCCCAGCTCGCGCCGGTAGTTGGAGAACTCTCTGACGAGGTCGTTGGCCGACACCCCGACAAACGAGACACGGGTGGCGAACTGACGGAACTGCTCCTGTGCGGTCTCGACGTCACCCGACGACACGAGCGCAGCCAGCTGCTGGTCGACCGCCTCAAATCCTGCACGGAACTTGTCGAACGGGTCCTCGACGAACGGGATGAACCCGATGGCACGTCCGAGCCTCACGACGTCCTGCTCGAACCCGGACGGGTCCAGCAGGACGTCGGCTGCCCCGGCCAGACGGTTCAGCTCGTCGGTGGTGGCCTGCGCCCCGTCGGCGACCGCCGTCAGGTCTGACAGTGCCGCGTCGATGTCGAGGTCCGTGGGGAACCCGAGCATGGCCGCGGCCGCCTTGCCGACCTCCTCGGACACCGCGGCGGCAGCAACCGCGACAGCCCCAAACGAGGTGACCGTCCTGGCCGCTCCGGTCCGAAACGCCGCGAACGCGGATGCGGCGCCGGGAAACGCGAGCGCCAGCGCCCCCATCGCCCGGGCGATCGACCCTGCGACCACCAGCACCGGGCCGGCCACCGCAGCCACCGCGGCCATGGCAACCACGAACTCCTGCACCGGCTCTGGCAGCGACCCGAACACGTCGGCCAGCGTCGCGAACCCGTCGGCCAGCGCCGTGAGCACGTCGGCGGCGAACGGGCCGACCACAGCGCCGATCTCGATGAACGAATCCTGTACCGACGCGAGCGCCTGATCCATCTGGAACTGGGCGGTCTGTGCTGTCGCCTCGAAGGCCTTGTCGAGCGCACCGGCGGAGTCGGCGACACCCTGCAGGACCGAGTCGACCGTCCCGGCATCCTGCGCCAGCACGTTCATGATGCCGCGCAGGGCTTCGACGTTGGGGAACACGCGGGCCAGCGCCTCGTCGTTGCCCGCGAACGTGTCTGCGAGCAGGCGCATCACCCCGATCAGGCCGCCCGGCCCGGCAGCCTGTTCCCGAAGTTCCGCCATGCTCAGCCCGGCGGCACCGAGGACCTCTGCTGCGTCGCCGGATGGCTTGAGCAGCGTCGACATGATCCCGATGAGGGTGGTCGCGCCCTGAGCGGCGTCCACGCCGGTGCGGGAGAAGGCAGCCAGCTGTCCTGCGACCTGCTCGAACGAGATCCCAAGCGCAGATGCGGTCGGCAGAATGCGGCCGAGCACCGGTGCGATCGCCTCGGCCTCGAGCTTTCCTTCACGAACCGCCGCGGTGAGGATGTCGGTGGCCCGTGTGGCCGTCAGGCCTGACGCTGAGTAGGCGTTGACCGCCGAAGTGACCGCGTCGGCAATCGTGGCGGTGTCACCAAGACCGACGGCAGCCGCCCGCAGGGAGACCTCCAGCGCCTCCGTCGCCTGCTGGCCCCGCAGGCCGGCCGAAGTGATGAAGAACAGCGCCTCGGACGCTTCGGCTGCACCACGCCCGAACTCGACGGCCATGTCCCGGGCTGCGACACCCATCTGCTCGACCTCGTCGGCAGCGATGCCCACCAGACCGACGATCTGCGCAAGGTTCGACTCGAACGTGTTGAACGCACGGACGGCCTGCGTCCCGAACGCCACGATCGGCAGGGTGAGCCCGACCGACATCGTCCGTCCCACCTGCTGGGCGGACTGGCCGACCCGCTGGAGGTTCTGGCCGATCTGCACGGCAGCCTGTGACGCAGCCGTGGCCGCCTGCGACAGCGGCTGCTGCATCTCCTGACGCAGCCGAGGGCCGAACTGGGACGCGTCCGGGTCGATGACGATCTTTGCACGACCAACGACATCACCGGAGCTCATCCGTCACTCCATTCGCGGGCCGCCTGCCGTGCTGCCGCCTGCAACTGGGCCATCGTGGTCGGCTGCGGCGGCTGGGGGTCAGCCCCCACGGGGGGCTTGTGGAGACGGTCCCGGAACATCCGCAGCGTCATGTCTGCGGTCTGACGTCGCTGCTGCACCGACGTTTTCGGGCTCAGCGCCTCCAACGCCTTTCGGACCTCTTCGGTCTCGAGCGTGTGCTCGATCGCGGAGCAGAACTGGGAGGCGGACCAGCGACGCCAGTCCACCCCCTCAAGCGCGAGCGAGCCCTCGAACGAGTGGAACCCTGCCGGATCGCCAACCGCAGCCCAGATCAGGCGGGCGGCGAGCCAGTAGGGCGTCCCGTGTAGATCCCATTCAGATCGTTGATGAGCGTGCCAACCACGGTCGTCGGCAACTTCGCAGACCGGCAGGCTTCGGCCGTGTCCTCGTCGTTGGCCAGCCGGGCAAGGAACTCCCGGTTGGCCTTGAACATCTCGGACAGGCCGTTGCGATCCCCGGCGTCGGGCCGGGTGTCGGGCAGGACGTCGAACGCCGCCAGCAGCGTCTCGGCATCCACCTGCGACGGCGGCTTGAAGTAGAGCAGCAGGTCGCCGACCTCCGCGTCGACCGGGTCGCTGTCGACCGGGATGTTGATCTTCGCCATGCATGTCCTCCTCGACGGCACAGCCGCAAGGTAGCGCCCCGGCCACCGCCGACGCAGGGGGCCGCGCCGTCGAGGGGATGGGTGCAGTGGCCGGGGCAGTCGTCCACATCTATATGGCCTCGGTGAGCGCATCCCGCAGGAAAGGCCTTCCTTCGATCCTGCGTTGCGCGATGGCACGTCTGATCGGGAACTCGGCCGACGGGTCGATCCCCTCACGTCGCATCCATGCTGCGATCGGAGCCGACGGGGGCATCCTCGAGCCCGCACGACGCCCCTCGTGGACGTAGATGGCGTACGGCGCCTCGGCGACGACATCCCAGCCGGACTGGAACTGGCCGCCGCCGCTGCGCGACTGTCGCACGACGATCGAGTCCCGCAGGTTCCCTGACGACGCCGGGGCATTCCGCCTTGCCTGCCCGGCGACACGCTCGGCACGGCGCAGCATGTCGCCGTCCACGTCACCCCCGCGACGCAGGATCGTCGCCTCCACGTTGGGCTCGAGTTCGAAGCGGACCGAGGACGGCATCAGGAACCCGCCAGCAGACGAAGGCTTCGGTCGGCAAGGTCGACCAGCAGCCGTACGTCTATCCCGACGCATCCTTGGACGGCCGAGGGCTGCACCTGTGTCACCGCCACCCGAAACGTCGGGCAGCACGTCAGCGTCTTGCGGATCAGCTCGGCCTCCCGGTTGGCCCGCTTCCCCGCCGCGTCCAGCGCCTCGACCGACGGGTCTCGGCCTCGAGAGTCCATCTCCGGAAGGCACCGGGCCAGCACGATCGCGACATCCGCGGCCCACTGGGGATGTCGGCACGGGTCCCGCGGGACAACCCGGGTCGGCCAAGGCTCGTACGGGAACGAGGAGACGAGATGGCCGGACAGCTGCCCCTTGGGCTGTCCGTCCCCTGAGCACGAGTCGCAGCATCGGTCCCACAGCGGAGCACCCGCAGTCTGGTGAACCGCGCACGGGCACGAATCGTCCGCATCGTTGAGGGCCTCGCATACGCAGGCGAGGAGGACATCCAGCGCCACACTGATTAGGTCGTCGTCCACGTCAGGCCGCCTTGCGGGCATTGTGCAGGGCGTAGTTTGTCGCGTTGAACACCTGCTGAGCACTGTCGAATCCGAGCCACACACGGATCTCCTCGGTGGTCCAGCCCCACAGGAACCGGGCGGCAAGAATCCTGCGATCGCGCGATTTGAGCCTGCGCAGGATCGTCACGGCCAGCTCGAAGTCCACCACCCGGTCCTCGAACGGCGGATCGTCCTGCTCGACCTGCTCCGGGAGCTGTTCGAGGATGGGCCGGAAGGTGAGCGGTCTGCGGCCGATCTTGGTCCGCATCTCGTCGAAGATCTGGCCTTCCATCTTCTTGCGTGCCCACGATCGCAGCGTCCGGCCCTTGCCGTCCTTGTGTGTGCTGATCGCTTTGGCCAGCCCGTACATGGCGGCGGCTCGGGTTTCGTCCCAGTCCAGCCAGCGGTGTACGCGCGGCCACATCCGGGCTGCGGACAGCTGAACGTCGGTCATCATCTGTTCGGCGTTCATGCGGACGCCAGAAAGTCGATCAATGTGTCCGGGTCGATCCCGTCGAACGTCGTGTTGCCGTGCCCGCCACCGTCGACCTCGTGCAGGTCGGTTGTTGCTGCGTGGGCTGCGGCCAGCGCCTCCACCGTCGAGGCGATGACGGTGGTGTCGGCCGAGCCGTACCACGCCTGCCACGGCACCGTCACGCCGGGTGCCAGCACGAGCGGGTTGAACGCAGCACCGTTGGTCGTGTAGTCGCCGGCGAACGCCGCATCGAGGCTCGCGGCATTTCCGCCCCGGTCGTTGTCATAGACATCGTCGCTGTCGGACAGCGGGATCAGCCCGCAGATCGCCTCGAGGTCACCGTGGTCGTCCTGCAACCGGAACAGGGCGCCGTTGCCCATCGACACGCCCAGCCCGACCGCAGAGGTCGTCCCGAACGTCGTCGCGGACCAGCCGACTGCGGCATGGAGGGCGCCGACTGCCGTGGCGTTCATCCACTGTTCGGTGCCGCCGCCATCAGGGGTGATGACCACCATCCCGGCGTTGGCGATCCGCTCGAACAGCCGGACCAGCGGAGGGAACAGGGTGTAGGCGTCCCCGATCGACGCTGCCGTGCCGCCGATCCCGTGGCCGACCAGCACGAGCCGGCCGCCGGACCGCCACGTGCGGGCAAGAAGACGGTAATGCGCCTCGGACGGGCTGTAGCCGCCGGTCTCCAGCCGTGAACGGACCATGACGCGCTGCGGCATCACTCCTCCACGTAGCGGACCTCAGTCCGCAGGCCGGTGATCCCGACCACACCGGACGGCCCTCCCGTGATCGTGCTCAACGAGCCCGAAACCCGCATCGTGTGGGTGCCGGTGGACAGGGCCGGGGATGCCGACAGGCTGCCGCCCAGCGACGCCGACGCATTGACGGCCAGCGCACCCGTCTGGAAGCCTGCGACCTCGGTCCCGCCGACCGCCCCGTCCCACACCTTGATGATGACCGACGCGGCGGCCGTGAACATCTGGATGAGGGTGAAGAAGTGGACCGCGACCGGACGGACCGGACCAACCTCGATGGTCTTGGCCAGCGCCGTCAACTCGGTGTTTCCGGTCGTGGTGATCGTGGTGGCAGACCCGCCGGTAAACGACGCCGCACCCAGTACGGACGGGGCAGGAGTGAAGTAGGGCAGGTCGTTGTAGTTGTTGACCCCGTCACCCCACTTCGACAGGCCCGTGTTGATCTCGAAGCCGGGTTCTCCTGCCGTCAGGACCGGGTTGGCAGACGCCCACTGTGCAGCCGTGCCGCGACGTACCTGTATGCGTGTCACCATCAGAGTGTCCCTCCGTCGATGTCGTTGAAGAACGTCGCCGTGTCAGGAGCGCCTCCGTCGATCGACGAGGCGAACAGGACGGTGTCCGGTGCACCCCCGTCGATGGCCTGCGGGTCCGGCGGATGCCCGACCCCGCCAAGCCCGGCCAGCCGAGGCGGCAGGCAGACGTGCGGCATCAGGACCCCCCCGGCACATGCACCCGCAGAGGCTCCGGATCAAGGTCAGGCGACCACACCGCAGCCGGCATCAGGATGCTCCCGCCCGGGTTCACCGAAGACAGCCACAGGTCGACCTCGTCGATGCCCGTCAGCCCCTCGGCGAACAGGTCTACGAGGTCCTTGAACCTGATGGTGGTGCCCTGCCGGACCTTCATCACCACGTTCGACGGCAGCCGGCAGTCGCATCCGGGGATACAGGCCTTGGCCAGCTCGCACGCCCACGACTCGGTCGCCAGCAGCCCGCCAGAGTCGACAGGAATGCCTGCACGAGCAACCACAGAGAACCCGTCACCCTCCCGCGACAGGTCCGGGCACGCCGGCCAGCAGGCCCCATCAAGGCGGACAAGGCGGTCAGGGCGGACAAGCACGTAGGCCGACTCGTCCACCACCTCCCCGTCGACCACGACCTCGTCAATGTCAGCGATGTAGGTGCCGTCCAAGTAGATCGACACTTCGCACGGACGGGAGCACGAACACGGCCGGCAGGTGTGGCGCGGGCTACATCTGGTGCGCCACGGCCGGACCTCGACCGGGCACGAACCGTACCGGCGTCCCGATCGGGCCCACAGCAGGTGCGTGGTCGCCTCGAGGGCCTGCAGGATCAGCGCGTCAGTGACGCCGTCGGGAAGGTCACAGCAGTTGGCTTCCTTGAACTCGTCGACCGTGACCCACGGGGCACAGGGAGCGACTAGCACCACAGCGGGCCTCCATGACGATCAGGAGCCGGGCACCGTCACGGCCGCACAGGTCGCCTCCGGCGGGGCGAGGTTGGTGATCAGCGGCACCGCGAAGCACTTCGAGCCGACACCGGGGGCGGGCAGCGGCGCCGGCAGGACCGTGTCGGAGGTCAGCCGGACATCCCAAGGACCCTGACCCCACCCCGAACCGGTGCGGGTGTTGCCCTCGACCTGCAGCTGCCATGCGACGTCGGCGATCGGGTTGGGCGGGTTGAACACGGCATTGTCGATCCACGGCCACAGCCAGTAGATCCACGTCCCCTCCACGCCCTCCGGGCAGTCCTCGGCCAGCACGTTCTGCCACGCCTCGAGCGCGAACCGGCCGATCGAGTCGGTGCATTCCTGCCAGCCGATCTCCTCCATGTCCTCGTCGACGATGACACTGTCGCCGGTCATCAGCGCCAGCGCCGTGGGCGACAGGTTCCAGAAGTTGATCGACATGTCCCGGCCACGCTTGGACGGCCGGCCACGCAGGTAGCCGCAGGACGAGCCGTTGGCACGCCGGAAGTCGATGTCCTGCCCCTGCTGGATGTTGGGGGTACCACCGACCGACACGACACAGTCCTCGACCCATGCATTGGGGCCCGGAATCGGCACCCCGCATTCGTCGACGAGCGTGATCCGGAACGTCTCGAACGTTGACGGAAGGACACACAGGGTCATGGTTCAGCCTCCTACGAGGACTCTGGCGGGCATCCCCGCGTCGGAACATCCGCTGACAGGTTCACGCACGTGTCGAATGCGACAATGCCGGCGCGCTGCGCCCACGCCTCGGCGGTGTTCTGGCGCCGCTCGGGGTTGGTCATCTCCTGCGACACGTCGACCGCTGCCCACACCGTCGAGGTCGCCCAGATCCGCACCTCGTCCGGCCCGCCGATCTGCGGGTATCCGGGCGAGAACACCCACTGGGCCACCCCGCCGAGCATGTCGTCGACGACCAGACGGAACGCGGACAGGACCGGGATCGCACCGTAGGGGGCGTGCAGCCAGATCGGCATCCCGAACCCGGCGTCCGCCGCAGCCTGCATCAGCGCGGCGACACCCTCCACGATCGACGTGAACGTCCCCAGCGACGTCGCATCTGCCAGCGACGCCGCCCCGACCCCGGCAGTGCCGGTGGCCAACTGGTTTCCCAACGCCCACTCGGTCGTGGCGTCAAGGCGCCCCAGCGCATGGTCTGTGACCTCGACCCGCGACAGCATCGAACAGGACGACCCCTGCCTGATCTGGAAGGGCCGGAAGGCCGCGACCGTCGGGCGGTGCGGCTCGTCTGTGGACGTGACACACCCATCGGTGACGACCGGTTCCCCGCACCCGTAGAACGGGAACACGAGGCCGCGCTGCCAGTCGTCGGGAGGGGGGACGGCACGGGCCAGCAGCCCGCCGGGGGCGCGGCGAGACTGGTCGACCTCCGCAGTACGCGGGAGTGTCGCCTCAGGCATCCGTGCCGTCCCTTCTCCGGGTCACGCGGTCTGTCAGGACGTCGCGGCCACGCAGCCGCTGGTCGTGTCGCAGATCTCGACCGGGATGTCCAGCGACTTGGACCCGCAGCCACGAGACAGCAGGCCCTCGAACGACTCGGCGAACGCCGCGACCTTGTTCTGACGGTTCAGGTCGTGGTCGCGGATCTCGGTGCCGAGGTCGAACGTGCCACCGTCGAGGAACGTGAACTGTCCCTCGGCCGCCAGCACAGCCGACGCCATCGCCGGGTAGTCCTCGAGCGGGCCCGACAGCTGGTCGCCGGCGAGGATCGTGTCCACGTCGATCGAGTACGTCACGTTGACGCCCTCGTTCGCCAGAGCGGTCGCGACCATCTCTGAGGTGTTCTCGACCATGTCCGCGGTGCCGTAGCGGCGGTTGCGGGCGTCGGTGGCGATCGCCGCCAGCACCCACTCGGCCAGCCACAGGTGCAGTTCGACGCCGACGTAACGCTGGTCCTGACGGATCTGTGCCGCAGCCAGCCCGACGTTGTTGAGCAGGTTGGTGTAGATCGACCCGAACGCCGCACCGGTGTGCAGCGACGCAGTCCCTTCCCGCATCGCCGTGAACAGCTGGGCTTCGGCACGACGTGCCTGCAGGCCGGTGACCGCACGGATCGCGCCCTCCCACTGCTCGGGAGAGAACTGCCGCTGGAAGTTGCCGATCTCCAGACAGCGGTAGACGCCGTTGACGTCGACCGTCTGGGAATCCTCACACTCAACCTCGAGGCACACCTTCCACGTCGCCTCGTTCTCCGGATCGACGGCCGCATCGTCCTCGCAGGTCCAGATGTCCGCCCCCGAGTCGGGGATGCAGATCGCCGGGAAGAACTGGACGACGCCACGGTCGGTCCCGAACGAGGTCACCGAGTCGCGGATCGGCCGGGCAGCCGAGGTCAGGACCGGGTTCTCGTAGATCGGGGTCGGCAGCGCGCAACAGCCGCCGGCTGACGCGACCGCCTCGGGGCGGACGATGTCGTCGACGATCCGGGTGTTGTCGCCGATGTTGCCCGGCAGGGTCCGCTCCTGCGCGAACTTGGTCTCGATGCGTGCCACCCGCTCACGACCGTTCTTCAACCCGCGGGCAGACGACGCAAACGAGTGTGCGAGGTCATGCCACGTCAGGTCGTCGCGTGGGGAGTCGCCGACCATGACCCGATAGTCGGTGCGGGCCAAGTCCTCCGGCGCCGAGGTTGCGGTGGCCGTCAACCCGAGGCGGGCGGCCGCCTCACGGACGCTGAGCACCCGCGCAGGAGCCGTCGGCTCACCGCCATCCGGATCGGCAGGCACGCCGGCCGGCGGGGTTGCTGGTGCGTCCGGGTCCGGGACACCGGCAAGCAGATCGTCGACCTGTTGGCCCAGCGTCCGCTGGGATGCCTCGATCTCCTCGATCGCCGCGACCGCCGTCGCGTATGCCGACTGCAGCGACTGCAGCGCTTCGAGGTCGGTGACCCCGTCGCGCCTGAGCGCATGCAGCTGGCGTGCGAGGTCGTCGCGCGCGGCCGTCAACTCATCGAGGGTGGGCGGCTCGACGTCGGAACCCTCTGCGGGGTTGAGTCGAGCGATGACTTCGAGCGGGTCCATCGTGGACGCCTCCTGCATTGGGATGCGGGTGGCGATCCACGCCAGTCGCCGGCGATGCACGCCGGGTCTGGGGCGAACCGTACAGGCAGCGCAGAGGAGACGCAACAGGGGTGATGTGAATGCTGGGGGCCGTAGGGTCGCGTTGAGGTCGCGTGTGAGGGGCCGTACCGGGGTTCGGGAGGGTCAGGTATAGGGCTGCGGTTGCGGCCGTTAGATCGGCTCTGAGGTCATTCCCACGTCGAGAACCCGCCGAGCAGGCGCGGCAGCCCACCCTCGCCCGACGGGAAACGCACCACCACGAACGCGCCCCGGTCGTCGTACGACCACGACCCGCCACATCCAGCATCGCACTCGTGCGGTCCAGCATGACCGTGGTCCAGCGTGCAACGGCACCACGACTCGGCCAGCCCGCAGGTCAAGGATGCGGCGGGGATCTCGGGCAGCATGTCGGTCACCGCACGTCCGCGTGCTCGAGGAGGACCTGCAGGTCCGGTGACTGCAGGTTGGACAGGCCAAGGAACTCGGCTGCCCAACCCAACGCCACGTCAAGACGTGCCGGGTCCTCGTACGCCCACCACTTGACGACGCCGTCACGTTCGGCCCTGACAGTCAACAGGTCCTCGTCGATCCGGCAGGTCGCACCCGACGGCAACTCGATCTCGGTGATGTTGCTCATCCCATTCTCCTCTGTCGATGGGTCAGAACTCGTTCAGGCTCGACCCCGTCGGGAAGTCGCCACAACCGCTGCTTGCCCTTCATCGGGATCGGCGCGTCCAGCGGCTCCGGGTCGGCGAGCGTCCAGTGGAAGCAGTCGGACTCGGCCCACTCAGAGCAGTGGCGGACGGTCGCGGTCCCGAGCGCGCCAACCCCGAGAGGGTGCCGAACCTCGACACACTCGTCGGCGTGATGGCAGCCGGTGACGGTTACGAACCCGAGCAGCGCGCCGTAGGTCGCGCCATTCTTCCCAGTCGCCACGGCACGCTCGCGCCACGCCAACCACTCTGCGGCGTCGTCGCGTTGCTTGCCGGCGTGAATGCCCAGCCGGAACGGCGCGACCCCGACCCGCCAGAAGGTTCCCTGCGGCGTGCAGTCATGGACAGCGTTGAACTGTCCGTGGGGTTCGACCCGCTCTGCCCCACACGGGTTGCACCGAAACAGGATCGGCAGGGTGGACGGCACCGGCCACGACCTGTTCTCCACCGGCTTCGCACCGGCCATGATCAAGTCCGCCCACGGCTGCTTGTCGGTGATGGCGAAGGTGTCCGTCACGACACCCTCCGTTCGCCCCACTCGCGCTTGGCCTGCTCGTAATGGCCGTCGCAGATCAGCCCCCACCTGTTGTTGTCCCAGTGCATCGGCAGTCCCATCGGATCTTCCTTTCTGAGGGTTGCTGTCTCCCCTCAGTATAACCGATCTGGAGCCGGAAGTCAAGTAGTTGTGTGGCCACGGCGCGGCCCCGCCAGAGCCGTAGTCCGACGGGGCCGCGCGGTCCGAGGCTGCTCACCCCGGAGTCAGATCACCGTAGCCGCTTGATCGCGTCCCCGGCAGTCAGGCGTCCGTGGCCGGTTCCTCGACAGGCGGAGGGTCTGCCGGCACGTCGGCTGGGTCGCCCGGTTCATCGTGGTTGCCGCCGTCAGGCTCCGGGTCCGGTTCGGGCTCAGCCGTCTCAGGCCCATCATCCGGGTCGTCGCCGGACGCAGACGGCTCGCCCGCTGGTTCGTCTGCGTCCGGCCCGGCAGCAGGTTCCTCCTCCGGCCCATCTTCCGGGTCGTCAACCTGCAAGGCCGGCGGCTCCGGGATCGCCGCAGCCATCCGGTCGATGAGCAGGTCAGCCAGCGCCCGCTCGATCCGGGACAGGGAACGTTCGATCGCCTCGACCCGAACATCCGTCGCGCTCCCACTCGACGCGCCGGCCGTGAAGAACGTCGCCTCCGCGTTGGCCTCGTCCGCCACCGCCTCCTCGACACCTTCGCCGGCCTCCAACTTCACGCCGGTGGTGAACTCGATGACCTCCCCCTCGGCCAGCCCCTCCCCAGCCGAAGCAGCCACAGCCCACGCCTCGGTCGGAGCGAGATGGACACCGACCGTCCGGTTGCGCCACATCTCCACGCTGGCGCCACACCCGATCGCCTGCATCACCTGCTGGCGCGTCAGCCCGTCGACGACAGTGCCCGACACGGCCAGCCCGTACGGGGTCGGCCACGCACGGACCAGCGCAAACACCGACGTGGAGTCCTCACGGTGCCGCTGCATCTCCTCCACCGAACCCCACCGGGAACCGGTCCGCACCGCGTGAAGGCCCTCGAACGTCAAGGTTCCCACGCGGACCAGACGTCCGTCGTCCAGCCACGCCTGCTTCGTGTGGAACTGGGACAGGCTCGAGTCCGCCTCGCCCGGATACAGGTAGCAGCCCTTGAAACCGGACAGGTCCGAGCGGTGACAGGCTCCCGACGGGGCCACGATCCCCCACACCCGGCCGTCGAGGTCGACGGTCAGCGGCTGCAGCCCCTTCGCCTTCCACTGCCCGAAGTGAGGTGCCGGCAGCGCAGGGACACTCGAAGCCGCCGCCAGCGCCAGCGTCCCGGTGATCGACAACTTCGCTGCCGCGAACGCCGCCGTGTCGACGATCGCAACATGGCGGATGCGCAGCGACGCGTCCGACAGCATCTCCTCGAACTCCTCCCACTCCATCTCGTCGATGTCTTCGGGGGTGAGGCCGTCGAAGTCTTCGGGGTCGAAGTCCCAGCGGATCGACACGCCGACCGCGCCGTCCTTGAGGAGTTCGACCGCCCGGAGGACCGCGGCCTGCGTGTCCGGGTCGGACGAGCCCGACAGTTCACCGGCGGTGGCGACGATCGAGGCCGTGTCGCCGTCGACCTGACGCTCGAACGCGGTGACCATCCCGATGGTCCGGCCGGTGTGGTCGCCGTCCACGAGGTCGAGAATGATCGGCACCGGGACGGTCGACTCCCACGTGAACACGTTGAGGGGGAAGGACCGCAGGTCTCCGGTCCACATGCCCTCGAACACGACCGGCCCCTCGACCGGCACCGGGTCGACGGTGCCGTCAACGTTGGGTTCGCCCTGCAACAGCCCGAGCGTGGCGCCGTCCTCGGAGAGCGGGCAGTCAGGCCAGTCGTCGATCTCGGCTTGGATCGCCTCGTACACCGAGCAGAGGCGGGCAGCGACCCGGTCACGGTCGTCCTCGGACGGCAGGTCGGTCTGGTCGATGCGTGCCGCCGCAGCCGCCGCGCCCCGCGGGACGATCTGCAGTTCTCCGTCGATCACGTCGACATACCCGAGCTTGTAGTGGGCCCGGGCGGTGCCGTCCTCGTCGTCGGTGCGCCACAGGAACGCCTGCGACATGCAGGCCACGTCGACCTCGCCATCCTCGTCGGTGCAGAAGTCGAACACGCGTGACGAGGCGCCCGGTCCATCCCACGCCGTGTCCCGGTCGGCGATGGTCAGGTCAGTGGCGCCAACCACCACCAGATCGGTGACCGTGGCCTCGCCGCAATCGTCGCAGTCTTCGCAACCGCACCCGGTGAGGAAGTCATCGACGTCGGCGTCGAGAAAGCGGACCAGCTGCATCACCCGGCCAAACGACTCCGGCGCATTGCCGCCCCTCAACCTCGAGAACGTCGAGTGAGGGATAGCCAGCTGCGATGCCAGTTCGCGCCACGACCCCTGCTTGGCCGCGTCCAGCGCGTCGTAGAGCGCGGCCGCGTCGACCTGTGGTTCATGGATGGCAGTGGCGGGCATGGCGGCCTCCGTGGACAGTGCGGTTGTCCGGCGATCCACGCCCGTCGCAGGTGGTTCACACGCTGCGTCCCGTCACCGTACCTGCGCCTTCGCCGTCGTGTCCACCGTCGGACCACGCGTGATCGACCCGCCGACGGTCCAGTCGAGCCCGGAGGCGTCATGGCCGACGAACCGGTGGGCCCTGCGGTCGCCTGCCCTCCCGCGGATCATCGACGGGTTCTCGGCTTCGGGCCTGTGGTCGACCAGCGACGGGATCGTGTAGAGGCAGTGCAGCCCCGAGCGGCGGTAGGCCCGCTCCAACTTGTGGTCCACGTTCGGGGTCGGTGCCCGGTCGGCGATCGGGAGCAGGTCAAGCAGGTTCCCGGTCGGCAGCAGCAGCCCGACCGCCCACCACGGGCCCGGACCCCGCAGCAGCGTCCCGTCCGGCGTCGAATCGACTGCCCGTCGGACGAGCAGTTCCCTCGGTCGCAGGCCACCCACGTACAGCGAGACGGGTTGAGCACCAGCCAGTTCGCCGATGGCCTCCAGTGTCTCGCGCAGGCCACGTTCGGGGACGACGGCATCGTCCTGCAGCATCAGCATCGTCGGTGCACCGGACGCGGAGCCGGCCTCGAGCGCCATGCGGTGGGTGTCCCAGCGTCCCTTGCCTCGTTCGAGGTTGACGTGGACGTGTCCGAGCCGTTCCTCGATCTGCTCGACCCAACTGTCAGGGCGACGCTGATCGTGCACGACCGCGACATGCAGGCCATCGCCGGCGCACCGTGGGCATGTCATGGCTGGTAGCCGAACTGTCGGGCTGCCGACTCGAAGCCCGGGACCTTCGACAGATAGTCCCAGTCGATCGGCGGCGGGTTGTGGACGTGCTGCGGGGCGGGCATGACGGTGACGTCGGGGCCGCCGACCTTCCGTGACCAGCCCGTCAGGATGTCGACGTCGAGGTCCTCGATCCGGGCGATCTCGTCGGCATGGACCGCCGCTTCCCGGTTGCAGCCGACCCAGAACGCTGCCAGACGCATCTCCAGCGACCAACTCGCAGGCGACCATCGGGCACGCAGCCCGCCGGGGTCTCTGTCATCGAACCCCTCATTGCGGTTGACCTGCCGTCGCAGTTGTGCCAGTGAGGCGACAACCCTCGCCGGATGCCGCACCAGCAGCACCGTCCAGCAGTCGGGGACGGGCAGGTGCAGGGTCGCGACCCATGAGGATTCGGCTCGCCATCCATTGGCCTTGACACCATGTTGGGTCACGGCCGTCTCATGGCCACACGGCAGCCCGGCGTCGGTGAGGGCCTTGGCGACCGTGTGGGTTCCACACCGACCGGTCCCCGTCACCAGCAGCCTGCCCGCCTCAGAACCCGCAGGATCGCGACCAGACCTCGCCTGCCGGGACATGCGGGAGGTCCGGGGGCCGGCATATGGGCGCCAGCCTGCGCCGCTCTCAGGCGATCTGGTGGAGATCACTCGGGCGGTTGGACCTCGGACCCGAACAGTTCCTTGCGTGCGTCGACATGCCGGCGACGCTCGTCGGCGACCCGTGCGATCTTGTCCGGGTCGATGATCCCCGGCCCGTAGACCACGCCTTCCGGGTCGTCGCGGTAGTCCCACACCGCCCCGGTGAAGAACACGACGTCCTCGTCGGTCTGCTCCGAAACCTCCAGCGCAAGACCGCGGGGGTGGAAGAACAGCCGATTGGCCTCCTGCAGAAACCCGGCATCCCGGAACTCCGCCACGGTCAGGCGCGGGATCGAGACGTCCACCTCGACCTCGGTTTCCCCGTCGTCGGGTAGCCCTCCCAGCCACGGGTCGTCGTCGTGCTCACCGAGGCCTGCGCCGGTCGTGAACTCGGCGTCCGGGTAGACGTCCGTACCACCCACACCCTGATCCTCGACGCCCTCGTGTCCGTTGGTCTCGTCACTCATGCTGCTGCTCCTTGTGCAGGATCGCGAGGCGGTCCTCGGCCTCAAACGTAGCGCCAAGACCCTTCAACCAGTCGACCGACGCAGGCGTCGCATGGATCACACGGCTCGGCGCTTGCCGCTGGACCAATCGTAGATCGACGTGATCGAGACCCCGAGGGATTCTGCAACACTACGAGGATGGTCTCCGGCCTGAACTCGCCTGACCGCGTCTCGCACCTGATCGTCGCTGATCCGCGCTGCATGATGACGCTCCCCGCTTATCGTCCTGTCGACGTCGGCTGCCTGACGCAGGTTCTCCGCGTAAGTCTGCCACGACAAGTGCTCGGGCGCGACACAGTGCCGGTTCCCGCAGACCTCATGTGGGGCGTGGCCCATCGTGTGCCTGTCGGACGGGCGCGGACCAGCGAAGTGTTCCAGCACGAGATGACCGACGGTCCGCTTCTCGCCTTCCCACTCGACCAACGGGTAGCCGGACCCTGCGATGCCGAACGGCCACAGCACGCAGCCGTTTGGTTCGTGCGGGGCAGTGCCGTCAAACACCGTTCGGATGAATGCGGGCAACGCACCCCGGGGCGCCGTGACCAGCGTGATCGGGTCGCCGTGGCTCCGCCACCGTTCGTAGTGTCTGCGACACCACCCGCGGGCGGTCACGATCCGTCCGCACCCGTCGATGGAACACGTACGCTTCGGCATATCGACTCTCCAGAAGTCGGTCGGCAGCCCGGACGTGCAAGCGTCGCGGGCTGCACCCATCCTAGCCGGAAGGCTTGTGCAGGATCGCGAGCCGGTCCTCCGCGTGGAACTCGGCGCCCAAGTCTTTCAGCCAATCCACGCTGGCTGGGGCTGCGTGTAGATCCTCGCAGGCGTAGAAGCCTCCGGCGGCGAGCCTCGGCCAAAGGATTCCGTGGGAGGCGACATGATCGGCGTGCCTGTGGGAACAGTCGTCGACAACCACGTCGGCCTCGCCGCCCAGCCAGTCCAGCGCAGCACCGAGCACCTTCGGGTCAGCCTGCTCGCCCTGAAAGTGCCGGTACCGCAACCGACCCGGCGCCTGCTTCAACTGGTTCGGAACCGGCTTGATGTCAACACCGGCAACCTTCGCGTCCGGCAGGTAGTCCAGCCACATGCGGATCGACGACCCCGCCTGCACCCCCAACTCGAGCAGCCGCAACGGCTCGTCACGTCTCGGGGCAAGCAGGGCCTCGTAGATCCGCGTGTACCGCTTCGGGAACAGGCCCCTGCCGGGGGCCGAGCCCTTGTCGGTGCCGTGTCTGGCGGCGAGCCGGTCCAGTTCGCCCTCGAACGCCAGCATGTCGTTGGTCATCGACGCTTCTTTCATGATCTGGTTGACGGGCCAGCGGTCGTCTCGGCCGAACTTGTTGGGCCGGTTCGCCGTGTTCCATCCGCCGACCAGCTGCAGCCAAGACGGCTCGAGGATCTGCCGGACGTTGCGTCCCCTGCCAACTTCGGTGTGCTGGCCGCCGACGTCGAGCATCATCGCCCTCTGATCCTGCGTGACCGCAAGGAACGGCGGCAGGTGATGGCCCCGGTAGTCCAGCGCCCGGCCGACCCCCGAGTCGAGGTCGATCTGGCGCCCACACGGGTAGGCGACCGCGGTGCGGGGCAGAAGCGACGTGAGCATCTCGACGTCGAGCGCCCCCGGAAACCAGCGGTCATCCGCGTCGCAGCGGACCACCGTGAACCTGCCACCGGCGACATTGGGGATCTCGCGGGTGTCCTGCGGCATGACCGTCGCCGTCTCGGGAGCCAGCGTCCGGACGAGTTCGAGATGTTCCGGTGCGGTGGTCCACACCCACCGGGCCTGCTCCGGGATGCCGCCGGCAGCAACCTCCGAGGCGAGGCGCGCCCACCAGCGGACCCGTTCTTCGCTGGGGACCTGTCCGGTCCCGAACCGGCAGCCGACCCTCGTCACCACCACGAGCCGGCGCGGTCCGAGGGCCGGGGCCGCCTTGACCGCTTCCCCACGGCTTGGGGCGACCCCGGCCGTCTGCGGCGGCGGCTGAGCCAGCAGCCACACGCCCGTTTCCTCGGCCTGCATCCCTGCGGTTGCCCGCCACAGCCGCGACCGGACGTTGATCGCCTGCCTGCGCGGTTGGGACTGCATCCCAGACGGTGACGCCACCGACAGGCTCCCACGCCGCTGCATGTGGTGGTAGCCGTAGTCATCGACAGCCGCCCATCGCAGATGCCGGATCGTGAGGCCGATCAGCATCGTGTCCCATGCGAACCGCCAGCCCGGATGCGGCCCACCGATGCGACGGAGCGCTTCGGTGCGCCAGATGATGCAGCACTGCTGGGTGACATGCCCCAGCCGCTGGTCGGTCACCTGACTCGGCTGGGGTCTGCGCAGGTTCGTGGACCCGTTGATCCGATGGGACGTGTACCCGCCGATCAGCGCCTCGACCCCGTCGGTCGCTGCCGCAAGCATCCGCTCGATCCGGCCCGGGTCGGACCGGTCATCGGCGTCGTGGACACAGAACCAGTCGGTGTCGCAGTCGGCCAGCACCGCGGCGTCGGCGGCATAGCGGCCGGCTGAGACCGGCACATCGACGACCACGACACGCCCGTCGTCAAGGGCCGCCCCAAGCGCCGTCCGAACCGCGGCCGGATCGCCGCCGTCGTTGGTGACCACGAGTTCAATCTCCTCGTGGGTCTGTGCCAGCACCGAACCGGCCGCCTCCGCCAGCGTGTCAAGCGTGCCCCCGTGGCACGGCATCGAAACCGTCACAGACGTCACGGCAGGTCACAGCAGTCACCCATTGCGCGGCCCTGTCAGGTTCGTGGGCCCCGCAAACGTGGCCTCAACCGGCTCGCCGCACGGGACCGGTTCGCACCGCTTCAAGACAACCTCGTCAAGCCATACGACCTCGGTCTGCCCGCCATGCCCGTGAATCTTGTAGACCGACCCGACGCCGTTGTCGTGGAACACCACCGACGTCGGGTCGCCGGCGCCGAGGTTCCCGGCAGGCACCAGCCATCGCAGCGCCACCACCCCGTCGGAGAACTCGACTCCTTCGGCGACCACGCCAGTCCCGGAGATGCCGGTCGGGTCGGACCGTCGGTCGAGAACGAACCGTCGTGGGCCGGTCATCAGGGCCTGTGGCGTCGCGCCGGTGACAGCGTCTTTGACGTCCTCCAAGATCGACTCGATGCGTTCAAGCGCCTCGCTGTTCTGCCCCCATGTAGCCGTCATGCGGCGACCTTCGGCACTCTGTAGAGACGGTTGACCTCATACGCGAGCATTACGGCCGCGCAGACGGCGGCCAGCATCTCAGCGACGGCGCACGCACGGTCCCCGCTCAGATGACCCCGCTGATGGATGTAGAGGGCGATCTGATCCGGCCCCGCAATGAACGCGGTCGCAACCAGCCCATCCTCATCGAAGCATTGCCACCCTCCATTCTGGCTTGTCACTACCGGAGACGACCAATCGCTGGAGTTCTCGTCGGCGAAAATCTCGATCATGGATGCCGCCAACGATTTGGCGGCATCCACCCGCAAATACGGCTGATGCAGAGAAACCGAAACGCCAACCTGTGGGTGACCGACGGCCGTTGCGTAAACGAGCCCGTCAGCGTCGCCGATCCTCCATCCGTCCGGAATGCGCTCGCGCACTAGCACTACCCAATCTGTCATTGTTCATCCTCCTTGAAGGGACGGTAGTTGGCCTCGATCCACCGGACCAGATCGACGCTGTGAACGCCGGCGCCACGCCGGCGTTCAGGCACCGGCCGCCACCTGCTGCGGGGCGAACACGCCCGAGGCACGCCGCAGCACCGGCTGCAGGTCGCACATGCATGGCGCGTTCGGCATCCCGGGCGCATATCCAGTCGGGGTCGGGATGCCATCGAGAGGATGGAAGGTCCCACCCAGCGAACGGTGCGGTTCGAACTCTCCCCCCAACACGCCCGGTCTCCACAGCCACCGCCAGCCGGTGTGGACGATGCCGTTGTCCTTCAACGCCTGCATCGTCTTGACCCCGACGCCAAGTCCGCCGGGTGCCGCCGGGGTCGGCGTCCAGCCTGCGGGAGTGAGCGCCGCGACGATGGCGCCGTCATGCTCACCGCCGGCGACCGCCATCACCGACCGCAGCAGGTCCGGGTCAGGGCCGGGCGGATGCTTCTGTTCAGCCTGTCCGATCGTCTGCGCGATCAGCCCGGACACGAGCATGTCCCGTGACGCAGTCAGGTCCGTCTCATCCCAGTCGGGCTCCACGACCGGGGCGTCCGCCCCTTGACCGAACAGGGCCGTCAACGACTCCTGAGCCGTCCCGAGCCGGCCAGTCCACCAGTCCGCCAGAGGCTCCATAGCGTCGGCAACCACCTGATCGACATCCACCCCCACGTCGCGGAGCAGCTGCATCCCGACGGTCGCTGCAACCTCGCCGTTCGGGACGTCCGACGGGATCTCGTCCCGCAGGTCACGTCGGCTCCGCGCAGCCGCCCCGATCCGGTCGCGGGCACGCTCGACCGCCATCGCCGCCGCACCGTTCAACTCGGAGCGGACCTGAAAGTCGACCTCCGCGAGCGTCCTGCCCAGATCATCCAGATCGCCCTCCACCGCCGATGCGGCAGACACCGCCTCAGGTCGGCCCGCACCGTCGCCGTTGGGCGCGCCCGACCGGCCCACGAGGGGGTGCAGGAACACGGATGCCTGCACCGCCTCGTTGCCCGCCCGGGAGGCGGGGTCCTGTTCGCGCGGGACCTGCCCGGTCAGCGACCGGATGAACGCCAGCAGGACCAGATCCTCCTGCGTCGGGGCCGCATCCTCCGGGACCCCGAGCACTTCGCGGGCGAACCGCGCCCCGATCAGCCCCATCTGCCAGCCGTCCTTGACGTCGGCGACCGAATGTCGACGCGCCAGCAGCAGCGTCGGGTCCGGTTCGACGAGGATCTCGCCGACACTCGGCAAGACCTTCGCCAGCGCCCCTTCGGCCACGCGAGACACCAGCTGCGCCGGAGGTTCGACGTGGGCACGGTACGAACTCTCCTCGACCTGATACGCCACGGCCCGGTTGGTGGCGGTCATTCCGAGCAGGATCTCGGGCGGGATCGGCAGTCCGTAGGCGAGCCGCTGGATGGCGTGCTGGAGGCGACGGTCGATCGTCGCGTCGTACGGCCGGTTGGGGATCAGGTAGGACATCCCCTTCGGGCCGCCGCCGGCGCCCGGCTCGGTCAGTTCCTTGGCGCCCCGCAGGACCGCAGGCGACGCACCCATCATCGGGTCACGCATGATCGCCCGTGTGATCTGGTTCATCCGCACGTAGAAGTCGCCGCCGTCGCCGAACTCGAGCCCGTCCGCCACCGCCAGCCAGCCGTTCATCGCAACACGGTTGGCCGACTGGGACCACGACAGCTTCGACAGCCACTCGATTGTGGCACACACGTCCAGCACCCCGAACAGTGGGGCGTCGGGTTCGTTCGGGTCCGCGGCGTGCGGCCACAGGCCCTTCACCGAGAACAGGGCCCGTTTGAGGATCTTCTCCCGGTCAGGGCGGATGGTCGACACGACCTGCCACATGTCCGGGTCGGGCTGGTCCGATCCTCCGGGCCCGGGATCGGCGACGTAGTCGAGTGCTCCGGCCACGAACAGGTTGGTGGTGATCTGCCGGACAGTCTCGTCGTCCCATCCCACGATCCGCAGCAGCTGTTGCGACGCTGCAGCCTGATCCTCGAATGCCTCACCGTCGTCGTCTACGTCGGCGGTCGAGATCTCCTCCCCGTCGGGCGTGACCACCGACCAAGAGTCTTCGCCGTTGATGGTGACCAGCCAACGCAGCCGCGACATCTGCTCGGCCATCCAACCGACGACGTATCGGACCTCGCCGATCGCAGCTGACATGCCGTCGACGTCACCGCTGCTGTGCGTGTTCTCCTTGGGAAGCCCGTAGTAACGCCACGCCCGCTGCTGACGTCCGATCAGCGACCGGTTCTGTCGCGCATCGGCGATGGTGGCCTGTGAGGCGACGTCGGGCACGGTCAGTCCAGCAGCCGGTCAAGGCCAACGGTAACGACTGCGGCCGAGGGGAGCACGAGGCCGGGCAGCGGCATCCCTGCCAGCCCCCAAGTCAGCGCCCACACGACCGCAGTCACGGCGAGGCCGAAACACCACGCACAGACGACGAAGGTGGCCAGCGTCGCACGCCACCCGTCATCAGCGTGCTCCCAGACGGCACGTAGCCGGTGGAGCAGCCGCATCCACGGGACATCGTCCCACCAGACCAGCCGCCACAACCGGAACCCGGCAGCGCCGATGAGCAGTGCGAGCGCGAGCGCGTCAGCCATGACTGGCGTCCGGCGACTCGTCGGTCCACCAAACCTCGACTTCGTACGAGTCTCCCATGTGCAGGGTGGCGGTGTGCACCGGGATCAGGCTCCCGCCGGCGAGGTCGAACCTCTGATCGTGATCGTCGTCCTCCCCGCCATACTGGTCGCACTCGGCAGACTGTTCCCCGTACGTCCACGGGGTCTCGCCCGACCAGCGCGCGGTGCAGCGCAGAATCATGTCACATCAGCGGTGACGTACGCCTGCAACTCGGAGGTCTTGACCCGGCACTTGGCCATCCCCCAGCCGCACCCGACCGACGTGCGACGCCAGATGACACTGCCGTCCTGCGACTGCCCCGCCGAACGCGGACCATCCCCCCTACGCAGAGTGAACGTCGCAACCGGCGGACCCTTCGCGGTGAACGCCCACGCCCGCTCGGTCGCCTCGTCGATCAGCAGCCGTGCCGGCCCCCGGATCGAGTCGATGCCGCGGATACGGACCACGAGATCACGCATGATGCTCCTGTCACCTGCCGCCACGCCGGAGCGCCGCCAGCCCGCCGCCGCCCGAGAGTAGACCAGCGGAGTCGGTCGGTGCAGTGATGGTCGCAATCTTGGGGACCGGCGCTTCGGGCCAGAACGCCATGACAACAGCGTCGGCCGCGTCAGTCGATCGCCCCAGCCGACGCTTCACCTCGTCCTTGGACTCGATGACGATGTCGCCCCGGGCAGACACGGTCCAGCCGGGTGCAGTCAACTCGCCGAGGAGCAGGTCATCGGGAGGAAGTGCGATCTGGGAGCCGCCGTCTCTATCCGGGTCGAGGAGTTCGCGGAGGCTCCACCATGACGCAGAACGCTTGTTCAGGAACCCGAGTTCGCCGGACACGTCAGTGCGGTCGGTTCGTTCACCGGCGTTGAACGCGCCGACCTTGTGGCCGGCCTGCCGCAGTTGGTCGACGACTCCGGCGCCGATGCCGATCACGTCGACGATCGCGTAGGCGTCCTCGCCGGCCGCATCGAGCAGCGACCGGGCGATCTGGGTGGTCTGGGTGGTCACCAGCCCGTGACGACGGTCAAGGGTCAGGATCGCGTCGCCGTGGCGGGTCGCGAAAGTCGTGTCGTCCGCGCCGGTGTTACCGGTGAAGAACGTCTTGCCGTTGCGGCGTGCCATCCACGAGCGGTTCGGAGTCTTGGGACACCACACCATCCCATCATGGGCAACCACTTGACGACGAGCCCGCATGAGCCCCGCAACCCGATGCCGCGGCGACGTGCTGATCGACAACAGGTGAACCCCGCCGGATCCCCGACCCCCGGTTGTCGCGGTCTGCCCGAGGAGCGTGACCGCCATCTGCAGGGCGTCAAGGCGCTCGGGGATCTTCTGAGAGAACTCGACCCCGTGACCGGCGCGAGTCCCATCCGCGTCGATCGAGGTGTCGACGAACAGTTGCAGTTGAGCGCGTGTCAGTGACGCGATGAACTCGGGTCGCACGATCTTGTCGAAGCCCGGCGCGTGCTCACGCACGACGGCCGCCGCCCACTTGTTCAGGTGCCACTCACGCTTGGGGGGCGAGTAGTAGGCCTCACGCCACGCCGGCCGATCCAGCGAGCGCATCGTCTCGACCGCGGGGCCAAACAGGGTCGTCAGACACGCACGAATCCGATCACAATAGGCGGGGTTGGCCCGCTCGGACTGGTAGAGAACCGCCCCTGCTGCGAGGTCGCCAGAGCGCAGCCGCGGCACGTTGCCCTCGGTGTAGAACCACGCGACCAACTCGACCAGCGCATCGGAGAACTTGGGGGTCTCTGGCAGGTTGATGACCGGGGCCGTACGGATGATCTGCTCCCGGAACTGCAGTCGCCCCGACGTGGTCCAGCGTCGCTCCCGATACTTAGACCGGCCGTACTCACCGATCACAGGCCAACGATGGTTGAGCGTGGTCAACGACGAGTGCCCATGCTGCTCGATCGAAAGCATCCGGCGCTCCGGGACTCCGGCAAACCGATGGACCGAAGTGAGCGGCTGCCATTCGGCCAACCCCGTGTGGTGATTCAACGTCAGGATCGGCTCGCCATCGACGAGTTGGTCATGCCGCTTCCATCCTGCCGAGGTCAACGCCTCGGTCTGTTCATCCACGCAGTAGGCGACGTCGATGCCGACGCAGGTCATGGGGCCGAAGTCCCATTCGCGGACGGCTGCGCGGGCCCGTCGTTCCTCCCATCGTTCGACGGCTGCCTCGACCCAGCGCAGCGGGATCGCCGTGTCTTCCGATGCATCGGCGAAGTCGCCGAGGACCCTGTTGATGAACAGGGCGGAGGTCTCGCCCCACTGCCGCTTGCGCTGGACGACCCACGCTGGGGAGATGCGGCCGGCGTCGATCGCCTCCTCGAGGGTGACGTGACGGACGTCCCAGTCTTCGTAGCCGGGCTTGGACCGGTGGATGTCGTAGAACCGTCCGATCGGGTCGCCGGGGGTAGAGATGGCCAGCGCGTACGCCTCCGACCCTTCCATCTTCTCGCCCGAGAACGCCCCCTCCGTCGCGTCGAACATCTCCGGGGGGATCGCCTTGGCCTCGTCGTAGACGAACAGCAGTTGGCGGGCGTGCGCCCCCTCGGCCTTGGCCGGGTCGGACGAGGCGATGGGGATGGCGGTGCCGTAGGCGAGGTTGAGTCCGGCCTGCAGGAGTTCCGTCGCCGCCCACGGGCGCCGGCCGATCTCGGCCCAGCGGATGCGGCGAGCCCACTTGTGGACCTCGGGCCACAGGAAGTGCGACAGCTGCCGGTACACCGATGCGGTCGTGAGAATCTTCCAGTCGATCCGTGCCGCTTCACGGGTGATCGCGAACCACAGGATCGTCCATGAGGCGATCGAAGTGTTGTGGGTAGGGATCATCGCATCACTTGCGAGAAACAGGCGCCTCGGTGAGTCGACAGCGATACAACGGGTCCAGCGGTCCCCAACCGGCTCGACCGCAACGATCGTGCGTTGGGTGTGCCGAGAAGCCTGACCGCCTCGAGGAGTCCAGTCGTAGCGGGGGAGGTGATAGGGGTCGAAGTCAAACCGGACGCCGATACGCCAGCGTGGCCCGCAGTCTCGCCCATACAGTTTCGCTCGCGACTCGGACACCCGAACCGACAGGCCGAGGGTGTGCAGCAACTCGACGATCCCGTCGCGCAGCAGCGGATCGGTCGTGGTCAACTCGTCCGACCCACCATCTTGGCGGTAGCCGTCGGAGTCCCAGAGGCCGCGGACAAGTTCTCGGCGCTGTTCGATCGACGACCTGAGATAGACGTCCGGGATGTGCTTGTGTCCGAGCAGCCCCGTTTCGCGTAGTGCAGCCTGTAGTCCTGTCGGGAGAAAGTCCCCGGTCCGGTTGGTTCGCTGCTTGTAGGGCCTGTGAGGGCCGATCCTGTCGGCGATCCCGTCGTAGTCGCTCTCGGACATCGTGATGCGCCCGGACGTGGTCGTGCCGTCTCCTAGCCAGAGGCCAAGTAGGTACGGGTCAATCGGCAGGTCGACAGGTTTCAGATCCAGCGGCCTGCAGGTCGGGACTCTCCACCTCAACTGTCCCCCGCGGGTGCGGAGCGTCTCGGCCAGTTCCCGCGTCTCGCGGATACGGCAGGCATCCCAATGGTCACGCCAGTCGTCTACAGGGATGCTCTGTCGGCGTCCAGCGGCGTCGTGCCTGCTCTGCTTGGGTCGGTTGTTGACGTCGACCGCAGACCAGAGGTGACCGGCGCCTGCCACCACCGATGTCCCATCCGCGAAGGTGACCCGGAAGGCTCTACGGACGCGAGGCGTCTCGGCATACACGACCCGTGTCGCGACCCCATTCTCATCGAGGAGAACGTCGCCGGCTCCGACGTCGCCCATCGTCGTCCACCCGTCCGGGGTCGGCAGCCGCGTGTCGACGTCCAGATCCTTCCCCAATCCGTGGGGTCCTCGGACAGCGAGGCGCTTGTTGGTGGCCAGTCGGCGCAGGCATTCGATCTGGTAGTCGGTGGGACGGTCACCACCCCAGTCAAGGACCACGTCCAGCAGCCCCATCGGGTCATGCCAGTACCGATCGAGGCCGGCGGTGGGGTCGGCCAGCGCAGCCTCGATCAGCAGCAGTTCCTTCGGGGACGCCGAGTCCAGCAGGTCGTGGATCTCGTCATCCGTCAAAGTGTCGAGCATCTGCCGGACATCATCGACAGCCGTGCCGCCCAGCACATCCTCGTCGAGCCGGGTCCGAACCATCGCAGGTCAGTTGACCGAGGCTGCCGGCGGACGCGCCATCGCAGGCAGCCGTGCCGTCTCGCCACCATCCCGCTTCGTCAGTAGTTCCTCAACCCGGTCGTGCAGCATCTCCCGTGCGTCCTCGAAGGTGACCTCGATACCCGGAGGAAGGCCAACCCGGTCATACACCATCTGGATCGCGCGAAGCCGATCATTGTCCGACACGTCAGACCGGGCAAGGATGCGAGCGTGCTGCGCCAACGCCGGCTCGAGCAGCGACACCAGCCGCAGCCGGGCAGCTCTGATCGCCGCCCTCGTCCCAGACCCGTGCATCACACAGGTGATGAACCCTGCCGCGATACGCCGCTTGCAACGATCCCCGGTCTGCTTTGAGTCGGCCGTGCAACGCAGGTAGCCCACATCGTCGTCGAACACCTGCCGGCCGTGGGCTCCTTGCAGCATCCCCTCGGGGCTATAGGTCGCTCGGGTTGTCTGGGGGCCGGCTCCTCGGACGCCTTCGGTCATGTGGTTGGCGCTCCATGGGGTGTCGGGTCCATCGGAGGGTAGCGGTGGGTGGTTGGGGTGGGCGGGTAGGTTTGTGGTCATGGTTGATCGTCGTCGGGTGGCTGCGTCGTATGACTTGTGGGCTGCGTCGTATGACCTTGATTATGCGGGGCGGGTGGCGACGGTTGGGGAGGACCGGCTGGTGTTGGGGTTGCTGGGCCCGCTGCTTGACGGGTTTGGGGCGGTGTTGGATGTGGGATGTGGGACTGGGTGGCTGTTGGATTCGGGGTCGTTGAACGGGCATCGGTATCACGGGTTCGACCTGTCGTCGGGGATGGTGGGTCGTGCGTTGTCCAAGCATCCGGGCAGGTCGTTGATGGTCGCGGATGCGTTGGAGCCGTGGCCCGCGGGTGAACCGGGGGTGTTGGCGGTGTGCTTGTGGTCGGTGGTCAACCATCTTGACGGCGAGGATCTGGTCGGGTTCTTCCGGCGGTTCAGGGAGTCGGGGTGCGGCAGGCTGGTGACGCTGCATCGGACGGCCCCGGGCACCGCCGTCGACCCTGATGTCAAGGGGTTCACGGTGCCGTGGACGCTCGAGGACGTGGAGGCGGCCGCGTGGGAGGGGGCAGGATCGCTTCCAGATCGCGTCTGTGCGTTCTTCGAGGGGGGTCTGGTGTCTGAGGATGGGCCGGCCGATTACCTGTGGTCGGAGTGGGTGTGAGCGGCAGCAAGTCTCGGCGGCCGATGGGTCTGGACGTGTTCACGGCCGCCTACGACCGGTTGTTCACGCTGTACGAGCGGGGCGATCGGATCGGCGTGTCGATCTCGGGGGGCAAGGACTCGACCTGCGTGATGGAGATGGCAATCCTCGCTGCCCGTGACGCCGGCCGGCTACCGGTGGACGTGGTGATGCGGGACGAGGAGGTGATGTATCCGGGGACATTCGAGTATCTGCGGCGGGTGGCCGAACGGACCGACGAGGTCAGGTTCCAGTGGATGATCGCCGGGCAGCCGATCGTGAACGCGTTCAACCGGTTCGAGCCGTACTGGTGGACGTTCGATCCACTGTGCGAGGATCGGTGGGTGCGGTCGTATCCGGGTCACGGGGACGAGCCGCAACTGCCGGGGCTCGAGGCGTTCCGGGTTCCTGCCCAGCACATCGGTTACATCTCGTCGGTGGACACGCTGCCGTTGGGTGGGCTGGTCGGCTGGGACGACTGGGACGACCTGACGCGCGACGAGATCCTCAAGCGGATCAGGACGGAGGAGGGGCGTGACACTCCGCGGGCACGGTTGATGACCTGCATGGGATTGCGGGTCGAGGAGTCTCGGGCCCGCTACATGGGGCTGCTGTCGTCCGAGGGCTACATCACCAAGGCGCCGACCGAGTGGGGCGGCTACAAGTGCCGGCCGATCTACGACTGGACCACCTCGGACGTGTGGCGGTTCATCAAGGAGCACGACCTCGACTACAACCACTCCTACGACGTGATGGCACGGATGGGGATTGCGGCGAAGGACCAGCGGGTCGGTCCACCGACGTTGAACGCTGCGTCGATCGGAAAGTTGAAGATGGCGTCGCAGGCGTGGCCGCAGTGGTGGTCGAAGGTGTGCAACAGGATCGAAGGGCTACGGACGGCAGCCAAGTTCGGGAAGCGGGCCGTGTCGCTGTTGAAGCGTGACGGGGAAACATGGCAGCAGGCGGTCGAGCGGGAGATGCTCGACCCCGACAAGGTGCCGGCGTGGCTGTACGAGCGGGTCCGGCTGATCGTGGATCGTGCCCTGTCACGTCACGCACACCACTCGTCACATCCACTACCGGACTCGGCATCGTGCGCCCAGTGCCTTGGCTACCACTCGTCGTGGGCGAACATCGCCAAGAACTACTACAACGGCGACCCGTTCGGGATGAAGGGCCAGTTGGCCGGTGCGGCAGTGGAGCCCGAGTTCTTCCGTGAAGGGGCCGGGAACTGGAACGGCCCTCCAACATGGTGAGGAAGCCCTGATGGCTGTTGAGAAGAACCTCGCGACGCTCGAGAAGTTGACCGTCGAATACGTGCCGACCGATTCGGTGCAACCCAACGAATACAACAACAACCGGCAGGACCCGCACCACTTCGACCTGCTGCTGCGGTCGATGCGGACCGACGGGTTCACCCAGCCGATCGTGGTGCTGCGCGAGTCGAACCAGATCGTCGACGGCGAGCACCGGTGGCTCGCAGCAAACGAGTTGGGGATCACCGAGGTCCCAGTCGTGTTCGTCGACATGACTCCCGAGCAGGCCCGGATCGCCACGTTGCGTCACAACCGGGCCCGTGGGGAGGAGGACTACCTGATGGCGGCTGCGGTGCTTCGTGACCTCGAGAGGTTGGGGGCAGTGGACTGGGCGGTGGACGAGTTGAAACTGGATCAGGTCGAGTTGGACGCGATGCTGCGCGAGGTCGCGTTCCTCGACGAGACCGAGTCGATCGGTTCGTCGGAGGATGGCGCCACGGTGGACTCGGCCCTGTCCGCGGCAGCGTTGCAGGCGCAGCGCGAGTTGGAGGCGAAGTTGGCGTCAGGCCAGACCGAGGCCGACTGGGCGCAGTCGCAGCAGGAGGCGGCCGGGATGTTCCGACTTGAACTGTCCTTCCATGGCGAGGAGGCCACCCTTGTCAAGCAGGCTCTTGGGCGTCGTCCCGCAGAAGCGCTCATCACGATCCTTTCCGAGTGGTCGCGTGGCTGACTGGTCGTACGGCGATGCGGGCGACCGATGGGAAGTCCGGCCCGGCGACCTGTGGTCGGTCGGTCCACACCGGCTGCTGTGCGACGACCTGCACGACACTGACGCCGGACGGTTCCCGTTCGCGGCTGACGCGGTGTACGTCGACCCGCCGTGGAACTCTGGCAACGAGGCGTCGTTCCGCACCAAGGCCAGCCTGCCCAAGGCGGCCGGAAGCCCCGCCGAGCGGTGGCGTCAGTTCTGCTACGACCTGACCTCGACGCTCGCGGTCGTGTGCCCCACCGGCCCTTGGTTCATCGAGGGGACGGTGGTGGGCCGGGCGGAGGGTGGCCCGTACGACGTGATGGTGGAGGCTTGCGAGGCACACGGCCATCCGCTTGCTCAACAGTGGCAGATCACCTACTACCGCAAGCAGCCGTGTCTGCTCGGTTCGTTCGGGCCCGCGCCCGTGTTGGACCTGACCGGGCTGGATGACGAGGACACGCCGGCTGCGGTGATCGGGGATGTCGATGCGGCGACGTGGTTCGACCCTTGTGCGGGTCGTGGATTGACTGCGGTGTCCGCACACGCGGCAGGAAGGACGTTCGTCGGGATGGAGTTGAACCCCCGCCGGATGGCGGTGACCATCGACCGGCTCGTCGAGGGCGGCGCAGGACAACCGGAGAGGCAGGATGGCTGACAAGGGCAGCAGGAAGGTCGCCAAGACGGCGAAGTCGCTCGAGCGGCTGTCGATCGAGTACGTGCCGATCGATTCGATCAACGCGAACGACTACAACCCGAACCGTCAGGACGACCGGCACTTCGAGATGCTGGTCAAGTCGATCGAGGAGGACGGGTTCACCCAGCCGATCATCGCGATCCGTTCGTCCCGGACGATCGTGGACGGTGAGCATCGTTGGCGGGCTGCGTCACACATGGGGATGGAGACGGTGCCCGTGGCGTTCGTCGACATGTCTCCGGAGCAGGCGCGGATCGCCACGCTGCGTCACAACCGGGCGCGTGGGGAGGAGGACGTCGAGTTGACGGCGGCGATCTTCCGGGACTTGGAGAAGTTGGGGGCGCTCGAGTGGGCGGCGGACAGCCTGATCCTGTCGGACCGTGACCTCGAGCGGATCTTGGACGACATCCCTGCGCCGCAGTTGCAGGCCGGCGACGAGTTCTCGGAGGCATGGGAGCCAGCCAGCGGCAGGCTCGATGAGCGGACGACGACCGAGGCATCGGAGTTCACCGGGTCGCGCGGGGAACAGACCATGACGGCTGCGACACCGGCCGCCTTGACTGCCCTGCGTGAGCGGGAGAGCCAGTTGGCTGCGGCAGCATCTCCGGCGGAGCGGGAGGCGATCCGGCGTGAGGCGACCGGGATCTACCGGCTGTCGCTGACCTTCACCGGGGCGGAGGCCAGCCTGATCCGGACGGCGCTGGGGAAGAACCCCGCAGCCCAGTTGGTCGCCATCCTGCAGTCCCGGTCAGCCAACTAGCGCCCGAGTCAGCCTCAATCGCGCCCAGATCGTGTCTGAGCCGTGTTCGGCGCGTCGGAAGGCCGGCATATGGGGCGGAGGTCGCGGCCGTTACAGGCGATTTGGTTGCGATCAGGGCAAGCGGGCTCGCTCGATGACGCCGCAGGCTCGGCAGGCGAACCATGGGACGTCCTCCCACTGGACAGCGAACCCGTCGGTGGCCTGACAGGAATGGCAGGCGATGGCCGGTGGCCCCTTGGGGTGGGTGCCGGCAGCCCACTGCTCGATCACCCACCGGTCGCGGCGGCCCCAGCCCTCGGACGTGTCGTCGAGCCAGCGGACGTCGCTGCGCTCGAGCTCCTGCCGGTTGATGATCGTGGTCTCAACCACCGGCCAGCCCATCGTCCAATACTGGTGGCCGTCGACGTCAAGGTAGTGGTGCACGTAGTTGGCACCCCACCGTCCGAGCCTGCCGTGGACGCGGATCGCCTGTGCGAACTTCTCGAAGTCACGGCGTGGCGTCTGACCCCGGACCGTGTATTCGTGAGGCGCCCATGGCATCGTCTTGGCGAACGTCCACGGTGCCCGGGCGATGTAGCGGCGCAGCCAGTCGTGGGTCTCCGCGTCGAACAACAGGTCTCTCTCCGACGGTGCCGCCCCCATCCTAGGTGCCGGGTCGGGGCGGTCGTCAGAAAACAGGGACGGCTGTTCGATCACGCCCCCATTCTCATCTCTGCAGCCACCTCCGAGGCGAGGCGGCCTCGGCCCACTCGACCGACCTGCGCAGGATGGGCTGGCAGCATCAGCGTGTCATCAGCCCAGCGTCGCAACCGATCGGTCAGCGTCGGGTCGGATGTGGGCTCAGTCATTAGAGGTGTCCTTGTCGTCGGTGGGCTCTGGGTGGATGGGAGGGAGCGCCAGTGTCTCGCCCGCGAACTCGTGAGTGCAGTCTCCGAGGTACTCCCACTTCCCATCACGGACATACGAGTGGCAGCGGGGCGTTTCGATCCTCCGCTCGGCATCATCGAGTGTCCAGTGCGAGTGGACGAGGATCGAGGGCGTCAGCGTCGGAGCGGTCAGCGATCCGTTCCACGTCCAATCATTCGGCCCGCTGGTGGTGTCCACCGGAACCTGATGGTCCTCGCCACAACCGGGGCAGTGCATCCGCAACAGCCCCATCTCCAACACCGCCACGTCAGTCATCGTCGTTCTGCCCTTTGAACCCCCACGCCCCTGCCGGTCGAAACATCTCAGGAATCGGCGGATACACCACGAGCAGCCAGCGGCCATCATCAAGCATGATCCGACCCACATCCTGACCGTGCCCACAGCATGATGCAGCCGTCAGCGGATACAGCCTCTCGACCAGATCAGCGATGCAGGAATCGACCCGGATCGTCTTGTCGCGCGACCGGCCGGTGTGCGACAGGTCTGCCCGGACGTTGACGACCACTTGCGGTGCGTCCGGATGTTCGCCATGGATGCATTCGGAAGGATGCTCTCCTGAGGGCAGGTTCTGTGCGTGGTCAAGACGGGATCGGGCCTGCCGCAGAGCAGCGATGAGAGCAGGGACGTCCTCCAATGGCAGTTGGTTGCCTCGGTAATCGCCTCGTGCCCACGCCTCCACCCTCGCCTCAATGGCGTCGAGTGCGGCGTCGGACAACGTCGGGTCAGGTGTGGGCTCAGTCATTCGCGTGCTCCTCGGTCTTGCGAGTGACGGATCGTCAGCGCCTCGTCGTACGTCACTTGACCGTGTGTAGGGCTCAAGCAGCGGTCAGCCATGCCACATTCGCACACCCGGTCGGGAGCGTGGACCGGGCAGCCGGGATGCGGGTAGGCGACTGCGTCCGGATATCCCAGAACCCCCACGTCATATGCGGTCACACACAAGCCGTCGCACTCACTCATCTTCGTCCTCCTGCTTGCGGGCTGCCTCGACCAGCGCAGCAGCAACCAGCGGCGCGTAGACCCAGCCCGTGTCGTGGCACTCCGAGCAGACCCCGAAACCGTGGCAGGCCATCGGGCACGGAACCATCCCCTCCTCGGCGCGCTCCATCTCGTAGCGGCGCATGTCTTCAAGGATGTCAACGATGCCCTTCACCTGTTCTCCTTTCTGTGCCTCGACCAGTGCATCGGCCAACCCCTCGACTTCAATGCGCAGCGTGCGGTCACTGATCGCGCCCTTGCCGATCTTGTGATGCTCGAACATGATCTCTGCCATTTCGTCGCGGGACAGAGCCACAGGCAAGTCGTCCAGCAAGGCGAGAATGGCATCCACCTTCTGTGAGTCGTTGGCCGTGTGGTGCGGCCAAGCGTCACCCGTCACGATTCGATAGAACTGATTGCGTCCCGGCTTGACGTGGCGGCACGGCTCCGCCGGACGCTGCCAGCCATGCTTGCGGAGCAGGGCCAGAATCTCCACGACCTGTCGCCCTTGAGGAGAACCGGAATCATCCTCACGCGCCCACTCTCGATGGCCCTTCTTGAGCGCCTCAGCGACTTGCTCTCTGTCCGGCATGGCCGGTGCTGTCCGGGCAGCCAGCCCGGTGATGAATCGACCGAACACATACTCGACAGGACCGTGCATTCCACCCGTCACGAGCAGCAGCCGCCAGTGAGCCGGGTTGTTCAGCATGGCGTTCTTGGCCGGGTCGTTGTCACGGACAACCACCGTCTCAACGATTCCGGTCAGGTCGTTGCAGTCAGGCATCGTTCAAGTCCTCGACATGTGCCCAGTTCTTGCGTAGGGCGATGTTGGAGACGTGGCTCGAACTGATCCCGAACTCGTCAGCGACTACGACGTTCGAGGCACTGGCAGCCCGCTCCCGGATGGCCCGCACCTGCTCGCTCGACAACTTCGCAACCGTGTTGCCGTGAGAGATCATGTCGTCCATGTTGTCCTGCTGGGTCCCCAAGTACAGGTGCTTGGGGTTGCAACACGGAGGATTCCCGCATCTGTGACAGACCATGCAGTCATCGACCGGGGCGCCGTATGTGGCAAGCATGACCCTTGAGGCGTGCATCGCAGCGCCACGAAAGAACAGCATCCCGTGCCCAAAGCACGCGCGGTTGCCAGTGAACTCCCAGCACGCATCAGGATCGTCCACATTCAAGCACTTCGACAAGATCCGCTCTCGCGCTCCCAGCATGATTTCGGCGTAGGTCATGTCTGCGTAGGTTCGCTTACCCATGCGAGAACCTTTCCCAGAGGCTGTCAACGATGCGCTCGGCAAGCACGACCAGCTCCGTCGGGGAGTCAGCGTCCTCCAAGACGTCGAGCACTGCCGCCATCGCCTCGTCCCTGTCGTAGGCCGGTGAAGCAGGCTCCGACGTGGCAAGCAGCCCGGCCCTCAGTCGTGCGTGACGCGCCATGACCAGCGACGAGGGGCGCGGGAACTCGACGGGTTCAGACAGAGCCGCAACGCGCGCGGCCTCGTCGTAGACCTCGATGAACGCCTCGACCAACTCGTCCCGGTTGTAGGCCGGTGAAGCAGGCTCCGGGATCAGTGGTGGCGGCATGGTCTCCGGGTCCACGTTCACATCTGGGAACACATCGGTGCTGCGACCGCGCGGCACCTGGTCGCGCAGCGGGTTGGCTCCCGCCGTGCTCTCGTACAGCCCGGCTTCCTCAGACACGGCCACCAGTTCGGCCAGCGGGTCAGGGCGGCGCCACTTCCAGAGCAGGGCTGGTTCCATCTCCAGCGTCTCGGTCGGCGTGGACACCATCAGGCGCTCGATCATCCTGGGCCTGCCGCCCATCTCGAAGAAGCACCCGAGGCACACGACGTCGCGGCGGTACTTCTCTGGGACGAGCAACCAGTCCAAGTCGCTGACCGTGTAGTCGATCACTGGCTTGACGGCACAGACGGCACAGACGCCGGCGAACCCGTCAGAGACGCCTCCCGGCCAGCCATCGTGTTCGACAATCCTCACGATCGCCGCCAGTCATGTTCGACCAGCAGGGCCATGACGTACGCCGCCAGCGTGTCGATGGCCTCCTCACTGACCGGCTCATTGCCCTCGACCCACGCATCCTCCAGCCCGTTCCTCAGCCGCCCAATCAGCGTCTCCCTGTCCGGCATGGTCGGTGCCGGCCGGGACGCCAGTTCGGTCACGATCCACTCCTCCAACGCCGCGGTGAAACACTGCGGGCACACGATCTCAGTCGGGTCACAGACCGCGTTGAACGTAGTTGCCGCCGTCATCCGTCGGCCGCGGACCAAACAGGCTCAGAACGATCCCAGCCATCCACTCGAGATAGTCCGACGCAGACCCCCACTGATCGTCACGATGGGCGCCTACCGGGTACAGATCGTCGTACACCTCCCGGAGCGCATCAAGCGCCCGTCGTTCCGCAGGTGCGGCTACCGGAATCTCGATCAGGCCGGCATCGGGGTCCAGCCCCAGCCGTTCGACGAGTTCGTTCCATTCGTCGGTGCGGATCGTCAGCTGGCCGGAATGGCCTCGCGCTCCGACGTTCCTGCCGATGAACACCGACGCGAAGGTGTGCCCCGGGTTCTGCCGGTCGACCCGGAAAGCGACGGTGACGGGTCCGTCATTCATGCCCGCGCCCTCCTGCGGCGAACCTGCTCCCTCCACGCCTCATTCCATTCAGTCGAGTCCTCCCACGCCTCGTCGTCGTAAACGTTGAACCCGAGCCGGTCCTCGTCGTGGTCGGTCAGACGCATCGTGTCGACCGTCGCTTCGTAGTCACCATCGCTGTGTGTTGTCACATCCAACTGCGACAACACACAGCCACATGAGCGCGGGTGGCCCGGCTCATAGACACCACTGGTCATCTCGAGCCGACGAACGCGGACCTTGCGCCACCAGCCGGGCCGTACCCGGTCGAGAAACCGTGCTCCGTCCGAAACCTTGCGTGCCAACGTCTTGGTCATGCCAGTCCCTCCACCTTGTCTCGAAGCCAACGTCCGTCGATCTTCCGGTCGTCGTCGACGTTGAACGCCCCATGCATCGGACGGTCGGCGTCGATCGCGGCCGGCTCCCAACCGTGGCTCCGGGCATGCTCGAACTGCTCCCGGCTGATCTCGATCATCTCGCTCCGGTGGGTAGAGCCCAACTCGCCGTCCGGGCACGCCAGCGAGAACGCCTTCCCGAACAGGTAGCCGCGCCCGTACGAATCGGTCATCGACCGGTGAGACCAGTCGGCTTCTTCTTCCTCCTCGGGGTCGAGCGGATGGCCGTACGACTCCCGGTTGCGCCGGTCGACCTCGTCGAGCGTCCACGACTCCCCGAAGATGATCAGGCCGATGCCGGGTTGGGGGTTGATCCACCAGCACGGCGGTTCCATCGACTTCTGGTCGTCGGTGGTCCGGTCGTTGGCTGCCTGCTCGAGCGACGCGAGGTGCTCCTGCATCTCCTCGAACGTGTCGAACGTCAGGAACTCGGTCATCGCGCTTCCTTTCGTTGTGGTTGCGATGCTTGGACGCGGAGCGAGGCGCGCAGTGCCAACGACCGGGAGACACCCCAGTGGTGGTGGTCATCGCAGGCGTCGAACGAGTTCCCGGGGGGAGTCGCTGCACCGGTCCAGTCTCCGTCCCGGTCGCGCCACACGGTGCCGATCTTGTAGCCGTCGAGGTACGCGACGTAGGCGCCGTGGGTCGCGCGGCTTCTGCGCCACTTGACCTTCCGGTTGAACACGCCGAGCGGCATCTGTGCGGCGATCCGCTGGACAGTCTCAAGCGTCAGGCCTGTCATGTCAGCACCCGCCGGCGTCACCATCCCGGGTCCCCCTCGCCGTCATACCAACGGTCGACCTCAGGCTTCTCCCCTGCCGCCTGATACTCACGTTCGATGCAGCGACCGCACCACGACTGGGTCACGACACGCGGACGCAAGGGGCGTCCGACCTGCCTGTCAACGAACTGTGCGGCCGGCCCTCGGTCATACTCGACGTCGGTGAGATCCTGCGGAACGTGGTGCTCACCGCAACTTTCGCAGAACACGACCGGAAACCCGAACGACTCGAGGTCATCGAGGTCAAGTCGGCCATCGCGGTAGGCGGCGAGCATGGCCTCATCGTCGGGGGCGCGCTTGGTCACAACCATGCCAGCACCTCGTCGATCCGGCGCAGGTACTCGATCGCGTCCTCGGTCTGTCCGCCGTTCATGGCGTCCTCGGCCATCTGCGCCCACTCGGCTGCTTCCGGGTCGACCCAGCCGCGCTTGATGTCGTCGGGGAGGGTGGCGGCGAGGTGGACGATCTGTGCCCTGATCTTCTGCATGTTCACGGTGTTCCTTTCGGGTTGCTGTCTAGTCCCATTCTAGCCGACCCACCATCGGAAGTCAAGTAGTTGTGCGGGTGAGCGGGGAGGGGTGCGGCCCCGCGTTGACGGCCCGGGAAAGGAAGTACCGGGCTCGGCGCGGGGCCGCGCGGACAGGACTTGGAAGTTGACAGCAACCGTTGCCCGTCCGGGTCTGGTCATCGTACGCCCAAGTCGGCGGAGCAGCCGGAAGGGTTAGAGGGAGGGCTGGGGCGGAAAGTCGCCGTGTGGGCGACCTGAGCGCCGTGTCAGCCGTCCTGATCCTCGTTGGGGGGGCGTCCTTGTTTGATCGACCCTCGTCGTTTCGGGACGTCATCGAGACTGTCGAACCCGATCTTGCAGGCGAGATGCTCGGCCGCCAGACGGATACCCAACCCTGTTGCCGACGTCACCGTGACCCGCGCATGACCTCGGCGCTGTGCGGCGTAGACGACGTCCTTGAGGCGCTCGTGATCAGCCTTGTCAACATCCGCGGTGATTCGCCGCCTGTCCCCTGCCACTGCCGTCTCCTCGATCTCGCCTGAAACTAGCGTACTTCCTCCGAGACGTTCTCGATGGAAGCCAGCGGATGCCACTCGGGCAGGTGGCCCGGCCCGTAGCGGTGCTGCTCGCCCCACGGCAGTGTCTCGCGCGGGTGCAACGTCACCACATGGCCCGACTCGAGCCCTGAGACGATCTCGTCGAACCGTTCGCCGCCCAACACCTCCCGCAGGTGGTGTGAGCACATCATCGCCCGCCCGACGACCCACCATGCATCCACGCGGCACGTCTCGGTGCGTTCAGTCCCGACCTGACCGGTCGCGTCCGGGGTGCCGGGCCGGACCGGGACCATGCACGGCAGCGACAGCCCGACACGAAGGATCTCCTGACCAGTCATCGCAGACCGAGCATTCGGCTGCATGTGGGCCATGCTTCCCAACCCTGAGCCGACAGGACGCGCTCAGCGACGATCACTTGCTCTCGCGGAGTCGCTTCGCCGGCATGGTCCGGCATGCTCTCATCACGATAGGCGTCCCACGTCTGCGGATGGAAGTTGAACGCGCCCTCGTAGATGTCGCCGTGCGAGAACGTGACCCCGTAGTCCCAGCGGTGGGTGCCCGGCCGTGGAACTCCGTCCACCCAATCCCCCGACTCGCAGGCCCCCACTGCCAGCCACACCTCGGGGGCCGCCCACCGGACAGACACGACCGGACGGGATGCGAAGGCTGCGGCCATCACAGCCCGTACGTCCGGCTGGACGACCAGCGTCGGGGGCGGCTTGGGCTCCGGCGTTCCCGACAGAGCCACGACCGCGCAGGCTGCAAGGGCTGCCGTCCTCAACTCCAACCGCCTTCTTCGAGAACGGCCCACAGCCGGTCCTTGAACTCGGTGACGACCCGCTGGCGTGCAATCACGTCCTCGAAGTTGGCCAGCATCGGCTCGACCTTGACCACGCCCTTGATCATCGCGATCGCGGCAATGACACGGTCCGCTCCGGTCACCTCGTCGCCGAGGCGCAGGTCATCGGACAGGTGAACCAGCAGTGCCTTCGCCCGGTCAGTCATCGCCGCTCCCCCGCAAGCAGCAGGCCCTCAACCTCAGTGCGGGCCAGCCACCGCAGTCCGCGCTCCACCGACCGGTACAGCGTGTCGTCCGGGTGGTCCTTGACCGCCTGCCGGTAGCGGCCCAGCTGTTCGATCGCCTCGTCTTGGTCGATCGTGATCGTTGACAGATTCATTCTCGGTCCTCTCCTCGCGATCGTTGTGACCACGCAGATGGGTGGGCATCCAGCCGTCAGGCCGCAACGGCACCCCCACCGTCCCAACCGTCGGCACAGGCCCCGACCGACGAGCGCCTCACGGCCCTCGTCGGTCAAAGACCACGTCCGGTAGCGGCGGCTCACTATGCGTTCTCAGTCCACGACCCGACGCATCTCGTCGGCCTGCTCCCGCTTGCCCACCAGCCGGTACACGCCCGGGCCGATCCCGTTGGCGCCATGCTCGTCCGTGTGGACCAGCAGGGCCGCGGCACCCTCCGGAACCGTGACGGTCCCGTAGCAGAGCGGATCGTCCGAGCCGGGCTGCCAGCCGACCGGACCTTCAAGCGCGTCGAGCATGTGCGTGTTGCCCGTCGCCTCACCCCGCACAACCCGCACACCCTGCTTGGGGACCGTCGGGCATCCGTCCGGCAGCACCGGCGGGGCCGGACCGGCCGGGACGATCAGCACGTCGCCCTGCCGCTGCACCCCCGTCAGCATCGGCACCTCGACCCCCGACAGGTCGACATCCGGCAGACCGATGCCGTGCCGGCCCAGAGCCTCATCAAACGTGATCGTTGCAGAATCCATGTGCGTCCTCCTCAGGTTGCGCGTTGCATGGTCTTGTAAAGATCCGGGGTCATGTCGTCGCCCCATTGCCAAGCCGCGGCCGACAGAGCGTCCGGCATGTCGGCAGGAACCGTCTCGGCGAACCGGCGTCGGCTGCCGTCACGGTCCAGCGACGCGTTGTGCATCAGCAGCAGCCGCACCCGCACATCGAACGGCTGCTGGTCGTCTGGCAGCTCGAACAGTTCGAGCATGTGTCCGGGGTTGCCCGGATCGGCGGCGACGTCGATCGGGGTGAGCCCGAGATGGCTGATCCAGCGGTCCCAGCCGTACGACTCGATCGCCGCTCGGCGGATCTCGGTGTTCGGTTCGGCCTGGATCGCTTCGACGGTCGGCGTCTCGACGACCCACCGGGGGACACGCAGCCCGTGCCAGCACCAGAACTCCCAGCCGTCCGCCCAGCCGGCCGCAGGCCCCTGTTCGTTGTGGAGGCGGCCGCTGTTGTCTCGGGTGAGCCGGTCGTGGCGTTCGCACGCGATCACCAGACCCTGCCACGCCCACCACCAGCCACCCGTGGTGGCCGTGTCGGCCAGCGCGTCAGCCCGCGCCGCCAGCCCTGCCGCCAGCGAGACGCCGACGTGCCGCAGGAACGTCTGCCAAGCCGACCAGTAGACGGACCACTCGCCGTACACCAGCCCTCGATGCCACTGAGCCCCGACCTGATCCCTGACCTGATCCCTGACCTGATCCCCGACCTGATCCCAGACCTGATCCCTGACCTGACCCCTGACCTGATCCCAGACCTGATCCCCGACCTGAGCCCAGACCTGAGCCCAG
>Ga0302046_10000222_pt1 | contig 60772 bp, 53 predicted proteins | sample RVTome_11_FD_200261 | JGI IMG/M metagenome (GOLD analysis project Ga0302046, IMG submission 200261) | Soil microbial communities from uranium-contaminated site in the Upper Colorado River Basin, Wyoming, United States - RVT147D111 (version 2) ... | reverse complement strand
GTGCTGTCGTTCTGGATGACGTTGCTGCTCTCCTGGTTGATGGCGGGGTTATGGGCCTGGTATCGCCGCGCCGATGCGTCAAAAGAACCTCGCCGCACGGCGGTAGCGGCCGGGGTCCGGCTGGGTCTCGTGGCCGTGGCCTGGTGGGGCATCCGGTTCGTACTGCTCCTGCTCGATGTGCCGGCGCGCTGGCAACGGGGGAAGGCCCCCTTTGCGCCCTTGTTCGATCCGTCCCACTTCGCTTCCACCTTCGGCGGCGGTCTGATGCGCTCGGCGGGCGATTTCTTCGTCACAGCCGTCTTCGGGCTGTTCTTTGCCCTCGCCGTGCTGGCGTATACGGCCCGCTTTCGAATACCGCGCTCGGGTCGGCTCGGCGGGGTGTGGTACGGGTTGCGGATGGCGTCGTCGCCCCGGCGGTTCCTGACGGCGCTGGCGCTGATCACCCTGCTCGCAGCCGGGCTTACGATGGTCCTCGCCGGCATCGCGCGTCAGTCGGTGCTGGACAGCACGCTGGATCTTTTCACCCGCGAAGACCTCTTTCCCCGCTCGCTCGACCTGTTCATCTTTTGCACGCTGCTGGTGTGTACCCTGTCCGTGATGATGCTCATCGTCGGGTTGGTATGGACGGGGATGGGAGGCGTACTACAGGGCGCTCGTAGAGCCACATGGCCTCGGTGGACCCTGCTGGTCGGTATCCCGGTTGCCGTCGCCGGGCCGCTCCTCGGGCTTTATACCGTGCTGGAGGGGCCGCCGGCGGCGGCGTGGCCTGTGGTCGGGGTGTTTTTGTTCGTCGGCTTTCTCCTGGCCGCCCTGAGCTTCCTGCAACAAGACAGCGAACTCGAATGGCTCACCTTGCGCAGCGTCTTGCCGACGATCTTTGTGATGAGCATCTTGCTGTATCCGCTGTTCTTTAACGGCTTCGACGAGCAACGCCGCGTCCGCATGATCGACGCCGTGGAGTCGTTCGACCGGGGGCACGACCCGCGTGTGTTGTTCGCCGTCCGAGAGATCCTGGCCGAAGCCCGGGCCCAGCCCGCTGCCGTAACCGTCCTGGCCGACACCACCCTGTACGCACGGCAGAGCGCTTTCCTGGACTCACTGTCGATGGAGATGCTGCGGGGTTCCTTGCTCGCGTCGTTGGGCGCCTACGACGTCAGCCTCGCCTTTCTTGATGCCGCCGGGCGGCCCGTCGGGCGCTACGATGCGTCCCATGAGGGCCTCAGCCGCCCCGCGCTCGACCAGAACGATGCCTTGCAGTTCGACATGCTCCGCCAGATGTACGCCGAGAGCGGTTCGGAGGATATCCTGGTCGAGCAGTTGACGGGGAGCGTCGATCCGGACCGGCTTCAGTATGCGGGCCTGGTTCCGGTGCGCCTTGCAGGCGAGACGCGGCCGGTGGGGTGGATCATGGCGCGGGCCGAACCCCACGTCTTGTTACAGGAAGCCAACGTGCCGTTTCTCCGGGTGCTCTTGCCCGATGCCTATAGCAACCTGTACGCCAACCTCTCCCTCGCCGTGTTCCGCGAAGGGGTCCTCATCCGCAGCTTCGGGCGAGACTTCGGCCGCTACCGGCTCGATGAAAGCGTGCGGACAGCCCTGATAACCCAGCCCGCGATGTGGCGCCGCGAGCGCGTGAAGGAACGCCGCTTCCAGACCTACTATCAGCGCCGACGCCTGGAACAGCCGGACGAGCCGGTCCTCGAGCCGATCGAGCAAAACGTCGTGGCGGTGCGCGCTTCTTCCATCACACCGTTCGACCACCTCTATTATCTCCTGCGCCTGATCGTCGCGGGGCTCCTGGTCGGGTTGCCTTTTTACGGCGTCGGGCTGTACCTGCGGCGGCAGGCGGGGCTGCTGCCTGCGCCCCGCGTTCGCTTTCGGGACAAGGTGCTCAACGCCTTCCTGGCCGTTGGTATCATCGCGGTCATCGCCGTGGGTTTCGTCGGCGTGCAGGTAGTGACGGAAGAGAACGACCGGGCCGTGCAGAGCTGGCTTCGTCAACACCTGCAGCGCGTCGAAGAGACGCTCGTGGTCGACGCCCGGCGGGACGAGATGCCCTACCATATCCTCGGCCGCCTACGCATCGACTCGCTCGCGGCACAGGTCGGGTTGGACCTGAACGTCTACCAGGGCGACAGCTTGATCGACTACAGCCGTCCCCAACTCATCCGCGAGCGGCTCATCGACAGGCGGTTGCCCATCCAGGCCTACGAAGCCTTGAAGCTGGACGGCTATCGGTTCACTTTCGTCGAGGAGGAACTCGGGGCTTTTTCCTACACGGCCGGCTATCACGCCCTCCTGGACGAGCAGGGGCAGCCCCGCTATATCGTCTCCGTCCCTACCCTTCCCGAGCAGGAGCGTATTGAAGAAGAGCGGGCCCGCACGGTCGCCTATCTTTTCGGCGCCTTGCTCGCCCTGGTGGTGCTGGTGATGGTGACGGCGTCGCTGCTGGCCAATGCCCTGGCGCGCCCTATCGCCCGCCTGCGCGAAGGGCTCGAAGCCGTAGCCAAAGGACGCTTCGAGCGCATGCTCCCCGTCGATACCCGCGACGAGGTCGGTGAACTGGTGCAGACGTTCAACGTGATGCAGGAACAACTGGCCGAGAGCCGCCGCCGCCTGGCGCAGCAGGAACGCCAGCTGGCCTGGCGGGAGATGGCGCGCCAGGTAGCGCATGAGATCAAGAACCCCCTGACGCCCATGAAGCTCTCGGTGCAACACCTGCGCCGGGCCTACGAAGACGCCGAAGCGGCCGGAGGTCCCTCTTCCGGCATGGAAGGGCGGGCGCAGCGCTTTGCCCGCCTCTTCGAGCGCATCACCGGTACCCTCGTCGAGCAGATCGACGCCCTGGCGCGCATCGCCAACGAGTTCTCGTCGTTCGCACGGATGCCGACCCGGATCCTCGAACGGCTCGACCTCAACGTCGTCGTCCACGAGGCCGTCGCGCTGATGCAGGAAGAAGCCGGCACCGACATCGAACTCCACCTGGCGGATACCTCCCTGGTGCTTGAGGCCGACCGCGAAGAACTACGCCGCATCTACATCAACCTCATCAAAAATGCCCTGCAGGCGCTGCCGCACGACCGCAACGGCCGTGTGACGGTCGCGACGTACTACGAGCCGGACCGGGACGGCCATGCCGGCTATGCCTACAGCACCGTCACCGACACGGGCCTGGGTATTGCCGAAGCACTACGCCAGAAAATTTTCGAGCCCAACTTCTCCACGAAGACGAGCGGCACCGGGCTGGGCCTGGCCATCGCCCGCAAGAGCGTCGAAGCGTTTAACGGCGAGATCGGCTTCGAGACCGAGGAAGGCCGCGGCACTACGTTCTGGATTCGCCTGCCGCTGGTCGTGTGAGGATGTTGAACCCGGTATCCCAACGAAAAAGCCCGGCCGGAGGGGCCGGGCTTTATTTATAGCCGCAGCGGGTTACCACGCGCTCGTAGTGGTCCGTCGCACGTTCTGGGCGCTGAGCCCTTTGGGCGTACGCTCCCCATCGAACTCGGCCTTTATGATGTGATTCTTTGGCGGGTCGCCTACCCCGATGCGTGCCTCGGAAAGCAACCGCTTCCTTCGACGGATACCGCGGCGCGTGCTCCCAGGAGGGTCATTACCAACGCCGGTGATATGTTTAAGATGCGGGCGAATCATCCTATACGAGCGAGCCGTTCAAGGGTTCGTTTGCTTTGGAAACCGAGGGCGTGCGGGTTATCTTGGCGCGGTTTGACTTGAGAAGGCCAGTGGATTTTGTATGAGAGTCATCGTTGTCGGGGCCGGCGAAGTAGGATTCGATGTAGCCCGCATTCTTGCGCAGGAGCAGCACGATGTCGTCGTCGTCGATGTCGATGCGCAGGCGCTGGCTCGGGTCCGGGAAAAGCTGGACGTCATGGTGTTGCAGGGGACCGGGACCTCGGCGTCGCTGTTGGTCAGCGCCGGCATTGAACAGGCCGACATGCTGATCGCCGTCACCACGATTGACGAGGTCAACATCATCGCCTGTATGATGGCCGATCGGCTGGGCGTCGGGACGACGGTGGCGCGGGTGCGTTCGCACGAACTGTCTCAGGGTACGTCGATCCTCAAAGCAGACGATTTCGGGATCGACCTGATCATTCACCCTGAAGAGAGTGCCGCCGCCGAAGTGACGCGCCTGATCCGCCGCGCCAGTGCGACGGACGTGTTGACCTTTTGCAACGAGCGCATTCATCTGGTCGGGATGCGCATCGACCGAGACGCGCCGGTGGTCGGCCAGACCTTGCAAGACCTGGCGCAGGCGGTGGCGGCCGAGTATCCGGACATGCGGTTCCGCGTCGTGGCTATCGGACGTGGGATCCGGACCATCCTGCCCCGTGGTCGGGAGCGCATCCTGGGCAACGATCAGGTCTTTGTGTTGGCGCGGCCCAAGGTGATGCCGCACGTGGCCCGTCACATGGGCAAGAGCGACGCCCGCATCCACAACGTGATGATCCTGGGCGGCACGGCGGTCGGTGCCCACGTGGCCCGGCAACTCAGCCAGGAGAAGAATAAACGGGTCAAGCTCATCGAGTCGGACCGCAAGGTGGCCGAGCAACTGGCCCATGAGTTGGAGGACATCCTGGTCATTCACGGGGCCGGCACCGACATCGACCTGCTGGCGGTAGAGGGGTTGGGCGAGATGGATGCCTTCGTCGCCGTCACCGACGATGAGGAGTCGAACCTGGTGATGTCGCTGATCGCCAAGCACCTGGGGGTGCAGAAGACCGTCGCCCTGTTGTCGAAAGGCGCGTACATCCCCATCAGCCAGTCGATCGGCCTGGATGCCGCCGTGAGCAAAAAGCTGGCCGTCTCCCGCGAAGTGTTGCGCTTTTTGCGCGGCAAGCACGTCCTCAGCGTAGCCACCATCTACGGGCTCGACGCCGAGATTCTTGAGATCGAAGCCGTGCGGAGGGCGCGCATCACCCGGCAGCCGCTCAAGGAGCAGAACCTGCCCGACGGGATCCTCATCGGGGCCGTGTCGCGCCCGAACGGCGACGTCGAGATCGCCACCGGCGAGACCCAGATCCAGGCAGGCGACCGGACCATTATGTTCGTCCTGCCCGGCTCTATCGCAGAGGCCGAGCGGTATTTCGAAAAGCCATAGCGATGATTCTGAACCTGAAAGCCGTCATCGCCACGCTGGGCGCCTTGTTGTTTTTTCTAGGGATCGCCTTGCTGTTGCCGATGATCATCGGAGTGGTCTACGGCGAAGCCTCGTGGTGGAGCTTCGGCGCGACGGCCTTGGTGTCGATGGCGCTCGGAGCCGGTGGATGGTTCTACGCAGGCGGCGGGGACCAGCAGCAGAATGTGCGCGTGCGTGAGGGGTTTGCGATCGTGGCGCTCGCCTGGTTCGTCCTCTCGCTCGTGGGCGGCCTGCCCTTCGTCCTCGGCGGCGTGCTCGACGCCTTCAGCGATGCGTTCTTCGAGACGATGAGCGGGTTCACGACGACGGGGGCCACCATCCTGGGCGGGGCCAATACGCCCGCCATCGAGGACATCCCGAAGGCGTTCCTGTTCTGGCGCAGCCTGACGCACTGGCTCGGCGGCATGGGCGTCATCGTATTGATGCTGGCGATCATGCCTATCCTGGGCGTCGGCGGCATGCAGTTGTTCAAGGCCGAGGTGCCGGGGCCGTCGGCCGACAAGCTGACGCCGCGCGTGCGTGAAACCGCCAAGCGGCTGTGGTACATCTACGTCGGCATCACCGGCGTCCAAGTCGTCCTCCTCTCGCCCGCGATGGGCTTCTTCGACGCCGTCAACCACGCCTTCGCCACGATGGCTACCGGCGGCTTCTCGACCCAGAACGGCTCGGTGGCCGACTACAACTCCGCCTACGTGGACTGGGTGATTGCGCTTTTCATGTTCCTGGCCGGCGTCAACTTTGCCCTGCATTTTCGCCTGCTGCGCGGGCAGGCCGTCACCGTGTTCAAGGACACCGAGTGCCGGGTGTATACGGGCATCGTGCTGGGCGCGGGCCTCCTGCTGACGCTCGGGACGTGGCAACCCATCGTCGCGCTCTTGCCCCAGGCCACGAACGTGGCAGGGGCCTTCGAAGGCTATGCGTCGTTCCCGGAGGCGCTTCGCTACGGCGTCTTTCAGGCGCTGGCGATCATCACGACGACGGGCTTCGGCACAGCGGACTACGAGGTGTGGCCGCCCCTGGCGGTCACGGTCATCTTCCTGCTGTTCTTCGTCGGCGGCATGGCCGGCTCCACGGGCGGCGGCGTCAAGGTGATCCGGCATGTGCTGGTCTTCAAGAACTCGTTTAAGGAGATCCACCAACTGATCCATCCCCAGGCCGTGATTCCCATCCGCCTGGGCGATCACGTGGTACCCAAAGATGTGATGCGCAACGTGCTCTCGTTCCTGATCCTCTACATCGCCACCATCACTTTCGGGATTCTGGTGATGGCCCTGCTGGGGTTCGACCTGCTCAGCGCCGTCGGGGTCTCTATCTCGTCGGTCGGCAACATCGGCCCGGCCTTCGGCACGTTCGGGCCTACGGAGAACTATGCGCACCTGCCTGCCGTCGGCAAGTGGGTGATGGCGATCCTGATGATGGCGGGACGCCTGGAGATCTTCACCGTATTGATTCTCTTCGTCCCGGCGTTCTGGCGGCGTTGAGCGCGCGTTTGCTTTTTCAAGGAGCACCCCGGAAGGGGAAGGGAATACCGGGCTTGTTTGCCATGGACTACCGGGCACCGTGCCCTGGAGCCCCGGTAATGCGTCATCGGGCATGGATAGCCTGTCAGACACCACAGACCATGGACTACGGACCACGGACAAAAGGATGACGACGACCGAGATCCAACAACAGATCGACGCGGCACACGCCGCGGGCGGCGGCGAGGTGGTGCTACCCGCCGGTACGCACCGGCTCGACGCGGCGCTGCGGCTCAAGCCGCGCGTGACGCTCCGGGGCGAAGGGGCCTCGACGCGCCTCGCCACGCAGGATAAAGAAACCAACTTCATCGAACTCCACCCCGGCGGCGATGCGACCGCGCACGACATCACCATCCGGGCGCTGCATCTCCAGGGGCCGGACGCCGGCGACGACATTACCGTAGGCGTCGCCTCCGATTTCGACCGGGGTTGCGGCGTCATCGCCCGCAAAGCCCCTGCCCGCATCCGCATCGCGGACGTCACCATCGCCGAGGCAAGCGGTTGCGGCCTTTTGTTTCTCGACCGTTCGGCGGACGGGGTAGGGCGTCATATCCGCATCGCCCGGTGCCGGATCCGCCAGGGCCGCCGGCCGGCCGACGCTGTGGCCTTCAGCAACTATAAAGACATCTACTTTTTCGGCGCTTTTTTCGAGGATATCGAGGTCGTCGATACCACCTGCACGTTTGAGCCCAATGCGGTCAGCGTGTTCGGCAACGATTCGGGGATCGCTTTTGTGATGAACGGCCACGAAGGCGCGGTGCGCAGGGCCGTGCTGAAGGGCAACGTGTGTTCAGGGCACGCCCGGCACGGCATCGTCACCAACTACGGCAAATTGGTGGCTTTCGACGTCAAGGCCCGGGGTAATACCTGCCGGGATAATCGCTGGGTGGGTCTCTACGTCAACACGTCGATAGAACAGGGCGAAAACGTTGTCATCGAGGAGAACGTGTGCGAGCATAACGGCTACGGCGGCACCAGCGATCCGAACGCTCCCGACAAGACGATCCGGGGCGGTATCGTACTGGCCGGGTGTTACAACGCCCGGATCAGCAACAACCAGTGTCGTCACAACGGTCGCCCTTCGCCGCCGTTCGCCGGGGCCGACGCCACCGCACAGTTTGCGGCCGGCATCCGGGTGCGCGGGCGCAACCTGGTCTTGGTCGGGAACAAGGCGGAGCATAACGTAGGCCGGGGCATCGAACCCTGGCCGGAACCCTTCGAAAATGTGGAGATCCGAAATGGGGGTGCCGGCGATGGAGAGGAAGGCGACGTGAGCGTGCGTACGACCGAGACCCCTCCGCCTATCGGGACGCCCCCACCGATGGAGCCGCCTTCCCCCCCCGATCCGCCGCCGAAAAGGAAAAAGAAGAAGTCTTTATTCAAACGCCTGTTCGGGTGGCTCTTCGGCTGACGTATGCGATACCATTTTGCCAGGTCCGTATTGGAGCAGCTTGTAGCGGAAGGGGTGCTACGCCTGGATGATGCCGTGCTGGCTGTGTGTGCCGGAGAAGCCGAGCAGGAACTGTTTTCCGCGCTTCAGTTTACCAACGTCACGCTCTCCGGTCTGTTTGAAGGAGGCGAGGCGACGGCGTCTCCGTTCCGGTGGAGCCTGCAGGATGCGCAGCACCTCACCTTCGGAGACAAGACGTTCGACTTCTGCTTCGTCTCCGACGGTATTCATCACTGTGCTTCGCCGCACCGGGCGCTCCTGGAGATGTATCGCGTGTGCCGCACAGGCATCCTGGTGTTCGACTCGCGCGACAGCCTGCTGATGCGCCTGGCCAATGCACTGAACCTCTCACCGGTCTATGAACTGGAAGCCGTTGTTTTTAACGACTTCGAGCGGGGCGGTGTCGATAATACCCACATCCCCAACCACATCTACCGCATGACCGAGCGAGAATTCAAGAAAACCATCCGCTCCTACGACCCGGTCGGCCAACATCGTTTTCGCTTCTTCTACGGCCTCAATCTACCCTATGCCCAGGCCGACTTGCGAAAAAGCGGGTGGAAGCGGCTCGCCATCCGGGTCGCCGGGCCGTTCGTGAAGCTCTTCACACGCCTCTTCAAACGCCCGTGTAATTCCTTCGCCATGGTTGCCCTGAGACCCCGGCTGCCCGGCGAACTCTGGCCCTGGCTCGAATTCGAAGCGGGCGAGATCCGGTTTAACCGGGCCTATGCGCAAAAGAAGTTTAGACCTGGACGCAGGCAATAGGATAATTCCCCAGACGGCATGGGGAATTATAGGGGCCGGAAAAGGGGACAATACCCATTTCAGTGAAGCCATGGGTTTCCGATCTATTGAATACCCCTTCATTCAGATCCCAAGTCAAGGAGATCATCATGTGCTCTGCCCTCGAAGTACAACTCGGTGCCCAACTCGACAGCCTGGTCGACCATATTGAACACATCCGGCGACTCGATCTTTCGGTAGAGGCCGATCTGTCGTGTGCCTTGCAGGAGAGCCGGGCGATGCTGGGCGCGCTGGCGCTCTATCGGGATTGTCTCGGCCGGGCCGCCGCGTACGGCTATGCCGCATCGCACCGTGCTGCGTGAGAAAGGCACTTTTTTCCCGACCGGAGCGCTTTGTTGCCACACAGGAAACACGCCCGTGAGCGCCCGTGCATTTTTTGTCGATAAGGCCGTTAAGAATCCCTGTGAAGGCGCGATGTACTAGGTATAAGCTGATATAGATACGTGGTTTACAGCCCGTTGGCACGGAGATTGATTCTTTTTCTGGTCGCCTACCCCGATGCTTGCATCGGAAAGCAACCGCTTCCTTAGACGGATACCTCGGAGCTTGCTCCCAGGAGGGTCATCTTCGTCGTACTACGTTCCTTGAATACCCTGTCGATACCGCTAACAACCCGGCGAAACCGTATGCGCTGCGCGATGGCTCTGCGAAAGCACGATAAACGCTGCCAAAGTCCCCCCTGTCGTCATGAAAAGCAACCTGATCCTCCTCGTCCTGATGCCGTGCCTGCTGTGCGCATGCACGTCGACTGCCTCGTTGACCAGCTATGAGAGTGATGAGCTGGTGTCCGTCCGGCACAACCAGAATACGTCGTGTACGCTGTTGATTTATCGGGACCCGCTGGGTCAGACGCGCCACGTCTTCCGGCGGTACGGCATCTTTGAGTTCGGACTCACCTTTACCCACGAGGGAGGTATCATGCTCAAGGAACGGGGCCGGCAGGAGCGTCTGATCGAGGCTGTAGAAGCCAACCGTGTTACCCGGCACATCAATACCTTGTTGCAGGTACGGCAGCAAGAGCCGGAGCCGTCGGAGCGTTTGAGCCGCAGCACATGATCATCAAACCGCCTACGAAGAACCATGAATGCACACGAACATATGCAGAAGCATCTCCGCCGGGTGCCCGGCGGAGGCATCGCCTGGGAGCGGCGGGTCTTTACCAAGACATCCGCGCTTGATCCGAGGGAACTGCTCGACGCCGCCGTCGACATCGCCTGGACGCGCCTGATGCCTGACGCCGTGGAGCGTCCGTTGCTGGAGGTCAAGAAAGAGGGTTCCCAGATCGTCTTTCGTGTGCCGACGTTCTCCCTGGAACAGGTGATGGCCGCAGCCTGACGGTCGCTCCGCCCTCGTGCTCGGTGGAGAAGAAATTGCTTAACCCTCGGGGTGCGTATGCCCTGAGGGTTTTTTTGTATGAATCCTACACCCACCGTAGGGGTGCGGGCTGCATTCACCGGGTTCGCCTCGTACGGAGGGCGCCTGAAGCGAGGCTATTCGCCCGAGAAGTCGCGATGGCCGAAATAGTGGAGCACGAAGCGCATCTTGGCGGCTTTCTGGAGGCCGAAGCCGGGGAGCCGACGGATGCGCTTTGCAACCGTCTCGGCGTCGGCGCCGTCATTCCACAGGTGGGCCGCATTGCCGTCGTGCGCATCGGTCAGGATGCAGGCGATGGCGTAGGTGTGGTCGGCCATCACGTTGGTGAAGCGATGGACGGCGGGCTTCTCGGCGAACGATTTCCGCAGGGTCTCGGGGTCCAGGGCGGCGAGGCGTTTCATGTCCAGGTGGCCGAGGCGGTCGCGCAGCCGGTGCGGGCCGGTGAAAGCATATTCGGCGCGCACCCGCTGATCGTAGAGCAGGCCCAGCAGCGCGGCATTGGCGTTCCGGCGCAGGTAGTCGTCGGCCTCCCGGTCGCCCGTCAACGTGCCTTCCCGGCTGAACCGATCCAGCATGCGGACGAGGCCGCCTTTGAAGTGGCTGTAGTCGAGGGGAGGGACGGTTATTGGGGATTTTCGATTTTCGATTTTGGATTGGATACGGGTCATGCTGCTCGGTGTTTGCCGGATGGTGAAGGTGTTGTCTGTGAGGCGTTCCGCCGTCGGCGTACAGCGGTCAGCCTGTTGTTTTAAGCTGATCGCTGACGGCCGAATGCTGAAAGCCTGGAACGCCCGGCTTCGCCGCCTTTTATGTGCTACCCCCTCGCTGCTCAGGGGAATCCAAAATCGAAAATCCCCAATCCAAAATGGATCAGACCGAGAGCTTGCGCCGCCACTTCGTGCCCTCGGCCGTATCCATGACCTCGATGCCCAGGGCGTCGAGGTCGTCGCGGATGGCGTCCGAGCGGGCGTAGTCTTTGGCCTGGCGTGCCGCCCGGCGTTCGGCGAGGAGGGCATCGACCTGAGCGGCCAGGGGATCGACGGCGCCGGGCGAGGCGGCGGATTCGGCCGCGTGGTAGACGATGCCGAGGAGGGCATTGACGCGGCCGAGCCAGGCCCGCGCCTGCCGGGCAGAGGCGCCGTTGAGGTGGTCGCCGAGGCCGTTGATGAGCTTAACGCCGTCAAGGACGGCAGCGATGGCCGCCGGCGTGTTAAGGTCGTCGAGCAAGGCGTCGAGCGTGCGTCCGTAGAGCGCGTCGAGGCGGGCGCCGACGCGGTCGGGGCCCGGCGCATCCGCCGCTGCCACCTGGTCGACGCGGTCGAGGGCTTCGCGAAGACGCCGCACATGCAGGGCGTTGGCGCGGAGCGTGTCGAAGGTGAAGTTATACGGCTTGCGGTACTGGCCGGCGATCAGCGCCAGGCGCAACGCCAGCGGGTCGATGCCCCGGCCGCCTTCGCTTTCCGGTGCGATCAAGTCGCGCACGCGGTAGAAGTTGCCGGTGCTTTTGGCCATCTTCTCGCCTTCGACTTGCAGGAAGCGGGTGTGGACCCAGTGCGGCACCCACGGCTTGCCCGTCAGGCTCTCCGACTGCGCGATCTCGCAGTCGTGATGGGGAAAGATGTTGTCCTCGCCGCCGGTGTGCAGGTCGAATTGTTCTCCGAGGTAAGCCATCGACATGACAGAGCATTCGATGTGCCAGCCGGGAAAGCCCCAGCCCCACGGGCTATGCCACTGCATGAGGTGGGTCGGGTCTTTTTTCCAGAGTGCAAAATCGCGCGGATCGCGTTTCTCGGCGTCGAGCACCACGTCGCGAACGCCTTCTGCGAGCTGGTCGGAAGCGATGTTGCCGGAGAGTTTGCCGTATTGGGGGAAGCTGGTTACCGAGAAGTAGACGCCGTTCCGGGTCTCGTAGGCGTATCCCTGGTCGAGCAGGCGCTCGACGGCTTTGATCTGCTGCATGACATGCTCAGTGGCGCGCGGCCGGACGTCGGGTTCGTGCAGGTTGAGCAGGCGCCAGTCTTCGAGCAATACCTGGGTATAATACCGGGCCAGGTCCCAGACGTTGGCGAAGCGTTCGCCTTCCTTGGAGCGGAGCGCTTTCGCCATCCGGTCCTCGCCGCCGGCGTCGGCGTAGTCGTCCTCGGTGAGGTGGCCCACATCGGTGATGTTCGACACATAGGTCGTTTCCCAGCCGATGGCGCGGGCGGTGCGGAGGATCAGGTCGGCCGTCAGGAAGGAGCGAAAGTTGCCGATATGCGCGTACGAATAGACCGTCGGGCCGCAGGCATAGAAACGCAGGTGGCCGGGCTCTAGCGGAGTAAGCGGTTCTACCTGGTGGGTGAGGGTGTTGTAGAGCGCAAAGGTTTTATCGGACGGCATGCGATGGCTCTGTTGGCATCTGGGACGGGCAGCGATCGGTTTTGCGCCGTTATACCCGATCCCTGGGCCGAGGTGCCACCATGGGAGCATTCGGAAAGATGGAGCCGGCTCGTTTTTTTATGAAGGGTTGTCCTCCGCGCCGCCAAGGGCCCGGTGGAAGGCTTCATTCGAGGCGCTGAAGTGTTGTTCGCTGACGTTTTTGAGCATGCCGCGATACAACGTCAGGGCGCGGAGGGCTTCCAGGCTCTCATCCAGCGCTTGCTGGCGGCTGGCCTCGTCCAACAGGTCAAGTTCGCGGATGTGACGTATCTGGTTCGTGATCCTAGCCAGTTGCGCGTCAAGGCGCCTTTCTATACCAGGGTGCATTGCATATTTTCTCCAAAATGTTGTTCTTCATTGCTTTAACGCATAGTTCTTGAAAAAGTTATAAACCAAAAAAACAGCATCGGCGGGTCGGTACCGAGGCTGAATCAGCAGAGCCGGAGTGGCGGTGCAAGGGCTTGTCTGGGGGTACGGAGCACCCGGCGACCGGAGTAGGAATCCTGGTAGCTCTCTGGCACGGTTTCCCCACGATGCCGGAATCCACTACGGCCGGCCGCCGGGCATGCTCACGTAGACAAGCGGCCTTGCAAACAAAGGTATCCCCAACATACGGGTTTCCTGCGCGGTTTCGAATAGGAGATTTCCCCATCTTAGCGTCGGGATTTTTCGGACATTAAGCCGCCGGCCGATTCGGCCATTGTGTGTACATCGTCATGCCTGCTCGCCTCACCGCTCGTCGTAGTAAGGAGATTGCCTCGCTGGGGCGCAAGAAGCATCGCGACCGGCTCGGCCAGATGCTGGTGGAGGGGGTGCGGGCGGTGGAGGCGGCCCAGGCGGCCCGGGCTCCGCTGTTGGATCTGGTGGTTTCGGAGACCGCGCAGCACGACCCCCGCGTGCAGGCGATAATGGCTGCGGCCGAGGTGCCGGTCTACATCGTGCCGGGTACGGACATGGCCCGGCTCTCGGACGTCCAGACCAGCCAGGGTGTGCTGGCCGTAGCGTGTTGCCGCCTGGTCGATGAGGCGGCCCTGGCTACGCAGGAGACGGTGCTCGTCTTCGACGGCGTCCAGGATCCCGGCAACGTAGGCACCGTCATTCGTACCGCCGCCTGGTTTGGTGTCGGTGCCGTGCTCGCCGGGCCGGGTACCGCCGACCTGTTTCATCCCAAGGTTGTCCGGGCCGCCATGGGCGGGTTGTGGGATGTGCACCTGGCGCAGTCGACCGACCTGATGCCTGCACTGGCACACCTCAGAGCGCGCGGTTTTACGGGCTACGGGGCGGATCTTCACGGTACGCCGGTACAGGATTGGATGCCGCAAGGCCCCTCCTTCCTTGTGCTGGGCAGCGAAGCCCACGGCCTGGATGGGCGCCTGGAGGCCGTTCTCGCCGAGCGCGTGGCTATCCCGGCAGCCGCCGGGCGTGCGGGCGTCGAGTCGCTCAACGTGGCCGTGGCCGCCGGTATCCTCGTCCATGCGTGGCGGGGAAAACGAAGGCGGTGAGGCGTCTTGCGGGTGGCGCCGGGGTGGGTGGCACGGCGTTTTCTTTCCGCTCCTTCGTGCATCACGCAGCACGCATCATGATCCTAATCTGTATATTACCGGCTCAGAAGTGATAGCCATTTTCTTTTCCATGGGCGACGGATTATGGAGATTCCCGCGCTGCAGGGGTTGAAGATCGACCCCGGCTTGATGACGATGGAGCGGCCGATGGCGGTGCGCGAGGAGCAGAAGGCGCTTCGCATCGGTGTGCCGCGTGAGGTCTCGAACGAAGAGCGGCGCGTGGCCCTGGCCCCCAGCGGGGTCACCTCGCTGGTCGCCAACGGTCATCAGGTTTTTGTGGAGAAGGCGGCTGGTACCCAGGCACACTTCGACGACGAGAAGTACGTCGAGGCCGGTGCTACCGTCGCTACGTCGCCCGAAGACCTCTACAGCCAGAGCGAACTCATCGTCAAGGTGGGCCCGCCCAACGGCGAAGAACTCGACCTGCTCCAGGAAAAACAGATCCTCATCTCGGCGCTGCACCTGGGCGTCACGACGCCGACCTTCTTACGCCGCCTGATGGATCTGGGTATTACCGGCATCGGCTTCGAGTTCATGCGCGACTCCGACGGCACGTTTCCCATCGTGCGGATGATGCATGAGATCATGGGGTCGATGGCGGTGCAGATCGCGGCGCGGTACCTCGAAAGCAGCGAGGGCGGCAAGGGGGTGATGCTCGGCGGCATCTCCGGCGTGCCGCCGGCTACCGTGGTCATCCTCGGGGCCGGCGTCGTCGGCGAGTGGGCGGCCCGAACAGCGCTGGGCTTCGGCGCCCACGTGATCGTGCTCGATGCCGACCTGGGGGCCCTGCGCTCGCTCGAACACTATCTGGACCGGCGCATCACCACGGCGATGGCGTCGAGCCAGTACATCCACCAGGCCGTGCTCCGTGCGGACGTCGTCATCGGGGCGATGATGTCGGACGGACACCGCTCTCCTGTCCTGATCCCCGAAGAGGTCGTAAAGCAGATGCGCCCCGGCTCGGTCATCGTCGACGCCGTCATCGACCAGGGCGGATGCATCGAGACGAGCCGCCCTACGACGCATTCCGAGCCGGTCTTTCGCAAGCATGACGTCATCCACTACTGCGTGCCCAACATGCCGTCGAACGCGGCGCGCACGGCTACCTATGCCCTCAACAATGTGCTGGTGCCCTACCTCGTGCAGATCGGCGACGTCGGCTCGATCAACGAGGCGCTCTGGCGCAACGTAGGGTTGCGCAACGGCACCTACGTCTACCGGCGCCACCTCACCAAGAAGAGCCTGGCCACACCCTTCAACATGCCCCATCGCGACATTGAGTTGCTGATCGCTTCGGGGATTTGATTCTTTGACGGGTCGCCTACCCCGATGCGTGCATCGGAAAGCAACCGCTTCCTTCGACGGATACCTCGGAGCGTGCTCCGAGGAGAGTCATTACCGGATCGTACGGGCGTTTCGGTGTTATCGTATTTCGGTGTTTGCGTGGGACGAAGCTCCATCACGCGAATACTCAAACACGGGTCACTGCTCCATGCGTAGGCTTCATATTCTCGGCTTACTCTTCTGGCGAGGCGGGCTGCTGCTGGCCGGCGGCTATGCCCTGTATATGGCTGTGGCCTATGGGCTGGACCTGCTGGCTTCCTTCGGCATACCTATTCCTGCCGCGCCGAAAGTCGGCTTTGCGCTTGTGTTCTCGGGGGTGCTGTGCGTGCTTTTTTCCCTGATCCTTGAACGCATAGCGGATGTTCGGCAGGAACGCGGAGGGGACGTATGATTCGATTGGTACGGGTGCTCGGGTTGTTGATGATGGTGAGCGGCGGCGTTATCCTGCTGACCTATCTCGTTACGCCACTACGCACCCTGTGGCCGTGGTTTCGAAGCCTGCCCCTGCCCATCCAGTTGGGCCTGGGGGCTGCTGCCCTCGGTCTGGTTCTGTTGTTCGGCACGGTGCTCTGGGAACGGCTGGAAGCACGAGCGGCGGATCGCGCGTTGCGAGAAGACCTGTAGGCGCCTACCTTGTGTTTTCGATTTGCTCTGAGACTACGCTCAAGCCGGAGGCTTTTCATGCTCATCCTTACTACGGACAACCCCCAGGGCTATCGCATCACGGAGTATCTCGGTCTGGTACGGGGGAACACCATTCGGGCCAAACATATCGGCAAAGACTTCATAGCGGCGCTGCGGCTGTTGGTAGGCGGAGAAATCAAGGAGTACACGGAGATGCTGTCTGAGGCTCGCAATGAATGTCTCCAGCGCATGAAGGCGGAAGCCGAACGCCTGGACGCCGATGCCGTCCTCAATGTGCGGTTTGTGACTTCCAACGTGGTGAGCGGTGCGGCGGAACTCCTCGCCTACGGCACCGCTGTGAAGATGGAACCGATCCGAGAACGGCCTTAGCCTCCGTATTTTCGATGCCCCGCCTCCTTGTCTTTGACGTCAATGAAACGCTGCTCGACCTCGCTGCTCTCGATGCTCCCTTCGAGCAGGTCTTCGGCGATGCCTCGGTGCGTAGGGCCTGGTTTGCGGAGGTGCTGCGGTCGGCTTTCGTGTCGGTCATCACCGATCGCTATGCCGGTGCTTTCATCGCCCGCCCCGGCATGGTGCTCGGCCCGCTCGATGAGCAGCCCGAAATCGTCGGGCCGGACCTCAGCGTCGTGGTGGATCGCATTCTGGACATCGAAACGGCATGAAGAGGCAGTACCAACCGTCAATCAGCAGACTCGTCAGCCTGGCGTGTTTCGTTTTGCTGCGCCCCCTGGGAGCACAGGCGCAGCAGGCCTCGCGGCCCGTTGCCGACTTCGTCGAGCCGGATTTTCCCTTCATCACCACGACGCTCGATGCCCGTCATCTCGGTCCCGCTTTTCCCGAGCGGAATTTTACGATTCGCTGTGTGGCGGTGCAACTCGGCCACGAAGCGTATGCGTGCTTCGACACCGACCTGCTCCGGATGGCGCTGGGCTGGCGCGGTGCGTTCATGTCGATGGAGACGATGGCGCAGGTCTCGTACCGGGAGCCGGGCACCAAAAATTCGGATTTCTCCCGGATCCTCGGGCAGCCGATCATCGGAACGGGGGTGTATCCCGGCTGGCTGGGTGCGGGCGAGTCGTTTGCGGATCCGCGTCCGCAGGGGCCGTATCCGGACGGTGTAGGGCGTGGACCGATTGCCGCCGGGCAGGGGCGATGGGAGGGGCTCTATACGGTCGGGGACCGCGTCGTGTTGGCCTACACGGTACGCGGTGTCCGGATCTACGAGCAGCCGTCCAGCGTGGCGGTCGCGGAGGAAGTGGGGCTCGTGCGCACGTTTCGTGTGGATCGGGTCACGGAGCCGCTGACCGTGGTCGTCGGTGAGGTGCGGGACGGCGTGGCTGCGACGGTAGCCGGGGCCGTGGCACAGATCGTCGAGGGCGCGGCGCGCGATACGCTCACCGCCGTAGCCGGTCTAAACCTGCCCGGCGGCGCGACGCTGCACGTGACGGACCGCCGGTATCTCACGCTTCGCCTCCCGGCAGGAACGCCGGCATCCCAGTTCAGCCTCCTCATCTGGCGGGGGGCTGCCTCGGCCGTGGATGTTTTCCAGCAGATGCAGGGTACGCCCGCGCCGATGGTCGACTTTGCGCAGGGCGGCCCGGCCCGCTGGCCAGAGGTCGTCACGACCCGGGGACGCGTGGCGCCCGAGACGAGCGCCTTCGTCGTTGACGAACTCACGCTGCCGCTGCCCAACCCGTGGCGGCGCGACGTGCGGGTAGCCGGGGTAGACTTCTTCGAAGACGGCCGGGCCGCGCTGGTGACGTTCGACGGAGACGTCTGGCTCGTCTCCGGCATCGACGCGGCGTTGCAGATGCTCCGCTGGAAACGTTTCGCCTCGGGGTTGTACGAGCCGCTGACCGTCAAGGTCGTCGCGGGTGAGGTCTTCGTACATGGCCGCGCCCAGATCACCCGCCTGCGCGATCTCAACGGCGATGACGAAGCGGATAGCTATGAGAACTTCAGCAACCTCTACGTCCAGTCCGGCGAGACGCGGGAGTATCCGCTCGACATGGCCGCCCGGCCCGGTGGCGGCTTCTATCTGGCGCAGGGCGGGGCGCTGGACAACGGACCCCGCACGACGCCGTCGAGTCTGCCGGGCTTTCGGCTCGGGGCCATGCACAGCGGTACCATCCTGGAAGTAGCGCCCGACGGCCGCAGCCTGCGTGTGTTCGCCAGCGGGTTCCGAGAGCCGTTCCTCGGGGTTCATCCCCGCACGGGCGTCGTCACGGCCTCCGATCAGCAGGGTAACTTCGTCCCGTCAACGCCGGTATATGTGGTGCGCGAGGGCCAGTTCTACGGGGTGCTCCCCACCGTTCACGAGGCCGATTCATCCAGTGCCGTGGCACCGATCACCTGGATCCCGCATCAGGTCGATCCGTCCGGGGCCGGGCAGGTATGGATCACGAGCGATCGGATGGGGCCGCTCAACGGCGCGCTCGTCCATTTTTCCTACGGCAAGCCCGGTGTCTTTCGGGTCTACATCGACAGCACCGGGCAGGCGTCTCAAGGCGGTATTGTCGCAGTGCCTGCGCGTTTTCCCGCCCCGGTGCTGAAAGGGGCGGTCCACCCGAAAGACGGCCAACTCTACGTGACCGGATTCAAGATCTATGACTCCAGAGCCGAGCGCATGAGCGGCTTCATGCGGCTGCGGTATACCGGGCAGCCCCACACGCTGCCCCATGCCGTCCGGGCGGGTGAGCAGGGGATCCTCCTGCAGTTCGACACCCCGTTGGACCCCGTGTCTGCCACGCGGCCCGCGAACTATCAGGTCCAGCGCTGGCAGTACCGCCGGACGCCCGCCTATGGCTCCGGCCACTACAAGACCGACGGGACACCGGGGCAAGAGACCCTGCCGGTGGCCTCGGCCTCGCTGTCGGCAGCGGGCGACGCCGTGCTGCTGGTCCTGCCGGACATGCAGGCGGTTATGCAGATGGCGGTCGCCTACACCCTGGCGACGGAGACGGGGGCGGCTGTGCAGGACACGGTCTATCTGACGGTACACACGCCAGATCCCCTGGACCTGGCGTCGGCGGGCTTTGCGGAGGTAGACTGGCAGCAGGCCCTCACGCAGACGGTGCGGACTGCGACAGCCGAGAACGAGGCACCGCCCTCGGCGGAACGCGGGGCCGTGCTCTATCGGCAACGGGGTTGTATTGCCTGCCACTCCATCGACGGCACGTTGGACGGGAAGACCGGCCCGACGTTCAAGGGGCTCTACGGCACCCGCCGCACCTTCGAAGACCAGCGGGCGCGCACGGCGGACGAGGCGTACCTCCGGCAATCCATCCTGGAACCCGCGGCCGAGATCGTCGACGGCTTTCCGGCCGAGATGCCTTCTTTCGTCGGTGTCCTGAGCGAAGTGGAGGTGGCCTCCCTGATTCTTTTTATCAAGTCCCTCGGAGATGAGTGAGGCATAGCCGGTGTGCGAGAGTCATCGTGTTATGGTGTTTTAGAGGCCCCGGACCCAAATACCCAAACACCCAAACACTTTTCCCCGACAGCGACCACGAAGCCTCGACTACAAGACAAACGGCGTAATGGATACCCTCTCATCGCACCGTGACATACCGCGCCGGGATTTTCTCGGGCTCCTGGCAGCCGGCGGGCTCGCCTTCATGCCTCGGGTCGCGGGTTGTACGGCACAGCGCACGAACGCCATGGTAACCGTCCATCTTTTCTCCAAGCATATCCAGTGGCTCGATTACAACGAGATGGCGGAGGCCGTCGCCCGGATCGGGTTTGACGGCGTCGACCTCACCGTACGGCCCGGCGGGCACGTGCTGCCCGAACGCGTCGCGGAGGACCTGCCCCGGGCCGTGGAAGCCCTCCACGCGCACGGGCTCAAGGCCGACCTCATGACCACGGCGATCACAGATCCGCAGGATGAAACGAGCCGAACGGTGCTTCGCGTCGCCGCCGACCAAGGGATCCGGTACTACCGGACCGGCTGGCTGCGTCATCCGGACGACGGGTCGATCCTGGAAAGTCTGGCGCATTGCCGGCAGCAGATGGGGCGGCTGGCCCGCCTGAATGAGGAGATCGGCATCCGGGGGAGCTATCAGAACCACGCCGGCAACTACGTAGGGGCCTCGATCTGGGAACTCCGGGATTTGCTGGAAGACATCGACCCGGCCTGGCTCGGTTGCCAGTACGATATTCGCCATGCCACGGTGGAAGGAGGGCTTTCATGGCCGCAGGGCCTGCGCCTCATTCATCCCTACATCAACACCCTCGTGCTGAAAGACGTTCGCTGGGGCGAAGTCGACGGGCGCTGGGGGCTCGTCGATACGCCGATGGAAGAGGGCATGGTGGATTTTCCACGGTACCTGGGGTTGCTGAAGCAGTACGGGATCCAGGCGCCTGTATCGTTGCACCTGGAATATCCCCTGGGGGGTGCGGAACACGGCGGCACCCCGACGATCCCGTCGGAAGAGGTCTTCCGGGCGATGGCGCAGGACCTGACCGCCGTCCGGCGTCTGTGGAGCGCGGCGTAGCCGGCCCGGCCAACACGCTACCCCTACCGGCTACCGACCTGCTTTTCAGAGCCACCGTGCGGCGCGATTTTTTCATGAAAGCTGCCACCTTTAAAGAGCGGGGCTGTTTATTTTACACGCCGAATGGAATTCCGACCGGGGATCATGTTCCCGGCCGTTGGTTGTCAACATTCGTCGTCCATCCGAGTTGTGCTCTATGATTTTGCCGATTCACGTATACGGTGATCCTATCCTGCGCACGGAGGCGCAGGACATCGAAGCCGATACCGAGGCGGTCCAGCAGTTAATCGACAACATGATCGAGACGATGCGGGGGGCGGCGGGCGTAGGGCTGGCGGCACCCCAGGTAGGCCGCACCGAGCGGCTCTTCGTCGTCGACCTCGCGCCGATGCTGGCGGATATGGAAGAGGACGAGCAGGCGGCCCTGCCGCCGCAGCCGATGGTCTTTATCAACCCGGAGATCCTCTGGGAGAGCGACGAAGACGTCGAGTTCGAAGAAGGATGCCTGTCGATCCCCGACCTCAGGGAGCCGGTCGTGCGTCCGGAGCGCATCCGCATCGCCTACCTGGATCGTCACTTCGCACGGCAGGAGATCGAGGTCGGGCGTACGCTGGCTCGCGTCATCCAGCACGAATACGATCACCTCGAAGGGATCCTCTTCGTCGATCACATCAGCCCGTTTCGCCGGAGCCTGCTCAAGCGGCGCCTGCGCGAGATGGCCCGAGGCAACGTCGAGGCCGACTACCCGCTCGCCCTTCCGGACGACGGAGAGGAAGGCAAACGCGCACCGGCTGCTTGAGATGAACAAACGTAAACGAGGGGCGTTAGGAAAGAATACTGTGTGACCTGCATGAGACGATTGGGCACGTTTCACGCAATGACGAGCGCCCACACCGGAAGCCTACCTTAAGATGCGTCGTCCCGGGAACGACATCCGCCGAGCCAGTGCCGCGTCGCTACTCTTTGTCTTCGTAGTCGCCGGGCTGCTGTTGCCGGTTGCCCACCGGGCGCATCATGGATGGATCTGGGCGCACGAGCGCGCCAACACCGTCGCCACCTGCGATCATTCGCTGCATGGCGATCGTTACGAGCATATCACCTCCCCGTTTTTTGAAGACCAGTGCCCGTTTTGCGTCCGTCCCTTTGCTCCTTTCGAGGGATCCAGACCAGGGCTGGTCACCTTTCAGGATTTCCCGGGCTATGCACCGCATCGGCAGCATGTTCTCGGACTTCCTGATGACACACCGCTCTCGATTCGTGGCCCACCGCACATGACCTGATCCGGCACGGCCTGTTCGTTTACCTCGGGCGGGTCGGTATCTATCGGTCTGGAGACGTTTTTCCCTGTCAACGTGCTGGAAGAGCCGTCTTTCCCGGCGTCATTGTAACCCTGTCTCGGGTATAGGGCGTCTGGAAGGAATGTCTGACCGCCTTGCCGTTGCACGGGGCCTAGCGTCCTGATACGGTTTTGTTGCAGGTGGTGGATTCATGAGCGATGCTATGGTTCGTTGGCCCGTCGCAGGGAGGCTGATTTTCCTGCTCACGGTGCTCGCGGTTGGTGGGCCGGGTATAGCCCTGGCGCAGGTGCTTGAAGGGCAAGTACGCGATGAAGACCGGCAGCCTTTGCCCGGCGTTCATGTCTATGTAGCGGCGTTGCAACGCGGTGCCGTGACCGACGAAGCCGGTCGTTACGTCATTGGCGACCTGCCGGTGGGCACGTACACGGTCGACTTTCGCTTCGTCGGGTTCAGGACCGTGACGCGTTCAGTCACGCTGGGATCCGGGCGCGTCACGCTCGACGTAGCCCTTGTGCCGGAGACCGTGGTTCTGGACGAGGTCGTCACGACGGCGGAGGGACAGGCCCGGGCTGCGCTGAACCGCGCGGTGCTGTCGGTCTCGCGCCTGACGCCCAAAGACCTCGAACAGCTACGGGGGCAGAACCTCGGCGAGACGTTGGCGCACCTGCCCGGTGTGACGACGCTCTCCACCGGTCCTTCGATTGCCAAGCCCGTCATTCGAGGATTGCACAGCCAGCGCGTGCTCGTGCTCAATGCCGGGGTGCCGCAGGAAGGCCAGCAGTGGGGCGGTGAACACGCGCCCGAGATCGACCCTTTCGCGCCCGTCCGCATCGAGGTGGTGCGGGGGGCGGCCGGGGTCGAGTACGGTGTCGGAGCCATTGGAGGCGTCATCCGGCTGGAGCCGCGCGAACTGCCGACGTCGCCGATACTCAGCGGATCGATCTCCTTCAACGGATTTTCGAACAGCCACCAAGGAGCCGGATCCGTGCTCCTGGAGAGCGGCGTCCGTGCGGTGCCGGGTCTTGGCTGGCGGGTGCAGGGCAGCTTCCGAAAAGCCGGCGATGCCCGGACGCCCGACTACGTGATCGGCAACTCGGCCTTCGAAGAGATGGATGGTTCCGCTGCGGTAGGGTATCACACCGACCGCTACGGGGTCGATGTGTACTACAGCCACTTCGGCACGGAGCTGGGCCTTTTTAAAGGCGCGCACATCGGCAACTACGACGACCTCCTGCGGGCCATCGAACGCGGCCAGCCGAGCATAGCGTACGACTTCACGTACACCATCGACCCGCCGAAGCAGCACGTCAGGCACGACCTGCTCACGCTACGGGGGCACTACGACCTCGCCGCCGGCGATCGCCTGGAGGTGCAGTACGGCCTGCAGCGCAACCGCCGCCAGGAGTTCGACGCCCATCGGCGTTTCGGCGATCCGCTCGACGAGCCCGCCTTCGATCTGACGCTCACCACGCACACGCTGGATGCCAAGCTTCGAACGAAGCCGCGCGGCGCGCTCTTCGGCGTCGTCGGCCTCAGCGGGATGAACCAGGGCAACGTCAACACCGAGTCGGGATACCTCATCCCGAACTTTCGAGCGTTGACCGGCGGCGGTTACGCCCGCGCTACCTGGGTACGCGAGCCCTGGACCGTCGAGGCCGGTACGCGTTTCGACTACCGCTGGCTCGAAGCCTTCCCGCGCGAAAATCGAGAGGAAGGCTTCGTGCGGCATACGCACGCGTACGCGAACGTGTCCGGCGTCGTAGGGTCCATCTGGCAGTTTGCCGCATCCTGGTCGCTGGCCGTCAACGTCGGTACGGCGTGGCGCCCGCCCGGCGTCAACGAACTCTACAACTTCGGCGTCCACCACGGGACGGCCCAGTTCGAGATCGGCAACGCCGACCTCGGCGGCGAACGGAGCTACAGCCTCGATGTCACGCTTCGCCACGTCAGCGAACGAGCCCGCCTGGAACTCAGCGTCTTCAACAACTGGATGGACGGGTACATCTACCTGTTCCCGGAGCCCGAGCCGACCGTGACGATCCGGGGCACCTTCCCGTCGTTCCGCTACGCCCAGACCGACGCCCTGCTGCGCGGCTTCGACGCCCTGGTGGAGTATCACCCGGTTGTCTTCCTCACGCTTGGCGCCCGGGTCTCCGTCATGCGCGGCGACGACCGTCAGGCCGATCTACCCCTCATCTTCATGCCCGCCGGTCATTTCGTCCTCAGCAGCGCCCTCAGCCTGCCGGACGTGGGTGTGCTGCGGGGGTCGCAGATCGAACTCGAAGGCACGTTCGTCAGCCGCCAGACCCGCTTTCCCGCAGGGGTGGACTATGCCGACCCGCCCGACGGCTATTTGCTTTTCAGTGCCGGATACCGCACCGAACTGATGTGGGGTACCACCCCCATCCGACTCAGCTTCTCCGTCGAAAACCTTTTCAACACGGCGTATCGCGACTACCTGAGCCGCTTCCGCTACTTCATCGACGATCCCGGGCGGAACGTGGTCCTGCGCGTGCAGGTCCCGCTCGGGGTGCTTGAGGTCTGACGGAGTGCCTGGTATTCCCTCCGACCTTCGTCTTTCGAACGTCGGGGCGCTTCGATCCATACGCCAAACCAAGGAAACCCATGTACACCACCAAGCTTCGTGCTACCTACCTGGTATACACCGTTACCTTCCTCCTCTTCGCGGGCGTGTTTGCAGCCTGCGACTCCACCGAGCCGGACCCCGAAGGACCCGGCGAAGAAGAACTCATCACCCGCGTTGTCGTCACGCTGACGGCCGGCGGGCAAACCGTCACGGCGACGGCCGACGACCCCGACGGCGACGGCGCCAATCTCCAGATCGACTCCATCACGCTGGCAGCCGGGACGACGTATACCGGTACGGTCGAACTCTTCGACGATATCAATGGCGAAGACATTACCGAAGAAGTCGAAGAGGAGGCCGACGAGCATCAATTCTTTTACACGGTCGGCGGCGGGATCGCCGGTCGCGTGTCCGTTGCGGTTACGGATCAGGACGGCAACGGCTTGCCCGTAGGGCTCCGCTTTACGGTGACCGTCACGGACGGCGGGGCGGCCTCGGGGACGCTCAACATCGTGCTGAGTCATTTCGACGAAGAACCGAAAAACGGCACCGACCGGAGCGACGAGACCGACGTCGACGTCACGTTCCCGGTGAACATTCAGTAGGGGGTTTGCAAGCTGGATTGACGGGCTAAACCGGACAGGTTTGTAACGACAAGGTGTCGTTTTTCAGCGTGATGCTCGGAAACCTGTCTGGTTTCTTTCCCACCCTTCGACGGGTGTATGCAAAAGCTGCGCCTTCATATCCTCTCGCCTGACGGACGCGCAGGCTGTCCAATAAAACAGGAGCAGCGAAAACAATGCTGCTGTCCGGCCCGGCCGCCATGGGCGGCGCCACCGTGCTGCTCTCGACGGAGCACAACTACGAAGACGTGCGCGGCGCCTTCTCGCTCTCGGAGGATGTGCAGGTGCCCCGGGGATCGTACTGGTTCCACGACCTGTGGCTTTCGGCCAGCCCACCCGACCGGTGGTTCTTTCGCCCGAGTGTGACCCTGCGTGCCGGCAGCTTCTACGACGGGTGGAAGACGACGCTCGGCACAGAGACGGTCTGGAACCTGTCGCGCCCCCTGGAGCTGGGCGGGGCGTACGAAGTGAACCTGATCCGGTTCGGCGACAGGGATCAGCGGTTGAACACCCACCTCGGGCGACTGCGCATCCAGGCTGCCCTCAACACGCACCTCTCGGCGACGGCGTTCGTCCAGTACAACAGCGTCGCCGACGTCTTCAGCCTCCAGACGCGGATTCGTTACCACTTCCGTGAGGGCAGCGACCGGTGGCTGGTCTACAACGAGGGCTTTAACACCGACCGCCATCAGTCGGTAGGCCCAACACTGCCGGTTACCGATAGTCGTGTCCTTTTGCTCAAGTACACCTACACATTCATCTGGTGATACCGATGGGGAGGGGCCATCGAAAGATATGAAAACAGGCCGGGGCTTTGTAGCTTCTACCAATTCCACGTTGACCTCGTGCTATGTATGATTCGCCCTTCACCGTTTGGTAGCCCTGCGAAGGCGGGGCTTCTTCTCGTGGTGCTCCTGCCCGCCTTGCTCCTTGCAGCCTGCAAGGCGCCGGAAACGCGCCCGGCAGGGGTACACTACGTCACCACGATCGCCCCCTTCGCCGCGATCCTGACGCCGGTCGTCGGAGGGCGGGGTACGGTGCGGGCGCTGCTGGCCGCCGGTGCGTCGCCCCACACCCACGACCCTCGCCCGTCGGACGTCCGCGCGGTGGCAGGAGGCACGGCCCTCTTCTACGGCGCCGAGCACCTCGACGCCTGGGCCGTCGACCTGGAAGCCCCGGCCCACGTGGCGTTGCTGGATCTCGTGCCGGAGGCCTACCGGTTGGCGTTGCCGGCCGGCGTCGGCGAAGAACACCCGGACGGCATCGATCCGCATTTCTGGACCGATCCGCTCGCCATCCGGGCTATGCTGCCGGCACTCGCCGATACCCTCTGCGCGCTCGATGCGGAAGGCTGCCCGGCCTACCGGGCCAACGCGACCGTCTTTGCGACGGAGCTGGACACGCTGGATGCGCAACTCCGGACGATGCTGGTGCCTGTTCGAGGCGTGCCGGTGATGCTGGCTCAGCCGTTCTTCCTCTATTTCTTACGGCGCTACGAGGTGCCGGTGGCCGGCGTCGTCGAGGTCATCCCCGGCAAGGAAGCCACGCCGCGTGCCTTGCAGCAGTACATCGAACAGGCACGGAGGCAGGGCGTCCGAGCCCTCTTTGTCCAGTCCCAGCTACCCGCGCGTTCGGCGCAGGCGGTAGGTGAGGCAGCCGGTCTGCCGCTCTATCCCCTCGACCCGCTGGGAGGCCAGGCCGGGCGAGCGACGTATGCGGAGTTGCTGTTGTACAATGCGCGCATCATCCGAGAGGCGTTGATGACTGCCTCCAAGCCGTCCCATCCCGTGCCGTGAACGGGCGAAAAGGGTTGTGAGGTTTGTGTGTTATGGTATTTGACTCCAAAAAAACGCTTGAACAACCAGGCGCTACAACCTTGACAATGCCCGCCGTCGAAGTCGAAAACCTGACTGTCCGTTTCGGGGCGTACCAGGCCCTCGCAGGAGTCTCCTTTCAGATCCCGCCGGGTGCCTTCATGACGGTCCTCGGGCCTAACGGCGCCGGTAAGTCGACGCTGCTGAAAGCAATGCTGGGTCTCGTACGCCCGGCAGAGGGGCACCTCCGTCTCTTCGGCAAGCCGGTCGGGGCTACATCGCCGGCCGACCTGGCCTACGTGCCGCAGATCAAGACCCTCGACCGCACGTTCCCTGCGCGTTCCCTCGAACTCGTCCTGACGGGGCTTCGCAGGCGCTGGCCTGGCCGGCCGGCGGCCGAGGAACGGGAGCAGGCTCTGGAGGTGCTGGGACGCGTCGGCGCGGCGCACCTGGCCGAGCGTCCCCTCGGGTGTCTCTCCGGGGGCGAGTTGCAACGGGTCTATCTCGCCCGTGGCCTCGTCCGGCATCCCCGGCTCATCCTGTTGGACGAGCCCGCCACCGGCATCGACGTGGTCGGTGCCGCCAACCTGTACGACCTGCTCAACGCCTACCAGGCCGCCTTCGACGTGACGATCATCATGGTGACGCACGACATGGAGGTGGCTTTCCATCACGCCACCGACGTACTGTTGCTCGGGGGCGTGCAGGTCAGCTTCGGGCCGCCTCGCGAAGCGCTCACCGATGCGCGTCTCCGGCAGGCGTTCGGCCATATCGGCCACGCCCACGCCATGTTGCGCGGAGGGGTCCCCGATGCTTGAGGTGCTCTCCTTGCCGTTCATGCAGCGGGCGCTGGTCGCCGGGGTGCTGGTCGGGTTTCTGGCGAGCTACTACGGCGTCTTCGTCGTGCAGCGCCAGTTGAGTTTCCTGGGGGCCGGGCTGGCCCATGCGGCCTTCGGCGGCATCGCCCTCGGGCTGCTGCTCGGGACCGAGCCGCTCTGGGTCGCCGTGCCCTTCACCGTACTCGTCGCGCTGGCGATCAACTGGGTACGGGGGCGGACGGGGCTCGCCGGCGATACGGCCGTCGGCATCTTCTTCGCCGTCGCCGTCGCGCTCGGCGTCGTGTTCCTCTTCCTGAAACGCGAATACACGGCCGATGCCTTTGCCTATCTGTTCGGCTCGATCCTGGCCGTCCGGGGCGCCGACCTGTGGCTCACGGCCGCCGTGGCCGGGATGGCGCTGGCCACATGGCCGACGTACTGGGGGCGCTGGGCGTATGCGACTTTTGATCGCGATCTGGCGCGGGCCGACCGCCTGCCCGTCGAGCGCGACGATTATCTGCTGTCGGTCCTGCTGGCCGTGACGGTCGTGGTAGCCGTCAAGGTGGTCGGCATCATCTTGATCGCGGCGTTCCTTGTGATTCCGGCGGCGACGGCCCGGCTGCTGGCACCCACGTTTCGTGCCATGACGCTGGGTGCCGTCGCCATCGGGGTCGGTAGTGCCGTGGCGGGCCTTGTCGCTTCGTACTGGCTCGACGTGCCCAGCGGAGCGACCATCGTCCTCGTGCAAGCGGCCGTGTTTTTTGCTGGCATGCTCGCCCGCCGTGGACGGGCTTAAACGCCCGGCCCGTTCAAACCTCTGGATGGGTCGCTTGTTAAAGGCCCTGCCAGGTCGTGTGAGGGCTGCTAAAGACCCGAATTAAGAAAGCAACGCGTAGCAACCTCCCTGCTCATATAGGAGGGATAGGTTTATGGATAAAAGCGGGAGTGCAACGTGACGACGTCCTTGACCCGAGAAATCATGGTGTGCGGCATGGATTGTGCCGACTGTGCGCGGTCCGTGCAGCGCGCGCTCGAAGCCGTGCCCGGCGTGCGGTCGGCCCAGGTGTTGCTCACGTCCGAGAAAGCCCTTCTTGAGGTCGACGCCGAATCGCCTGCTACATGGGAAGCGATCCGCCAGGCCGTCGAAGGTGTAGGCTATCAGGTCGGGGACGAAGCGGAAAGCGCGATGCCCCCTCCGCCGGCAGCCTACCGGCAGCGTGTGCTGGTCGTGCTGGGCGTTGTGACGCTGGTCGTGCTGGGCGTTGCCGTTGTGGGGCATGGGCTGGGGGTGCTGGAACGGCTGGAGCCCTACGTGCCCTGGCCGGTCGGGTTGGGCGGGGCGTTGCTGGTGGGCTTTCCGGTGTTCAAAAACGTCATCCGGGCGGCATGGCAGCGGCGCGTGCTGGCCCAGACGCTGGTGGCTATCGGCGCCGTCGCCGCGCTTGCCGTCGGTGAATGGATCACGGCCTTCGTCATCGTCGTCATCCTTCGCATGGCCGATTACATCGAAGGGTTTACGACCGATCAGGCCCGGCAGGCGGTGCGTACCCTGGGTGCCATGACGCCCGTGACGGCCCGCGTCGAGCGCAGCGGCGAAGAGCGCGAAGTGCCGATCGCCTCGGTGCGCCCCGGCGATGTCGTCGTCGTGCGGCCCGGCGAGACGATCCCGGTGGACGGCGAGGTCATGAGCGGGCAGGCGACCATCGATCAGGCGGCCATTACCGGAGAGGGTCTACCCGTCGACGTCGGCCCCGGTGCCCGGGTTTTTGCTGCAACGATAGCACAACTCGGCGGCCTGCGCATCCGCACCACCGGGGCAGGGCGGGACACGACGTTCGGGCGCGTCGTCCGCATGGTCGAAGAAGCCGAGGCGCATCGCGGCGACGTGCAGCGCCTCGCCGACCGATTCTCCGGGTATTATCTGCCCGTCGTGCTGGGGGTGGCGCTGCTGGCGTACGTGCTCCGGCAGGACGTGATGGCGTCGGTGGCGGTGCTGGTGGTGGCCTGTTCGTGCGCCTTCGCGCTGGCCGCGCCGGTCGCGCTGCTCGCCTCGATCGGGGCCGCCGCCCGGCAAGGGTTGTTGATCAAGGGCGGGAAATACCTCGAAGCGCTGGCCCGCGCGGACGTATTGCTCATCGACAAGACGGGCACGCTCACGCTCGGACGCCCGCAGATCACCGACGTGGTGAGCCTGAACGGGTTGCCGGAGGACGAGGTGGTGCGTCTGGCGGCGTCGGCCGAGTGGTATTCCGAGCATCCGCTGGCCGAATCCGTGCGACAGGCTTCGAAGGCGCGGGGGCTCGTTCTGGAACAGCCCACGGCATTCCGTGCCGTGCCGGGCCGGGGTGTTCGCGCCCGCATCGGAGCAAAGGCCGTGGTGGTCGGCAGCCGTCAGATCGTCGGGAGCGCAATCCCGGCAGACAAGACGGAATCCCTCACCGAAGCCGGTAAGTCGCTGCTCTACGTCGAGGTCGACGGGCAGCTGGTGGGCATCCTGGCGGCTGCGGACACCGAGCGCGCCGACGTCCGTGAAGCGCTGGCGGCGCTCCCCGAGGTCGGCATCCGGCACACCGAACTCCTCACCGGCGATCACGAGCAGGCCGGGGCGGCCCTGGCTGTCCGGCTGGGCCTGCGTTACCGCGCGGACCTGCTGCCCGAAGACAAGATCGCCGTAGTCAAGGCCTATCAGGCCCAGGGGCATACGGTGATGATGATCGGCGACGGCGTCAACGACGCCCCGGCGCTGGCCCAGGCCGACATCGGAATCGCGATGGGTGCTGCCGGGTCCGACGTAGCCATCGACGCAGCGCACGTCGTGTTGATGCGCGAGGACTGGATGCTGGTGCCGGAACTGGTGCGGATAGCCCGGCGAACGATGCGCGTCGTCCGGGGCAACATCGGTTTTACCGCGTTGTACAACGCCGCCGGGTTGACGTTGGCCGCCATGGGGCTGCTGCCGCCGATCCTGGCCGCCGCCCTGCACGCCTTGCCCGACGTCGTCATCCTCGGCAATGCGTCGCGCCTCTTACGGCTCCGGGGAAAAAAGTAGCACCTGCAGTAACCGTGCAGGGTTTATCCCGTAGGGGTCCTGTTGGTCGTCATTGGATTTTGGACGCGTCCAAAATCTAAAATCCGACATTTGAAATGGGGTCAGCGTTTCTTGTCTATCTGCGGCTCGGCTTCGAGCATATCTCAGACCTCAACGGATACGACCACATGCTGTTCATCGCCGCGTTGTGTGCGGTCTATCAGGTACGCCAGTGGCGTTCCCTGCTCTGGCTGGTGACGGCGTTTACCCTCGGGCATTCCGTGACGCTGGCGCTGGCTACGCTCGACGTCATCACCGTCAACGACGCCCTGGTCGAGGTCTTGATACCCGTAACCATCTTTATCACCAGCGTGCTCAACATCGTCGAAGCCGAACCGGAAGAGGATCGCCTGGCGGAGACAACGCGCTCCTGGCGGATCAAGTACGTCCTCGCGCTCGGCTTCGGCCTGATCCACGGCATGGGGTTTTCCAACTTTCTGCGGGCGGTGCTGGGTGCCGAGGAAAGCATCGCACTGCCGCTGTTTGCCTTCAACGTCGGTCTAGAGATCGGGCAGATTCTGATCCTGGCCCTTGTGCTGTTCCTGGCGCTCGCAATGGTTCGCCTCATCGGGATGCGCCGGTACGACTGGGTGCTGGTCCTGTCCGGCGCCACGGCCGGTGTTTCGCTCATGATGATCGTCGAACGGGCCACGGCATGAGTTTATACCCGATAGCCTTTTCCTACACCCACCGAACACACTGCTTGTTATGAACCTCACAACCCGCTACTCCCTCGGCGCGATGCTGTGTTGTCTTCTCCTGATCCTGGGAGACACCACCGCGCATGCCCAGAACTGGCGTAACATCGACGGTGACGTCCAGAGTAAGAACCATTCGATGTTTCGCCAGCTTGATGAATGGCCGGATCCGAACAGCTACCGGGCCGCTTCCGGATATCCCGGCAGGGATTACTGGCAGCAGCAGGTCGATTACGTAATCGAGGCCGAACTCGACACGGTCAACCATACCATCCGAGGATCCGAACGCATCACCTATCACAACAACTCGCCGGACGTCCTCGATTACCTCTGGGTGCAGCTCGACCAGAACGTGCGCTCCATCGAGCACAGCCGCTCCTATCAACTCCAGGGGGCGCTCCCGGACAGCATCCCGGAGCGGTTTCGCCAGTTCTTCAACCCGACGCAGTTCGACGGAGGCTACACCGTCCCGCGCGTACAGCTCGTCGATGCCGGCGGCAGGCTCGTCGACGCCACGCATCGCATCCGCAACACCATCATGCGGGTCGACTTGCTGGAGCCGCTGGAGCCGGGCGCGCAGGTCGAACTGGAGATCGACTGGAGCTACCCCGTGCCGCTGAACGGGCGGGGTGCCCGCGAAGAGGTGAGCGACGGCTGGCTCTATGAGATGGCCCAGTGGTTTCCCCGCCTCTCCGTCTACGACGACGTCAACGGGTGGCAGACCGACCAGTTCTTCGGGCGCGGTGAGTTCTACCTCAACTTCGGCAACTACGACGTCAAGCTCACCGTGCCGTGGAACCACATCGTTGAGTCCACCGGCGAGTTGCAAAACCCGGACGAAGTGCTCACCCGGACGCAGCGGGATCGCCTGGCCCGGGCGTATCAGAGCCAGGAGCCGACCTTTATCATTGGCCCGGACGAAGTGATGACGCCTGAGAGCCGGCCGAAGCGGAGCGGCACGTTGACGTGGCACTACACGGCCGAGAACGTGCGCGACTTCGCCTGGGTCTCGTCCAAGACCTACGTCTGGGACGCCGCCGGCTTCACGTATCGGGCCGGGGAGGCGCCCATCAAGATCCATTCGCTCTATCCGCGCGATGCGATGCCGCTCTGGGACAAAGTCTCGACGCGGGCGACCGTCGTGACGATGGAGACCTACGGCGAGATGTCCCTCGCATATCCGTATCCGAAGGCGGCGAACGTCCACGGGCCGGTCTTCGGGATGGAATATCCGATGATCGCGTTCTGCGGGGCCCGGCCCGCCCCGGACGGTTCCTACAGCGACGGCCTCGAACGGGCCCTCATCGGCGTGACGATCCATGAGGTCGGTCACAACTGGTTCCCGATGATCGTCGCCTCCGACGAGCGCAAGTGGACCTGGATGGACGAGGGGCTCAACAGCTTCTTGCAGTACTACGGCGAACAGACCTACGCGCAGAAGTTCAGAAACACCGACATCTGGACGCAGACGAACGACGGCACCTACCCGAGCAATCGCGGCCCGGCGCCGAACATCGTCAACTACATGCGCAACCCGAACCAGGTGCCGATCATGACCGAGTCGGACATCATCCAGAACAACTTCGGCAACAACGGCTATGCCAAGCCGGCAACCGGGCTGGTGATGCTCCGCGAGTACATCCTCGGTCCGGAAGTCTTCGACGACGCCTTTCGCGCCTATTCGCAGCGGTGGGCCTTCAAGCATCCGCAACCGGCCGACTTCTTCCGTTCCATGGAAGAGGGCGCCGGCGAGAACCTGGCGTGGTTCTGGCGGGGCTTTTTCTATACCACCTACGCCAACGACCAGGCCATTACCAGTGTGACGGCGCAGGACTCGAACGACCTGCTGGGTTCCACCGAGCACGGCGCCGCCTACTACCGCATCGATGTCGAAAACGTAGGCCGCCTGTTGATGCCGCTGTTCATCGAGGTGACGTACGAAGACGAGACGACCGAGCGTTTCGACCTGCCCGCCGACGTGTGGCGCGACAACGAGCTTGAGTTCACGAAGGGGTTTTTCTCGGATAAGAAGGTCGTCAAAGTCGAACTCGACCCGGAAGAAGCCTTTGCGGATATCGACCGCGAAAACAACGTCTGGGAAGCTACCAGCCTCCAGGAGGGAGAGACGGGGACGTTGAATCAGAACTAGGCGGCATGGTAGCCGGATGGAAGTATGGACGATCGTTGAGTGCGTAGCCAATGGGAGATGGCCACCGGGGATCCTGGCCCGGGTTGCCTACCTCCCGATCCCTACAAGCCTCAAGGGCCGTTGGCCATCGCTCACATATACAATTATCCTTCCTCGGGGAACCCGCAGGGCTGTTTCCTTCGTGAAAGTGCCTGCGGGTTCTCCCTTTTTCTAACACACCCTGCGGCGTCATGCTGGTTCGGCGTAGTATCCTGTGGATGGTATGGTGCCTGGTTGGGGTGAGCGTCCTGCCGGAAGGCGTCCTGGCCATCCCGGGCGAACGGGGAGGCGCTCCTGAGATCGCTGCCCACAAGTTTCACGTGACCTACGGGCGTATGGCGGTGGAGGACAACCTCGCGTTGCTTCAGATCCGCTTGTTCAAGGATGACCTGGAGGAGGCCCTTCGCGTCCGGTTCGCAGCGCCGGACTTCACGCTGGCCGTCACGCCGCAAGCCGACTCGCTCTTCACCCGGTATTTCAACGAAGTCTTTGTGCTGAGGCAGGGCGCGTTGCAGATACCGGGCCGGATCACCGGCAGCGGAGAAGATGAACTCCAGGGCGAGGCGGTATGGTGGTACACCGTGGCCTTCGAGGCGCCGGAGGCGTTGCAGACCTTCACGGTGCGGCACGCCACCCTGCTCGACCGCTTCGAGGACCAGAAGAACATCTTCAAAGTCAAGCATTTCCCCAGCGAGAAGGAGTTGTCCTACTACTTCACCGAAGGCGCGGAGGAATACAAGATTGCTTTTTGAATGGGTGGTAAGCGAATTCTTATGGGGATGATCCGAACGCGAATTCTTTGTGGGGGCCTCGTCCTGCTCGGATGCACGGCCGGCGAGGTCGCCGCGCAATCGCTCCGTCTCCTGCTTCCTACCCGCAACGACGCGCTGCTCCAGGACGACGGCGCCGGCTTTTATCAGTACGTCGACCGCATCGTCAAGGGAGCGCGGAGCCAGCCGTGGGAGGGAGGGCGGTACGGCTTTGTGCGCAATCCCCGAGAGACGTCCTCCGGCCTTGTCTATACGCGCTTTCACGAAGGCGTCGACATCAAGCCGATCTACCGAGACCGTGACGACGAACCCCTGGACACCGTCCGCGTCATCGACTACGGCGAGGTTGTTCACGCCAACACGGTGGAGCGACATTCGAACTACGGCAAATACATCGTCGTCGAGCACTGGTGGGACGGTGCCCCGTTTTACAGCCTTTATGCCCACCTCAACACGGTCTCCGTCGCGGTGGGCCAGCAGGTGGAGCCGGGCGATCCGCTCGGGCAACTCGGCTATACCGGACGCGGCATCAACCGCCGCCGGGCGCACGTCCATTTCGAGATCAACCTCCTGCTCAACGAGGACGTCCAGCCCTGGTACGATGCGCACTTCAAAGACGACGACCCGAATTATCACGGGATCTACAACGGCCTCAACCTGTCCGGGCTCGACGTCGCTGCCCTCTACCTGAGCCTGCGCGAGGACACGACGCTGACGATCCAAGACTTTTTGCTGCGCCTGCCGGTGTTTCTTGAGGTCCACGTACCCAACCGAGGCATGCCGGATCTGCTCTGGCGGTATCCGTGGTTGTCGGCGTCGTTCGACCCGTGGGCGGCCCGCTTCGAGGAAGGCGACCCCCATCCGTCGTGGACCCTGACCCTGTCTCGCTCCGGGCTCCCCTTGCGCATCGAGCCTTCGGCCCAGGCGGTGACGGAGCCCACGGTTGACGTGCTGGCTCCGTCGTCGATCGACTATCAATACCTCACGAACGGACTCGTCACGGGGACGGGCCCGAGAGGTACCCTGACCAAGAACGGCCTGCGCTATATCGATCTGCTGACGCGTGTGGCGCCGCCGCAAGACGAGTATTGAGAGGGTCCGCTCACTGCGTTCGCTGTGGTTCGTTCGCCCTATGGGCTCACTGTGGTCCGGCTTCGCCTGTTGTCCGCTCGCTTCGCTCGCTGTTGTTTAGGACTGTACCCCGACCCACTACAGCGAGTGTAGCGAGCGTACCACCGAACATTTTTCTCGGAACAGGGATCGCGGCGTCGGATCCGTCGTGAAACGGAACGCCGAGTATTCTCATCGAAGCGCCTGTATCATGCCCGACGAACCCACGCCCCGGCGGTTTTTTAGCGAGAAGGAGATCAGCCGCGTCCTCCGCCGGGCTACCGAAATGCAGGAGGGGGCCCAGACGACGGACCCGACCGGTCTCACCTACGAAGAGCTACGGCAGATCGCTGCCGAGGCCGGCATCGATCCGCAGTACCTGTCTGCAGCCGTGGCGTCGCTGGACCAGGTAGAGGACACGGAAGCACCCTTCCACTGGCTCGGCGCGCCCATCGCGGTCAACCTGGAGCGGGTAGTGGCCGGCGAGGTCTCCGAGGAGCAGTGGGAGCGCATGGTGGGGGAGATCCGCACGGCGTTCAGCCTCGTGGGGGCTTCCGGGCAGGTAGGCCGCTCGCGCGAGTGGACGCACGACAGCAAAGACCGGCAGGCACAGGTGACGGTTACGTCGCGGGAAGGGCAGACCAAGATTCGCATCTTCGCCAAGTATCCCCAGATCGCCGCCGTCACCTTTATCCCGGCCCTCTCCATGGGCATTCCGATCGCGTTAGGCGTGCTGGGAAACATGGATCCTCCTCAGTTGCCCGTGGGCATCGCCGTCCTGGTCGGCGTCCTTGGGACGCTTTTCATAGCCCTGCGTTTTCTGTTTGCCCAGGTGATGCGGGGCAAAGAGCGCAAAGCGAAGGACCTCATCACCCGGCTGGAACGCATCGCCGCCGAGTCGGCCGCGACGCCGCAGGCGCTGCCGGCCGAGACGGCACAGATCGATGCGTCGGTCTTGTCGGGAGCGCTTGAGGCCACAGAAGAAGAGGCGCAAACGGTCCGGTCCCGTCGGCAACAGTCTTTGTGAATCGAAGGCGGACAAGGAATGGGCAGAGTCCAGGGATTTGACGCCAGCACGCTCGACGTTCGACGATCCTTGTTCGCCAGGCACCCGTCCACCCCGTGCAGGAAGCCTATGCTTTTGAGGGTCAGGCTGGGATGCCTTGTGTTGGGTTTCTTGCTGGCGGGAGCCGGGCCCGGGTATGCCCAGGAGACGGGTCGCGTGACCGGCACGGTTCTGGCCGAGTACGACGCGCAGCCGGTGGCAGGCGTCAACGTAGTGGTTGTCGGTACGCTCTACGCAGCCGTCACCGACGCCGAAGGACAGTTCATGCTGGGGCCGATGCCGCCGGGGACGTATGCCGTGGAAGTCAACGCGCTCGGCTATGCGTCCTTGCGCCGAGACGTTGCCGTAGCGGCGGGCCAGGACACCGCGCTGCTGTTTCAACTCCGTCTGCCGGAAGTCGAGGTCGAGCAGGTGGAAGAGGCTGCCTGGGCGCGTGACTGGCATCCGGTCGCGGGCATAGCCGCCTCCCGCCTGCGCGAACTCGATGCGCAGGCAACCGACCAACTGGTGCGCAGCCTGCCGGGCGGCGACGCCGGGCGACGCGGCGCGATGGACTTCGACCCCGTCATCCGAGGCGTGCGGGGACCGCAACTGGGCGTTTACATCGACGGGGCACGGTGGCTGGCCGAGAGCCCGTACGGCCTCGATGCACCGCTGCATGCGCTCGAGCCGCAGGCGATCACGAGCGTCGAGGTGCTGAAAGGTCCGTATGCGTTGACCCTGGGTGCCGGCAACCTCAGTGTGATTCGGGTCGAGACGCCGTCGCCGGATACCGGGGGCGTACACGGTTCCATGCTGGCCGGCTATGCGACGCGGCTGAGAGCGTACGAGGCGGCCGGTACCGTCGCAGGGGCCGTGGGGAAAGCGGCCTATCGGCTGGATGGGGCGGTTCGGGGAGGCAACGACTATAAAGACGGTAGCGGCCGGGTGGTCCCGGCTGACGCACGCGCCGCGACGGCCCGGGGGCAGGTGGCGTATCGTTTCGCGAAGTCCAGCCGGCTCGTCGTACGCGCCGGGTACCAGGACCGAGACGACCTGGACGTGCCGGACTTTGTGCTCGGCAGGGGGGCTACCGAGGCGGCTAATGCCTCGGTACATTTTCAGACGGCGTGGGCTGTCGGTCTGCTCCGCGCCCTCGATGTGCAAGGCTACTGGAACCGGCGTGCGCAACACCTGGAGGCACACCCGCAGGATGTCCCCGGAACCCTCCTGGAACTGGAAGCCGAGCAGGTACAGGTGGGCGGCCGAGTAGTCGCCCAGCTGGAAGTACACGACGGGTGGTCGCTGTCAGTGGGCGGCGACGTCTACAGCATCGGGCACGACGCTACGCGCCGAGACGACGTGCCGTCTCCCTTGATGCCGACGACGCCTGTCCTTCAAGAGGCGCGTGTTACCGACGGCGGCCTCTTTGCCGGTGCCACCCGTACGATGGGGCGCGTCGAAGCCACAGGAGCCGTCCGCGTCGACTTTGTGCAAAGCCGGGCGGTGCCCGCTGCCGACGCTGCCACCGAGGCCCAGGTAAGCGGGGCTGTGGGGGTGACCGTGCACCTTGCTCCCGCCTGGCGCGTGTCGGCCGGCCTGGGGTCGGCGGCCCGTACGGCGGATGCCTACGAACGCTATGCCGGGCCCAGCCCGTCGCGCCGGTTGGCGCGCGTCGGTGACGTGCAGGGCAACCCTACGTTGGCGCCGGAGCGCAGTACCCAGGTCGATGTAGGCTTGAACGCAGCCTACTCCCGCGTCGCCTTGCGGCTGAGTGCATTCGCCCGGCGTCTACACGATTACATCCGGGTCGTCGCCTCGTTGGATCAGCTGATTCCACCCAGTGAAGCCCTGCCGGTGACCTCCTACGTCAACAGCGACGCCACGGTCTATGGCACCGAGGCATGGATTCGCTATGCGCTGATGGGTGAGTTCGTGCAGGTCCATCTGGCTGCGAGCTATCTCCGAGGCCGAGATAGTCGCTACGGCGAACCCCTGTTCGGCATCGCGCCGATCCGCCTCGAAATGGGGGGGCGCGTGCAAGCGCCGGCCAACCTTTTTTTCCTCGAAGGGGTGATCCGGGGGGCGCTCGCACAGAAGCGGGTAGCGACCTCGCTCGGCGAGATTGCCAGCGCCGGCTACCTGACGGCGGATCTACGCCTGGGTGTTTCCTTACCCCGTTCGGCGTCGCTGTGGTTGGGCATCGACAACCTGGCGAATACGACCTACACCAACCATCTCAACCCCCGGCATCCCGTCGAACTCCGACGCATCACGGAGCCCGGACGTGTGGCGTATGCGCGGCTACGCTATGCTTTTTGAGCAAAGCAGGGTTTGTGCACGACGCAGGCCCGTGCTCCCGCTACCGGTTCTGCAAGCCAAAGCCGGGTTGCCCTTCAGGGTCGGTCGTGAACTGACACCGAACCAGGGTGCCGCCTCCTGTACTGGATTTTATCTCAAGCGAGCCGTGAATCATGGCAGCCCGGTAGTGCATGTTGCGTAGCCCCATGCCTTCATGCGGGCCTTGGTTCTCCGGCAGACCGATGCCGTTGTCCTGAACCGTCAAGGTGATGATCGACCCGTATTGTTCCAGCGAGACCGAGAGGTGCGAGGCCTTACCATGCTTGATGGCGTTGTTGAGGGCCTCCTGCGCGATGCGGTAGACGTGCGTCGCCGTCTCGTTGTCCGGGATAATCACCGGCTTCGGGCACGTGAGCGTACAAGGGATCTCGTAGATCTGCTCTATGCTGCGTCCCAGCGACGTCAGCGCATTCCACAGGCCGCCCGTTTCCAGGCTCACCGGGTTGAGTCCCCAGGCCATTGCCCGCGACTGCAAGATCGCCGTCTGGACCAAATCGACGATTTCCGACGCATCCCTGGCTTCCGGTTGATTGTTTTTGGTAAGGTCGGTCTCCAGTTCGACGATGCGAAAACAGATACCCGTCAGCAGTTGACCGAGTTCATCGTGGAGATCCTGCCCGATGCGTCGTTTTTCCCGGTTGCTGATTTCCAGGATTTCACGTTCCATACGCCTGCGTTCGGTAATGTCTTCGACCATGATGAGGCCGTACAGCACATTGCCCTCGGCGTCGTAGATAGTCGAGGCCGTCATACGGCCCCAGATGGTTTCACCCCCTTTTTTCAGGAAGCGCAGTTCAACCGTCAGGGAAGGCGTTTTGGCTTCGAAGAGTTGCTCGGCCAGGTATAGGTTGTGGGCATAGTCGCTGGGATGCACAAACTCGGGGAGGCGGCGGCCGATCAACTCGTTTTCCGTGTGACCGGTCATGTGGCACAACCGGGCATTGACGTTCATCAGGCACAGGTTTTCGTTGATGACCCCCATACCGAGCGGGCTGTGCGCAAAGATCCGACGGAAGCGTTCTTCGCTTTCCCGCAGGGCTTCCTCGGCCTGTTTCCGTTCAAGGATATGCCCCCACTCTCGGAGCGCGCGCTCGGCGATGCGCGGCATCTCGGCAAGGGTGGCTTCCGACTTGACGACGTAGTCCAGGGCGCCGGCTTTCATCGCCTCCACAGCCACCTGCTCGTCGCCGTGGCTGGTCATGATGATGACGGGGTAGTCGATCGGGAGTATGTCCGCGCCGTTGCCGTCGGGCAGACGCAGGTCGGCGATGATCAGGTTGGGCGCGGTTTGGTTCATGTGCAGGCGGGCCTCGCGCAGGTTGTTTGTCACGTCGAGCTTCACGTGTTCGTTGTAGGCATCAAAAGCCCGGCGGATGAGGGCGACGTGCGCGCCCTCATCTTCAATCAGCAGGATGTCGATCTGCTCTTGCATATAGGATCCTCGACTTTTCCACGCGTGTAGCGTCGTCTCCATTGCATCGATCAAGTAAGGCCACGGATAGTAGGTACAACCCAACTAATAAAAGCTCAACTCTTAAAATCAGTTCGGCATCGGTCGGGTTGTCTTCAACAGGCAAAAAGGTGGGGCGATATCGGTAGTAGCTCTCCGCCAGGGTTGAGAGCATAGGTATAGAAATCCTGAGCCTGTGTCGCGCACGCTGTGTCGGGGTAATCACAGAATTCGTGCCGAACAGGCGTCAGAGGAGAAAGCGACGGGTTTCTTCGCCGTGCTTTTCATAATCCGTAGCGTGTAGGTCTGTAATAGGATGTTTGCGCTGGTAATTTTAAAGAAAGAGAGAGGCTTGTTACCGGTATGCCGTACTTCCCCTCCCGAGGCAGGATCTATGGGTGATGCAAAATGGTGCACTAAAAAGAAGCACGCTGCCGGATCGCCTGAGCCATACGCTGGGCGGTGGCTGTAAAAGGGCGAAAGGAACAGCCCAGGACCTCGGCGGCTTTGCGGTTGTCGTAGGTATAGCTCCGCGAGATGCTGCGGGCCATCGCCCGTGTCAGGAGAGGCTGCCCGCGCGTGATGAAGGCCACGGCCTCAGCAAGGCTGGCCGCTGCCAGCGCCAGGCCCGGCGGCAGGCGTCGACGGGGAGGCGTCACACCCAGGGCCTCGGCCAGGGTGCCGATGACGGTACGCCACGGCAGGTTCTCGCCGCCCAGCAGGTACCGCTCGCCTGCCCGCCCGTATTGCATGGCCCGCACATGACCTGCCGCCACGTCTTGTACATCCACGACGTTGGTACTGCCGGACGGGATGACCGGGAAAGACCCCCGCGCGATGCGTTCGGCAATCTGGTACGTGTTCTCGCCGGAGCGTCCCACGCCGAAGACGAGCGACGGGTTGACGATCACTGCGTCGAGCCCCTCGGCGAGGCCGCGATAGACTTCGAGTTCAGCCTGATGCTTCGAGACGGCATAGCTCGTGTTCAGCGGTGAGTCGTGCCATTCCAGCCGTTCGTCGATGGGCCGGTCGAGGTTTTCGGGGCGCCCGAGGGCAGCGATGCTCGACGTATAGACCAGGCGTTCCACGCCCGCCGCCAGGGCGGCATCGACTACGTGGGCGGTGCCGCGTACGTTCACGGCGAAAAGCCTGGCCCGTTCTCGCCTACCGCCGAGCGCGATGTGGGCCGCCACGTGGTAGACGTGCTCCACGCCCTGCATTGCCTCGAAGAGCCGGCTGGTGTCTGTGAGGTCGCCCAGGACGTGTTCTACGTGGTCCGCCGCCGGACCGAGCAGGTCGAGCCGCGACGTTGCCCGCCGGAGTATCCGTATGGTGGCGCCCCGGTCGAGCAAGTGCCGGGTCAGCGTTGCGCCGATCATGCCGGTAGCGCCCGTGACGAGGACTTTCATTACGGCTCAAATTCCAGCAACAGCGTGTTTTTGCCGACGGCATCACCGGGAGCGACGTGGATGGCTTTGACGACGCCGTCGGTGAGGGCCCGCAGTTCGTTTTCCATCTTCATGGCTTCCAGCACCAGAAGGCCGTCACCGGCCCGCACGGCTTCGCCCGGCGCCACCATGACGGTAAGCACCAGGCCCGGCATGGGCGCGTGCACCTCCAGGTCGGCCGTGTCGGATGTGTCGCTGAGGCCGAACCGTTCCAGCAGCAAGGCCTTTTCGTCTTGCACCTGCACCTCGATGGGGCGTCCGTCGAGGGTGATGCGCAGGCGACCGCCCGGCGCCGGGGCTACGGCGACGGTATGGCTCCGTCCATCGATCAAGAGTGAATAATAGCCTTCGGCAACAGGCGCGAAGGCATACGACACCGCTTCGCCATTGACCAGCAGGCGGCTATCCCGGAAGGCGACCTCGAAGACGCGTTTTCCGGCATGAGCACGAAACGTGCGGTCCCTGTTCTCCGAAATCGTCGCAGGCGTCATGGTGTGTCCGGGGTGGGGTTGCAAGGGCCGGCACAAACTTACTGCACGGTCAGGAGTTCATGCAATATCAATCCGGTTTTCCCGCTCAGAACATCAACCGGACGTATGGCGCAACAACTCTCGCCTGAACTCGTGTTGTATGGGTATCAGCAGGGTGCTTTTCCGATGGCAGACCCGGACGACGACACGGTGTACTGGTTCCGGCCGGAACGCCGGGGCATCTTACCCCTCGACGCCTTTCGCATCCCCGGGAACCTGGCCCGGTTCGTTCGGCAGAAACGCTTTGACGTCACCGTAGATCGGGATTTTCCGGCGGTCATCCGTGCCTGTGCGGACCGATCCTCCACCTGGATCTCCAGGGACATCATCGACACGTACATTGCCTTGCACCGATGGGGGTATGCCCATAGCGTTGAGTGCTGGCAGGAAGGAGCCCTCGTCGGCGGGCTCTACGGCGTGGCCCTGGGGGGCGCCTTCTTCGGGGAGTCGATGTTTCACCGGGTGAATAATGCGTCGAAGGTCGCCCTCGTCCACCTGGTTCGTTTCCTGTGTAAGGGCGGCTTCGTCTTGCTCGACACGCAGTACGTCACGAAGCATCTGGCGCAGTTTGGCGCGGTGGAACTGCCGGGTCCCGAATACCGGCGTCGCCTCGCCGAGGCACTTCGCATCAAGGCTTGCTGGGGAGAGGATGTCGGAGAAACGCGACGGTTCGGGAGCATGGACGCACGCGCGTCGTAATACCGACGCACTTTCTTCCTACCAGACGAGCATGTCATGATGAATGGGAACAGGCCAGGCTATAGTCTCTGCGGGGTTCTCCTGGGAATCCTCCTGATGGTGCTCGGATGCCGGACCGAGGCGCCCGAGGCATCCTACGAAGGCGTGCCCGCACGCGCCGCCGCCCTGCAAGCGGAGGTGAGCCCGCCGGACAGCACGACGAAGCGGCTGTTCAGGAAGGTGATGGCGTTTGCACGCGCCGAGCAGTTGCACGAGCGACCCCTCGGCGAAATCGTCCAGGCCGTCGGGTTGCAGTTTCTGCGCACGCCGTACGTAGCCGGCCTGCTCGATGAACCCGAGCAAGAGACGCTGATCGTGGACCTGACCGGCTTCGACTGTGTGCTTTTCGTCGAAGCGGCCCTGGCGCTGGCACGGGGCATCGCGGCCGAAGACTACACCTACGAAACGTTCGCCGCCCACATCGAGGATCAGCGCTACCGCAGCGGCCGGATGGACGGGTATTGCAGTCGGCTCCATTACTTCACCGAGTGGATCGCCGACAACGAAGCGCGGGGCACGGTCCGGGACATCACCCGGAGCCTCGGGGGAGAACGCCTCGACAAACGCCTCACGTTTATGTCCGAGCATCGAGACAGTTATCCTCGTTTTGCGACCAACGACAGTCTTTTTCAGGGCATCCGGCAGATGGAGCACCGCCTGGCCGCCCTGGAAATGTATCATATTCCCCAGCACCGCATCCGCGCCGTCTACGACCGGCTCCAACCCGGCGACATCATTGCCACGGCTACGCATATCGGTGGGTTGGACGTGACGCATACCGGCCTGGTCTTCGCGGGATCGGACGGCAGCATCGGGTTTCTCCATGCCTCCACCGCCGGCGGCGTCAAGGTTTCGCCCGATCTTCAAGACTACATCCAGAACAATAAAGTGCAGATCGGCATTGTCGTAGCGCGGCCCGTTGATCCTAGAGGCGGGCGGTAATGGGCTTCGAAGGGGGTGCCCTACGGAGAGGGTCCTTGGTCCTTGGGAAAACAACCACTGACCAAGGACGTTCTTTCCGTACGTCACGGCGCATCAATCCAGCAGCGATTCCGATGAAAGAGATCCGATGCATCGGCGTGTATACCAGCGGAGGCGATGCGCCGGGCATGAATGCCTGCGTCCGGGCCGCCGTGCGGGCCGCGCGCACGCACGACCTCGACGTCATCGGCATTCGGCGCGGGTATGCCGGGATGATCGAAGGCGACTTCGTAGAGATGGACGGCCGGTCCGTGTCCAACATCTTGCAGAAGGGCGGGACCATCCTCAAGAGCGCGCGGTCGGAGGAGTTTCGTACGCCCGAGTACCGGGCCGTCGCCGCCCGGCAACTGCGGAAAAACGGTATTGACGGCCTCATCGGCATCGGCGGCGACGGTACGTTGCGCGGGGCCGTCTCCTTCTACGACGAACACCGCATCCCCACAATCGGTTGCCCCGGCACCATCGACAACGACCTCTTCGGCACCGACGAGACGATCGGGTACGACACGGCGCTCAACACGGCCATCGAAAACATCGACAAGATCCGCGACACGGCGGATGCCCATGATCGCCTGTTTCTGGTGGAAGTGATGGGCCGCGATGCCGGTTTCATCGCGCTCAACTGCGCCATCGGCGGCGGCGCCGAAATGGTCTTAATCCCCGAGACGTTTTCCAACCTCGGTAAGATCAAAGAGCGGATTCATTCCTTGATGTCGGCGCAGTCGCGCTCGTCGATCGTCGTCGTGGCTGAGGGCGATGAACTGGGCGGGGCGCGCATCATCGAGAAGGCGCTCACCGAAGACCCGGCCTTTGCGCACGTCGACCTGCGGGTGTGCATCCTGGGTCATACGCAGCGCGGCGGCTCGCCCACGGCACGCGACCGCGTGCTGGCCAGTCGGCTCGGCTCAGCAGCCGTCGATGCGCTTGTAGAGGGGCACGCCAACGTCATGGTCGGCCTCGTCAACGGCGAGATACGGCTGACCCCGATGCGGGACGTCTGGAGCCGGAAAAAGACGATCGACTACGAACTCCTGGAACTTACGCAGATGTTGAGTTGACGGTCCGTTGTCGGTAGTCCGCTCTCCGTGGTTATCTGCTTTTGAGCAAGGTGAGGCCAGACCACGGACCATCGACCACGGGCCACGGACTACGAACCGCCCATGAAACACTATCCACCCATCGGCGAGGTCGAAGGCAAGAAAGAGCAGGTCGAGGCCATGTTCGACGCTATTGCGCCTCGCTACGACCTGCTCAACCGCGTGTTGAGCTTCGGCATCGACCGGCAGTGGCGTCGGAAAGCCGTAGCGATGCTCGGGCCCGAGCAGCCGCAACGCATCCTCGACGTTGCTACCGGTACGGCCGACCTGGCTATCGAAGCGCTCCGCCTCGACCCGAAGAAGGTCATCGGCATCGATATTTCCGAAGCGATGCTGCGCCGGGGGCGGGAGAAAATCGAACAGCTGGGGATGTCGGACCGGATCGTGCTGCAACGCGGCGATGCCGAACGATTACCCTTCTCGGATAACCAGTTCCATGCTGCGCTGGTGGCCTTCGGGATTCGCAATTTCCAGGATCTGAATCAAGGGCTGGCCGAGATCCGGCGCGTGCTGCGGCCCGGCGGCACGCTCGTCGTACTCGAATTCAGCAAGCCGCGCGTTTTTCCCGTCAAGCAGGTCTATGCGTTCTATGCCCGCTACATCCTGCCGCGCATCGGGCAGGCCGTCTCAAAGCATGACGGGGCCTATCGGTACTTGCCGGAGTCGGTAGCCGCCTTTCCGGACGGGGAGGCCTTGTTGGATCGGTTGCGGCAGGCAGGCTACACCGAGGTGTCGTGCCACCCCCTCACCTTCGGCATTGCGTCTCTCTACAAGGCGAAGGTATCCAGTTAAGCGTTTTAGATTTTCGAGCATCGAAAATCTAAGCGTCCTCGCCGTTCTTCGCGGGGCTGGCATTGCGATACTTGGTCATGCGGATCTCGTTGACCTGGCCTCGGGTTCGGTATTCGACGCGATCCATGAGGCGGCGGATGATGTGCACCCCCAGGCCGCCGGCTTTGCGCTTCTTGGCGATTTCGAGCAGGTTGGGTTCCTGGTAGCCGGATTGATCGAAGGGCAAACCTTCGTCGCGGATGCGGACGGTGAAGCGGTCCGCGTCGATGATGATGGCGATATCGACTTCATGATCGGCCTGCCCCCCGTAGGCATGCTCGATCACATTGGTGCAGGCTTCATCGACCGCGATTTTGAACTGTTCGACGGCGGTGTCGGGAAAGTCTGCTTCCTGGGCATGCATCACCACAAAATTCCGCACATCCTCGAGGTATCGCGTCGAGCTGGGGATGGCGAGGGTATGTATGGAGCGGGCCACGGGAGTCAGATAGCTTAACGGTAGGTGCCAGCCGTCATTGCAAAGCGTGTGCCGTCGTTGGGAAAGTTCCGGTACGTCGTCGCGCGTCGGAGTTATGAGGAGCCGTTCTTGAACAACGCCACAGCCTCATCCTCCGTATCGACGATGTCGAAGAGCATGGGGAAGCCGAGCAGGTCGAAGACGTTGAAAACCTTCGGTTGCAACGCGGCGATCTTGATGTCGCCGCCTTCCTCGCGCACCTCTTCGATATAGGCCATAAAGACCCCGAGGCCGGCGCTGGAGATATACTGTAAATGCTCGCCGTTGATGACGATCTGAAAATGGTGGTCGTCTTTGCACTTCTGGATGGCAGCCTCCAGCTCGGACGCCGTGTGGGCGTCTAACTCGCCCTGTAAAGCGAGTACCTGGACGGCACCGTTGGCGCGAAATCCAACTGAGAAGTTGCTCATGGAAGCGGAAAAAGGTCTTGTTTCGATAAGCCTGCGGGGTTAACGGGCCAAGTTTACGGAAGTTACAGGAGTTATTCGAGAGAAACGGCGCGGGCGGGGTAAATTTCCCGGGTGTTGTCGGTGGCCGCAGCGGCCGGGCTCAGGGGTAAGCCGTGCCATTTGAGGACGACCAGTGTCAGATCGTCGTCGTACTGACGTAGACCACCGAGGAACCGGTCCAGGTCGGCCATCAGCGAGGCATGGAGGTCGGGCGCGTCCTCGTGCCGGTGGGCGCGCAGGGCTTCGAGCAGGCGGTCGTAGCCGTACTCTTCCCCCTGCGGGTTGCGGCTTTCGACGAGGCCGTCCGTGTAGAGCACGAACACATCGCCGGGTTGCAGCGGGATGCGTTCGACGTCCAGGGTTTTGCGGAAGAGGGAACCCCGGTCGAGGCCGAGGCCGAGGCCCTGGGATCGCACGTAGCGCGATTCGCCGTGGAGGTTGATCGTGGCTGCCGGGCAGTGACCGGCCCGCGCCATCAGCAACACTTCTTCCTGGAGGTCGAGGACGCCGTAGACGACGGAGATGAATACGTTTTTCTCCAGGGAGTTGCAAAGGGCGCGGTTGGCATGCGTGAGGAAGTCGCAGGGGTCGGGCGCGATATGGGTGACCGACTGGAAGACGCCCTGCATCTCGGCCATGTAGAACGCCGCCGAGGTCCCTTTGCCCGAGACGTCGCCTACGATAAAGGCCAGGCGGTGCTCATCCAACTGCACGAAGTCGTAGTAGTCGCCGCCTACTTCCTGCGCCGAGACGCTGGTGGCCGCGAGGGTGAGGCCGTCGAGCATCGGCAGGTGTTGCGGCAGGAGCTTATGCTGTACTTCCTTCGCGATGGCCAGCTCGCGCGAGAGGCGCTCCTTTTCGATCTGTTCTTCGAAGAGGCGGGCGTTGTCGAGCGCCAGAGCGGCCTGGGCGGCGAAGATGCTGATGGCTTCGACGTCATCTTTCTCGAAGCCGTGCGCGACGTTGCGCGTTACGAAGAGGGCTCCGAGTGTCTCGTTGCGGGCGGACAGCGGGATCACCAACAGGCTGCTCAGTCCGTTCCCGGAATGCGCGGCGATGCGATGGTCGGCGTGCGCTTGTTCGAGGAGGACTGGTTCCTTGGTATGGAGAACCTCTTCGTAAAAGGCCTCGGTGTCCACCATCTCGGCCACGAGGGCCGGCGCGATGTTGTGCGTGGCGATGACGCGGGGCCGCAGCGAGCCGGTTTCGAGGTCGGCGATGGCGAGCCAGGCCGCGTCCGCCGAGCCGGCTTCTACCGGGGAGGCCGTGATCGTCGAGACCAGTTTTTCCGGGTCGAAGACCTGGTTGACCAGGTCGGTGAGCGAGTGCATGACGGCCATCTCATCCGCCCGGCGCTGGAAGTCGCTGGTGGTAGGCAGGTGGAACATCAACGAGAGGAGCGCCGTGATGCAGTAGAGAAAGCCGAAGGTGCCGGCGAGCATCATGAACATGCTCAGGGGGTAGCTGTAGTTGTTCAGATACAGCGAGACGCCCGGCATCAGGTTGTCGAACGCATCCCCGGTTTGCAGGCTCACGCCGATCAGGGTGAACAGGCCCAGCAGCAACGTCGACAGGCCGATGATGGCCATCTTCTCCCGGAAGGTGAGGTGTACGATCCAGGAGATGCGGAAGGAGTTGATCACCATGAAGGTGACCGCCGGGATGATCGCCAGGGCCAGCAGGTAGTCGCGCCAGGCGTCGTTGCCGCCCGGCCCTCCGGGCAGGTTGAAAAACGCGGCAAAGACGGCGAAGAGCATGAAAGCCAGCATCAGATACCAGTTACGCTGGCTGCTCCGGGTGCGCTTGAAGAGCACCAGGTCTCGGAACCGCAAAAGCAGGATGAAGAAGAACGTCGCTTCGAGCAGGCTCAGCGTGTTCATCTTCACGATCGTGGTGAGCGTCAACGGCTCGCCTGCGTCGTTGAAGGCCCCGGGAATGTTCAGGGTTACAAAGGAAAGGCCGATGAGGAGGATGCCCAGGACCAGGGTGTGCCAGAACGCTTTGGCCGGCGTAGCCCGGACGCGATCGAACTGGCTTGAAAGCAGCAACCACAGGGTCCCGTAGCCGGCCAGTATCACCCCGTGATAGATAAACGTGAGGAAGGCCGTCGGCTGGCCGATATTCCAGAGGAGGAGGTGATAGGCGGCTCCCAGCGTGTAGAAGACCACGAAGAAGATAAACAGCGCCGCCCGCTTGATGCGTGTGCCCGGCCCCAGGAGGCGGCCTTGCTTCGGCAATCTGGACAACAATCCGTTCGGCATGCATCCACGCGGTGCGGGAGGGGAAGCGTCGCAGGGTGCTTTCGATGCCTGCAGACACGGGCATAGTACTCGATGTTACAAACAATTGTTACAAGATGCCGGGGCGTAGGCCCGCCGCGGATCCGCCTGCCTTGTACGCACGAAACAAGACAGGCTTCCCGGGCTTTCATAGATCAGGACGTCCGGGTGTGTCTCTTGCCTGTGAAATAAGGCGTGCGGCGCGAACGAGAATCCCGCAGAAGCTTTCATCGCGACGAGTAACTTCGACGAGACGCCTTACGTAGAGGCGCCATACACACGATCCTCATCCAACGCGGCACTATGAAACGACGCGGTCTTGTTCGATTCCAGTTGATGCTTCTCGTGATTCTGGCTGTGGTCGTGGTGGCTCGTATGGTCATTGGGCCGTCGCCGCCGGAGGGGCTGGTCGTCTTCGTCGACCTGCATCCCTACACCTTGCGGCACGAAGCCTTCGAACTCGGGGGCCAGACCGAGGTCGCCATTCGGGCTACCGGCTCTTTTGACGAAGCCGCGCTGCCGACGGCACTCGCAGCCCAGGGCTGGATCGTCCGCCGCGCCGACCGGGACGTAGTCTGGCGCATCGACCCGGCCTCTGCCGAGCGGGGCCGGGGCAGTGCGGCCCACGTCCGAGGAGACACCCTGACGCTGGAAGCCGGCCTCTATGACGTCTATTTTGCTGCCTACGGTCAGGATGAGCACCAGGGCCGCCAACGCTGGCGCCACGATGCCGACCAGTGGCAATTCGTACTTCGCCTCCTCGATGAGAGCGTTCCGGCGCGTGCCATACCGGGGCAAGCGCTCGAGGAGATCGAAGCCTCGGCCGACAACCTCGTCTGGACCGCCGCACCGTTGCACCGGGGGCAGGAGCGCGAATATCTCTTCGAAGTAAAGCGCGCCACCGCCCTGGAGGTCTACGCAGTCGGCGAGATAGATGACGAGCCCGAGGACTATGCCTGGATCGAGGACGCTGCTACCGGCACGCCCGTGTGGACTTTTGCAAAGGACAACACCGAGGCCGCCGGGGGGCTGGCCCGCAACCGGCAGTTTCACGGGACCATCCCCTTGCAGCCGGGCGCCTATCGTGCCGTTGCGAAGACCAACCAGCAGCACGCCTTCGGCAGTTGGGACGGCAACCCGCCCTTCAACCCGGCGGCCTGGGGGCTCTCGCTCTATGCGGAGGACGAGGAGGCCGTCGTCGAGTTCGACCCCTGGGCATCCCGCGAGCCGATCATTGACTTCAACCGGGTTCCGGACAGCGCACGCCGCAGCCAGCGGTTCGCCGTAGAACAGCCCATTCAGGTCGTCGTCTATGCCGTGGGCGAGATGACGGATCGACACAGCCTCTATGACTACGGCGAACTGCTCAAAGAAGAGCCGATGCGCAAAGAGACGGTCTGGAAGATGAGTTGGGAGGCTTCCGTCCGGGCCGGTGGTGACGAAAAGAACCGCCTCGAAGTGACGTTCCTTCGGCTCGAACCGGGGATCTATACGTTCGAGTACAAAACCGACGGCTCTCACGCCTACGACGCGTGGAATGCCGCCCCTCCGGACTATCCGGAACGCTGGGGTGCTACGCTCTTTCCCATGGCGGTTTCGCTCGCCCCGGGCACCGTCCGGTTGCTGGACAGTGCGGATGAAGCGCCGGCTTCGGCAGCCGATGGGTCGACGCTGCCGCACGAAGGAGACGCCATCGTGGCATGGACACGGGCGCAGGGCGAAATGCAGGAGTCGCAAGTCTTCGAACTCGACCGAGAGGCGAAGTTGCACATCGTCGCGCTCGGAGAGATTTCCGGCAATGACCAGTATGACTATGGCTGGATTGAACGCGGCGAGACGGGTGATCGGGTCTGGGAAATGACCTGGAATAACACCGAGGCGGCCGGCGGCGCCGAACGCAATCGCCGTTTCGAAGGCGTCGTCACGCTGCCCGCCGGTCGTTATGTGGTGCATTACGTGACCGACGACTCCCATCACTACGAAAGCTACAGCGGCGACGCTCCCCGCAACCCCGAAGAATGGGGCCTCACGATCCATTTCATGGCGGATGGGCGGTAACGGGTGCCGGTATCGTTTAGGGTTGAGCGACCGGACGGCGTTGTATGCCCGCGTCGCATCCTGCGGGTTGATTCTTTTTCTGGTCGCCTACCCCGATGCGTGCCTCGGAAAGCAACCGTTTCCTTAGACGGATACCTCGGAGCAAGCTCCGAGGAGGGCCATTCGCTCATCAGGACTGAACCCAGGCACCCCGGCCGATGGATACGATCGAGTTGACGGTGTACGTCCGGGGTATGTGGCAGGAATTGCTCATCGCCGAACTGGATGATCTCGATTTTAACGGCTTCGTTCAGGACGACAACGCCCTGAAAGCCTACGTCCCGGCCTCCCAATGGGCTGAGGACAAGCGCGCCTACGTCGAAGAGTGGCTGCGGGCTCGGGATCTGACGGTGCCGTTCGAAGAGCGCGTGATCGGCTCCCAGCATTGGAACCAACGCTGGGAAGAGACCATCCGTCCAATCGCTGTCGGGCCTTTTCTCATCAAACCGACCTGGGCCGCCGTCCCGGAGGCGCATCGCGACAAGATCCTGGTGGAGATCGATCCGAAGATGAGCTTCGGCACCGGCTATCACGAGAGCACACGCCTTGTACTTCGCTTCTTGCCGGACCTCGTGAAGCCGGGCCATCACGTGCTGGATGCGGGTTCGGGTACCGGCATCCTGGCTATCGCCGCGGTCTTGCTCGGTGCTACCGACGCCGTGGCTTTCGACGTAGATCCGTGGTCGCAGCGGAACGCGGTCGAGAACTTTATCCTGAACCGGGTCGACCGACAGATTGCTTTTCGCAACGGTTCCATCGACCAGATTGTGGCGGAGGGCTTCGACCTCGTCCTCGCCAACATCAACCGGGGTGTGCTGCTCGACCTGCTCCCCGCGTTTGCCCAGAAGATGGCACCGAGCGGGCACCTCGTCCTGGCCGGGCTCCTCCGGGAGGATCGGGCAGGCATGCTCCAGGCGGCTTCAGAGGAAGGGCTTGCACCCGTGCAAGAAAACACAGAGGGTGCGTGGTGGGCCGTCGTTCTGGCGAAAGGGTGAAGGAATTCTGGAATTCGGATTTTAGATTGCGGATGCATAGATGCCATGGAAGACGCAACCCTCCAAAATCCGCAATCTAAAATCCAAAATGCGGATCGCTACCATCGATGTAGGCACGAACACAGCTTTGCTGCTTGTGGCTGAGGTGGGCGACGACGGCGCGATGGTGCCTGTCTTCGAAGCACACCGCTTTGTTCGGCTGGGCGAGGGCGTCGACGCTACGCGGCGGGTGGGGGCACCGGCGATGCAGCGCTTGCGTGCGGCGTTACTGGCTTACCGGGAGACAGCCCGCGCCTACGGCGCCGTCGAGATCGTCGTCGGGGCGACGAGCGCGTCGCGCGACGCCCAAAACCGAGACGAACTGGTCGATTTCGTGCGGCGCGAGACGGGGCTGCGCTATGAGATCCTCTCCGGCCCGGAGGAAGCGCTGTGGAGCTTCCGGGGTGCGCTTTCCGGGATCGACGCCCCGGAAGGCCCCTGCGCCGTCATCGACATCGGCGGCGGCTCGACCGAGATCGTCATCGGAGAGACGGCCGGCAACCTGCGGGCCTGCCACAGCCTCGACGTCGGTTCGGTACGGTTGACGGAACGCTTTTTTACGGCACAGCCGCCTGATGCGTCGGAGGTCGACCGCGCCGAGGCTTTCATCCGGCATCTCCTCACCGAAGCGGCCCTCCCGTTCGATGCTGCTATCCCGCTGATCAGCGCTGCCGAGACGCCGTTGCTGGTAGCCCTGGTAGACCGGGGCAAGGCGTCGTGGAAGGCATTGGGCACGGCGCCCGTCGCGCTTGACGCCGGCACGGTGCACCGATGGCGGCGGCGGCTTCTGACGATGACCTACGAGGACGTACTGCGCCTCGATGCCGATCTCATGGAGGGACGGGCCGACGTCTTTCCTGCCGCCGTGTTGCTCTTCGACGCCGTCCTCCGGCACTTCGGCCTGGCGAAGTGCCGGGTCAGCCCGCACAGCCTGCGGCACGGCCTGGCGTTGCGGTTCATCGCAGACGCGGTGCGGGACCGACCGGGTCAGCCCGAATAACTCCATTGCCTAGCGCTTCAGTCGGCTACCGGGAGGCCGCTCGGCACGCGGTCCGGGGCTTCGCCGCTCAGGTCCATCGCGGCCGGATCGGTCAGGCTTTCGAGGAAGGCCAGCAGGTCATTGATCTCGGCATCCGACAAGTCGATCGGCGCCAGTTCGTTGGCGACGGCAATGCGCCCTCGCAGGCCCGGATGCTGCTGCACCCAGGTGTCGCGCTTGAGGAAGCCGTCGAGGCGGTTGCCGCTGAGCCAGCGATGCTCCAGTTTGGAGCCGTGGGCTGTGAGTTCAAGCACCTGCTCCAGCGGCGGCAGCATGCCCTCGGCGGTTATGTAGTTCTGCAAGTATCGGACCGGATCCAGGTGGTGCCGCACGACGGCCTCCAGGGTGGCATAGGCGCCGTCGTGGCCCCACGGGCCGGTCAGGGTCACGCTCCGAAGGGAAGGGGTGCGGAACGTGTAGGCGTCTTCTTCACGGGCCGTCACACGGCCGCGTCCGAAGTCTTCGGGAAACGCCTTCAACCCCGTCGCACGCCAGTAATCCGCATCGAAGCCGTCCGATTTACCAGGGCCGATCTGCGGCATCGCGATGGCGTGAAAGTCGTGATCCGTCTGAAACTTGCCGGCGTGACAGGTCGCGCATTGAGCTTTGCCGTAGAAGAGGGCCATGCCGCGCTCGGCGGCCGGAGAAAGCCCCTCGCCGTTGCGCAGGTATTGGTCGAAGGGACTGTTGTCGGACCTGAACGCCTTGGCTTCGTATGTGGCGAGGGCATTCGCTACCAGGACCATGGTGATGTCGTCTGCATCCCGGACCTGCTCCGGGAATGCGGCCTTGAAGTGCTCGACGTACTCCGGGATCTCCTGGAGCCGCCCGGCCAACTGTTCCCAGATGCCGCCGGGTCCGGCTGCGTTGTTCAGCGAACGGGCGTCGGCCACGCGGTTCTCGCCTTTCTGACCGGCCATTTCCGTCGGCGAGGTGACGGGAAACATGGCCTGTGCCGCCAGCACGTTGTCGAGCCCGGCCGGCAGCTTCCACTTGGCCGGTGTGATGAAGCCGCCGGCGTAGAAGCCCTGCGTATCCGCCTCGACCCGCCCATCGTGGAACATGCGCGTGTACTCCCGTGCTCCGATGTTGAACAGCGCCGGAGCGTTGCGCGGGACGCGTTCGTGGACGGCCTGAAGCATCGTGGTGCCGGGCCGCCGCTCCGGCCCGAGGCCGGCTGCCCCTTCGCCGAAGCCCAGGGCGACCCCGTCTCCGGTCGCGAACTCGGGATGGTGGCACGTAGCGCACGAGATGTTTTTGTTGCCGCTCAGAATCTTGTCAAAGAAAAGGAGGCGCCCCAGGTCAACCTGGGCCTGCGGAGGCGCTCCATCGCGGTAGTAGTCTGCATCGACGACGGGGTCCGGCAAGGCAGCGGGATCGAGGGCATTGTCCGGCCGCGCCTGTATCAACACAAGGGTGGTTGCGAGGGCGATGGACAAGCTAACAACGGCTTTCATGACGGTGCTATCCTTGATAAGGTGAGAAGCAGTCTCTGAAGTTCTTCAAAGGCACAACCAGGCTCCCCTCCTTTCGCAGAGAGGAACACCAGAGCGCGTGGCCGTCCTGCCGGGCAGGCAAGGCGGCCACGCAGGGGCACGGTGTGCGTCGGGTTACTGGATGCCGTCACGCTGCGGCAGCATGACGAACAGCGGGATGAGGGCGTTGTAGCCGAACCGGCCGGGGTGGCCTCCGTAGGTGTTGCCGTCGCTGTGGTAGTTGATTGCCAGCATCGACGTGGTCCATGTGTCGGACATCTGGAGGCAGGGCTGGAAGGTGTGTTTGAACGCAGCCTTGCCGTCTTCCTCCGCTACGAACACGCTCTCCGAACCGTCGCGGGCGCCGAGGGGTAGGTCGAGCGTGCCGGTGAACGGCGTGGGCGGCGGCAGCGCCATGAAGGCATGCCACATGGTGTAGACACCGTTCCGGACCAGGCCGGTGAACGTAAGGTCCAGCGTGCCGACGCCGTTTTCGCATGTGTAGGTGCCAATTCCCCGGTGCTTCAGCCACCGGCCGAGGGTCATCGAGAGCGCCTCACCCTTCCGGTGAGGGCCGATGGCGGCCATGTTGAAGGGATCGTGCGGGGTTTCCACCGCCGTTTTGTACAGCGGGGCGTTCATGTCATGGTCGCCTTTCGTGACCCGATAGACCTTGCCCGAACCCGGTTGCCGTTCGATGTAGACGTCTTGTTCCGGAAGGTCCATGTCGAGGTGGGTTACGAAGGCCAGGTCGATGGAGACGGACTGGGCCCCGGCTGGATCGGTGCCCGTGGAGGCGACGAAGATCAACAAGCAGCCGAGGGCAAGCGCTTGCAGCAAAGACGGTCGCATGCGCAGGAATGGGTAGCTCATGATTATTTCTCAGTTGGGTTTCTCGTTGGATGTCAGTGCCGCACGCACCTCCGGCAAGCGCCCGGCGTGCTTGTGTTGAGCACTACCTATCAAGACGGAAAGGCTCGCTCTTTTCCCAAACCGGGCGTGAAAAAACAGGCGTATCCGGGTTTGCGCGGCGGGAACGGGATGAGACGGGACGGGGCGTTCCGTTGAGGGCAAGCGCTGGAACAATCGATACCTCCCTTCGTCCCACCCCCGCATACACAAAACGCCTTCCCGCTTTTCTTCGCAAAAAATGTATGGTCGTCACACGTAAGCAGGTGATGCAGGCACTCGCCGGTGTCGTGGATCCCGAGCAGGGGCGCGACATCGCGCGGCTGGGCATGATCCATGACCTCGATGTAGCGGGGGACGCCGTGTCGTTTACCGTACGGGTGAAGGATGCACGCGCCCCGTTTGCGGAGGAGGTGGAGGAAGCCAGTCGCCGGGCGGTTCATGGAGCCCTCGGCGAACACTTGATCGTGACCGTGAAGGTCGAGCCCGAGAAACTGTCGCCGGGCGCGAAGGGGGCGATCAAGACGGGCGTGCAGCACCTCATCGCGGTGGCGTCCGGCAAGGGCGGGGTCGGCAAAAGCACGGTGGCGGTGAACCTGGCAACGGCCCTGGCCCGGCAGGGGTATGCCGTCGGCCTGGTCGATACCGACATCTACGGGCCGTCCATCCCGACGATGTTCGGCCTCGCCGGGGGAAAGCCGCGCGTCAGCGACCAGCGCAAGATCCTCCCGCTCGAAAAGCACGGCGTCAAGTTGCTCTCGATGGGGTTTCTGGTCGATCCGTCGCAGGCGGTCATCTGGCGGGGTCCCATGGTTTCCAGCGCGGTCCGGCAGTTCCTCGGGGACACCGAGTGGGGCGCGCTCGACTATCTGATCCTCGACCTGCCTCCCGGCACGGGCGACATCCAGTTGACGATTGTGCAGACCGTCGCGCTCACCGGGGCCGTCATCGTCTCGACGCCGCAGCAGGTGGCCCTGGCCGATGCCCGCAAAGGGGTGTCGATGTTCAACAACGTCAACGTGCCCGTGCTCGGCATCGTCGAAAACATGGCGTATTTCACGCCGCCGGACCTGCCGGACCGCACCTATTACCTCTTCGGCCAGGGCGGCGCGCGTCGCCTGGCGGAGGAGCTCGATGTGCCTTTTCTCGGGGAGATCCCGCTGGAGCAAGCCGTCCGCGAGAGCGGCGACGACGGTACTCCCGTAGTGGTAGCCCGCCCCGACAGCGCTGCAGCGCAGGCTTTCGCCGCCGTGGCGGCCCGCGTCGCCGAGCAGGTCGCCCGGCGCACTGCCGGGCAGCCGCCCACGCAGTCCGTCGAGATTCTCTATCGATAACGCGGCCCCGCGATCATTTTTTTGCGGGCGATGATCTTTTTGAGGGGCGGATCGTTAGAGGGATGTTGCAAAGACAAAGCCCTTTTGAGGCGTTGAGAGCATGGCAGAAAACAGCAGCCTATCGACCCGGCAGTCCGGCGGATCCTATGATCCGAACAGTGACCCGGCCCTGCGTCGGCAGATCGAGGAGGGCCTGGACATCATTCGGCCCTACCTCATGGCCGACGGCGGCTCGGTGCGGCTCCTCAACATCACCCGGGACCTGGTGGTCGAACTGGAGTTGCTGGGGGCCTGCGGCACGTGTCCGATGAGTACGATGACGCTTCGGGCCGGCATCGAGCAGGCGCTCAAGCGTACCGTGCCTCAGATCACCCGCGTCGAAGCCGTCAACGCCACCGCACCGTACTGACCGCCCCTTTCTCCTGGTAGCCCGTTGCGCCCCGAAGGCCCTGTGCGTTCGGGGTTTCGTCGTTTTTTTGAACCGGGTGCTTACTCGGTGTGGACTTCGAAGAAGGGCAGGAAGAACCAGCGGCAGGCAGCGTCGTGTGAGAGGGAAGCGCCGGGTTCGAAGACGAGGCGGAGGGTCGTGGGTTGTTCCGTGGTCAGGCGCGTAGACAAGCCCAGGGTGAGCGGGGTGTCTCTCGGCATCGTGAGCGGCCCGCCTGCATTGGCGTCGTAGAAGACAAAGACATCGCTGAGTTCAAGACGGAGCGAGTCGTACGCAGCCGGCGGGATCTGCGTCGAGAGCACGGTTTTTCTCGCCCGTCGTCCAGCAGGGATTTCGAACGTGTTGACGCCGGCCGGATAGACCATCCAGTCGCCGTCCACCGGCTTGAGGTGTACCGCCGCAATGCGGAACTGCATGGCCTCGATATCCTCCGAGAGGACCGTTTCGCCTGCTTCAAGGGTGATGGTCAGCCGCGCCAGGTCGTTGGTCTCGGGCGTAGCCGATGGTGACGGCAACGCCGGCTGGGGTGATCCGGTCTGGATCTGCGTAGTAGTCGAACAACCGGCCGCCAGCAGGATCAGGCAGCCTGTGAGCACCAGATATCGGATGTACATAGGACGTCGGGCCTCTGTGGGCGAGTAATACCAGCGCTGCGCAATACATGGTGCAACATCGCGATGTCATCCCGGCCCCCGAGCCGGGGTCTCACGGTCTTGCAAATCGGCGAGATCCCGGATCAAGTCCGGGATGACAGGAAGAGAAACCTCAAGAAGTATAATGAACGAGTACCCCGCGATCCGCTTTTCGTGAGCGCACAATCGCTTCGGGGAGGGCTCGGCTTCGACGTGCCAGCCGTATTCGAGGAGCGGCAGGACGTCATGGGCCATCTGCACGACGGCCTCCGTAAAGTCGGGCGATGGGAGCGCCTCGTCCGGCACCGCACGACGACGAACGACTTCGTAGAGCTCTTTGCGCGGCTTGAACCACTCGCGCCGGTTGTTTCGGGCGGGCTGGCGCAAGAAGTCGAAAACGTGCGGGCGTAAGCCGGGGAACGGGGGCAAATCGTGCATACGCGGGGGTGCGTTACGGGCTAGGCAGGGTGGGCAAGGGGGGCACCAACAACAGGAGCGTGAGGAGGCAGCATCGTTCCAGCGTCCTTTCGATGTCGATGTGTTCGTGATAGGCGTGGGCGCCGTCGCCTACAGGACCCAACCCGTCGAGCGTGGCGGTGTATAGGCTGGTGAAGTTGCCGTCCGAGGCACCGCCCGAGATCCCTTCCTCCAGCGAGATCCCGAGGTGGTCGCCCAGCACGCGATACTGGTTCCAGAGCACCTGGTTGCGGGGCGTTCGTTCCATCGGAGGCCGGTCGATGCCGCCGGCTATCTCCAGCGCGACGCCGGGCACCGTCGGCTTCAGGCTGCGGATTGCGGCGTCGATGCGCGTAGCGTCGGCGGCGGTGGGTGCGCGGACGTCGACGGTGATCCGGCTGACCGGGGCGACGATGTTGGTGCGGATGCCGCCGTCGAGCGTGCCGACGTTGACCGAGACGCCGCTGGCCGCGTCGTTGAGGGCGAAGAGATGCTGCACCACGTAGGTCAGTTCGAGGATGGCGCTGGCGCCTTCTTCCGGGGCCAACCCGGCGTGGGCCGGCTTGCCTCGGACGACGATCTCGAAGTCTCCGGAGCCCTTGCGGGCCGTCTTGATCTTGCCCGTCGTGCCCAGGGCGGGTTCCAGCACCAGCGCCCGGTCCGCCGCTTTCGCGAGCCGCTCGATCGCGGGTCTCGACTCGAAGCTGCCGATTTCCTCGTCCGATGTAAACAGGGCTACCGGCGTCACCGAGGGTTCGAGCCCGAGGTCGCGCAAGGCTTGCAGGGCAAAGACGATCTGCGCCACGCCGCCTTTCATGTCGAACGTGCCGGGGCCTTTGAGCAGGCCGTCTTCGACGACGACCGGCATTTGCGCGAGGGTGCCCACGGGCCAGACCGTGTCGCAGTGGCCGAGCAGGAGCTGATAGGGCCGGTCCCGGCTGCGGCGATCGGGCCGGGCGTACAGGAAGCCGCCGGTCTTGCGGCCGGGAAAGTGCACGACGCGATACTGCACGTCGTGGAGCGCATCGGCCAGCAGGCGGAAGACCGGTTCCAGCGTCGCCGGCTCCAGCGACGGCGATTCCAGCCGCGCCAGGTCTTTCAGAAAAGCCACGAACGCGGGTTGCCGTTCCTGGAAATAGGCGGCGACGCGCCCGGCCGCCGCGCTTCCGGCTTCATCTCCAGCCACATCCGTCACCATACGCACGCGCTATCCCTCGCAAGATCGCTACCGCTTAAAATCGACCGGGAAAGGGAATGCGTAACTCTCTCGGATGTTCGCAAACCGCCCCGGCGAAAGGTACGCGAGCAGCGGGGTCTGGTGGATCAGGTCGCCGTCGTCTTCCTCGGACAGGCGCAGGGCCGCCTCGTCGATATGGGCCGCGACGACCGTGCCGGCGATCAGGCTGTTGGGACCGAACCCGTGAAATAAAGCCCGACGCGGGGCCGGGGACCACGGAAGATGCCGGTTTGTTGTACAAGGGAAAGACGCAACGCGCGGTAGGGAAATACCTTGCGTCGAGCAGAGGCAACGTGCGCCGAGGATGTACGTTGCGTGCTCTGCGGTTTCACAGAGCGGTGGTGACTCGACGTGCTGGCGGTAGCCGTGTGTGTCATCCTGACGACCCCTTCACCTGCGTTCAGGGCAGGCTCCGGGAGGAAGGATCTCCTCCATGGCAACGATCTACAACGACGGGGATCCCTCCTCGCCTGGCTCGTCGGGATGACACCCTCAACGGACTACCGCTATATAAAAGTGCAGCGGGTCGCGTATCGTGATAAAGTGATAAAGTGGGTTATCTCTTTATTTTTGCAAACTTTGATGATACCCAGGCTCACCTTCTTGCTCCAGGGCGCCTGTTGTTGTCTTGCAGGAAGCCTATGTTACGCGTACGGTGATAC
>Ga0302046_10000221_pt1 | contig 60834 bp, 44 predicted proteins | sample RVTome_11_FD_200261 | JGI IMG/M metagenome (GOLD analysis project Ga0302046, IMG submission 200261) | Soil microbial communities from uranium-contaminated site in the Upper Colorado River Basin, Wyoming, United States - RVT147D111 (version 2) ... | reverse complement strand
GAAGCAAAATCGATCACCACATCGGCGCGCTCACCCGAAGCGATCACCACCCCCTGCATCGGCACCGGCGCGGGCAGCAAACCGCTATCCGTCCCGATTTGGTGGAAGGTGTCCCCGGTCGAGAGGCCAAGGTTCAGGACTCGCGACGTGCATCCGTTGAGGAGTCGGAAGCGGTACTTGCCTTGCCGCACCTCGAAGTAAGGCCACACCTTGCCGTTGACCAGAATCTTGTCCCCAAAGAAATGCTCCTGCCAGGCGACGGGATAGCGGAGGGACCCGTCCGGGTGGAAGGCGCGGTCCTGGATGGCCAGAGGCACCTCATGTTCACCGGAAGGGAGACCCAGCGCCGCCTCCGTATCGTCGCGCAGAAGATAAAACCCGGCCATTCCCATATAGACATTGAGCCGCGTGATGCCCAGGGCGTGATCATGATACCAGAGCGTGGCCGCCGGTTGGTTGTTGGGATAGACGAACTCCGCACTTTGACCCGGCAGATAGGCGTCCTCCGGATACCCATCCGCTTCGGGAGGCACATGGCCGCCATGCAGGTGAACGACCGTGCGGGGCGTGTTTCCGGCATGATCCGGTCCGTGGAGACAGAGATCGACGGGGAGATAATGTTCGGTCAGGAACTGGCCGCCGGGATCCCGGAGGTCGTTGGTCCAAACCACGGTGACAGGCAACCCGCGGCGAGCCTCGATGGTGGGGCCCGGAAAGCTTCCGCCAAATCCCCACACGGTCGTGGGAGGCAGGTCCCGGTGGAGCGTCTGGAGGAACTGGGTGATGGGCACCACATAGCGGGCCGCTCCCCCCACACTTCCCTCCACCGGCATGATCGGTGCCGGGACGGGCAACGCATCGACAAATGGCTCGAGGATCACGGGACAAAGATCGGGCCGACAGGCAATCCCATCACCTTGATACGTGCCTCCCATCGCCGAACACTCAAGGGCCGTGACTTCCAGGCAGGTGCCATCGTCGAGGCAGCAGGCCCCGATCTTGGGGGGTTGCGGACAGGGATTGAGGGTGCAGGAAGTGCCATCGCCCTGGTAGCTCCCTCCGAGGGCATCGCATTCGATGTGGGTCGTGACGACACAATTGCCGTTGGTGAAGCAGCAGGCGCCGGTGGACGCAGGTGGTCGAAATGTGATGATCAACTGCGGCCGCCGCGTGGGATCCGTGGCCTGGAGGCTTTCGAACCTCTTGGCCGTCTGGGCGGATGCCTCATTGCCCCGGAGAAGCCACCCGAAATCGGAAGCGGGATTGTCCACCCACGCCTGCACATCCGCCGCCATCAGGGCCGAGGACCAGGCGTAGGTGCCGTTCTTGTTCACCGGCGTGCTGGCACTGGCGCCGGAAGCAAAGTCACCCCCGGGCGAGGTCCAGTTGGCCATGGGATAGAAGCGATGAAGCCATGTGGCATCTCCGGATTGCGGCGGGGCCCCCTTGCCCTCCTCCCCCTCCGCATGGGACAAACCCTCCCCCCAATCCATGAGCACGCGATGCAGGGTGACCGGCTCTTCGCGACCCTTGGTGCGGGACATGAAAAGGCTGAGGGTGACGTTGCTGACCACCGACCCGGCGGGGACGGCGCGGCGCACGTCAAATGCCAGCAACGCCCGGCGAATGCGGACCGGATTCTCGTCGTTGTTCCCCGCAAAAAGGTAGTTCCCGGCTCCGTTGGCCAGGGATCCGGTTGTGGATTCGTAAAGGGTGGTGTCCCGCACCGGGCTCAGCACGGCCTGCTCGGCCGTCAACTCCAAGCTCCCAGCAAGGCAGAACAGCGCAACCCAGCCGCCTGTGGCCAATCTTTTTCTATTCATGATGCAAATCTCCGAAATACCCTGACCCTTGTGCATCATAGCGAACGGCGCCCCTCCTGGGGATCGGGGGCAACACCAATCCAGGCTAAAGAAAATCCTTATCCCGCATGGCGTTGTTGAATCCCCCCACCCGCCCCGCAGGGCTGCTGGCAAAGTCGGCGAATTGAGGCGTTGTCGCCATCAGACCTGCCGGTTTCATCTTACTCTTACCCTTTAGCCGAAAGGATCGACCAACATGTTGTTGTTTTGCAGGGGCCCCTCACCCTAACCCTCTCCCGCAGGGTGAGGGAACAGCATGCCACCCCAGAGTGAAGGGATTAGGGCAGCAGCTTCTCTCCGCGCGGAGGACGACTCTCCCTCTCCCCGCGGGAGAGGGCTGGGGTGAGGGGCCTTTGATAGGGTGCAATGTAGAGTGCTCTCCTTGCCCTGATTTCACCTTGTGACGCAATCCGCTGCGCAGCCTTCCTTCCCCTGCAGCGTCTGGGGAATGACGTATTCTGACTCTGACTCCTACTCTGCGGAGGCGAGTAAAAGCAAGAACCTGCGCCTGTGCCGACTTTGTCAATCGCCCTGACCCGCCCCGTGCCCGGATGGATTTGCTTCTTGCATCATCGTGCCGAGAACCGAGAATACGCCCCGATTCGAGCCTTGAAGACGAAACGAAAGAAGGAATCATGTTTTCTCATGTAGTCATTTTCTGGACGAAGCCGGAACGGCCCAACGCCGCAGAAGACCTGATCGCGGGAGGGGAAAAATACCTGAAAGGCATCCCAGGCGTGCTCTCGTATCACATGGGGCGCATGGCCACCAGTGAACGTCCGGTAGTGGACCAAACCTACCAGGTCGCGCTCAATCTGGTCTTTCCCGAAAAGAAAACGCAGGACGACTACCAGGCCCACCCTTCACACGTGGAGTTTGTGGAGAACGTCTTCAAGCCGAACTGCGCGCGGGTGGTCGTTTACGACTTCGAGTAGCCTGACCCCTGGACCGGCGCCGGGAGTCGCCCCAAGACGCGCCGGTGATCGGGAAGACCGGCGGCGCCGTCAAGCCAAGGGCGCGGCCCGGCTCACTTGAGGCGCCCGGGCAGGTCTTCCACGCGGAAATGCATCTGGGAGAAGTAGGCGGCCACCATCTGCCGGCTGACCTCGGGTCCCAGTTCGATGGTGCGGGAGGCGCGCAGGTTGTCGAACACGAGGCAGTAGTCGTTGTTGGCCATGATGCCGATCAACTCTCCGGTCTTGCTGAAGACGAGGTCGCCCTGCGAGGGAACGAATTTTCCGAAGAGCTTCCCGAACCGTTCCCGTTGCATGCGCATGTAGCCGGGCGTTTCAGGATCGATCATGAAGCTGCACTCGCCGTAGTAGCTGTCCCGCACCCCGACGAGCACCGCCTCCTGGAATTTGAAGAGGTCGGAGGAAACGGCATAGACGTTGGCCCCCATCTGGGAGGCTTGTTCGGCGGTGACGGGGGCGATGATGATGCGCGGATCACGATCCAGGAATCCGAGCCGGGGCAGGTTCAGGGAGGCGGCTTCACGACGCAGCGTCAGCACGATGCTTTCCCACTCGGTCCCCACAGCCGAATACTCGAACGGCGTATCGGCAAGGTGATACACGGCATAGATCTGACCCTCATACTTGAAGAACACGCTGCGCACGGTGGAATCCTTCTTCACGTTCTTGCCGAACAACCCGGAGCGGGAGGCGAGGATGGTGGAATACACCCGGTTGGAGGTGAACTCGCTGAAGATGGTGTTGGGGGTCAGGGGCCGGGACTGCCGGATTTCCTGGGTCAGGTTTTCTGACTGGTCGGCGAGGTCGGACACATTGGTGGCGAGCTCGGTGGCCTGCTTCTGGATGATCATCTTCTCCTCACGCACCGAGGCGATCTCCTGGCGGGCTGTCTGGAGCTGGTTCTCGGTGAGGCGCCGTTCGGTATCCACCACCTGAAGCTGGGTCTGGATCTTCTGCTTTTCGGCCACGACCTCCTGGCGCTTCTCGTCGAGCTGCTGGATTTCGCCCTGCAAATCGGAATTCTCAGCCACTCTCACGCGGAGGTCCTGCTCCAATTGCTGCACGAGCTGCTGATTGATGCGGGCCTCGGACTGGGCGCCGACCAGACGCATCTGGAGGGCCTCGATGTCCTGCTGGGAAGATTGGTAGCGATTCATGACCTCGTCGAGGCGGGTCTGGGTGCCCTCATAATTCTTCTCCAGAGTCTGAAGGCTGGCGCGGGTGCTGGCGTACTCGCGTTGCAGCTCCGCCATCCGGTTCTGGGAGGCATCGTAGCTTTGCTGCATCGCCGTTAACTGCTGTTGGCTGGCCTGAAGCTTCTCCTGCAGCGAAACCTGCTCCTGGGCCAGTTGCTCGGCGAGGGCGGCGCGCCGGGCGATTTCCTCCTGGGCCTTGCGCATCTCCTCGGCCTTCTCGACCAGCTCGGCACGGCTGTCTTCCAGGTCTGTTTCCGCCTTCTGCAGGCGCTGGTTGAGGGCCTCGCGCGCCTGCCGCTCCTCGTCGAGCGAGCTCTGCAGGGCATCGATCATGTCCTGCTGCGGACCGGCATCCGTCACCAACTCGGGGTCGGGAGCCATGCTTTCATTTGGATCCTTCACGTCCTCCACCTTCACCAGCGCGAGCAGGCTGATGAGGAGGAAGTCGCAGACAACGAGCAGCAGCGCCTTGTTCATGGGTTCAGGCCTCCGATTCCATGATGAGCCGGCGCCGATAGGGCCGCAGGTGGAAGATCTTGAGGATGGCGACGAAGATGATGCCGAACAGGGTGGAGGTGTAGGCGGCCATCAGGCTGGCCTCGAAAATGCCCATGGCCAGCAGGACCAGGGAGGCAACCGTTCCGCCCAGCCCACAGTAGAGGCCGGCATCAAACATGTTTTCCTCGTTCTCGAGCAGGCGGAGTTTGGTTTCGCTCGACACCGGCTGGCGCCGGATGTCCGCGAGCTTGAGGAGGCACACGACGTAAATGATCCCCTGGAGAACCAGGAAGAAGACCAGTGCGAGGATGGTTAGAACACTCATAATCGGCTTGAGGTTTTGGCTTATGCTTTCACGGATCGCCTCCCCTACCTTGGGAAGTTTCCAATGGAGAGGGAAGCTAAGGGTTTGGGCTTTCTGAAAAAGGAACGGTTCGAACAGGGCAAGTCCAAGCACCAGCAGAGCCCCGAGGATGGCCCAGTGCGCCGGGCTGAACCAGCGTTTCACGGCGATGCCCTCGGCCGCCGGCATCAGGTCGATGACCGCGCGCCCCACCAGAATGCTGGCCAGCACCAGCAGCAGGTATCGCAACGCCAGGCCCATCCCCGGCGAATGCCCGGTCAGCCGGCTCCAGGTGCCGAAGACGCTCGTGAACGGTTCGTAGGCAACCAGTGACTCGCGCCAGAACGGCCGATGGATGCGCTGTCCGGAGGCCAGCAGCGTGGCCACGGAACCGCGCCCGTGCCGCGCAGCGAAGCGCAAGTCTTTCTGCCCGGTCTTGGCATGGTCCAGGAGATAGCCCGTCACGGCGGCAGCCCGCCCCTGCTGAATCATCACCGCCACCAGAACAGGCCAACGCTCCTTCTCGCGCCTCATCAGGTTGGCGGCGTCGCGCATGACATCCACGTCCTCCACCACGGCCATGAAGGAGGTCAACTGCGCCCAGTTCATCCTGTTGCCGAGGGAAATCAGGTCCATGTAGAACAACTCCAGCGGCTGCGTATCTCCCTTGCGAGTGGCCAGAAGGGCCAGGGACTCGATCTCGCTCTTGAGGGATAGGGGAAGGATGCCGTGCTGCAACAGAAGTGCGGTGGTGAGGCAGGCAATCTCATAGGGCTGGCCGGCGCTTGAATTGGCCGGTGAAAAGAGCTTCAGAGCGGGCAGTTCCCTCGTCTGCACCACATCCAGCACGGCGCTGCGGAACGCACCGGCCAGATGCTCGCGCACCCGGGCTCGCGCCGCAGGCGGGGAGAGCAGCTTGACCACGGATGCGCCGTCCCACTGCAAGGCCCAGGGATCGTTCCGCAGAATCCAATCCAACTCATCCACGCCCTCCAGGTCCTTCTGCCATTGGTTGGCCCTTCCCACCAGTCGTTCCAGATCGGCAGCATGATCCAGCTCGAGAAGCTGGGCGGCGGAGAGGAACAGTCGCGCCGTGCCGATGCGGTTGGTTTCCAACTCCTCGATGCCCGCATCCAAGAGCGTATCCGTCCCGATCCCCGCATTCGCCACCACCTGGGCATCAATGGCCCGAAAGTGACTCGGGACCAGCACCGAAATCAGCGCCAACACCAGTCCGAAGAAGGACAGCAAAATGATCGCTGTCCAGCGCAGGGCGGGGTTGGGCACGGTGTCAGGCATTCGGGTCCGGTCGTTCGCTTATACGGGCTTGGAAGGCATGGACTTCTGAGTCCCCCCTGCCTTCCTTGGAACGCTCCTGACGGAGCAGGAGGGGTGCCGATTCGATCCGGTGGAGAGGGAGGCATCCCGGGAGTTCCGGGTGACCATCTGGCTGCGGGGATGGAATCGCTGATGGACCTCTCGCAGTCGATTCTGAGCCACGTGCGTATAAACCTCTGTCGTCGCAATACTTGCGTGGCCAAGCAGTTCCTGGATGATGCGCAGATCCGCGTCGTGCTCCAACAGGTGCGTGGCAAAGCTGTGCCGGAGCATGTGCGGAGTCACGTTGCGGGCAATTCCCGCCCGGAAGGCTCTCCGCTTGATGCGGCGCCAAAGCGTGGTGTGTCCAAAAGCCGAACCGCGTCGCGTCAGGAATACATTCGAGGGGGAGCGGCGCGTGACCAATCGCGGACGGGCCGAATCGAGGTAGCCTCGAAGAGCGGCCGTGGCGGCGCGTCCGACCGGCACCACGCGTTCCTTGTTCCCCTTCCCGATGACCGTCACGAAGCCGGCATCCAGATTCAGTTGCTCCAGACGCAGGGCCCGCAGTTCGGCCAGTCTCAGGCCGCTGCTGTAAGCCAGTTCCAGGACGGCCTGATCGCAGTCCTCGGAGGGGTCCGTGGGATCCGGCGCCCGGGACAACAGCGCCGTCATCTCCCCGTCGGTGAGCGCTTTGGGCAGTCGTTTCCAGCGTCGTGGCAACGATAGTTGCGAGGCCACATTGCGGGAGAGGTGCCCTTCCTGTTCGGCAAAGAGGTAAAGGGCCCGCAGGGCGGCAATCTCCAGATAGATCGTCTGGTCACTCAATCGCCGTCCGGAGGATGGCGGCGCGTGGCGTGGAGTCCGGCTCCGTTCGCGCTGGAGAAACTGGATCAAGTGGGAAAGCTGAACACGTTTCCAATCGGCGAGACCCCGGGCACGCGCCCAGTGTACGAAGCCTCGCAGCAGGCCATGATACGTGCGGAGAGTCTTTTCGGCGTGACCGCGTTCGCTTCCCAGATAACCCAGAAAATCCTCGACAAGCTCTTCCATGAGTAAGGGGCGCGGCGTTCGGACGAACCATTCCGGGGCCGGGCCGGGGAGGCGGGGCATCAGAGGTGCAAGCCCGTCAGGCGGTGGTAGGCGTCCAGGTACTTCGCTTCGGTTTTCTGCACCACATCGGCGGGCAGCTCGGGGGCCGGAGGCTGTTTGTTCCAGTCGAGCGTTTCCAGGTAGTCGCGGACGAACTGCTTGTCGAAGCTGGGTTGGCTGCGGCCTGGTTGGTACTGGTTGGCCGGCCAGAACCGGGAGGAATCCGGCGTCAGGACTTCGTCGATTAGGACCAGTTCGCCATCCACCATGCCGAACTCGAATTTGGTGTCGGCAATGATGATGCCGCGTTCACGGGCATAGGCACGAGCTTGGTTGTAGATGCTGAGGCTGAAAGTGCGCACCTGCTCGGCCATGTCGGCCCCCACCCTCTCGGCCGCCTCCGCAAAGGAGATGTTCTCGTCGTGACCGGCCTCCGCCTTGGTGGCCGGGGTGAAGATGGGTTCCGGAAGCTCGTCGGATTCGGTCAATCCTTCGGGGAGGGAGATGCCACAAACGGTGCGGTTCTGGCGGTATTCCTTCCAGCCCGATCCCGCCAGGTACCCCCGCACCACGCATTCAATGGTCAGAGGCTGGGCCTTTTTGACAACCATGCTTCGCCTTTCCAGGCGGGCGGCGTAGGGGGCCAGAATGGCGGGAAGGGGGTCTTGCGGATCGGCCAGACGGTGATTCGGCACCTCCCCTTCCAATCGGTCGAACCAGAAATGGGAGATCTGCGTCAGCACTTCCCCTTTGCGGGGGATGCCATTGGGCATGATGACATCAAACGCCGAAATCCGATCCGTGGCGACAAACAAGAAGCTATCTCCCAGGTCAAAGACTTCGCGGACCTTGCCGCTTTTGACCTTCTTGATCCCGGGCAATTCCAGCTCCAGAAGCGGTTCATTGGACATGCGCTCATGATGCCGGGCGTCTCCGGAAGTGCAAGAATCAAAGTCTGTCCCATGCCCCTCCGGGCGGCGGTCAGGGCCGTATGAGTCGATAGGTCCTGGCGGGCTGGGCCAGGCGGTCCTCGGGATGGGCAAAGAATTGCCCAATAGCCTGATAGGGAGGCGGGATGTCCTCCCAAGCCGGCGTGTCCAGTGACGGCGTCGCCTGCAGAATAAACCCCACCGCGGTGGTCGGCCAGAAGAGGGTCAAGTCGCCGAAATCGCTGAGATCCACCGACAGCGTGGGAGGCTCCACTTCGGCCGCAAAGTAATTGTCGAAGGTCACCCCGGTGATGCCGTTGCCTTGGGCGGACAGGTCGAAGGCAAGCAGACCGCAAAAGCCGCCGGTAAAGGTGGCGTCCGCACCAGACGCTTCAGCAATGGGCGTGTCGGTGTCCGGCAAGCGGTAAACCTTAATGGTGAAATTGATGCCCTTGCCCTGGAAGACATAACGATAACTCTGTCCGGGCTGCATGTTCACCGAATCTTCCCCGACCAAGGTCACCTGCTGGGCGGGCACTTCATTGGTGAAGCTGACCAGGTCGAAGTCACCGCCCCCGGTGTCGTAGGTCATGGCATATCCGTCCGTCGATCCCAAGCCCACGTTGGTGACCCGGGCAATGAATCCGATTGCCTGATCCGCGGCCGGATCCCATTCGAGGATGTCCACGGACAGGAAAAAGTCGGTGTAGGTCACGTCGGTCCGCAAGCTGCCCACCCGCCCGGGCCCCACAACCCCCGGCAGGGGCGACGGGGTGGAGCTGATCCGGTAGCTGTTCATGTTGGGGAACGTCCACGAACCCACTCCGGGAGCGGCCTGGGAGATGGGATCATACTGCGTCCATCCATCATCGTTGCCGTCATTGAAATCATCCGACTGAGCCCAGGCTGTTGCGGCCATCAACGTTCCCAAAAGAAGCGCCGGCAGGACGCCACGGAAAAGTGTGCTGTGGAGGAATTGGAATCGCTGGGAATGCATAGATGTCTCCTGTAAACGAGGTTTTGCGGGCCGGCCGCTCAGGTGATTCAAGCTGCTTTGTATCAGAACCTTGCCGGCCTTACAAGGCAGAAGTTGGGGCCTCTGCCTGGACGAATTGTTCATTGTGTTGGAGAGGAGCCGCCTGAAGGCGGGACTACGAACGGGACGCGTAGCCGTCCCGCGGCCGCGGGATGAGGCGGTGGACTTTGTCGTGATGCCATAACCTGATGTCCACCCCCTAACGGGAGATGGCTACGTGTCCCGTGGCGGCTTCCAGTTCATGGAGAGCTTCCAATCCCCCAAGGCTCCTGGGGTTCCATGGGGAAGTGAACGAGTTGCAGGCTGGACTGCCTGAAGGACCTAAGCTAATTAACGGGAGGTCCTTCCCCTCCCATTGTGCCGCCTATTGTTCCTGAAAAAGAGGCAAGGCCATCAGCATGGCCACCATCCCGCGAACTCGGATCTCATAGTCACTCGAGTCGGGGGACAAACCGGATAAGGGGGAAGGCGTCACGCCATCGTCGTCCATGTCCAGGTAACCCACCGCGGCAGCTTTCACCTCAGCCAGGTTGCCCATGCCTTCGGCGGGATAAAGTCGGCCGATGAACCAGTTGGCCACGGCCTCCGAATCCGGCCAGGAAGCCTCGTCGAGCTTGGTCTTGAGCAAGGCGACCGGATCACAGCGCGTGTAGGTGCCGGCATCGTTGCCCAGACCTGACTGTCCTCCGCTGTGTCCGGATTGGCCGGCCGCAATGCAGAAGGACTGCACGAACCGGATGCGCTCGGCCAGCGTCCCGGCACTGATCCAGCCTGAGCCTGATTCCGGATACCCGTCCGGTTCCACGCGGTCGAAGAGGAACATACCCCCCATGCGGGCAAGAGGGACCGTATCTGTATTTCGCCCCGTCCCGGTCAGGGAGTAGCCGTCGGTCAGCATGATCGGAGTGCCGTCCTCGGTGCTGGACTTCATCGTCCGGAGGGTGCTGACCACAAATTCCAGGGGCGTCTTCACCTTGTGTGAGGCGGAGCCATGCCCCCGGAAAAGATCGGATTGGAAGATCACCTGCAGCACGTCCCGGACCTGGCCCTTGGGCGAGCCCTCTTCCCAGGCCAGCATGCATTGGCGGACCAGCTCGGCCTCGGCGGACCGGTTGGGATCCGAGTAGTCGTAGGTCCCGTGGTCGAAGTCATCATGCACAAACAGCCGGCACAGCTTCACGCTGATGTATTCCTGGGTGAAAGGCAGGTCGGCCAGGTGCTCGACGATGTCGTAGCCGTCCTGGATGCTCTCCTGGCCCGCGCGCGAAGGCAGCGTCAACTCGTAGTTTCGACCCGCCCAAGGCGCGCCGAATCGGGCCGGCACGGTGCGTCCGGGAAAGATCGACTTGCTGTTGGTGTGGTGCAGGCGCGGGTCGTAGTGGAGCGTCCAGACTCCAAACAGATTCGAGCGCACGGCGATGTTGTTGGTGTCGATGAGCGTGGTGGATCGGGGTGCGAAGGGGTTGTCGATGTTCGCCTCATCCACAATGTCAATGGTCCATCCCGTCCAGGCCTTGGAAATCTCGACGATGTCGGTCTGGTCGTAGCCGTTGTCCACACCGTTGCAGAACAGCTCGAGCAATTCCCGCGCGTAGTTCTCATTGGCGATGCGGTTGCCGTCTCCGCGGCTGTCCACCGTGTCCAGATAGATGATCATGGCCGGGCTTTCGGCACTGACCCGCAGAAGGTCCAGAAAGGTGCCGTCGGGGCGCAGGAGGAGGTCGCGCCAGCGGGAGATTTCGCGGTATTCGAGATAGGTGGCGATGGCGTCCCGGTCGCTGCCGCCCTGATAATAGCGGCCGAGATAGGTGTAGGTCTTGTCCCATTGCGTCACGAAATGGTTGTCCAGGAACTGAAGCAGGATTTCGAGGAGTTGCCGCCGGCTGTGCACGGCATGAAGCGCGAACCAGGCGCGAAGATCGGCGACCTGGGCGGATCGGTTTTCCAGGAGCGGATGGAGGGCGCCGGCGACGGGAAAGGGCAGCACGTTGTGCGAGGCGACGGCTCGATTGCCGGCCAGGCGGACCGTGAGGTTGCGGTTGCCGTTCTCCCGGTCCGGGAGATACCAGTAGCTGAGGGTGTAGGACTGGCCATTGGTGACCTTGTTGGTCAGCCCCTGGTAGAAGCGGGAGGCCGTGTTGCCGCCCTGCGCGGTGGCCTCCAACCACAGGCAGGACGTCCCTCCATGTGACACGGAACTGTCCACATACGAGCCGGTGTAGTTGCTTGAGACCACCCAGGGATCCAGCGTGCCGGCTTCGAAGTCACCGTTCTCCAGCAGGTTCACGCCCACTTCCGGCTCCGTGCCCGCCACCAGGACCAGGTCGTCGATGCGCACATGCCCTGCCCCGCTGAGATACAGTTCCATGTAGTTGCCCTGGATCGTCCCGGTCGCCGTCATGTAGGTCCAATTGGTCGAATCATTGATCTCGTCCAGGGGATCCACGATGAGTTCCGGGGCCAATTGTTCATCGATGTAGGCCTGCGGGCCAATGGCCCCGGCGCCGGCCCACACACGATCCCATTCGTCCGGAGTAGGACCATAGGCCAGTCGATTGAGCACGATGGACGCAAGCAGCTTGTCAGCAGCCATGGGCGTCACGGCGAGCCGATGAAATGCCCGCTCCCCCGTGACCGGACCGCTCCAGCGGAACAGGTCCAGGACGCCTGAGGTGTCCTCCTCCCACGGTCCTTCCAGGGAAGAGGCGCTGAGCAGTTGATAGGCTTCCGCCGCGGGGTAGGGATCCCAGTGGACGCGTTGTTCTCCGGAATCGACTTCGTAGCCGGAGAGCATGGGAGCCGGAGGAGTGGAGTCTGCCGCCCAAGCGAGCTGCAGGCCGAACGACAATGCCAAGGCCGAAGCCAGCACCGCCCGGTGGGATGGATGCATATGGATGACGACGTTTAACGCGCGTGTGGCGGCGCCAGTGTCGGGCCGCCGCCTTCCCTTGGCAAGCATGAGTCGACTTGGGCAGCCTTTCATGCCCGGCGGGAGGTTCGGAGGGCCCAGGCCAGGCAGCCCAACGCCCCGGCCAACACCCCAAGGGTGCCCGGTTCCGGCACCGGCTCGAAGGTCACCGTCAGGATCGGCGAGGCAAAGAGGTCTTCGCGAGCCCCCAGGCGTCGCGCGGTGTAACGATCCTCTTCGAAAAGGGCCTTCATCATCCAGCCGTAGTTCTCGTCGGGATTGGCCACCCAGGTCTGCACGTCGCCGATCACACGCGGAAGGGAATCAAATTGATAAAGGTCCAGGTCCTCGATCACGGTGGTCGCGCTGGCAATGGCGACAAAGTCCACGTCCGCAAGCCCACCCGGAGCGCCCCAACTGGCGTCGCTGCCAAAAAAGGGCGTATTCCACGTCGCTTCTCCAGGCAGGGCCGGCGCACCGAGCCCGGGGGCGATGGGATTGGCCGGGGCCTGGGTGCCCTCCCCCCAGTCGGTCAGCATCTGATGAAGGCTGAAGATCCCTGACTGGATCTGGGGGGTCTGAGGCTCAAACACGACCTCGAACTGCAGCGTCGCGGAGAGGACCTTGGCGTCCTGCGGCACGGCACTGGCCAGGTCGAAGAGGAGGAGTCCGCGGTTGGCCGTGCCCATGCCGGTGGTCCCAACGTTGAAGAACTCACCCCCGCCCAGGCTGCTGTTGGCGGCAGTTTCGATGAGCGTGGTGTCGGCGGTTGGACGAAGCTGGACCGTTTGTGCCGCCTGGGCCGTATCAAGGACCAAAAGGGCACAGCCAAGCGTGAAACATCCACGCAACAACAGAGACTTCACAACAGAGGGAACAAGATACGACCTCAAAGCAGACCCAACTCGCCGGTGATGGGTGTGCCGTCCAGGGAAGACCCGCCACCGAGCAGGTTCTCGCCCGCATTGGCGTAACCGGGGATGATGCGTTCGATCTGGCCGGAGGTGGCGCCGAGGTGTTTGCGGATGACTTCTCCCAGCACGCTGCGGTAATCGCTCGCGCGCTGGAGGTAGCGGTTGCTGACGCCGAACATGGAGCCGTCCACGCCTCCGCCCTGGTCGGCTGGCCCGGGCACCCAGGGCACCGGATCACCGGTGCCGCAGTTGTACACCCCGCCATGGACACCGCCGCCGGCGACCCACATGACGCCGGCTTCGGCGTGGTCGGTGCCGTCATTGGAGTTCTGCACGGTGGTGCGCCCAAACTCGGTCAGGGTCACGATCACGAGATCGTCCCACGAGGCCTGGTCGGCGTAGCGGGTGAAGTACTTGCGCAGGGCATACAACGACCAGCCGATGTTCTTGTTCAGGTCGGCATGGGCTCCGGTGACGCCGCCCTGGTTGTTGTGCGTGTCGAATCCGCCAAACTCGGTGCCCGCCACCATGGCCTCGGTCTTGTTCAGGATCAGGGCCGCCGACTTCAGCCGCTGAAAGAAACCCTGCCCGCCGGGAGGCACCGCGTATTTCGCGGCGACGGCCGATCCATCCGGGCGCCGCCAACCGCCGTTCTTGTCGGCGGTGGTGGGAAACAGATAGTAGCCCTCCCCGCCATTGGCCGCCGCCCACGCGCTGTCGTTGTCGGTGATCTCATCATCACGGAAGTTGTTGCCCCCTTCGGTGAAGTCGATGCCGGCGAAGATCTCCAGCGTGCTGGCCAGGTTTTGATACTGGAGCCGGAGCAGATCGCGGCTCTTCTTGTCCACGAACTCGAAGGCATTGGCCTGGTTGAGCAGGGCGGAGGCCTTGGCCTTGCCCGCATCATCATTGGGCACGCCCAACAGATCGTAGCGGAGCGGGTCGCTCAAGTTGGTCATGGCCGCCTCGCTGCCGCGCAACAGCAGCGGGAGGCTGGACTGGATGGAGACACCGGTCAGCGCTCGCTGGGCCACGTCCCCTGGGGAGGCCAGAATCGCCTCATACATGGCGCGGTAGAGAATGCCGTTGTTGACGAGGTTGTTGCGGGGCGTGCCGTTCTCCCAGTATTTCTGCGAATCAAAGTGGGAGCGGGACTGGCTGGGGTAGCCGACGCGATGGACCAGCGCCAGGTCCCCGGCCTGGAACACAGGAGCGAGGAACTTGAGCGCGGGATGAAGGGCGGCAAATCCGTTGCCGAGCCGGATGCCATAGGGATAGCTGTAGGTGCCGGCATCGGAGGTGGCATTGATGGGATAATCCGCCGGGCCGGTGGTCGAATAGTTGGCGCCGGGATCCTTGGGAATGAAGATGTCGGGGCGGATGCCCGGTCCGTAGGCGGAGTCCTGGATGGGGACCAGGGAATTGAGCCCGTCATTGGCGCCGCGCAGCCAGATGAAGAGCATCTTCTTGCCGTTGAGACCGATGTTGCCCTCGGCGAGGGCACGTTTCACGACGAACGGAATGTCCGTCAGGGTGGCCAATGCGACGCCAAGCCCGGTCTTGATCGAGCGACTAAGGAAACGTCGCCGGGAGATGAAGTTGAAGTCGTCCATATGGTTCTATTGCTCTTGGAATCGTTGGAAGGACATGAGAAGGGCCACCATGCCGCGCACGCGCTCATCGTAGGTGGTGGAGGTGTCGGACAGGCCGGAGAATGGCGAGGCGGTCACCCCGTCGTCCTCGGTGTTGAGGAACCTCTTCCCCAGCTCTCGATACTGGTTCAGGTTGCCGAGCCCCTCGGCCGGATAGAGGTGGCGCAGGAACAAGTTCACCACCTCAGTGTCTTTGCGCCAAGTCTCCGAAGGCAGCCGCTGCTTGAGCAGGGCCACGGGGTTGCAGTAGTTGTCGTTGCCGGCATCGTTGCCCAGCCCGCCCTGGGAACCGGTGTGCCCGGAATCTCCCACGTCGATGCAGAAGGACTGAACGAAGCGGATACGCTCGGCCAGCGTGCCGGCGCTGACCCAGGCCGAGCCGAACTCGGGGTAACCGTCCGGATCGCCGCGGTCAAAGAGGAGCATGTTCCCCATGCGGGTCAGCGGAGCTCCGCTGGGTGTGGTCGAGGTTCCGACGATGTCATAGCCGTCGGTTTCAGCCGTGAACGTCCCGTCCGGCAGCTCGCTGCGCAGCGCGCGGATGGTGCTGGCGGTGAACTCCAGGGGCGTCTTGACCTTCTGCATGGAACCGCCGTGGCTGCGGAAGAGGTCGGAATCGAAGATGGTCTGCAGCACCGGGCGGATGCTGCCGCGCGGATTGCTGTCCCACCAGGCCAGCATGCATTGGCGCACCAACTCAGCCTCCTCAGAGCGGTTGGGGTCGGCGTAGTCATACACCCCATGCATGAAACCGTCATGCACGAAGAGGCGGCAGAGCTTCACGCAGATGTACTCCATGGTGTGCGGGGTGTTGGCCAGGTGCTCAATGACATCGTAGGCGTCCTGGATGCCGCTGGTGCCGGTGCGCGGCGGAATGGCCAACTGATAGGGCGTCCCGGCCCAGGGACTGCCGAAGCGGGCATCCACCGTCTTGGCGCCGATCGCCACCGGATCGTCGCCAGGAGCATTCGGGTCCCACAGGGAGAAAATCGGAGCCCGGTTGGTCCCGTGAAACTGCGGCTGGTAATTGAAGGTCCACACGCCGACCAGGTTGGAGGTGCCGCCGTAGCCGCTTCCAAAGACCTCCCCGTAGGTGTTCGAGCGCGGGGCGTGCGGGTTGTCAATGTTCTCCGGATCCACGATCTCCACGCGCCACCCCGTCCAGGCGCGGGACATGGCCACGATGTCGTTCTGGTCGTAGCCGTTGTCCACCCCGCTGCAGAAGAGCTCGAACAATTCGCGGGCGTAATTCTCGTTGGCGATCCGGACCCCGTCCGCGCGGCTGTCCACCGTGTCCATGTACACGATCATGGCCGGGCTTTCCGCGCTCACCTTGAGCAGGTCATAGAAGGTGCAGTTGGGATCCGCCAACCGCTCGCTCCACTTCTGGATCTCGCGGTATTCCCATTGGGTGGCGATCTGGTTCATGACGGCGCCGTCGTTGTAGAACCGGTCGAGGTAGTCACGGCTCTTGGATTGCTGGGTCACGAAGTGGTTCTCGAGGAACTGAAGCAGCACCTGCTGCAACTGCTTCTTCGAGCCGACCGCGTTGCGCACAAACCAGGCGCGAAGATCCTCGATCTCCCCGGTCCCATCATCAAGGCGGCGACGGATGCCGGAAAAGGTCGTGTCCGGGCTGCTGACAAGCTGGCTGCCGGAAAGGCGCACGGTGACGGTGCGCCCGCGCGTGGCGGGACGGTACCAGTATCCGAGCGTGTAGGTCTGTCCGCTCTGCAGGGCCGCCACCGTCTGAAACACCGAGTTGCCGCTGCCCGATCCTCCCGCCGACGCCACCATGTGCAGGCTGCTGTTGCCTTCAAACGCCATCGTGTCGTCGATGTAGGACCCGGTGAAGTTGTCAGTCGCCTGCCAGGGCACGATGCCGGCCGCTTCAAAGTCTCCATTGATCAGGAGGTTGGGCCCGGCATTGATGTCCGTCCCGGCCACCAGCTTGATGCTGTCCAGGTACGCCTCGCCGGAACCCGAGATGTAGGCGTAGATGCGGGGTGTCCCGGTGGCTTGCCCCCTCGCTTCGGCATAGATCCATTGGGGCGGTTCGGGCTCCTGCATGCCGGAAATGATGGTGCCGCTGCCGGAAAGACGCAGCGTCAGGTCCCGGGAGTTGGGTCCCGGAAGGTAATTGAAGCTCATCACACACCACCGGTTCGCCACGCCCACCGGCAGCTCCGGGGAGATGTCCTGGAAAATGGAACTGCCGCGGGTCGAGCCCGGGGAAGTGGCCACCATGTGCAGGCTGCCCAAACCGGTGCAGACCACGTCCGTGCTGATGGAGGAGTTGGCGTGGTTGGCCGAGACCGTCCAGCCCGTGTTGAGGGGGGACTCAAAATCGCCATTCACCAGCAGGTTCCCGCTCAGATTCTGAATGGGCCCATTGGTCGTATCGAACACGGTAAGCACCCGCACGGAGACGTCGTCGATGTACACCTCGCCCGGTTCGGTGAGGAACATGTAGAGGGTGGAGCTGGTAATGCGCCCGGTCACCGTAATCGAACTCCAAGCCGATCCGTCACCCGCCCCGGGCGCGCTGTTGGTCAGTACAAACGTGTAGTTGTCCAGGCTGGGGGGCAGGGACTCGGGCTGTAGCTGCTCGGCAATGTAGGCATCCGGGCCAATGTCGTTGACATGGTCGATGTCATCAGGAGACGGGCCGTAGGCAATCCGGTTGAGAAGATTGGCCGTCAGCAGCTCCGTGCTGGTCATGGGGGTGTATCGAAGCGTCCAGAACCGGCGCGGGGTAAATATATTGTTGGCCTGCCACCGGTTGCCATCGATTTGACCCGAAGTGTCCAGCCGAAGCGGAATGAGGCCGAAATCCGTCCCGAAAATCTCGTAGTCATTGATCGCCGGAGCCCTCGACCACTCAATGATTCTTACCGATCCGTCGGCGAGGAAATTAGTGATGTTGGGAGGGGCAGCGTCCTGGGACAGCAGGATGGAAGGAAGTAAACCAAGGAGAGCGAGCGACAGGAATCCACGTTTAGTCATACCAGCAGCGCTTAGGTTGAGTTGACACTGTATCGCCGGGTCGGGATCTGGCAAGTGAATTCTCCGTGTCGCCGCCGATGCAAATGACCGTTTTGAAGCATCTTGCGCATGCACGCGTGCGACGAGTCCCACATCGAATCGGGCCTCCCATTCGTGGTTCCTCCTTCCTTTCCTGGACTGCAATGCCTACAAACGTGCCGGCCCCTTTGGCGCTCCGCCGCCGCGGCCCTCTGATGCCCTGCATTGATCAATATAAGCCGCTCATCCGCAACCTGTTCGGTTGCAGCTGGAGGCTGCTCCTACTGTCCACCATGCTTGGTCTCACCGGATGCCGGACCGTTTCATTCTATCAACAGGCGATCACCGGCCACGCCACTATTGTCTTCAAAAAGCGCCCGCTAGAAAGGGTGGTGGACGATCCTGCCACGCCCGACAACGTGCGGGACAAGCTGAACCTGATTCTCAACCTCAAGGCCTTTGCCCAGTCCGAATTGTTCCTCCCCGCCAAAGGCCAGTTCCGGCACTATGCCGACATCGATCGGCCCTTTGTGGTCTGGGACATCTACGCCGCCCGTGAATTCTCCCTCGACGCCAAACACTGGTGGTACCCCTTTGTCGGTTCCCTGTCATACCGAGGTTACTTCACCGAGCAACAGGCCCGGAAGGATGCCCTCCTCCTGCAGCAGGAGGGCTACGACGTGTTCGTGGGAGGCATCGACGCCTACTCCACACTGGGGTGGTTCCAAGACCCGGTCCTGAGCACATTCATTGACCGCGAGGATACCGACCTGGCTGACTTGATCTTCCATGAACTGGCGCACCAGAAGGTGTTCCTGGATGGGGATACCGATTTCAACGAAGCCTTTGCCACAGCCCTGGCGCGCGAAGGAGTCCGACGCTGGCTGCAGGCAAAGGAGGACCCGGAAACACGAACCGGTTGGGAGCAGCGCACTCGGCGAGAAGATCAATTCGTCGCTCTGATCCTGGGGGCACGGAGGCAGCTTGAGGCCCTTTATGCCCAGGCTGAACGATCTGGGACGATGGATGCGGACCAAGCCCAGCACCTGCGACTGGCCAAAGCAGGTGTGTTCCACCAATTGCGGGCCGACTATCAAAGCCTCAAACAGGACTGGGGTGGGGTGGATGAGTATGATATCTGGTTCGATTACCCGTTGAACAATGCGCGTTTGAATGCCGAAGCCACCTATTATGAATGGATCCCGGCCTTCGAACAGTTGCTGAGGGAATCGGGTCGCGATTTGCAGGCGTTTTACGAGGCGGTGGAACGCCTGGGCCGGGAGGACGCGACCGAGCGAAAGCTTCTGCTGGAAGCCCTCCACATGCGCTCCGAATGGTTGAAGGCTGACTCCCGGTCGCTCACCGGCCGGTCCGGCCATTTGCCTTCGCCCTGAGCCGCTTCCGCCCCTCCTCCAGCAAGCTCCGGAGTCGCCTGCTCACGCCTCCTGAGAATCGCGCAAACTCCTCCCGCCGCCAGGCCATCGCTGTCAGCAGCCGAGCCATGTAGCTGATCAGATCCAACTCCGGCACGTTGCTCGCATTCACCTTTGATCCACGGTTACCTGCCTCGACGCTTGGGAGGGCTCGATCAGGAAGCGCTCCCCTGCCGCATCGGCAAACCGCATGCCCAGCGCGGTCAGGTGAAAACGATCCGGCGTGAGCCGCCCCCATCCCTCCCGCACCAGCGACGCGAGTGCCTCCTTCCAGGGGCCCAACAGGTCAAAGCCGGTCGTCTTCCGGAATTGATCAAGCCGCCAACCGGCGTTCATGCGCAACCCAAAGGCGGCGATTTCACCGGCGCGCGCCAGCGGGGAGAGCACATCTGGGATGGATTCGGCCGGGTCCCCCTTCTCCATTCGCGCGCAGTAGCCGGAGGTGTCCCCGATATTGCGGAAGCGGGCCCCATCCAAGTAGCTGCATGCACCCGGTCCCAGCCCCAGGTACGTGCCGCCCATCCAGTAGCGAATGTTATGCCGGCAGGCGAAGGACGGAGGATCGCTCCCTTCCTCCGCGGCGGCCGGCTCCGTTTGTCCTCGGCTATTGCGGGCGAAGTTGGCCACCTCGTATTGGCGAAAGCCGGACGCCGCCGCGGTTTCCACCAGGGCCTCGTGCATCGCGCAGGCCAGATCCTCATCCTCCTCCACCTCCCCCGCCTGCAACTGATGATAGAGAGGGGTGTCCTCCTCGTAGATGACTTCGTAACAGGAGAGGTGCTCGCTCTGCATGGCCAGCGCTTCCTGAAGCGTGGCCCGCCAAATCTCCAAGGTCTGCCCGGGGATGGCGAACATGAGGTCCAGGTTGACGTTGTCGAAGCCGGCACGCCTCAGGATGTCATAGGAACGAAAGACCATAGCCCGGCTGTGCACCCGGCCGAGTAGATCCAGAAGGTCTTCGTCCAGCGACTGCACCCCCATGGACACGCGGTTGACGCCGTGTTCCCGCCACAGGCGCGCCTTGTCCAACGACACGGTGGCCGGATTGCACTCAATGGTCCACTCCGGTAAGGGCCCCGGAATGACGCGGTTCATGACGGCAAAAAGGCTCCGCCAATGGTGGAGCGTGAGAAGGGAGGGGGTACCCCCTCCGAAGAAAATGGTCTCCGGTCGGACTCGGGCCGTGTTGGTTTCGAGGTCGCGGCAAAGCGCGTCCACGAACCGGTTCATCACGGCGCCGTCGGAGGCCTCGGAATAAAAGGCGCAATAGGCACACTTGCGTGCGCAGAACGGGACGTGTACGTAAAGGCTGCCAATTGGCTCGGCTGACGCCGCAATCACGACGCCAGCCTATCCCAAAACAACTCTGGGCACGAACCTGTTTTCAATCTCCTCCCTGGTCCCGGCCATGCAGGCACCGGTCAGGAACATCAGGACTTTGCAATCAAGCTTCCCGGCGCTGCACCTTCTGCGCCTTGGGTCCCTTATCACTGTCAATGAGGTCGTAGTTGACCTCATCGCCTTCACGTAACGTTTTGTAGCCATTACCCTGGATCGAGGAATAGTGCACGAATACATCCTGTCCCGAATCCTGGGCAATGAAGCCCCAGCCCCGCTTGTTATCGAACCATTTCACTTTTCCACTGGCCATACGTTACTCCTTCCATGTCCACGTTTCAGCTCAGGGGTTGTTGATACCTCCTCATCATAACTGCAAACCCTCGCAGTCGTCTCAAGGAACACAGTTATGGAAGTCCTCCCCATATGCCTGTTCGGTCGGAACTTAGAGAAGATCCGCTTCGCAGATCAAGCGTTTGTTTGCAGTTTCACAAAGATATTTTTCACCCAATACCATCTTGATCGCATCTCGCGAAGTGGGCTCCTCTCTCCTCCACCTGGCATCAGGGGAAAAAACTATCCAGGGAAAGTTTTGCCTCAATACACGATGCATGGCCCTCCGACTTCTAACACCACTGCTAATGGATTCACGTTTCGCAACGGGATCAATACCGTCGCAAGTCTGGGTGCTGAAAGCCGAAGACCTCCCGAGTGGGCAATGCTTGTAGCAACACCACCCATGCACTGGAACGATCGCACCCCTCCTGCCGACGTACCGATCCCCCCCAAGGCTGGCTGAAGCCAGAACTACTAACATGGCGGCCCACGTTCTTAGTCCTGCCTCTTAAGAAACTCCTTGTGCAAACGGTTTGCGTTAAGAGCACGCAATGTTGCACGAAGATTTCACAGGCCCCTCACCCCAACCCCTCCCGCAGGGAGAGGGAGCCGTACGCCCCGTGGAGGGTACGGGTTCCGATCGGAAGACTTTCTCCGTGCGGTAGTCGATTCTCCCTCTCCCCTCGGGAGGGTTGGGGTGACGGGCCTGTGCACATCCATGGCAATGGGTGTTTCTTCCCTGTCCAGCCCGTCCCGACGGGTTCTGCCTTGAGGCAGTTCGGTCGGTGCCATGGTGCATGGCCCATGGGCGCCACCCATGTCGTTTGGCGGGGGGCGGCTACAGCCCGAGATGTTCCCAGAGCGCGGGGACCGACATGCGCAAGTTGATGTAGAAGGGGCCGAATTCGGCGTACTCCGCGCTCACCTCGTCGAATCGCATCTCATAAACGATCTGCTTGATGGCATCGAGTTGGTGCGCCATGAGGGTCACGCCCCATTCCCAGTCGTCCAGCCCGGTGGATCCGGTGATGAGTTGGGAGACCCGCCCTGCGTAGCGGCGTCCCACACGGGCGTGGCCGCCCATCAGCTTCTTGCGCGCTTCGAAGTCGAGCGAATACCAGTTGGAGCCGACGGCCCTGCGCTTGTTCATGGGGTAAAAGCACATGAGCTCCCAGTCGGGCATCTCCGGGTAGAGGCGGTAGTTGCCGTACTCCTCGGCCTTCTTGTTCATCTCGGCCAAGCGGGCGGCGAACTCCGGCGAGGCGGGATCGAGCTTATCCTGGTGCTGGATCATGCGCTTGAAGTCCTCCTCGGTGGAGGCGTATTCGCTCAGCTCCGTCACGCTGAGGTAGTGATAGGTGCGCTGGAGGGTTCCGGGAGGAAACGCGCCTTCGACGGCGTGATGCATGCGGCCAAGCTCGGCCGCTTCACGGGCGTAGAGCATGAAGGCGAGGTCGGCTTTCCCTCCAAGCCCCGCATAGACCGCCAGCCGCGGCGCGCAAGCGCTGGCGTTGGCGCGGCAAAGTTCCTCCAGCTTGGTCCGCGCTCCGTCCGAGTCAGCCCGGGCCAGGGCCGACCAGCGTGGACGGTCGAGGGTGTAGAACAGATGCATGACATGAATGCCACGGTCGAGGGTGACGGGATTGGGCGTGTGGGATTGCATGATTACGGCTGGGGCGGTTGGGGGCCCGGGCGGATCAGATCTCCAGAGCCTGCTCGAGGAACTGGTCAAGGTAGGCCAGGATGGCGTGATCGTGGACGACAAGCTTGGCGCCGGCTTGGCGCGCCGCCTCCTGCGCCTCCTCCTGATCCTCGCCGGCGATGGCGATGACCGGGATGTGCGACGTGGCGGCGTTGCGCTGAAGATCGGCGATGGCGCTGCAGGCCGAGCGCATCCCGGGATCAAGGTCCACGATGACCAGAAGCGGCTTGGTCGTCTCCGCCTGCGCCGCCAGCTGCCCGGCCTCAGGCACCGTCTGGACACGGTATCCCATGTCCTCGAGACGATGCATGAGCTGGCTGCATGGCAGCAGCTTTTCATAGTGGAGCAGCGCAAGCGGTTGCGTCATGCGCCCAGCTTGGTTCAGCCCTCCGCAAATTGCAAAGCTTTTGCGGTCAAGGAGGCGCGCGCCGGACGCCGGGAACGATTCAGGCCGCCTTCTGCTCCCCTTCGGACTCCCCTTCCCCGTCCAGCACCGTGCGCACGGTGCCCAGGAGTTTCTCGGCGGTGTAGGGCTTCATGAGGTAGGTGATCTGTTGAAGCCCGGTGGCATCCTTGACCTTGTTCGCGTCCATGAGCCCGCTGGAGGCCACGATGCGGACCTCCGGATTCATGCGCTTGAGGGTGCGGATGGTCGCGGGACCGTCCATGTGCGGCATGACCATGTCGGTCAACACGCACTGGATCCGGCTCTTCTGCTCGGAATAGACCGCGATGGCCTCGGTGCCGTCGGTGGCCGTCAGCACCTGGTAGCCGTAGGTCTCCAGCATCTCGCGCGTCATGGACAGCACCGACGCCTCATCATCGACGACGAGAATGCATTCGCCGCGACCGCCGGGCAACCGGACGACCGGGGTGTCTTCCGCCTCGGACTTGGAGGTGTCGTGAGCGGGCAGGTAAAGGGTGAACTCGGTGCCGTGACCCTCCTGACTGCGGACGTCAACGAACCCGCCATGCGTCTTGAGGATGTCCCGGACGGTGGAGAGGCCCAGGCCGGTCCCCTTGCCATCATCCTTGGTGGTGTAGAAGGGTTCGAAGATCTGGCCCAGCTTGCCCGCGGCGATGCCCGTGCCGGTGTCCTGCACGCGGATCACGACGTAGAACCCGGGCTTGAAGTCCGGACAGCGCGGCAGCGGCGAGGTTTCCAGAATCTGGTTCTCCGCCGCCATGCGCAGGGAACCGCCTTCGGGCATGGCATCGCGCGCATTGACCACAAGGTTGACCAGCACCTGATGCAGCTGGGTGGCGTCCCCCTGGATGGCCCAGAGGTTTTCAGGCATGTCCAGGCGGAGATGGATGTTCTTGGGAAAGGTCTCCTCGACCATGTGTCCCACCTCCTTGACGAGGTGACGCGTCTGGAGCAGGACCCGCTGGCGATGGACGCCGCGGGAGAAGGTGAGCACCTGCTTCACCATCTCGGCTCCGCGCTTGGCGCTCGATTCGACCATGGAGAGGAGACGCTGGCTGGAGGGGTCGTCGAACCGGTCGCGCAGGACCTCCACGGACATCAGGATCGGCGAGAGGATGTTGTTCAAATCGTGCGCGATGCCGCCGGCCAGGGTGCCGATGCTTTCCATGCGCTGGGTGCGGAGGAATTTCTCCTCCATGGCCTTCTTCTCGGTCACGTTGGTATTGACCATGAGGATGGACTGGGGCCGGCCGGATTTGTCCTGCACGAGCGTCCAGTGGCTTTCCACCAGGACGGTCTGCCCCTCGCGGGTCACGTGGCTGGACTCCTCCTTCCATTCCCCGTCGGCCAGAACCGCCTCGCGGGCGTGGAAATAGCCGTTGGGATCGGCATAGATCAACTGGTCGATGCGCTTGCCCAGAGCCTCCTTGGGGGACCATCCGTAAAGGGATTCGGCGCTCTTGTTCCAGTACTGGCACTGGTTCTTCAGGTCGGCAACCAAAATGGCGTCCCGCGATTTGTCGAGCAGGGCGGCCTGCTCGGCCACCTTTTCCTCGGCCCGCTTCCGCACGATGGCCTGCCCGATCGCGTCGGAAAGTCCGCCCAGCAGTTCCAGGGTGTCGCCCGGCAGGCGCTTGTGGGAATAGATGGCCAGGACCGCCACCAGGCGGTTCTCGACGACGAGGGGGAAGCCGACGAAGGACATGAGCCGTTCCTGCCGGATCCATTCCGCGTCCACCTCGTTCTCCGCGGCCTGCAGGTCATTGATCAGGGCCGGCTCCCCGCTCTTGGCGACCTTGCCAACGGTGAAGGTGCCCAGGGGGATGCGGCCTTCGGGTCCGTCGGTCCGGGTGCTGAGTCCGGCGCTGACCGACATCTCCAGCATCTCCTCCTCGGGATTGAACAGCCAGACGCGAGCCAGCGAAGCGTCCATGTGCCGGAGCAGCGCCTGGCAGGTCCGGTCCAGGAAGCCGCGCAGGTTTTCGGAAGTGGCCAGGCAGAATCCGATCTCGGCGCGCAAGGCATACTGCCGCGCCTGGCGGGCTCGGGACGCCTCGGCCTGCTTGCGTTCGGAGATGTCGCGGAACACCACCACAAATCCGTGCAACTGCTCTTCCTCCCGCACCTGGGTGCTGGTGTAGTCCACCGGGAAAATCGTTCCGTCCTTGCGCCGGAAACAATCCATGTCGCCCATCTGCACCGTGCCGTCCTTGAAGGCCACGCCGATGAACTGGTTCTCCTCGGCCTCGGGCATGGCATCGACTTGCAGCTGGTGCATGAGCTGGCTGACCGGTTGCCCGATCAGTTCCCCGGCCTTCCAGCCGGTCATCCGCGTCACGGCGGGATTGAGGAACGTGATGGTGCCGTTGAGGTCCACGCCGCAGATGCCCTCACGCATGGCATTGAGCATCATCTCATACCAGCGGCTCATGCGGGCCAGCGCATCCTCGGCACGCTTGCGGGCGGTGATGTTGGTGCCGATGCCGACGAACTGAACCAGCTTGGCCTGGTCATTGAAGATGGGCGTGAGGGAAAGGGAAAGCCAGTAGGTGGTGTTGCCCATCTTGTGGACGCAGCACACCTCGCCGTTGACCGTCTTGCGATGCTTGAGTCCGTCCTGGATCAGTTGGGCGCCGCGATCTCCGGACTTGCCTTGCAGGAGGACCTCGACGGGCGTCTTGCCGGGAACCTTGTCCGGGGCCCAGCCCGTGATTTTTTGGAACCCGTCATTGACCCATTCGATCTGGCCTTCGGGATTGAGGATCATGACCGCGCTATCCGCCTTGTTGGCCACCAGGGAATACTTGGCCAGGTCCAGTTGTTGGCGGCTGAGCCGACGGACTTCCCGCCAGAGGATGGCCAGCAGCCCGGCCAGCCCAATCACGAATCCAAGCAACACATACCCCGACACACCGGTGAACAGGTTGGCGTGGCCCGCGAAGTCAGGCATGACCGCATTGGCGGAGACCCCCTTCCAAAGAAAGACAAAGAATGCCACCACCAGCGTCATGACCCCTGCGCTGGCCAACTTGAATCTCCTGACTGATTGCATCTGCATGAACTGTCTGGCCTTTCCAACCGTGAATGATCCGGAACGACCCTGACGGCAGTGCAGGTTGCGTGCCCAACGCCCGGGAATCTGCAAGTCCTTACAGCCGATCTTTTTTAACGGCCTCCCGCCTCTCCGTCGGGCTGTGCCAACTCCAGCGCGCCCATCCCGCATCGGCAGCTTTTGCCCCGGCAGCGGCAAGACCCGTGCCATCCTTTGCAACACGATGACCAAGCCGCTCCGGCCGGTCCTGTCCTGGGCAGCCCAGGCGGAGGCGAATCCACGAGAAAGGGATGCCATCCGGTCTGTCCCCTTTCAGGACAGAACCGGAAATGGTAGGTGCGGCCAGCCGGCTCTGGATTCGCGCTCAAGCGCTTGGGGCCGCCAGAAGCGATGGGACCCTGCCCTGTCGGAAGTCTTCCCACATCGGGGAAAGCCCCCTCAGCTTGTCCACCACCCTGGGAAAGGTTTCCAGGAAGTAGCGCACCTCGGCGGCAGCGTTGCGTTCTCCGAAGGAGAGGATCACATTGGCCTGGGCGAGCGACCGGTCCCGACCAATCGCTTCCAGCACGGGAGAGCCTTTGAGCGCGCGACTCACGCAACTGGCGCCGCTTGCGACGGCAATGCCTCGCACATCACACATGAGGGCCAAGCCTTCACCCTCCACGAACTCCACGCTGAGGTTCAGGTTGGTGGACATGCGCCCCGGCCCCGGCTCGGGCCCGTTCAGACCGACATGCATCACCGCAGCCTGGACGCCGTCCCAGACCGCCTTCTGGATCCGCGCCACATGCGCATGCCTTGCCTCCATGCGTTCCGCAGCCACTCGCGCCGCCACCCCTGCGCCAACGATGCCAGGGACGTTCTCGGTCCCGGCCCGCAGCTCGCCTTCCTGCATCCCGCCCCGGATCATCGCCTCGATCGGCACGCGGCGGCTGCGGTAGAGGATGCCCACCCCCTTGGGTCCGTGAAAGCGGTGGGGTGCCAATGCGAGCAGGCTGATGCCCATGTCCCGCACCGCCACCGGCTCCCAACCGCCACTGGCCGTCGCATCCACAAACAACGGCACTCCCTGCTCCCGCACGGCGGCCGCAATGTCCCGGATCGGCTGGAGGGTTCCGATGTCATGATTACCGTGGTGCAGGCAGACCAGGCAGGTGTCCTCCCGCAGCGCGCCCTTGACCGCCCCGGGATCGATGCGACCCGCCCGATCCACGGCCACGCGTGTGCAGGTGAAGCCCTCCTTCTCCAATCGCTCGATGGAACGCAACACGGCCGGATGCTCAATCGGACTCGTGACAAGGTGCCGGCCACGCCGATGCCCGGCCCGCGCAACACCCTGCACGGCGAGGTTGACCGATTCGGTCCCTCCCGAGGTGAAGATGATCTCCTCCGGGGATCCCGCCCCGATGAGCCCCGCTGCGGCTTCACGGGCCTCCGCCAAGGCATCCCGGACCCGCAGCCCCTGCTGGTGAAGGGCGGAGGAGGAAGCAAAGACATCCCGCCAGAAAGGTGCCATCGCCTCGACCACCTCGGGCAACAGAGGGGTGCTGGATTGGTAATCGAAATACGCCGAGGCCATGCCCTTGCTCCCTACTGCGGGGCTTCCGTGTCGATCCAATACTGGATTCGCTTCTCGCCCCACCCCAGGCGCTTGGCCACCTGGGTCGCGTAGGACGCGTCGGTCAGGCTCCCAACACTTCCCGCCACCACCACCGGAGCGCGCCCGGCCGCCATCGCCAGGGCCTGGGGAATGTCCAGGATTCGCAGCACGTTCAGGTAGTCGGGGCCATCCTGATGCGAGGAAGGCATGGCCATCAGCCTGAGTTCAGCCACGTCCGGCACCTCCAGGGAGGCATAAAGGGTGTCCACCGCCGACCAGCGTTCCGCGGTCATGATCAGAGGCAGACCCTTCGTGGACGGAAGCGACCGCAAGACCTCGGCAGCCCGGCGAATGTCCCACACCCGCATCCCATGCAGCGTTTGTCCCAGTAGCATGAACCGGCGGCGGATCTGGATTTGTTTGCGCACGTCCGGTTCCCAACTGTACAGCCCTCCGCCACGCGGGACGAAAAACGCCACGGCGGTGTTGGTTCCACGCGCGCGATCAGAAAAAGCCCGCCACGCCAGGGGATCCTCCAGCACGTTCCTCCCGAAGCTGCGCAACTCCTCCTGCAAAAGCCCACCGAATGCCGGCTTGAGCATGGCCAGCAATTCCTTGTAGTCACCCATCCAGTTCTTGGGCGACCGCAAATGGGGAAGCACGGGATCCGCCTCGTCCGGCTTGGGAGGATCCGAAAAGCGGTGATCGTCCACCACGCGCAACTCCACCTGGGTCCAGTTCGTCGCATGGGCCGGGCCCAAAAGATAGATCCGCAGCGGCACATGCGGCTGGCTCATGAACTCCAGCACAGTGAGTACCACGCCGTCCTCCTGTTGCCCGCCGATCTGGCGCACCACCAGCCCGGACTCCGGCGAAGGCCATCCGGCGAAGCAATGCGTCCGCAGCGCCTGCACCCACGCCTCACGCTGGCGGTTCCAGGCCGCTTCGTCCGCGGGCACTTCGGCCGGCGCTGCCACGGACACGAAGCTGTCATGAATGTGCGTGGTCCGCTCCTCCTCCGGCAGCGTGTCGAACACCTTCAGCTCCTCCGGCTCGAAGGCGGGCTGGGCCGCTTCAACGATGGGCGGGTCCTCGCCCTTGAGATGCTGATTCATCCAGCGGAACACCGGCACCTGCAGGTTCTGCGTGTCCTTGTGAGGGCCCGGCCCGATGACCAGGCCCAGGGATTCCTGCGCATCCAGCACACGGTAGAGCCGCCTCAACGCGGCATGCGTCCGCATCACTCCATCCAGCGGGAAAATGCCGTCACTGTCGGTGTTCACCAGAAGCAGCGGGCGAGGGGCCACGAGCGCGGCCACTTCGGAATAATCCCAGCGGTGGGTGTTGACCATGAACATGCAGTCGCAGTGGCCTTCCACGACGCCATCCACGACATGGTTCTGAAGGTCGGTGATCCCGGCCACGGGCGCGACCACCTTGACGCGTTCATCCAGCGCCGACACCCACCAACTGTAGGCCCCTCCGCCGGAGCGCCCCGTGGCACCGAGGCGTGCCCCGTCCACCTCCGGCCGGGACTGCAGGTAGTCCAGGGCCCGGATGCAATTCCAGGCCTCCGCCCCGGCCGGCGTGTAGCCCCGGCTGTTCCACCACCACATGCCTTCGCGGTAGGTGCCGTGATGGATCCCCTCCAGTTCACCCAGTTGCACCGAGTCCAGGATGAGGCAGACGTATCCATGGCGGGCGAACCAGATCCCGTGGTGCTGGTAGTGGACCTTGTTCCCGTAGCTCACCCCGTTCTTCTTCACCGCGCCGTGGCCGCACAGGTAGAGGATGGCGGGCAACGGTGCGGCCTGCTCACGTGGACGATACAGGTTGGCCGTGGCGTAGAGGCCGGGCAGGGACTGAAAGTGCAACCGCTCGACCACGATGCCGTCTCCTTCGGCAACGCCGGTCACCACGGCGTGCAGTGGCGTGCGCTCGGGCCACGGTTCGAGCCCGAGCATTCCCCGCAACTGCGCCTGCGCCCGCTCGCGCCAGGCCTCCCAGTCGTCGCGGGTTTGAATGTCGTCCAGGGACCCCCTCTCAAGCCGCGCGGTCTCCTCGGTGAAATAGGCGGCCAGCGACTCCTCGCCCGGAGCCTTCGTGGCGCCGAACAGTTCCTGGGGCAACAAGCCCGTCAGAAGGATGACCAGCGTGGGAAAACCGGATCGCCAAAGCATGACGCAGCATGGTCTTCACGCCCGGGCCAACGCAAGCCCATTGGCTGTGGATCCCGCACCGGCCCAAGACCGTTGACAAAGTCGGCACGGGCGCCTGTGGCACAGGTTCTTGCTCCTACTCCTACGCTTACTCTTACTCGCCTCTGCAGAGTAGGAGTAAGAGTAAGCGTAAGAGTAGGATGAAACCGGCAGGTCTGACGGCGAGAACGCCTCGACACGCGTACTTTGTCAGCAGCCTTGGCACCGGCCTCAGCTCCTCTCCAGGGCATCCAGCGCCGGCAGCACCTCGCGCATCGCCCGTTCCACGTCCCCGGGAAAATCCAGTTCGGTCCACGGCATCCCGGTCACGTCCTCACACCCGAAGTGCCCGGCCTGCACCATCTCCCGCAACACGGCATCGTAGGAGTCCGCCCGGCCCGGCCCGTGCACCCGGCGCCGCGTGCCTTCGACCAGCATGGGAAGATCCTCCGGGGCCACCTTGAAGAACCCGATCGATTCGCCCACCTCGTCGGCTTGGCCGGTCCAGCCTTTCACAAAGTCCACCGGCCGGCCGCCACGGATGGGCACCAGCACGGGGTCATCGTCCGCGGTGGAATAGTCCCGATCCACCAGCAGCGCGCTTCGATGCGGGGAGGCGACGAGCCGGCCCAGCATGGCGGCCGGATACAGCACATCGCCGTCCATCAACAGCACCGGATCCCGCAACTGTTCCAGAAACGGGAGGGAGACATGGAAGCTGAGGACGCTGCCTTCCTCGTAGTCGGGATTGACGATCTCCTCGAGCCTGACCGGGTAACGGTCGGCCAATCGCTTCAGCCAGGGAGCCACCTGGTGCCGTTCAAACCCGGTGACCAGCGTGAGGCGCCGGATGCCGTTGGCCGCAAGATGCGCCACATGACGTTCCAGGACGGTTCGTCCGCCAAACTCCAAGAGCACCTTGGGTATGTCGCCGAAGTGCTGGTTCAATCGCCGCCCCACCCCGGCGGCATACATGATCGCTTCGTTCATAGTGCAAACTCCCACCCATTCGCCCATTCGCCCATTGGCTCATTCGCCCATTGGCTGACTTCATGACTTGGTGACTCGGTGATGCCCACCCACTCACTCACCCACACTCCCTTCCTTGGCGCGTTTCCAGAGGCTGCGCCAGGAGGGGCCTTCGGCAGACAGGATGAATCCGCCGGCAACGGCGAACACCACCTCGCGCCCGCGACGAATCAAGGCATACGCGGCGCCCATGGCGGGGGACAATCCAAACAACTGGAAGAGCAGCGCCACGCCCGATTCCTGAACTCCCAGGGCGCCGGGCACAAACATTCCAAGCGCCTTGGCCACGCCGATGAAGGCCTCGATCGCCACCGCCTCGCTCCAGGCCACCGGCTCCCCGAACAGCCAACACACCAGCATGATCTCCAGGGAGTCCGCAATCCATCCGGTCAGATACGCCAGCGTGCTGCCGAAAAAGCGCAGGGGGTCGCCATGGTAAAATCCATAGATCTGCCGGTCCAGCTCGCGCAACTGGTCGCGGTGGGTTTCCAAGACCCCCACCTTGACCGGCAACCGACGGGCCAGGGCGGTGACCGCGGTGAAAAGGCCGATGCGCTGCACGACAAAGAGCAGGCCCACCACGCCCCATGCCGCCACGGAGATGATCCACACCCCGGTGCGGGCGCCGGACCCGGGGGCGAGATGCGGCAACGCAAGCAACGCGCCCAGCGCAATGAAGATCACCTGCGCCAATGTCTGGCAGGTCTTCGAGGCCACCACGCTGGTGCCCCCTGTCAGCCCCGACACACCCCGTTTGTGCAGCAGCCAGGCCTTGACCGCCTCCCCCCCGATGTAGGCGGAAGGCACGACGTAGTTCACCGATTCACCGGCCCAACGCACCCGGAACAGTGTCGTGTAGGGGAGCCTTTGCGTCGCATATTTGCCGAAGGCAATGAACCACCCCAGCGTGTCGAGCACATAGACCAGGGCGTAAGGAAGGAGCACCAGGGGCGCCGCCCACCCCAGCCGCGCCATCATCTGCGCGATCTCGGCCGGGCCTGCCCGTTTCACAAACCAGGCGAACAGGAACAGTCCCGCGGCGAGCAGCACCCAGCGGATCCAACCTCGCCACATCTTCCCCTTCGCCGATGCGTCGTGGCGCTTCATGCGGCGGATGGCCGGGGCGGCCTCTCGAGTCCTGGACTAGGCACCGGACTGCCTCCCCGCCGTCGGCGACGGGTTGCCCTTGAGTTGCAGGACCAGGGCCGTCAGCCAGAAGACATGAACCCCCACGGCCGTGAGCCAGAGAAACCATTCCAGACGACCCGCCGCGGCCAGCAACAGGAGGAGCACGGAGAAATCGCGGTTGGTGGTCGCGTCGATCAAGCGTTGCAAGGGCGTGTTCTGGAGCAGTTGCGGACGCAGCAATCCGCGGAGCACCACCAGAAAGGAAATCACCACACCCACCACGGCGCTCACGCCCAGCGCCAGTATGGGCGCCTCCACTCCGGCGCGCAGCAGGCCGACCGTCAGACCCGCAAAGATGGCCACGTGCACCACCTGATCCCCGCCCAAGTCCAACCACCTGCCGAAACGCGATTCCTTGTAGGCGGCACGCGCCAGGTCGCCGTCCACGCAATCCACCACCGCCGAGGCCTGCAACAGGGCCACGCCCCAGAGAGAGAGGGCAAACTCACCTTGCGCCAGCAGCCAGCCTGACGCCACCCCCATCAGTGTGGCCACGACCGAGACCTGGTTCGGCGACACCACGGTCCCGACCAGCGCCTTGGACAGGAGGCGGCCCACCGGACGGTTGACGTAGCGATCCACCACACCGTCGGAGGAGGAGGTAAGCGATGCCCACAACCGTCCCCCCGCGCGGCGCGCCGCCACGGGGCAATCCACATATTCGGCCACCCCCTGGGCGGTCACCGCATCAAGGCGGTCCAACGCCTTGTCCAAGTGCGTAAAGTCCTCCTCCAACACCCCGGCAGGAAGCGGCCGGCCGTCGGCCCGGCAGAGACGTCCACGGGCGGTCACCATGCGTTGAAGATCCCCTACTTGGGCGAACGCCTGCCACGCCATCACCAGGGTCGCCTCCTCCATCGCGGGGCGCTTGGTCACCACCTTGACGGGAATGCCCAGAGCCTTCGCACGCTTGAGCGGAGGGACCGGCACCGGACACACCAGCGTGACGGGACCTCCGGCGGCGCGGTGAGCGGAGACCGCAAGCCGGTCCAGCAAGGCCAGTCCCGCCACCTGCAGTTCGACCGAAGCCGGCTCGGCCAGGATGAGGATCGGCATCGCCATGGGAACACGGCCTAAGGCGAAAGCGCCGGACGGCCGGTCTTGCGCCCGCGTCCGCCCAGGAAGACCTGTCGCAATCCGAAGTAGGCGATCGAGTCCTTCATGTTCGAGACAAAGCGCATGAAGGGATTCATCCGGCCGGTGGTGACATACTGCATCGTCACGATGTAACGGTGCTCACCCGCGCCGAGCGGCGAGACGGCATGATACACCTTGTCACCGCTGAAGAGGACCAGCGTCCCCCGCCCCACGCGCAGGGCCAACTCTTCCACCGCATGCCCCTCCTGACGCGTGTGCAACCGGCAGAGCAGCTTGGAGGTCGATGCATCCTGGAAGCCGACCAGCAACGTCCACCGCTTGTCCTTGTAATAAGAGGTGTCGTAGTGCCACCCGATGTGGTCACCCTCCTCGGTGTAGGCGTAGAGCGCGCAGCGATGGAGATCGGAGGCCGGGCATTCGTTCACATCCGATCCGGTCACCGCCTTGAGCAATCCCTGCAGTGCCGGGCTGTGGTACACGCCATGCAGCGCCGGGGCCATCTCGGCAATGGGCTGGTAACTCACGCTGCCCCCCTTCTTGTGCTTGGGAATATAGGAACGATGGATGTGCGGCTTGAGGACCTCCAACTCCTCGTCCCATTGTTGCAGAATCTCCTCGGGCAGAAAGCGGTCCAGGACCAGGAACTCGTCCTGGTCAATATAGGTCTGGCGCAACGCCTCCTCGTCGGCGCCGGCCGCGGCGTCGGCGATGCGTCGTTCCAGGTCCAGCGGGGTCTGCGTGGCGGTTTCCATCGGTCAGGGTGGCAACGGATTCAATAGGCACGCCGCCCCTCATCCGGGAGCGGTCGGCGCGGAGAGTATGCGCCCCGCCGTTGCGGCGGCGAGGGAAAAGTTGAGGCCAAACCGGCCACCAAACCCGTTCCGGGGCGCACTTGGAAATGAGGTGACGCAAGACCCAACGGAGCAAGAGCATGAGCAAGGGTATGTCATTCCCCAGACGCTGCTGGGGAAAGAAGGCTGCGCAGCGGGATGGGTCACAAAGTGAAACATGGCGAGGAGAGCACTCTACATCGTACTCTATTGAGGGCCCCTCACCCCATCCCTCTCCCGGCGGGAGAGGCCTGCGACGAGCTCAGTCGAGCGGGGACCCGTCCTCCGCGCGGAGAGAGGCTGCTGCCCTGATCCCTTTGCCATGGGGTGGCATGCTGTTCCCTCTCCCCTCGGGAGAGGGTCAGGGTGAGGGGCCCCTGCAAAACGACAACATGTTGGTCGTTCTTTTCGGGTAAAGAATAGGAGCATGAATGGCTATCTTGCTCCTGCTCTTGCTCCTGCTCTTGCTCGGTTCCCATTCCAGCGGCAGCATGCCATTTCAGCACCACTCCATACCCGTCACGCCTTGTCCCGGCACCGCCAAACTCAGGGATTGCATCCCTCCCCGGTTGGTGGCCCAATTCACGGCTTGCTTGGATGAAAAAGACGACGCAGTTCAAACGACTTCTCCAATCCGATCGGCTTGAATTCCTCATGGAGGCCCACAATGGCCTCAGCGCCAAGATCGTCGAGGAAACCGGCTTCAAGGGTGTCTGGGCCAGCGGGCTCTCCATCTCCGCCTCCCTCGGCGTGCGCGACAACAACGAGGCGAGCTGGACACAGGTCCTGGAGGTGGTGGAATTCATGGCCGACGCCACGTCCATCCCCATCCTGCTCGATGGCGACACCGGCTACGGCAACTTCAACAACATGCGCCGCGCGGTGCGCAAGCTCGAGCAGCGCGGCGCGGCGGCCATCTGCATCGAGGACAAGATCTTTCCCAAGACCAACTCCTTCATCCATGGCGATCGCCAGCCCCTCGCCGACATCGACGAGTTCGCCGGGAAGATCAAGGCGGTCAAGGACGCCCAACAGGATCCCGACTTCTGCCTCGTCGCCCGCATCGAGGCCTTCATCGCCGGGTGGGGGCTTGACGAGGCCCTGCGGCGGGCCGAGGCCTATCATGAGGCCGGCGCGGATGCCCTGCTCATCCACAGCAGCAAACGCGTGCCCGACCAGATCCTCGACTTCGCCCGCGCCTGGGACCGCCCCTGCCCCATCGTCATCGTCCCCACCAAGTACTACAGCACGCCGACCGAACGCTTCGAACAAGCCGGCATCCGCCTCGTCATCTGGGCCAACCACAACCTGCGCAGCGCCATCAGCGCCATGCAGCACACCAGCCGCCAGATCTTCAACGAACGCACCCTGCTCAATGTAGAGGACACCGTGGCCCCGCTCCCGGAGGTGTTCCGGCTCCAGAACGCCGAGGAACTCATCGCCGCGGAGGAACGCTACCTGCCCCAGCGCCCCGACGCCCTCCGCGCCATCATTCTCGCCGCCTCTCAGGGAGGGGAACTCGGCGCCCTCACCGCCGACAAACCCAAGGCCATGCTCCCCGTCGGCGGCACGCCCCTGCTCCACACACTCGTCCGCCAGCTCCGCGCCGCCCGCATCCGCGACATCACCGTCGTGCGCGGGTTCGCCAAGGCAAGCGTGCACGCTCCGGAGGTGACCTTCGTGGACAACGACGAGCATGCCTCCACGGGGGAACTCTATTCCCTGGCCAAGGCCCAGGACCGGATCCAGGGGGATGTGATCATCAGCTTCGGCGACATCCTCTTCCGCAAATACATCCTCAACAACCTGCTCGACGAACCGCATGACCTCGTCCTGGCCGTGGACGCCGCCTGGAAGGAACGCCCCGGCGCCTCCGGCCACCTCGACTACGTCTCCACCACCCAGCCGCACTCCCTCAAGTATGAGGAGTGCGAGGCGTGCCTGACCGACATCGGCCCCAACCTGCCACCCGACCGCATCCACGGCGAATGGATCGGACTGCTCAAATGCTCGCGCGCCGGATCCGAGCTGCTCCGCGCCGCCCTCAAGGCCCTCCAGTCCGAACCCAACTTCCGGGCCCTGCGCTTTGACGACCTGTTCCGCTACCTCCTCGCCAAGGGAGCCCGGCTCCATGTGCATTACATCACGGGCCACTGGCTGGACATCGACAGCCTCGACGACCTGACCCGGGCCCAGGCCTTTGCCTGACCCCACTGCGCACCCCATGATCCCAGCGTCCAGCTTCATCGACCACCTCCGGCAGCTCGGCTACGCCCAATACGCGGGTGTCCCCTGCTCCTTCCTCAAGCCGTTCATCAATTGCGTCATCGATGATCCGGCCCTCGATTACATCGGCGCCGCCAGCGAAGGCGAGGCGGTCGGCATCACCCTGGGCGCCTACCTGGCCGGACGCAAGACCGTCACCATGTGCCAGAACTCCGGCCTGGGAAACATGGTCAACCCGCTGACCTCCCTCAACCATCCGTTCCGCGTCCCGACCCTCCTCATCACCACCTGGCGCGGCCAGCCGGGGGTGAAGGACGAGCCCCAGCATGAACAGATGGGCCGCATCACGCCCGCCCTGCTCGACACGCTCGAGATCCCCTGGCTCCCCTTCCCCACCGAGGAGTCCCAGATCGCGCCGGTCATGGCGGAAGCCGAGGCCAGCATGGCCAAGCGGGAGCGGCCCTTCGCCCTGATCATGTCCCAGGATTCCGTGGCGCCCTACAACCTCAAGCGCCAGGTGGAACCGGAACGGCTCAATGCCCGCCCCCGCGGCGGATTGACACGGCAACCTTCCCAACGCCTGACCCGCACCGAGGCGCTGCGGCTCATCCTGGAGAGCCTCACCGGCCACGAGGCCCTCATCGCCACCACCGGCAAGACCGGGCGCGAGCTGTTCACCATCGCCGACCGCCCCGGTCACCTCTATGTCGTCGGCGGCATGGGAACCGCCTCCGCCATCGGCCTCGGCGTCGCCCACACCCTCCCCAACCAACCGGTCGTGGTCCTGGACGGTGACGGCGCCGCCCTCATGAAGCTGGGCGGCTTCGCCACCATCGGGTTCCAGCAGCCGCGCAATCTGCTCCACATCATCCTCGACAACGAAGCACACGATTCGACCGGCGGACAGCAGACCTCCTCCGGCATCACCCGCTTCGCCGACATCGCCGCCGCCAGCAACTACCGCAACGCCGCCACCGCGGATGATCCCAGGGAGATGGCCGATCTGGTCCGCACCCTGCGCGACGCTCCCGGCCCCACCCTTCTCCACTTCAAGATCCAACTCGGCTCCCCCGCCGAGCTGGGCCGCCCCACCGTCAAGCCCCACGAGGTGCGCGACCGTTTCCAGTCCTTCCTCAAAGGCACCGCATGAGCCGTCCCCACCCCGACAAACGCCTCTTCACACCCGGCCCCCTCACCACCAGCCGGACGGTGAAGGAGGCCATGCTCCACGACGCCAGTTCCCGCGACGAGGACTTCATCGAGCTGGTCCGGGACATCCGCCGCCGACTCCTCGCCCTGGCCGGAGTGGGACCGGACGCGGGTTTCGAGGCGATCCTCATGCAGGGCAGCGGCACCTTCGCCGTCGAAGCGGTGCTCTCCACCGCACTGCCCCGTGACGGCAAACTGCTCGTCCTGGTCAATGGCGCCTACGGCGAGCGCATGGTGGAGATGGCCCGCCGTCACCAGATCGGCCATCACGTCCTCACCTGGGAGGAGGACACTCCCGTCGATCCCGACCAGACGCGACAAGCGCTCGCGGAGAACCCCTCTCTCACCCACGTGGCGGTCGTCCAGTGCGAAACCACCTCGGGCATCCTCAATCCGGTTGACGTGGTCGGACGCGTCGTGCGAGAGGCGGGGCGGCAATACATCATCGATGCCATGAGCAGTTTCGGGGTCTTGCCCGCCGACCTCACCCAGACCGACTACCTGATTTCCTCCGCCAACAAGTGCATCGAAGGGGTGCCCGGCTTTGCCTTCGTGCTTGCCCGGCGCACTTCCCTTGAAGGCACCCGGGGCCAGGCCCGCACGCTCAGCCTGGACCTTTACGATCAATGGCGCGGACTGGAATCCAACGGGCAATTCCGCTTCACCCCACCCACCCATGCCATCCTGGCGTTCGCCCAGGCCCTCGATGAGCTGGACGCCGAAGGCGGCCCCAAGGCGCGCCTGGCCCGTTATCGAAACAACCAGCAGGTGCTCAGCGAGGGGATGCAGAATCTCGGCTTCACCCCCTACCTTGCGCCCGCCGTCCAGGCCCCCATCATCACCACCTTCCGTCAGCCCGGCCATCCCCGCTTCGACTTCACCCGGTTCCATCAGGAACTCAGCCGGCGCGGGTTTGTGATCTACCCCGGAAAGCTGACCCGCGAACCCTGCTTCCGCATCGGCAACATCGGGCGCCTGGACGAAGGCGACATGCACGCCCTCCTTGCGGTCATTAGGGAAGTGCTGGATGTGCTGCAGATTGAAGCGCCCATCCATTCCCCTTCCCAATCCGCCTGAAAGCGGAACTACAAACACCCCCCGTTCGTAGTCCCGGCTTCAGCCAGCTCCCCGTTCGTAGTCCTGGCTTCAGCCAGCTCCCCGTTTGTAGTCCTGGCTTCAGCCAGCTCCCCTTCGTTCGTAATCCCGCCTTCAGCCAGCCCAGCCCGCCACCATAGGGTCCGGGATTGGAAATGGGTGCTGCTGAAATGCCATGCAACTGCAGGATTATGAGGCGAGTAAGAGTAGGTCATTCCCCAGACGCTACTGGGGAATGAAGGCTGCGCAGCGGGTTGGATCACAAGGTGAACCAAGGGCGAGGATAGGACAACAGATCTCACCCTATCAAAGGCCCCTCACCCCATCCCTCTCCCGGCGGGAGAGGCCTGCGACGAGCTCAGTCGAGCGGGGACCCGTCCTCTCCGCGGAGAAAGTCCCCTGCACTCATCCCTCTTACCCATCCCGGCTCGCTGTTCCCTCTCCCCTCGGGAGAGGGTCAGGGTGAGGGGCCCGGTAAAACGACAACATGTTGGTCGTTCTTTTCGGGTAATGGGTAGGAGCAAGAGTAAGAGCAAGGTGGGTTATTCTTGCTCTTGCTCTTACTCCTGCTCTTACTCCCCGGGTCACCCGCTGTTGATCGCGCCCGTCTCCAGCCACCCCCCAACCCCGCCATTGCGATCCTTGAGCCAATCGCTATAGTGCGCCTGTGCGAGTTCACCCTGGATGTTGGAACGCCGATTGGAGCCGGCTGCCGTCATGGCCCTTGCTCCTCTTCGTTTCCCTCACGGCCCTCCGTCCCGCCGCGGTCTGGGCCGCCGACACCGCTCCAGCCACCTCCCCACCTCCCGTCGCCCACATCCTGCTGGTGGTCGGCGCGGCCGGGACCAAGGAATTTGGCGAGGCGTTCGCCGAATGGACCGGGGACTGGAATGCCTTGTCGGCATCCGAACAGATCCCGCTCCAGGTGGTCGGCCAGGACGAGCCGGGTGAACAGGAGGACAAAGCCCGCATCCAGGAATGGCTGGCCGGGGCTTCCAGCGGCCCGGAAACCACGCTTTGGCTGGTCCTGCTCGGACATGGCACCTACGACGGGAAGGAGGCCAAGTTCAACCTGCGCGGTCCGGACGTCTCCGCCAACGAGCTCAAGGAGTGGCTCGCCCCCGTGCGCCAGCCCGTCGTCATCATCAATGCCGCCTCCTCCAGCGGCCCCTTCATTGCCAGTCTATCCGGCACCAACCGGGTCGTGGTCACCGCGACGCGCAGCGGCGACGAGAACAATTACGCGCGATTTGGTCGCTACCTGTCCCGGGCGATGGGCCGGCCGGACGCGGACCTCGACAAGGACGGGCAGACCTCACTGCTGGAAGCCTTCCTGCATGCTTCGCGCGAAGTGGAGGCCTGGTACGAGCAGGAGGGACGTCTGGCCACCGAGCATGCCCTGCTCGATGACAACCACGATGGTCGCGGCACCCCCGCCGACTGGTTTGAGGGGGTGCGGGCCGTGAAGAAGGCGGCCGACGGGGCCTTGCCCGATGGCCTGCGCGCCCACCAGATTCACCTGGTCCCCAGCGAAACGGAGCGCCGCATGCCGCCGGAGATTCGTCAGCGCCGCGACGCCCTGGAACTGGCCCTGGCCGGTCTGCGGGAGCGCAAAGCGTCCCTGGAAGAATCGGTCTATTACGGCGAGTTGGAGGACCTGCTCGTGGCCCTGGCCGGCGTGTATGACGAAGCGGACCGATCGGACTGATCCAATTGATCCGACCGATTCATCGGGTCACACTTTTGCCCAGGCTTCCAGAGCGCCCATGGCTGTTGACAAAGTCGGCGAGGCGAGGCCTTGTCGCCATCAGACCTGCCGGTTTCATCTTGCTCGCACTCGTATGCTTACCCTTTACCCGAAAAGAACGACCCACATGTTGTCGTTTTGCAGGGGCCCCTCACCCTGGCCCTCTCCCGGGGGGAGAGGGAACAGCATGCCACCCCATGGAAAAGGGATCAGGGCAGCAGCCTCTCTCCGCGCGGAGGATGGGCCTCCGCTCGCCTGAGCTCGTCGCAGGCCTCTCCCTGCGGGAGAGGGCCGGGGTGAGGGGCCTTTGATATGGTGGGATCTATTGTCCTCTCCTCGCCCATGTTTCACCTCGTGACTCAATCCGCTGCGCTGCCTTCTTTCCCCAGCAGCGTCTGGGGATCGATTTATTCTTACTCCTGCTCCTACTCTGCAGAAGCGTGTAGGAGCAGGAGTAAGAACCTGCGCCACAGGCGCCCGTGCCGACTTGTCAAGCGCCTTGCCAGAGCGCCCGGGCGTAGTCCCGGTTGAGGCGTGCGATGAATTCCAGGCGGATGTCCTTTGGACAGACCGCTTCGCAGGATCCGGTCACCGTGCAGGCGCCGAACCCCTCGTCATCCATCGCCTTGACCATGCTCAGGGCGCGTCGCTCCCGTTCCGGTTGTCCCTGCGGCAGGAGACCCAGGTGCCCCACCTTGGCGGAAACAAACAGCATGGCGCTGGCATTCTTGCAGGCCGCCACGCAGGCGCCGCACCCGATGCATTGCGCCGCGTCCATCGCCTTGTCGGCATCCGGCTTGGGCACCGGGATGGCGTTGGCGTCGGGCGTGCCGCCGGTCCGCACGGAGACAAAGCCGCCGGCCTGCATGATGCGGTCAAAGGCGACACGATCCACCACCAGGTCGCGCAGCACCGGGAAGGGACGCGCACGCCACGGTTCCACGGTGATGACGTCGCCATCCTTGAAGTGCCGCATGTGAAGCTGGCACGCCGTGGTGCCCTTCTGACCGCCGTGGGGAACGCCGTTGATCACCAGGGAACAGGTCCCGCAGATTCCCTCCCGGCAGTCCGAGTCAAACGCGATGGGTTCCTTGTTCTGCTCGATCAGGCCTTCGTTGACCACGTCCAGCATCTCGAGGAAGGACATGTCCGGATCGACGTCCTTGGCGGCATAGGTCTCGAACTGACCGGGATCCACCGCGGCTTTCTGCCGCCAAACTTTGAGTGTGAGGTTCATGGTGGTGGCGATTGACTGCGTCGTCTCTTCGGGGGGATGAAGTCCGGGGCGGTTACTTGTAGCTGCGCGTGGCCATCGTGACCTCTTCGTACTGCAACGGTTCCTTGTGCAACGCCGGTTCCTTGCCGGTTCCCTTGTATTCCCAGGCGCCCACGTAGGAAAAATGCTTGTCGTCCCGCAACGCCTCGCCGTCCTCGGTCTGGTATTCCGTGCGGAAATGGCCGCCGCAGGATTCGTTGCGGTGCAGGGCGTCGCGGCAGAGCAGCTCGGCGAATTCCATGTAGTCCGCGACCCGTCCCGCATGCTCCAGGAGCTGGTTGAGGCTGCCGGCCTCGCCGGTGACGTTGACGTTCTCCCAGAACTCGGCCCGGATTTCCGGGATGCGGCGAAGGGCCTCCTGAAGGCTTTTCTCACTGCGGGCCATGCCGCAGTGGTTCCAGACCAGGTTGCCCAGCTCGCGATGAAACGAGCGGACCGTCCGCTTGCCGCGAATCGAGAGGAGGCGGTCGGTCATGCCGTTGACGTTCGCCTCGGCCTCCTTGAAGGCGTCGTGGTCGGTCCCGGGCCGGACCTGCTTGTGGGAGGCGAAGTAGTGTCCCAGCGTGTAGGGGATGACAAAGTAGCCGTCGGCCAGGCCCTGCATCAGGGCGCTGGCTCCAAGACGGTTGGCGCCGTGATCGGAAAAGTTGGCCTCGCCCAGCACGAAGAGGCCGGGGATGTTGCTCTGCAGGTGGTAATCCACCCAGAGCCCGCCCATGGTATAGTGGACCGCCGGGTAGATGCGCATCGGCTGGCGATAGGCGTTCTCCCCCGTGATCTTCTCGTACATGTCAAAAAGGTTGCCGTATCGCTCCCGGATCTTGTCCTCGCCCAGCCGCTGGATGGCGTCGGCAAAGTCCAGATACACCCCCAGCCCGGTCGCCCCCACGCCGAGCCCGGCGTCGCAGGCTTCCTTGGCCGCGCGGGAGGAGATGTCGCGCGGGGCGAGGTTGCCAAAGCTGGGATACTTGCGCTCAAGGAAATAGTCGCGGTCCGCTTCTGGAACGTCCGAGGCCTTCTTCCTGGCATCCTCCTTGCGCTTGGGCACCCAGACCCGCCCGTCGTTGCGGAGGGACTCGCTCATGAGGGTGAGCTTGGATTGGTGGTCCCCGCTGACCGGGATGCATGTGGGATGAATCTGGGTGTAGCAGGGATTGGCAAAGGCGGCCCCGCGCTTGTGGGCGCGGAAGGTGGCGGTGACGTTGCATCCGACGGCGTTGGTGGAGAGGTAAAAAACGTTGCCGTAACCGCCGGTGCAGAGCAGCACCGCGTCGCCGGCGTGCCGCGTGACTTTTCCGGTCACGAGGTCGCGCACGATGATGCCCTTGGCGTGGCCGTCCACGAGCACCAGGTCGAGCATTTCGGTGCGGGGATGCATCTCCACCTGCCCCAGTCCGATCTGCCGGCACAGCGCCTGGTAGGCGCCGAGCAGGAGTTGCTGGCCCGTCTGGCCCCGCGCGTAAAAGGTGCGCGACACCTGCGCCCCGCCAAAGGAGCGGTTGTCCAGCAGCCCGCCATACTCGCGCGCAAAGGGAACCCCCTGGGCCACGCACTGGTCGATAATGTTCACGCTCACCTGGGCCAGGCGATAGACGTTCGCCTCGCGCGCGCGGAAATCACCCCCCTTGATGGTGTCGTAAAAGAGGCGATGCACGCTGTCGCCGTCGTTCTGGTAATTCTTGGCGGCGTTGATGCCGCCCTGGGCGGCGATGGAGTGCGCCCGGCGCGGGCTGTCCTGATAGCAGAAGCATTTGACCTGGTACCCCAGCTCGGCCAGCGTGGCCGCCGCCGACGCCCCAGCCAGGCCGCTCCCCACCACGATCACCTCGAACTTCCGCTTGTTGGCCGGGTTGACCAGCTTCAGGTCGAACTTGTGCCTGTCCCACTTCTGGGCCAGCGGACCGGAGGGAATGTTGGATTCGAGTTTCATGAGGCGCACCATCCGCTATCTGCCATATCTGAAAACCAGGATCGCCACGGGAATGGAGGCATAGCCAAGGAAGATCAAGCCCGCCACCACGCGCGCCCCAAGGTCAAGCGACCGGGGACAACATCCCCGGATCCCCACCGACTGGAACATCGAACTGATCCCATGGCTCAGGTGCAGGCAGAGAAGCGCCATCGCCACCAGATAGAAACCCGCCACCAGGGGCTGGGTAAAGCCGGCCACCATCATGCGGAAGACGTCGTGCCGCCCCTCCGCGTCGGTCATGGATTTGAAGTCCGTGCCACCCAGGAGGTTGATGCCTTTGGCCTGAACCGTGAAGTGCAGCAGGTGATAAAGGATGAACACCGCGATGATCAGGCCGCTCATCATCATCGTGCGCGAAGCGTAACTCGCCGCCGGCGGATTGGGATTTCCCGCATACCCGCTCGGTCGCGCCGCCCGGTTGGCCCGCGTCAGTTGCACCGCCGAAAGGATGTGAATGCTGACGAGGAACAGCAGCCCCAGGCGCGCCGCCCAAACCATGCCCGGCTTGCTCTGAAGGAAATGGCCGTAGGCATTGATCGCGTCCGGACCCAGGAACACCTGCAGGTTGCCCGCTAGATGTCCCAGGACAAAGAGCAGCAGCAGACACCCGCTCCCCGCCATGATGTATTTCTTTCCCAGGGTGGAGCACCAGAGTTGTTTCAGTACGTTCATGGCGTCTGATCAAGTTCGAAAGGAAAGTCACCCCGACATCCGCGCCGGTCGGGCAGCTCCATCCAGACAGGAGGCCGCATCACCCGCTTCCCTCGCTTAATCAAGGCAGGTTAGTGAGCCAGCGCAAGATGCGTCAACGCACCGCTGAAAGTATAAGCAGGGGTGGTGGTGTCAGAACTTTTCCTTATCCATCCCCTCTGCAGCCCGAGGCGCACCTAATATCTCCGCCAGCTCAGTCAGGCAACACAGCTCGCCCTCCCGGCGACGCCCTTCCCCGCTGCGACACAACCACGCCGCACCAAACCCGGCCGCCCGCGCACCGAGCACGTCCTCGCGGTGACTGTCCCCGACGTGGCAGACCAAGGCCGGTTCCAGACCGAAAGCCTGCGCGGCCGCTCGGAACAGCGCCTCGTCCGGCTTGGTCCGGCCATGTTCATGGGAGATGATGAGGACCTCGAAATACTCCCGCAACCCAAGCCGGTCCAGCAGCGGGCGCAGTCGTTCGTCCCAGTTGGAAATCACTCCCAGCCGCAAACCGGCGGCCCGGGCGGCTTCCAGGGCGGGAAGGGCATCGGGAAAGATCCTCCACGGATCGGCCAGGGAAAAGTGCTGGTAGAGATCGTCAAACAGCGCTTCGGCCTGGGCGCCCCGAAGGAGGCCGGCGAAGGTATCCACCACGATCGCCTGCCAGGAGCTAAGCGAGTAATCAAAGGTCTCGCGCCGCGACCAGGCTTCGCGGAATTGCCGGTTAAGCCGCGCCACATCCAACCTTGCGTGGCCACGGACCCGGGCCACCTCCGCATACACATGCCCCACCGAAGGCCAGGGCTCGATCAACGTCCCACCGACGTCGAACGTGATGGCGTGGATGCCGGCCGCCGGGGGATCAGACCTGACTGATGGACGATGGGTTGAAGGTCGTCTGCCATCCATATCGTTGCCATCTGAACCGCGAACGCCGGAGTCGGCGAGAGGAAAACTTCGATTACGATTAGGAGCAGGTCATTCCCCGGATGCTGCTGGGGAAAGAAGGCTGCGCAGCGGGTTGCGTCGCAAGGTCAAACATGGGCGAGGAGAGCACCTTATATCGCACCCCATCAAAGGCCCCTCACCCCTTCCCTCTCCCGGCGGGAGAGGGCGGCCCGTCCTCTCCGCGGAGGAAGGCCCCTGCGCTCATCCCTCTGACCAATCCCGGCTCGCTGTTCCCTCTCCCCTCGGGAGAGGGCCAGGGTGAGGGGCCCCAGCAAAACGACAACATGTTGGTCGTTCTTTTCGGGTAAAGGTTGCGAGCACGAGCACGCCCCTTCCACCTGCCCATGAACCGGCACAATGACCGCACTCTGCTCCCCGCAATGGTCGATGAACCATTCTGAATGAGAAACGACCAGTACTCCGATTGAACATTTTTCCTTGGGCCTTGTTCATTTGGATTTGGGTGGGCCTCATGGGCCAAGAGCGTCTGCCCATCGGTTCGGAGTTGGGGGCCACCCATGCCGCCGCCGCGGACCGATGACAGCCCAGATTCCCAACAGCAGGCCCCATGCGACACAGCCCCAGCCGAACAGGTCACCCCAGCGCTGGTAGAAGGTGGTCCTTTCCGGTCCGCCATGGCGGAAGGGGATGATCACGTTCTTGAAGCCGGTCCCGTAGATGTCGCGCGTGCCGGGCAGGTAGGTGTGGTGCATGCGCCCCCATTCGTCCACCACGCAGGTCAGTCCGTTGTTGGCACAGCGCACCATCGGAATGTGGTTTTCCACCGCGCGAAAGACCGCGTTGGCCGCGTGCTGCCATTGGGCCGCGCTGTCTCCAAACCATCCGTCGTTGGTCAGGTTGATGAGGAAATCCACCTTCCGCCCGGGCGGCGCGCGCCCGCCGGCGTCCCGGGCCGACAGTTCTCGAAGCGTGTCCCGCGTCAGGTTGGCAAAGGTGTCCTCAAAGCAAATCAGCACGGTGGCGTGCATGTCATAGGTGGGCAGGTAATAGTCCGCCGCCTTCAGGCCGGGCGAGAAATCGCCGTGGACGCTGGTGAAGTCGCGCAGGAACGGCAGGAGGCGTGCGAGCGGCACGTATTCGCCGAACACCACCAGCTTGCGCTTGTAATAGAGGCTCAGGAGGCGCCCATTGGGATCGAGGAGGAAGCTGGCGTTGAAGTTGCGATAGGTGGGATCGCTTCCGTCGGTGGGCGGGTCGTCCCAGCGGATGTCCTCCGAGTTGAAGACCAGATGCACCCCATATTCCCGGACCAGGCCGAGGATGACGGAGCTGATGTTGGTCTCATAGCGGAACAGGCCCGGCGTGGCGCCCTCCGGCCAGATGAGCAGGTCGGTTTCGTTGGTCAGGGCTCGGCGCGTAAGCGCGAGCAGGTCCTGGAAGCGCGCCTCGCTCTGGTCCGCGTCCCAAATGACCGTTTGTGGGACGCTCGGCTGGATCAGGGTCGCGCGCAGGCCGGCCCGCTCCTCGGTCGGCGCATAGAACACCTGCCGCATCCCATAAGCCGTGACAAGTGCGATGGCAAAGAGGGGCGGCATGATTTCAATCATCCAATCCCGCGACCGCGAAGGGCGCATCACCACCATGGCCGCCGCCGAGAGCATCGCCACCGAAAGCCACACCACCAGGAAGGAGATCCCATACACGCCCGTGATGGAACTGATCTGGATGAGCGGCACCAGCGAATACTGCGACACACCAAGCAGGTTCCAGGGGAATCCGGAGAACAGGCGGGCCTGAACCATTTCTCCGGCCACCCAAAGGGCGGCGCAGGTCAGATACCACCCGAGCTGGCGCGGCCAGCGGTTGGAGAGGAAGCGTTCCCAAAAAGTGCCTGATGTGCTCGGGGCGAACACGCGGTCATACAGCCGCAGGCTCAACCACACCCACACTCCCTGATACAGCGCCAGGTAGGCCGACAACGCCACCCATCCCACAATCGGCGCCACGGGCACCGGGATCTTGCAGAGCCAGTAGAGTCCGGTGAGATGAAAGACAAACCCGCCCACGTAGCCGCACCGGAACGCCTTCCCGCCCGGACGCCCCATCCCGGTCGCCAGCAGGATGGCCGGCGCCACCCAGGCCAGCACCGAGAGATTCCACTTCGGATAGGCCATCGCCAGTAGCAGACCGGCCAGCGCCGCCGTGCCGTAACGTCGCCATCGCGTCGAGTTGGAGGGAGGCCCAAGCAACCGGAAAACCATGCCTGAGGCCGGGGCTATTAAGAAGTCTGAAAGTTCACGGCCTGTCGAGTGTTGAACGTTGTGCGTCATCAACGTGGGGACCACCTCCTGACGTCGGCGGCTACCTCTCTTCTGGTTGAACGTTGAGCACCCAGCGTTCAAAGTCAGTGACAAAGGTCCGCGGCTTGATCACACTCTGGTTCATGCCACACCCTCTGCTTCGGCGCGGCGCGTGCCTTCTTCTGGGCATGCTGTGCTGCCTCACCTACGCTCCTCTTGCTGCCCGGGCGGCGGACACCAAACCCAATGTCCTCTTCATCGCCGTCGATGATCTCAATGACTGGATTGGCGTCCTGGGCGGGCATCCCCAGGTCAAGACGCCCCACCTCGACCGCCTGGCCAGGCGCGGCATGATCTTTCGCCGTGCCTATTGCGCCGCCCCCGCCTGCAACCCATCCCGCACCGCGCTCATGACCGGGTTGCGTCCCTCCCGCACCGGCGTCTATCACAACTCCCAACCCTGGCGCCCGGCCCTGCCGGATGTAGTGACCTTGTCCCAACATTACATGGCCAACGGCTACCAGGTCATGGGGGGCGGCAAGATCTTTCACGGCGCCTTCAATGATCCCGACTCCTGGCATCACTACGAGAAGGCGCCCGGCTCGCCGCGTCCGGCTCCGCAAGTGTTGCAGGATCCCACGAGCCGTTCGGGCGGCATCATCTGGGGCGTGCTTGATGCGCCCGACGAGGAGATGGGGGATTACAAGACCGTGTCCTGGGCCGTTTCCGAGCTCGAGAAGGAACGCGACCAGCCGTTCTTTCTGGCCTGCGGGATTTATCGGCCGCACATGCCCTGGCAGGTGCCGAGGAAGTATTATGACATGTATCCCCCCGACAAGGTCGTGCTGCCGGAGGTGCCGAAGGAGGATCTCGAGGACATCCCACAGGCGGGACGCCGTGTGGCGCGGCCGGAAGGGGATCACGCCAAGATGATCGAGACCGGCAACTGGCGCTTCGCCGTCCAGGCTTACATGGCCAGCATCAGCTTCGCCGACGCCCAGGTCGGGCGCCTCCTCGATGCCCTCGACAAGAGTCCCCACCGGGACAGCACCCTCATCGTCCTGTGGGGCGACCACGGCTGGCACCTCGGTGAGAAGGAACACTGGCGCAAGTTCGCGCTTTGGGAGGAGGCCACCCGCACTCCTCTGATCGTGGTTGCCCCCGGAGTCACGCAACCCGGCCGGGCCTGCGAGACACCCGTCAGCCTGCTCGACATCTACCCGACTCTGCTGGACTTGTGCAGCCTGCCTTCACGGAAGGAGCTGGACGGCGTTTCCCTCCGCCCCCTGTTGGTCAATCCCGAGACCGCCTGGGAACGTCCGGCCCTCATCACGCACGGTCGCCATAGTCACGCCCTCCGCACCCAACGCTGGCGGTTCATCCAATACGCCGACGGTTCCCGCGAACTCTACGACCACGACGCCGATCCCATGGAATGGAAGAACCTCGCTGGGGACCCCCGGTTCGCCGAGGAGATCCAGGCCCTGGCCAAGTGGCTTCCCACCGACAACGCGCCCGACGTTCCCAACCAGCAAGAGCGCCGCCGCGCCCGCCGGGAAGCGGAGGAGGAGTGAGACCCACGCGGCGGTTGACCTGCTCATGAACCGTAGCCGCGTCTTAGTGACGAGTTACAAGTTTCCAATTCGACACTCGACACTGGCCACTCGAAACTTGAAGGGTTCTGCATGAACCGGGGACTGGCTAAAGCCAGAACTACAAACGTAGCCCCTCTCGTTCGTAGTCCCGGCTTCAGCCGGTTGGCGCATGGATCGGTGGTTGGCGGATTTCGCGGTTTCATCACCGTCTGGCACCACCTCCTGACCACGTGGAACGTGGCGGGTCTCTCGGCGGCTACATGGTTTCGTCCCGAAGAAAACGCTTAACTTGCACCAGCCGCCCCCGGTAAGTTCAGGCCGCCTTGAAATCCAAGAATACAGCCAAGCCGGTCTCGCGGTCGGGACGTTTCCAGACCGGTCCCGCCGCCGAGGTGGCGCGTTTCACCGAATCGATCTCCTTTGACTGGAGGTTGTGGGAACACGACATCATGGGATCCATGGCCCACGCCGCCATGCTCTGCCAGATCGGCGTGCTGACCGCCGCTGAACAGAAGGCCATCACCCGCGGACTGGAGGCGATCGGCGAGGACATCCGGACCGGCAAGCTCAGGCCCGACCCCGCCCTCGAGGACGTGCACATGAACATCGAGGCGGCCCTGACGCAACGCGTCCCGGCCGGCGCCAAGCTTCACACCGGCCGGTCCCGCAATGACCAGGTCGCCCTCGACATGCGCATGTGGCTCCGGGATGAAATGATCGACCTGGCGGAGGAGATGGTGGATTTGCAGCGCGCGCTTGTGGAACTGGGATCCCGGCATGAGGGCGTTCTCGTGCCCGGCTACACCCACCTGCAGCGGGGGCAACCAGTCTATCTCGCCCATCACCTCCTCGCCTATGTCGAAATGTTCGATCGCGACCAGCAGCGCCTGGCCGATTGTTTTGATCGCGTCAATGTCTGCCCCCTCGGCAGCGGCGCCCTGGCCGGATCCACCCTTCCGCTCGATCGCGAGCTGGTCGCCGAACTGCTCGGGTTCGTGGATGGCAAGGGGCGGGCGCGGGTGACACAGAATTCCATGGACGCCGTGAGCGACCGGGACTTCGCCGTGGAGTTCTGCTCCGTGGCCGCGCTCCTGGCCGTGCACCTCTCACGGCTGGCCGAGGACCTGGTGCTCTGGTCCAGCGCCGAGTTTGGATTCATCCGCATCGGCGACGCCTACACCACCGGTTCCTCCCTCATGCCGCAGAAGAAGAATCCTGACATCGCCGAACTCACCCGCGGCAAGTCGGGACGCGTGGTCGGCAATCTCATGGCGCTCCTGACCCTGCTCAAGGGCCTGCCCATGACCTACAATCGCGACCTGCAGGAGGACAAGGAACGGCTCTTCGACACCATGGACACCGTCCGCGCCACCGTCCGCATCAACGCCGCCATGCTGCAGGACACCCGGGTGAACGAGGAGGCCTGCGCCGCGGCGAGCGGGGATCCCTGCCTGCTCGCGACGGACATGGCCGACTACCTCGTGCGCAAGGGGGTGCCGTTCCGCGATGCGCATCACGTGGTCGGCGCCGTCGTGGCGTTGGCCGAGAAGAAGGGGGTGCCCATCAACCAGGTGAAGGTGAAGGAATTGAAGGGCATCCATCGCGCCTTCGAGGAGGATGTCGCCACGGTCTTTCAGTTGGCCCAAGCCATGTCCCGACGCACCATGCCCGGCGCGCCCGGCACCAAGGAAGTCCGCCGCCAGGTCGCGGCATGGAAGAAGCGCCTGCGAAAGGATTAGGTCCCAGCGCGGGCCCAGTGCCCGGTGGCCCGGATCCTCAGAGGACCCGGTGTCCAGTGCGCAGTGCATGGCCCGACGCACGTGCGTTCGTCCGCCCAGTAGCCGCCGACGTCAGGAGGCGGACACATGACGACCTCTCATCCGAAGGTTCCGCCTTGTCACCACGGCGGCGACGCTTCCATTCGTGTCATTCGCGTGTTTCGTGGTCCGCTTCAACGTACCTCACGTCCGTGCCTTCCAGACGTAGCGGAACATGATGACGCGCATGGCGGCGGTGAGGGGGATGGCCAGGACGCCGCCGAGGATGCCACCCAACAGGATTGAGCCGACCAGCACCGACACGATGATCGTCATCGGATGCAGCCCCACGCGGTCGCCCATGATCTTGGGGGAGATGACCAGGCCTTCCAGCATCTGCACCGTGGCAAAAATGGCCACGACGAGAACCGGGTGCCACCAGTCCCGGAACTGGATCGCCGCCAGGCTCACGGCCGGGATGATGGTCAGGATGGCGCCCAGGTAAGGCACGATGCTCAAGACGCCGGCCAACACACCGAGGAGCACGGCATAGTTCAGGCCCAGACAGAGAAACCCGATCGTCAGCAGCGTGCCGATACAGACGGCCACGAACACCTGGCCGCGGAAGAAGGCGATCAGATAGTCGTTGATGGCCGTGATCACAAACACGACCTCCTCCTTCAACTTCGACTCCCGCACCGGCAGGTAGTCCGTCCAGGTCCGCTGGATGCCGCGCTTCTCGTGGAGCAGGTAAAAGGTGAAGACCGGCACCAGGGCCAGGCCGACGATCATGCCCGCCCAGGAAGCCACCTTCTGGAGCTGGCCCAGCAGCCATTCGCCCGCCCTCGGCACCACCGCTGCGGCATACTTGAGGGCCATCTGCGCAATCTGCGAGGCTGTCTCCCGGTCCGGCAGGATCGGCTTGTTGTCATTGGGACCGCTGACCGCCTGCGTCAGGTTGGTCGAGGCCGCGGGTTCATTGGTCACGGTCAGGCTCACCTCGTTGGTGCCGGATGCATCGTCCGTTCCCTCTTTCGTGCTGGGAAGGAAGTACTCTTTCCATTCCAGGAGGAATGTCTGGTTACCCATCCAACCGCCCACCGCTTCCTGAACGGTTTTGGAGTAGCTCGGCACGTTGTCAATGAGACGCTTGGTCTCAAACACCATGCGCGGCACGACCTGACCCAATACGGCGGCGACCCCACTCATGCAGATGATGAAAACAAGAATGATGGCCCGGCCTCGGGGCACACGGCGGCGCACGAAAAAGTCCACCATGGGATCCAGCAGGTAGGCGATGATCCCGGCGATGGCCAGGGGCCACAGCACCGGCGCGAGCATGTGAATCATCAAGCCCACCCCCCAGCCCAGCAGCCCGATCAAGCCCAGCAGAATGCCAATGGCCAGCGCGGTCATCGACGACCAGAGGATCTTGGCCTGGGTCTCGGAGGGCGGCGGTATCGGCATGAGAATGCGTTCCCTGGTTTACCGTTGGCCCAGTCGCGCGGACTTGTCCGCGGCGGCCCGGACCGCGTTGATCAATGCGCCGCGCACCCCGGCCTTCTCCAGCTCATGCAGGCCCTCGATGGTGGTGCCGCCCGGACTGGTCACCATGTCCTTGAGCGCACCGGGATGTTGGCCCGACTCGAGAAGCAGTTTGGCGGCACCGAACACCGTCTGCGCCGCCAACTCCGTGGCGATGGGACGGGGCAATCCGGCCGCGACGCCGCCGTCACTCAGGGCTTCGATGATCATGAACACGTAAGCCGGGCCGCTGCCGCTCAGACCGGTCACCGCGTCCAGGAGCGATTCCTTGACGCGAATGGCGCGGCCGACCGAACTGAAAAGCTTCTCCGCCAATGCTTCATCCTCCTTGCGGGCGGCCGGGCCCAGGGCATAGGCCGTGGCGGACGCGCCGACCAGGGCGGGCGTGTTGGGCATGACGCGGACCAGTCGCGCGGTTTCGCCCAATACCGATTCCATGGCGGCCAGGGGCAAGCCAGCCACGATCGAGAAGAGGCATTTGTCGGGAGAGAAGTGTTTGTGGATGTCCTCAAGCACCAGGAGGGCCTGGTCCGGTTTGACAGCCAGCACAAGGATGTCGGCGGCTTCCGCCACCGCCTGGTTGTTCTCCACCACCTTTGCCCCCGCCTCCCTGGCGAAGGCTTCACGGGCGGCCTTGACCGGGTCGCTGGCCGTGATGTGGCGCGGCAACACGATGCCGGCCTCGACGAAACCCTTGGCCAACGCCGTGGCCATCTTGCCCGCGCCCAGAAACCCCAGGGTCAGCTTTGCTGCCATGCGCGCGTTGTAACAGCTTGCCCCCGGCACCGGAAGGAAATTTGGGACGAGGAACAGGGCATGCCGTTCAGCAAGTAGCGGCCGAGAGACCCGCCACGTTCCACGTGGTCACGAGGCGCTCCCGGTGGGTATGAACCCCGGTAATCCGCCTTCTGCCGTCGGCGGCTACTTGTTTCCATGTGTCATGGATCAGGCCGGTCAGGGGCGTTGTTCGGAGGCATGATAGGCGTCGATCTCCTCCCGGGTCGCCGCCCGTGGCCAGACCCAGTCCTTGCCGCTCTGAAAACTGAGGTGGTTCGGGTTCGCGGCGGACGCATCGCCGCCGTCATCCTTGAAGTCCGCACCAATGGAATAGAGAAGGAAGGAGCCGTCCTCATGGAGGCGGTAGCGGAGGGGCTGGCCGTCCATGGGATCCTTGGGCGGAGCAGGAAGGAAATCGGGGACCAAACCGTCGAGCGCCTTGGGAAAGGCTCCATGTCGTGATCGGTGCCGGTGCAGCGCAATGGCCGTGATCACTAGGCGGCGATGTGCCTCCGCTGAGTAGATCCTCCGTGGAAACCCCTTGAGCAACACCGGCAGGATGTCCTGTGAGAGCCGGTAGCGCCAATCGTTGAACCATGGCATCGAGTCCAGTTCCGACTCGATCCATTGCAACGTGGCATTCAGTTCCTGGAAGTTGTCGCTTGTCTCGGCGGCCTGTTGGGCCTCCAAAACCTCCTCGAGGGCGCGGATGTAATAGGCCGCGTCCTGATCCAGCCAGCCGAACCGGCGGATGCGCCCGGGAATGGCGGCCAGCGAATCGGCGATGGCTTTGCCGCGGGGAAGCTCCTCGATCATCAGGTAGATCCAGGAGTTCTCGCCCAGCCATTTCGCGCCCGGACCGGGCAGGCCGATCACCTGGTTCGCCAGGTTGGGGTCATTCCTCAACTGTCCGGTCAGATCGAGGAACATGGCCCGCTCCATGCCCAGGGACATCTGAACTCCGTTCATCCAGTTTGGCTCCTCCCAGACTTCCTGGAGCCGCGTGAGTTCCTCCTCACTCCATCCCCCTGCCTCCAGGCATTCCCAGGTGGTGGAAAGGGCGATTGCGGACATCGCGACGCGGACCAGATGCGAGATGATCAAGGGTTCCCGGTCCAGCATCCGGTCCAGCCGGACCGAGGCCTCCACGGCCTCGAGGGCTTCGGAGCGATGGCCGGACTGAAGCTCGGACAGAGCGCGCATCCTCAGGCGCTGCGCGATTCCCTTCATGGCCGCAAGGTGCGGCAACATCATGGTGAATCCCGATCGGTAGTCGAGTTGGCTGTCATGATAGGGCTGCTTCAGCGCCTCGTAGAGCAGCTCCCAGTGTTCGTTTCCCGGGTCAACCTGTGTGCGTACTTGTTCCCAGTTGTTGGTGGTGCGCTTATTCGATCCATCGAATCCATGCCATGACGTTTCCCTTGTTGCCACCACGGCGCGGCCGGGCGCCACGAATCTCATATTGGGCGGGTCCATCCCCGTGTTGGCGTTGTAGGGAAGTCGCTGCGCCGCGTAGAAGGCCTCCCGGTAATGATTCGTACCCGCGGGCGGCGGCGGGATGTTGTCGATGATGGTGAGGGGCCTTCCCTTCGCCTCAAGCGCCCGGCGCGCCTTCGACAGGATCCACTTGCCGCGCATGCGTTCCTCCACGAGCAACAGCATCGGCAGAAGCATCACCAATGCCACCCCCCACAGGATCCACCGACGACGGGTCATGCCAAAGCATGACGCATCGAACGGATGGAATGAAGAACAAAGGCGTCCATCACCTCATCCCGACTTGGTGGGCTGGGCCGTTGACAATGTCGGCACGGGCGCCTGTGGCGCAGGTTCGTGCTCCTACTCTTACTCTTACGCTTACTCCTCTCTGCAGAGTAGGAGTAAGCGTAAGAGTAAGTGCAAGATGAAACCGGCAGGTCGGATGGCGATCATGCCCCCCCTTGCCGACCTTGTCAGCAGCCCCGCTTGGTGGGCTGGATGGGGTGGATGCCTGGCGGAGGGGCTCCCCGCCAATAGCCACGTGGCCGCCGGCGTGAGCCGGCGGACCTCACGACCGCAGCTTCGCGCAAGGCGCGCTCCGATGGGCCCTGGCAGGGTCCCGGGCGCCTCACCCCGACTTCGTGAAGTAACCGCGCTGCTTCCCGCTGATGGGGATCTGGAGTTTTTCCATGACGGCGAGCATGTCTTCCCAGACCTTGCGCTTCTCGGCGGGGGCCTGGTTGTGCAGCAGGTAGGCGGGGTGATAGGTGGGCATGAGCGGGATGCCGCGATACTCCTGCCAATGGCCGCGCAGCCGGGTGATGCCGGTGGTCTTGCCCAGCAACCCTTCCACGGCCGTTGCGCCCAGCGCCACCATGACCTCCGGCTGAATGAGGTCAATCTGCGCATGGAGATAGGGGATGCAGGTCTGCATTTCTTCGGCCGTCGGCTTGCGGTTGCCCGAGGCGCGACCGGGCGTGTCCGGGCGGCACTTGAGAATGTTGGCGATATAGACCGTGTCCCGGCTCAGCCCCATGGTCTGGATGATCCGGGTGAGCAGTTCGCCGGCCCGCCCCACGAACGGTTCGCCCTGGACATCTTCGTCGGCCCCGGGCGCTTCCCCCACGAACATCAACCGGGCCTCGATATCGCCCACGCCGAACACGACGTTCTTTCGGGAACTGACCAGGTGAGGACACTTGGTGCAGACCAGCGCCCGTTCCCTCAACTCCGCCATGGCCACGGCTTTGCCCTCCGTTGGTGCGGTTGCGCCGGAGGCAGTGGCCACCATGGAAGCCGGGGGTGAAGCCGGGGCGGGCACAGGGCCAGGCGCCGTGACCGGAGCTGCCGCCGCTGTCTCTTCGGTCGCATGTGCCACTGCGGGTGCCGTGTCCACATGCGCTTCAGGCGCGACGGCCAGGCTGAGGTAGCGCACGCCGCGGGCCTGGAGGGTTTCCAAGTATTGCACCGTGGCATCGAGCAGCTGATCGGGGCTTGGCGGTTCGGACATCGGCCCCATCCTGCGCCAATCCGCCACCCAAGAAAAGGCCCAACCCCCACCCCCCGCCCGCGCCCAGGGTCCGTGCGGCACGAATTTCGTACACAGGGACGTGTACGAAATACGTGCCGTACGGACCTTAAAGCGTACACGTTGATGTGTACGAAAAAGGTGCCGTACGGACCCTGGAGGCAGGGGTGGTGGGGCGGTGGGGCTTGTCGAGGTGGGGGGCGCAGGCTAACGTGCCGCGCGTGACGCCATGAATACGATTGCTTTGGGCAAGAGCGGGTTGAAGGGATCCCAGTTGGCCTACGGCTGCTGGCGCATCGCCGGACGGGGTTCCGGTCAGGATCTGCGCGCCGGCCGGAAGGCGGTGCGCGCCGCGGTGGACGCCGGCTACACGCTCTTTGACCACGCCAACATCTACGGCGGCGGCGCATGCGAATCACTCTTCGGCGAAGTCCTCCGCGACAGCCCGGGCCTGCGCGACACGATGCTCATCACCACCAAATGCGGCATCCGCTTTCCCGGCGACCCCAATCCCACTTCTCCATACCGTTACGATTTCTCCGCAGACCACATTGAGCGGAGCTGCGAGGCCTCCCTGAAGCGCCTGGGCATCGAAACGATCGACCTCTACCAGTTGCATCGCCCGGACTATCTCATGCAACCCGAAGAGGTGGCCGCCGCCTTCAGGCGTCTGCAGTCCTCAGGGAAGGTGCGGCATTTCGGCGTGAGCAACTTTCGCCCCTCCCAACTCGCCCTCCTCCAGCAAGCCTGCGACATGCCGTTGGCCGTGAACCAGGTGGAGATCAGCCTGGCCCAGCAGCGTTGCCTGGAAGACGGCACCCTCGACCAGTGCCTGCAGGAGGGGATCACCCCCATGGCTTGGAGTCCCTTGGGAGGGGGGCATCTGGCCGATGGCGCGCGGGATGTGTTGCCGTCCCAGGAAGGCTACCAGACCGCCGCCTGCGTGGCGTTGCTCGACGAACTGGCCGCGCAACACCACACCACACGAGTGGCGCTGGCCCTGAGCTGGCTCCTCGGTCACCCCTCCGGCATCGTTCCGATCGTCGGCTCGGTTCGACCCGAACGGATCCGCGAAGCCGCTGCCGCCTCGGCCTCGCTCCTCTCCCGCGAGGAATGGTACCGCCTGCTCGTGGCAGGCCGGGGTGAGGGGTTGGCGTGAAGGGGTGGGGCAATGGGTGAATGGGTGAATGGGTGAATGGGTGAATGGGTGAATAGGTGAATGGGTGAATGGCTCCCGCGGGTCATCAACTCACCGAGTCACGAAGTCACCCTTCGAAACCCTCGCCTGAGGGTGAAGGTGGGGCGCAGACAACCAAACCATGACATCAGACAACTCGAATGTGCCGGCGCGTATGGGCTATCGGATGCCGGCCGAATGGGAGCCGCATGTGGCGACCTGGCTGACCTGGCCGCGCCGCGAGGGCATCAGTTTTCCGGGCAAGTATGACCCAGTCCCCAACGTGTATGCCGCCTTGATTGGCGCCCTGGCAGGACGGGAGGAGGTTCACATCAATGTGTGGGATGAGGCCGCCGGACAGGAAGTGCGGGCGCTGCTCACCTCCATCGACACGCCGCTGGACCATGTGACGTTTCATCCGTTTCCAGCCTACGAACCGTGGTGCCGGGATCATGGCCCCATCTTTGTCGTGGGGGAAGGCGCACCCGGACGCCACCCGCGCGCGGTGGTGGACTGGGGTTACAACGCCTGGGGAGGCAAGTACCCGCCGTTCGACCTGGATGATGCGGTGCCGCAGCATGTGGCGCGCTGGCGCAAGCTGCCGCTCTTTGCTCCCGCCATGATTCTCGAAGGCGGCTCCATCGAGGTGAATGGCCAAGGAACACTGCTCACCACCGGCTCCTGCCTGCTCAATCCCAACCGCAACCCGGATCTGTCCCAGGCCGCCATCGAGGCCTTCCTGCGCGATTACCTTGGCGTGTGTCACTTCCTCTGGCTGTCCGAGGGCATCGAGGGGGATGACACCGACGGGCACATCGACAACCTGGCCAGGTTTGTCGGTCCCAACACCCTCGCTGCGCCACTGGAGGAGAATCCCGTCGATCCAAACCACGAGCCGCTGCGGAGGAACTGGAGCGAACTGGAGGCCATGCGCGATCCTCTGGGGCAACCCTATCGCCTTGTGCCACTCCCCATGCCCGGCCGGATCGAGCACGAAGGACAACGCCTGCCCGCCAGCTACATGAACTTCTACATCGCCAACGGCGTGGTGCTGCTGCCCACCTACCGTCATGCCAGCGATGAGGTCGCGCGGCGCGCCCTGCAGGACGCCTTCCCGGATCGGGAAGTGCTCGGCATCGACGCGGTGGATCTGATCTGGGGCTTGGGCTCGTTCCACTGCATCACCCAACAGGAGCCGGCCTGAGGTCGCGGGTCGGCGGCGTGACGGAGAATGAGAAACCATGCGCGCGTTTGTCGCGGTTCAGTTGCCTGAATGGCTCAAGGCCAATGTGGCCCGCGTGCAAGCGTCCTTGAAATGGCATCTGAGGGCTCACCACCTGCGCTGGGCTTCAACCCGGCAATTGCATCTCACCCTGAAGTTCCTCGGCGAAGTGGACGAGGAGGCTGTCCCGGAAATGACCGCCAACTTGGAAATGGCGGTGGCGGCTGTAAGTCCGTTCACCCTCAGTGTGGGTGGTTTCGGTTGCTTCCCGGACGGCGAGCGTCCCCGGGTGTGCTGGCTTGGTGTGGAAGGCGCGGTGGCCGAACTGACCGTTCTCCAGCAACGCGTGGAGGAGGCGCTGTTGCCTTGGTCACCGCAGGAGGCGCGTCCCTTCGTCCCGCATCTCACCCTGGCCCGCGTCACCCGGCCGGTTCGTGGTTTGAGACGAGACGTGGCGGCCTTGCCGGAGGCAATGATTCACGAAACGCTGGGTTCCTGGGAGGTAAAAGCAGTGGATTTCATGCGAAGCGTGCTGCTCCCCCAGGGGGCGCGGCATGAGTTGGTGAAGAAGGTAGGGTTGGAGGGTGAAGCCAAGTAGCCGACGAGAGACCCGCCACGTTCCACGTGGCCACGAGGCGGTCCCGGACGGTCATAAAACCGTGAAAACCACCTTCTGATCCCTGCGGCCGCGTCCCGTGAGGGCGCGGATTCGGCTGGTCTATGCTTGCGCGCGTCCACCGCGTCACCGCGGTGGCTACTTTTTTTTAACGGGCTGCTAACCGTCTGTGGGGAACCGGGTTAGAGCATCAATTTTCGTAATATTCTCTTTTCAGTCTCGTGACAGTCTGCTTAAAGTCCTCGAAATGAAGGTCATGGTTGGGATCTGGGACCATTTGTCCCGCGTCGCTTTGCTCCTGCTGTTTGTGGCGGGATTGATCGGCGTGTTCTTCTGGTACCTGCCCTTGATCCAGCACAACCAGCGGTTCCGCCAGAAAATCATGGCCCTGGATGAGGAGGTTGCCCGAGAGGAGCAGCGCCAAAAGGATTTCAAGGATCAGAATTACGCGCTGCAGCACGATCCGGTCGCGGTGGAACGGGCGGCGCGGGAGGTCCTTGGCTACGCGGCTCCCGGTGAGATCATCCTGAAGTTCGAGAACAGCAGGGCCAGGCGCGCGGAGTCGCCAGGGTTGGTGGCGCCGTGAAGCGACGGGTTGGTTGTTCGGGTGGCATGCTCAGAGGAAGGAGCGGCAGCTCGTGGACAGGTTTTTGAACCGCCATATTCGGATCCACCTCGTGACCTCGGAATCCACCTCGTGACCTCGGAATCCACCTCGTGACCTCGGAATCCACCTCGTGACCTCGGCGGCTACTGCGGACAATTCAGAAAGGCTCGGACCGGCTAAAGCCGGGACTACGAACGGGCGTGTCGTGAGGGAGATCGTGGTGTTCCGCCTCCTGACGTCGGCGGCTACTTAACCAGGCCGATATGTAACCAGGCGGACCCTTCCTTGGGCGGTTGCTTCGGCGGGGCACCTCAGACCGTCATGATTTCCTTTTCCTTCTGGAGGAGGTGCTCGTCGAGCTTGGCGATGTATTGATCGGTCAGCTTCTGCACTTCCTTCTCCGCAGCCTCCACCTGATCTTCGGTGACGCCGCCGGCCTTGCTCTCCTTCTTGAGGCTCTCCATGGCGTCCCGGCGCACGTGACGGATGGCAACCCGGCCGTCCTCGGTCATCTTGCGCACGACACGGACGATCTCCTGCCGGCGCTCCTCGCTGAGGTCGGGAAGGTTGATGCGGATCAGCTTGCCTTGCGTGGATGGGTTGAGTCCGAGGTTGGCCTTCTGGATGGCCTTTTCGATATGGGGAAGCGTGGCGGCGTCCCATGGCTGGATGACGAGTGAGCGCGCTTCCGGCGTGGTGATGCCGGCCAGTTCGCGGATGCGCATCTGGGAATCGTAAACCTCGACGAGGATGTTCTCGACGAGTGCGGGCGAGGCCTTGCCGGTGCGCACGGTGGCGAATTCATGCTGAACGACCTCCTCGGTCTTCATCATTTTTTCCTCGGCCTCAAGCAGGGTGTCATCAATAGCCATGGGAGCAGACGCTAGCAGAGCACCGCATGGTGGGCAAGATAGGAAACGGGCGGTTCGACGGTGCGGGTGCGATAGGAAATGGATGATACTGGAAGCCCAGGCGGCCGCAGGGTTAGGAGCGGAGCAGGAGCATGAGTAAGGGCGCGTCAATGAATAACATTTACATCTCATAATTATCTCGGATTGATGATATAGTTCCATTCTCCGTGAAACTTTTGATGGGTAATATTGATGGTAGCCATCTCCTCTGGAG